>Ga0137418_10003107_pt1 | contig 15250 bp, 11 predicted proteins | sample CZODoug3_1_2_16f_FD_122242 | JGI IMG/M metagenome (GOLD analysis project Ga0137418, IMG submission 122242) | Vadose zone soil fungal communities from Angelo Coast Range Reserve, California, USA - CZODoug3_1_2_16fungal (Hybrid Assembly) | ecosystem: Environmental > Terrestrial > Soil > Vadose... | reverse complement strand
CGGGGGTCACCGTCTTCCTGGCGTCGGATATGGCCGACTACATCACGGCGCGACCATTTTCGTCGACGGGGGCATGACCTGTTACCCGTCCTTTGCCACGGGTGGCTGATGGCGATGAAATCTGGGTTCGCGATCTGCGTCGTCGTGGTGCTGGCCATGGCCGGCCGGGCCACCGGCCAGGAGATTCGCCCCACGCTCGACAAGATCAAGGAGACTGGTGTCGTCCAGCTGGGCTACCGGGAGACGTCCCGTCCATTTTCCTTCCGCGGCAGCGAGGGTCAGCCGGCCGGATTCTCGGTCGACCTCTGCCTGCAGGTGGCCGGCGCGATCCGGGAGTCGCTCAAGATCCCCGAGCTCAAGGTCGCCTGGGTGACGGTGACGCCGGCCGACCGCATCGCGAAGCTCGTCAAGGGCACGATCGACCTCGAGTGTGGGTCGACCACGATCACCTTCGGGCGCATGGAGCAGGTCGCCTTCAGCCACATGATCTCCGTCGACGGCGGGAGCCTGCTGGCCACCGCCGACTCCGGCATCGGCATGGTGAAGGACCTCGCCGGCAAGCGCGTCGGCGTGATCCCCAACACGACCACGGAGAAGGCCCTCGCCGCGGCGCTCGCCGGCGCGTCCATTCAGGCGAAGGTGATCCCGGTGGCCGAGCACGGTGAGGGCCTGCGGGGTCTCGATGAGGGGCGGCTCGACGCCTACGCCTCGGATCGTCTCCTGCTCGCGGGCCTGCTGACCACCGCCGGGAACCCGGCGAAGCTCCGGCTGAGCGGCGAGTACTTCTCGTACGAGCCGTACGGGCTCATGATGCGTCGCGGGGACAACGCCTTTCAGGCGAGGGTGAACCGCACGCTCTCCACGCTCTACCGCTCTGGTCTCGTCCAGATCTACGAGCGGTGGTTCGGGCCCTTCGCGACGGCCAGCCCGCTGGTGAAGGCCCTCTACCTCCTTCATAGCTGGCCGGACTGACCCTGAAGGGCTCACGTCGGGGGTGCCGTGATGGGCAGTGATGGCCGGCGCGCGGCGACACTGGCGCTCGCGCTTCTGTTCGCGGCGCCGTCTCTAGGAGAGGGCGAGTCGCTCAACGCCGCTTACCTCCGCGTCAGCACGTCGGTGGTCGTGATCCGTGCCCAGGGCCAGGAGGTGACCGAAGGAGGCACCGTCAGGTTCAAGGAGATCGGCTCGGGCGTGCTGATCTCGCCGGACGGGAAAGTGGCGACCGCCGCGCATGTGGTGCAAACGATGCAGAACATCACCGTGGAGTTCCTCGGCGAGGAGCCAGTGGCCGCGCGCGTGATTGCCTCCGAGCAATGGGCCGACATCTCGATCCTCCAGGTCTCGCTGGTGCCCCGCGGCGCCACGGTGTCGAAGCTCGCCGACTCCGATCCCGCCCGCGTCGGGGATCCGGTCTTCATCGTTGGCGCGCCCTACGGTCTCAGCTATTCGCTGAGCGAGGGGATCATCAGCGCGCGGTGGGCCGCCGACACGGTCACCAAGGACTTCCCGCTGGCCGAGTTCTTCCAGACCGACGCGGTGATCAATACCGGCAACTCCGGCGGGCCGATGTTCACCCGGGCGGGCGAGCTGATCGGGATCGTCAGCCACAACATCACGAAGTCGGGCGGGAGCGAAGGGCTCGGCTTCGTCGTCACCGCGAATACCGTGAAGAGCCTGCTGGTGGATCGGAACCGCGGGTTCTTCGGGTTCGATGCCATGCTGGTGTCGGGGGCAATGGCCCAGGCACTCAACGTGCCGCAGTCGGGGGGGTTCCTCGTGAAGCAGGTGGCCAAGGATTCGGTGGCCGACAAGCTCGGGCTCAAGGGAGGAGACCGCATCGGCATCGTGGAAGGCCAGCATATCGTCGTCGGGGGCGATATCTTGCTCGCGGTCCAGGGGATCACCATGGCCAGCGCCGCCGACCGCGCCACAATCCTCAGGAAGCTCGAGACCATCCACGAGGGCGAGGACCTGCGTGTCAAGGTCTTCCGCGGCGGCAAGATCGTGGAGCTCACGACGATTTTTACCGGCTTCTAGATTGGGTGGGGCCCGATCGGGCCCGCGGAGGCACGACATGAACCCCTTGGTGGATGTCGCCGAGCAAAAGCGGTTGAACGACGCACGCGAGACGCACGTCCCCTGGAAGAAATGGGGACCATACCTCAGCGAGCGACAGTGGGGGACGGTCCGCGAAGACTACAGCGACGATGGCGACGCGTGGGGCTATTTCTCCCATGACCAGGCTCGCTCTCGGGCATATCGGTGGGGCGAGGACGGGCTGGGGGGACTCTGCGATGAAAAGCAGCGGCTATGCTTTGCGCTCGCGCTGTGGAACGAGCGGGATCCCATCCTGAAAGAGCGGCTGTTCGGGCTCACCAACGCCGAGGGAAACCACGGCGAAGATGTCAAGGAGTACTACTTCTACATCGACAGTACGCCGACCCACTCGTACATGAAGTATCTCTACAAGTACCCGCAGCGTGAGTATCCGTATCGCGACCTGGTGGAGACGAACCGGGGACGATCTCGGGAAGAGTTCGAGTATGAGCTGCTCGATACCGGCGTATTTGACGACGACCGATATTTTGACGTGTTCGTCGAGTATGCGAAGGAGAGCCCGGAAGACATCCTCATTCGCATCACGGTTCACAATCGCGGGCCTGAAACGGCCCGGCTTCGTGTGTTGCCGACGCTCTGGTTCCGAAACACCTGGTCCTGGGGCGAGGAGCATCCGAAGCCTGTGCTACGCGCAGTGGGGCCCGGCGCCATTCACGCCTCACACCATGAGTGTGGCGAGTACTGGCTGTCTTGTGAGGGGACCCCGGAGTTGCTCTTCACGGAGAATGACAGCAATGCGCATCGTCTGTGGGGTCAGGCCAATGCGTGTCCCCACGTCAAGGATGCGTTCCACGAGTACATCATCTCGGGGCATGGCGAGGCGGTAAATCCCGCCAAGGTCGGAACCAAGGCCGCGGCCCACTATGCCCTGGACGTGCCCGGCGGCGGAAGCAGAACCGTCCGCCTGCGTCTGGCGGCCGCCCCGCTCGACGATGCGTTCGGCGGTTTCGAGAGGATATTCGCGAGCCGGATGGCCGACGCCGACGAATTTTACGACCGGATCACCCCGCGATCACTGGGTGAAGATCAGCGCCGGGTGCATCGCCAGGCGCTCGCGGGAATGCTGTGGAGCAAGCAGTACTACTATTTCGACCTGGAGCAGTGGCTGCGCGAGCACGGGAGTCACCCGCTCATCGAATCCGGCCGCACAGGCGTGCGGAATACCGAATGGTTTCATATGCTCAACAGCGATGTGATCTCCATGCCGGACAAGTGGGAGTACCCGTGGTATGCGGCCTGGGACCTCGCCTTCCACACGATCTCCCTGTCGCTGGTGGACTTTGATTTCGCCAAGGAGCAGCTGTTGCTGATGCTGCGCAGTCTCTATGTCCATCCCAGTGGGCAAATTCCCGCGTACGAGTGGAACTTCAGCGATGTGAATCCGCCGGTGCACGCCTGGGCCACGCTCTACCTCTACAAATTCGAGCGGACGCTCGGCCGGGCGGACCTTCGTTTCCTCGAACGCTCGTTTCAGGGGCTGATGCTGAATTTCAACTGGTGGGTCAACCGCAAGGACCCCGCTGGGCGCAACGTGTTCGCCGGGGGATTTCTGGGTCTCGACAACATCGGCGTCTTCGACCGCAGCGCGCAGCTCCCCACGGGCGGCTCTCTGGAGCAGGCTGATGGGACGGCGTGGATGGCGTTTTACTGCCAGAACATGCTGGAGATGGCGCTGATCTTGACCGAATACGACCCGATGTACGAAGAGGTCGCTTTTAAGTTCGTGCAGCATTTCATGTGGATCTCCTACGCGATGGACCGCATCGGCGAGCATGCCGACGAGATGTGGGATGAACAGGACGGCTTCTTTTACGATCTGCTGCGGCTGCCCGACGGCCAGGCGATGCGACTAAAAGTAAGGTCGCTGGTTGGGCTCCTGCCGCTGTGTGCGGCGACGGTGTTCGATAGCGACGCCGCGGCGCGTTACCCGAAGCTGATCGAGCTGATCGCCCTGTTCCGCAAACGCCATCCCGAGTTGATTTCCCATATGGCCCCGACCAGCGAGGGATTCGTCGGATACAAAGGACGGCGTCTGCTGTCGATCCTCAACAAGAAGAAGCTCGAGCGAGTGCTCGCGTACTTGCTCGACGAGAATGAATTTCTCGGGCCCCACGGCATTCGCTCTCTATCGCGGTATCACCTGGATCATCCGTTCGTGTTTCACGTCGGTGGTCAGGAATACAAGGTCCAGTACCTGCCCGGCGAATCCAACACCGGAATGTTCGGAGGGAACTCGAACTGGCGGGGGCCCGTCTGGATGCCCGTCAACGCGCTGCTGATCCGTGCGCTGCTGAATCTGCACAGCTTCTACGGCGATGGATTCAAGGTTCAGTGCCCGACCGGCTCGGGACCGTACTTGACCCTGTTCGAAGTGGCCCAAGAGATCTCCCGCCGGCTGACGAGCACGTTTCTGCGCGCGCCTTCGGCCCCTTCGACAGGCTCAGGGCGGGGCCAGGCTGGCCGGCGGCCGGTCTACGGAGGAACCGCCAAGTTCCAGGACGATCCGCACTGGCGCGATCTGATTCTCTTCCATGAATACTTCCACGGCGATAACGGCGCGGGGCTCGGCGCCAGCCACCAGACGGGGTGGACCGGTTTGACCGCGGTTCTTCTCGACCTGTTCGGGCGTCTCGAGGCCAAAGATTTGGAGGTGGAACCCGAGGAACTTGTCACCCGGCTCGCGACGACGCAAGTAGGCGGGGAACAGGAGGCCACGAGGTGAGCCAGCCGGTCCCGCTGACGTCCGCGGCGGCACCTCCGCGCAGGCTTACCTCCGAAGAATCGCCCGACGATTTTTCGCTGGTCCTCGGCGGGCCGTTATATCAGCTCTGGCGGCGGACGCGTCTGGCCGGAAACACTCTGGACTTGCTCCAGCGACGCATCATCGTCATCGCACTGTTCGCCTGGGCGCCGTTGCTGGTGCTGTCCGTCGTCGAGGGCCGCGCGTGGGGCGGCGGGGTGACGTTGCCGTTTCTCTACGACCTGGAGGTGCATGTTCGCTTTCTGGTCGCGCTGCCGCTGCTCGTGGTGGCGGAGCTCGTCGTCCACCAACGCATGCGCCCGATGATCCAGCAGTTCGTGGAGCGTCGCCTGATTCCGGACACGGCGCGGGCGAACTTCGACGCCATTCTGGCGTCGGCCCTGCGCCTGCGCAACTCCGTCGTGGCGGAGGTGGGGCTGATCGCGTTCGTGTACGGGGTCGGCGTGATGGTCATCTGGCGGACGCACACCGCCGTGGATGTCGCGAGTTGGTACGGCGCAACAGCGCGGGGAAGATGGCAGCCGTCGCTGGCAGGCTGGTGGTTCGGCTGCGTAAGCCTGCCGCTGTTCCAGTTCATTCTGCTGCGCTGGTATTTCCGGTTGTTCGTCTGGGCACGCTTCCTCTGGCACGTGTCGCGCATCGGGCTGAAGCTCATGCCCACCCATCCGGACCGCTGTGGTGGCCTGGGGTTTCTCGCGAATGTCTGTCCCGCCTTTGCGCCGGTGCTGCTCGCCCAGGGCGCTGTGCTGGCGGGGACGATCGCAAACAAAATCTTTTTCACCGGGGCGAAGCTGCCGCAATTCAAGCTGGAGATCATCGCCGTGGCGGCCGTGACGCTGCTCTCCGTGCTGGGGCCGCTGCTGGTGTTCATTCCGGTCCTGGGCCACGCGAAGCGCGTCGGCCTGCGCGAATACGGCTCGCTGGCCCAACGCTACGTGCGCGACTTCGACGACAAGTGGCTGCGGGGCGGCGCGCCGCCCGCGGAAGCGTTCGTCGGAAGCGCCGACATCCAGTCGCTGGCCGACCTCGGCAACAGCTTCGAGGTCGTGAGCGGCATGAGGTGGGTCCCTTTTACCAAGGAAGCGGTGCTTCAACTCGCCGTGTTCATACTCCTGCCCCTGCTGCCGTTGACGCTAACGATGATTTCGCTGGAGCAGCTGCTCGAGGCGTTCCTGAAGGTCGTCTTCTGAGGCTGATCCGCCGGACTGCCGAGCCAGGCCGATGGGACCAAAGTCCGATGGCGCCCGGCGGTGCGCGCGCCTGAGAATCACGAGCCTGTCACCTGTGCGCCCACTGAAGGATTCGAGCCGAGGGGGATGTGCGATGCGTTTATGGGCCGGGATCCTCGCGCGCGCCGATATGGAGAAGGTACGGCGCGTCCTCTTCATGGCGCTCGCCGGTTGGGTGCTGGCGGCGTGGATGCTGATCGCCGGCTGCGACCGCGTCACGGCGTCGAAGGTGGCCGCCGCGCCGCCGCCGCCCACGGTCGTGGTCGCCCCGGTGCTCGTGCGCGACACGCCGATCGTGCGCGATTTCGTGGGGCGTACGGAGGCGGTTCCAACCGTCGAGATCCGGGCCCGCGTCGCGGGCGTGCTGGAGCAAGTTCGGTTCAGAGAGGGCTCCGAGGTCAAGAAGGGCCAGGTGCTGTTCGTGATCCAGCCGGATGAGTACAACGCCGCGCTGCAGGCCGCCCGCGCCCAGCTGGCCAAGGCGCAGGCCGACCTGACCCGGGCGCGGGACGTCTCGATCGTGGATCGCGGCCGTGCCCACCGCGATCAGGCGAAGGCCGAGCTCGAGAAAGCGCGGATGGACGTGGCCCGATATCGTCCGCTCGCGCAGGAGAAGGCGATTCCGCAACAGGATCTGGACTCCGCCGTCTCCCGTCAGCAGGTGGCCGTGGCTGGAGTCGAGGCCGCCGAAGCCGCCTTCAAGGACACGGTGCTCGCCCAGCGGACCGCCATCCAGCTCGCGGAGGCCGCGGTCGAGTCGGGCAAGGCCTCGGTCACCCAGGCCGAGCTCAACGTGAGCTACACCGTGGTCCATGCGCCGATCACCGGCATCATCGGCAAGCTCGCGGTCGACACCGGCAACCTCGTCGGCAAGGCCGAGCCGACGCTGCTCGCCACGGTGTCGGCCATCGATCCGATGTATGTGGACTTCGCCATCACCGAGGCCGACTACCTGCGGCTGGTCAAGCGAGTGCCCGGGCTGGGTCGCGGAGAAGTGCGCCGGGACGGTGCGCCGACGTTCGAGTTGATCGTGGCCGACTCCACCACGTTTCCTCACAAGGGCCGGCCCGTTTTTGTCAACCGCGCCGTCGACGTGAAGACGGGCACCATCGAGGTCCGGGCGGAGTTCCCCAATCCCGAACGGGTGCTGCGCGCGGGCCAGTTCGGACGGGTGCGCGCCGTCACCGAGGACCTGCCGAACGCGATCCTGGTCCCGCAGCTCGCGGTGCAGGAGCTGCAGGGCGCCAAGACCGTGCTGGTCGTCGGCGAGGGTGACAAGGTCGCGCTGCGCACCGTGACGCTGGGCGACGCATACCAGGACTTCTACGTCGTCACCGCCGGACTCAAGGCCGGGGAACGCGTCATCGTGGAGGGGATCCAGAAGGTCCGGCCCGGGACCCAGGTCAAGGCCGAGCTCAAATCGGCGGCGCCTTCACCGGCGCGTTAGCGAGCCGTGGCCACCTTTTTCATCCGCCGCCCGATCGTTGCCATCGTCATCTCGATCCTCATCGTGCTGCTCGGGACTTACACGCTCCTCCGGCTCAGCTTCGAGCAGTACCCCTTCCTGGCGCCCCCGACCATCCGCGTCACCGCCACCTACCCGGGGGCGTCGGCGCTGGCGGTCGAGCAATCCGTGGCGACGCCGGTCGAGCAGGAGGTCAACGGCGTCGACCGGATGATCTACATGAAGTCGTCGAACACGAGCGACGGCCGCATGCAGCTCGACGTGAACTTCGAGGTCGGCGTCGACCAGGACACCGCGAACGTGCTCACCCAGAACCGGGTTTCGTCGGCCCAGGCGCGCCTGCCGCAGGAGGTGATCGCGCAGGGCGTGACCGTGAAGAAGCAGAGCCCCAGCATCCTCATGCTGATCTCGCTCTACTCGCCCGGGGGGAGCTACGATGCGCGGTTCCTGATCAACTACGCCTCGATCAACCTGCGCGACCAGATCCTGAGAATCCCGGGGATCGCCCAGGTCGATCTCTTCGGTGGCACCGACTACGGTCTTCGAATCTGGCTCCGGCCCGACAAGCTCGCCAAGCTGGGGCTGACCCCGTCCGACGTGATCGCCGCGGTCAAGGAGCAGAATCTACAAGCCCCGGCGGGCCGCATCGGGGCGGCACCGACACCCGCCGATCAGGCGTTCACCTTCACGGTCAGCGCGCCCGGCCGCCTCGTCACGCCCGACGAGTTCTCGAACATCATCGTTCGGGCCGCCGCCAGCGGCGCCCCCGTCCGCATCAAGGACGTGGGGCGCGCGGAGCTGGGCAGCCAGGACTACAACTCGTTCGGGCGCCTCGACGGGAAGCCCTCCGGCGCGATGGCGGTGTACCTGCTCCCCGGGGCGAATCAGCTCCAGGCGGCCAAGACGATCTACGAGACCATGGCCACGGCCAAGGGACTGTTTCCGCCGGATCTCGACTACAAGGTCGTCTACGACACCACGCCGGCGGTGGAGGCCTCGATCGAGTCGATCGTGCACACCTTCGTCGAGGCGCTCGTCCTCGTCACGCTCGTGGTGTTCATCTTCTTGCAGAACGTTCGCGCGACGATCATCCCTCTCCTGACCGTGCCCGTGTCGCTCCTCGGCACCTTCATCTTCTTCCCGCTGCTCGGTTTCTCGCTCAACACGCTCTCGATGTTCGGCCTCGTGCTGGCGATCGGCATCGTCGTGGACGACGCGATCGTCGTCGTCGAGGCGGTCATGCACCACATCGAGCACGGCCTGAGCCCGCGGGATGCGACCCTCCAGGCCATGAAAGAGGTGTCGGCGCCGGTGGTGGGGATCGCCCTCATCCTCTCGGCCGTGTTCGTGCCCGTCGCGTTCCTGGGCGGCCTGACCGGCCAGATGTACCAGCAGTTCGCGCTCACCATTGCCATCTCGGTGCTGCTCTCGGCCTTCAGCGCGCTGTCGCTGTCGCCGGCGCTCTGCGCCATGCTGCTCAAGCCTGCCCGCGCCCCGCGGGGCCCGCTCGGTGTCTTCTTCCGCGGATTCAACCGGGTGTTCGACACGGCGACGAAGGGTTATGTGAGCGTCGCCCGCCTGCTCATCCGGCGCGCGGTGGTCACGATCCTGCTTGTGGGCGTGGTGGTGGTCGGGGTGGGTCTGCTCGGGCGCGTGTTGCCAGCCGGGTTCATCCCCGAGGAGGACCAGGGTCTCTTCGGCATCGCCGTGCAGCTCCCGCCGGCGGCCTCCCTCGAGCGGACGAGCGCCGTGCTGGGCAAGGTGGAAGCCATCCTCGCGAAGACGGAGGGCATCGACTCTTACCAGACGATCGGGGGCTATGGCGCGGTCACCAGCACCTATCAGCCGAACTTCGGGACCGTATTCGCCCGCCTCAAGCCGTGGGGCGAGCGGCACGGCGAATCGCTGCACGTCAAGGGCCTCATGGCCCGGGTGCACCGCGAGCTCGCGCAGATCCCGGAGGCGGTGGCCTTTCCGTTCAACATCCCGACCATCTCCGGCTTCGGCGCGTCGGCGGGCTTCAACTTCCTGCTTCAAGACAGGAGCGGCACGCTGAGCGTCGAGCAGCTCGGCGTCCACACGCGCGCCTTCATGACCGCGGCGCGCCAGCGACCTGAGCTCGCCACGCTCTTCACCTCGTTCGACCCGACGTACCCTCAAGTCAAGGTGGAGCTGGACCGCGAGAAGGCGCGCACCCTCGGCGTCCCGGTGAACGAGGTCTTCCAGGCCATGTCGGCGGCGATGGGCGGCGCGTACGTCAACGACTTCAACCGATTCGGGCGGCTCTACCGCGTGTACGTCCAGGCGGACGCCGACTACCGCCGCAAGCCGGAGGACATCGGCAACATCTACGTCCGCAGCCGTACGACCGGGACCATGATCCCGCTCTCGACGCTTCTCAGCATCACGTCGCAGCCGGGTACGGAGATCACCACCCGCTTCAGCCTGCTGCGCTCGGTGGAAATCAACGGCACGCCCGCGCGCGGCGTGAGCTCCGGGCAGGCCCTCGCCGCGCTCGAGGACGTCTTCCGGCAGACGATGCCCAAGGAGATGGGGTTCGCTTACTCGTCGCTGTCGTACCAGGAGAAGGTGGCCCCTGCCGCCGCGCCGACATTCGTCCTCGCGATCGTGTTCGTCTTCCTCCTGCTGGCAGCGATGTACGAGAGCTGGCGCCTGCCGTGGGCCGTGCTGCTCGGCTCGCCGCTGGTCGCGCTCGGCGCCTTCTTCGGCGTCTGGCTCATGGGCTACGACAACAACGTGTACGTGCAGATCGGGCTCATCATGCTCGTCGGCCTCGCCGCCAAGAACGCGATCCTGATCGTCGAGTTCGCGAAGGCCAAGCACGACGCGGGCCAATCGGTCGAGGAGGCCGCGCTCGAGTCCGCCCGGCTGCGCTTCCGGCCCATCCTGATGACGGCCTTCGCCTTCATCCTCGGCGTCGTGCCGCTGATGCTGGCGAGCGGGGCTGGGGCAGGCGCGCAGAACGTCATGGGCACGGCGGTGTTCTGGGGGATGCTGGTCGCCACCGCGCTCGGAGTGTTCCTCATTCCCGGGAACTTCGCCTTCGTCGAGGGGCTCGGCCGCCGCCGCTCGTCGGCGACGCATCGCGTGACCGAGTCCGCCGCGCCCGCGGCCGTGCCAGGCACGCAGCACGCGTGAGGCACCGCGCGGACCTGGCGGCGGCGCTCCTGGCCGCGGCGTTCCTGCTGGCCGGCTGCACGCTCGGTCCCGACTACAAGCGGCCGCCGGTCTCGTCGCCGTCGTCGTTCCGCGGCGTGACGCCCGCGGAGGCCGCCGCGCCGGAGTCGCTCGCCGACGTCGCGTGGTGGAAGCTCTTCCAGGACGAGACGTTGCAGGCGCTGATCGGAACGGCGCTGGGCGAGAACTATGATCTGCGCGTGGCCGCCGCGCGCATCCTCGACGCCCGCGCTCAGGTGACGATTACCCGGTCCTTCCAGTTCCCAGGGGTCAACGCCTCGGCGAGCGGGACGTGGTTGCACGTCGAGGGCCGCCGCGCGCCGCTCCAGTTTCAGGACACGCTGCAGGGCGCGGGGGGATTCGATCTCGGCTTCGAGCTCGACTTCTGGGGGCGCCTGCGGCGCGCGACCGAGGCGGCACGCGCGGAGTTGCTTGGCACCGAGGCAGCGCGGCGGTTGGTCGTGACGACGCTCGTGAGCGACGTCGCCTCGACCTATTTTCTGCTCCGGGCGTTCGATCTCGAGCGGGACATCGCGCGGCAGACGCTGGCCTCGCGGCAGGACTCCCTGCGGCTCGTCAGGATGCGCGCCGAGGGTGGGGTGGCGGCGCTCATCGACGTGCATCAGGCCGAGATTCTGGTCGCACAGGCGGCCGAGGTCATCACCGACGCCGACCGCGCCATCGAGCAGACGGAGAACGCGCTGAACGTGCTCCTCGGCAGGAATCCCGACACCGTGCCGCGCGGCCGCGGCGTCGGGGAGCAGTTCGCGGGGCCGCCGGCGCCACCGGGCGTCCCGTCGTCGTTGCTCGAGCGCCGGCCGGACATCCAGCAGGCGGAGACGCAGCTCGCCGCCGCCACCGCGCGCATCGGCGTCGCCAAGGCCGACTACTTTCCTCGCGTCTTCGTCACCGGCGCCGCCGCCGCGGGCGGCATCTCGATCGATGGCTCGACGTTCGGGCCGCATGGCCTCTTCGCGATCGGTCCCTCGATGACGCTGCCGATCTTCAACGCCGGACGCGTCGGCGCGGGCCTGGACGCCGCCCGGGCCCGGGCGGACGCGGCGCTGGCCCAGTATCGGCAAACGATCCTCCAGGCGTTTCGCGAGGTGGCCGACGGCCTGGTCGAGTACCGGAAGCGCCAGGAATTCCGGGTTCAGCAGGAGGCGCTCGTCATCGCGTCGCGCGAGACGACGCGTCTGGCGAATGTCCGGTACCGCGGCGGCGTGTCGAGCTACCTCGAGGTGCTCGACAGCGAGCGCCAGCTCTTCGACTCGGAGCTGGGCCTGGTGCGCTCCCGGCGCGACGAGCTCCTGGCCGTCGTCCGCATCTACAAGGCGCTGGGGGGCGGGTGGCAGGAGTGATCGTCCCGGGACCCGCAGCCCGGCCTCGTCGTCGAAACCGGTCTGATGGCGCTCGACGGGAGGCTCGAGATGCTCGGCTAACGGACGCGCTTCAGGCTGACCATCGCGGTGCCGAAGCGGGCCTCGCCCTGGAGCCGGATCCGGTCGCCCTCGAGGAGCGAGCTCGAGAATCATGAGCACGGCCGAATACACATGCGATCCTCCTTCGCCCTGAACCATGGTCTGGCCCGCGGCCCGCGCGCTATCGGACCTTCGTCCCAGGGGTCGTCATGGGACGAAGGTCCGATCGCCCCGACGGTCGTTCAGCGCTATCAAGACCCGATGATCACCGACGAACAGGGCGACCAGTTGGACGGCGCCCAAGGAGGAGTTCAGCGTGAAAGCCGTCATCTTCGTTGCGGCGCTGCTCGTCACCGTGTCCTCCGCCTACGCGGAGTCGTACGACGGTTCGACGCCGATGAAGTGCGCGATCCAGACGGTCCTGGTGTGCCACGACCCTTCGGGGTGCGTCCGCGGCACTGCGCAGACCATCAGTTTTCCGCCGGTCGTCACGGTCGACGTCCAGAATCGTCTCATTAGCGGATCGGCCATCGGCCGAACGGCCCGCATCATCTCGGTGGCCCGTGGGGGCGGACGGTTGATGCTCCACGGCCAGGAGGTCGAGACGCTCGGGAACGCTTGGGACGTTGTCGTCGAGGAGGCATCCGGCGCGATGACGGGCGCCGTCCTGTCGCACGGCGGCGGGTTCCTCTTGTTCGGGGCGTGCACGGCGCCCTGATGGATCAGATCAGCGAATCCTCCGCCGGCACGACGTGGAACGGCCGCCGCCGGCGGAGGGTCTGGCTCACTGCTTGCGGAGCGTCACCTTGGCGGGGATGAGCCCGTTGATGGTCCCGGTCATCTGATTACCGTCGACGATCATCCGGCCCGAGGCGGGCATGCTCAGCCGAATATCATTGCCGCCGTCCTGCTGGAAGTTGCCTCGGAGATCGCCGGAGCCCTGCTGAACGTTCTCGTGCTACAGGCCGACGCCACGATCATCACGCCTGCGAGGAGTACACCGGACACGGCGTTTTCCATGAGTCCCCCTTGTCGCGCATGACCGCTGCGCTGCCTGCATTTCGCCCTGGTGGCCGGTGCGCGGCAATCCGGCGTTCGTCCTACGACGAAGGTCCGATGAGGCGCGCCCGATGTTGGCGGCGCTACGGTCTGGCGGAGGTGGAGAAATGAAACGTCGCGCGGCAGTTCTCCGCCCATCGGACCTTGGGGCGCGGGGATCGGACCAAGGTCTCATGGCTCCCCGGCGGCGCGTGTGCAATGGTGCGCCCGTTGCTCGGCGCACGTCGTTCGTCAGCGGGGCGAGGGAGGCAGCGATGAAGTTCAGGCGCCGTCACGTCGGGATGGTCGTCGTCGCGCTTCTGAGCGCAGGCGCTGCTCCAGCCGTAGGATCAGGTGGCATTCGTGATTTTTGGGGCCTGTACGCCCGGCGAGCGCTGAGCGTCATGCGACCCGCTGGCGTCTGGCTCGCGCTCTCGCTGCTCGCCGTGGCCGGCTGTGCGAGCTCGGCCACGACGCAGTCCAGCGCGGCGCGGGATCCCAAGAGTCGCGACACGCTCGATTGCCTCGACCAGGCCCGCGAGATGAGCCCCGGCAGCCCCGGCCTCGGCGGCGCCGGCGGGCCCCGCCTGACCATCAATCAGGACCGTTACCAGACGTGCATGCGCGAACGGGGTCATCCCGCCAACCCGTGACGTGGCTGCAGCGCTCCCGCCGTCCCGCTCGTGCGCTGGCTCGATCACCACACGGGATGGCCGTGGCTCGACTTCGGGCGAGGGCGCGCGGGCCGTCAGCGGATGCCACGTTGCTCGTGGTGTTCATCGCGGCGATGATCGTCACGGGGTTCTGGATCGTGCGGCCGCTCACACTGACCCTGGTGACCGTCGTGACGAACGCTGACGCGCTCACGCGCTGGGCCGAGTCGTCTTCGGCGTGGAGCGTGCCACCGCTGCCGGCGTGGCTCGAAGGGGTGCCGGTGGTGGGCGCGAAGCTGGCGGCGAGATGGGCGCGGGCGACGGGCGGCGGCGTCGACGAGCTTTCGGCGCGGCTTGTGCCCTATACCGGGCATCCCTTTTGCGACCGTCCTCACCGCGCTCGTCCCCGTGTTGATGTACCCGTGCCGCTCGTGTTCGTCGGCGTGCTGGGTGGTGTGCTCGCCTTCGGCATCATCGGACTCTTCGTCGGCCCGATCGTCCTCGTGGTGGGCTACTCGCTGCTCACCGACTGGGTGACTCGCGAGCCGGGGAAACCGCCGGTCGGCCGCGTTCTTCGCTCAGCCCCGCCGTTCACAGGCAGTCGATGAGCGCCTCACTGAGATCGCTTGAGACCGCTCGTCGCGCGGTGGATCGCCTCGATCAGCGCATCGTCCTCGAATGGCTTCCGGAGATACCGCACGGCGCCGGCGCGCCTGGCACGCTCCCGCGTGGCGGCGTCGTCGTGCGCCGTGACGAAGATGACCGGCGGCGGCGTCCTCGCCGCGACGAGCCGTTCGTGCAGCTCGAAGCCGGTCATCCCGCTCAGGCGCACGTCGAGCACCAGGCATCGGGGCGACACCCGGTGCTGGGAGTACAGGAATTGCTCGGCCGAGGCGAACACCTCCACCGTGATCCCCGCCGCTCTCAGGAGTCTGCCGACCGCGCGCAGCAGGGAGGCGTCGTCGTCGACGACCGAGACGAGCGGGCTGACGATGTGGGAGAAGTTGTCCGGCAAGGCTCGATCTCCAATGATCGAGCCCAATTTATTTCATTGGCGTAACGTTCCGCTATGGGGCCTTGGTCGTAGGACCGATACTTTTCGACAGACCGACCCGCTCCGCCATGCGCACGAGGTCGGCGACGGAATTGGCCTGCATCTTCTGCATCACCCGGCCCCTGTGGATCTTGATGGTCTTCTCGGCGGCGCCCAGTTCGCCGGCGATCTGCTTGTTCAACAGCCCCTTGACGACCAGCTCGAAGACCTGCCGCTCGCGAGGCGTCAGGATGGCGAGGCGGCGCTCGACCTCCGTGCGGACGGCGCTGTCGGAGCGCCCGTGGCGGCTCAGGGCCAGCGCCCGCTGCACGGC
>Ga0137418_10003106_pt1 | contig 15252 bp, 15 predicted proteins | sample CZODoug3_1_2_16f_FD_122242 | JGI IMG/M metagenome (GOLD analysis project Ga0137418, IMG submission 122242) | Vadose zone soil fungal communities from Angelo Coast Range Reserve, California, USA - CZODoug3_1_2_16fungal (Hybrid Assembly) | ecosystem: Environmental > Terrestrial > Soil > Vadose... | reverse complement strand
GACTCTGAGCGAATCTTTTGACTGCTCTAGAATGTCGAATGTCATTCTCGATATATACGCGGGACTAAACGCCCGGAGTGTCAACGCATCGACTGCCCCGTCGATCAAACGTCTTTGCAGATCATCGCCAATCTGGAAACCGCCGAAGATCAGATCACCGAATTGATTCTGGGTGGCTTGGACGTCGCTGTAGAAGGCTGCATTGAACGCCTCCACCTCGATCGCTTTCGATACGGCGTCCAGACAGTAGAACGCTCTGGATCCTGACGATTTTCGCATCCTTCCCGCCGTTCCCATGAAGCCGCTGGAATAGACCAGGGCGGCGCCGGCGTACGGCGAGGAGTGCTGCTGCATGATCGCTTCTCGGGCATCGCGGATGGCACGCTCGAACGACGTCTTGTTCTCGACGAAGAGCATCCATGAATATGGCCCAGCAAAATAGACGTTCAGGTGAACCGGCTGCGCTGGATACGGGCATTCCTCCAGCCCCAACAACGCGGCCAGGAGGTCGGCCCTGTACAGCTCGTTGATGCCCAGGTCCAGTTCGTTCAGTTTGCCGGTATTGGCCTTGCCTGTCTTGCCGGGGGTCTGTAACCGATCCAGGTACCAGGCTGCGCTATCGGGTCTGTGGAGCTGGAACTGGGTATAGCCCATTTCATTGGTAACCGCGGGGATCTTCGCGGCGTGTGCCGAGTCCCGAGCAGTCGGGACAGGCACCGTAGGGCGAGTTGAACGAGAACTGCCGCGGCTCGAGCTCCGGCAGCGACAACCCGCACTTGGGACACGCATAGCGCTCGGAAAATTGGCGAGAACGCGGGCTGCCGGTCTGACGGACGACCTCCACGACGCCTTCGGCCGCCTTCAGTGCGGTCTCGATCGAATCCGCGAGGCGGCCGCGGTCCGAGGGACGCACGACCAAACGATCGACGACCACGGCGATGTCGTGGTTCTGGCGGCGATTGAGCTTGGGCACGTCAGACAGTTCGTACGTCTCCCCGTTGATGCGCGCGCGCACGAACCCCTGTTTGCGCATCGCCTCGAACACGTCGCGGAACTCGCCTTTGCGCCCGCGCACGAGGGGCGCGAGCACTTCGATCTTGGTGCCTTCCGGCCACTCCAGCACCAGATCGGTGATCTGAGAGGCGGACTGCCGCTCGACGGGCGTGCCATCGTTGGGGCAATGCGGCGTGCCGGTGCGGGCCCAGAGCAGGCGGAGGTAATCGTAGATCTCGGTAATCGTGCCGACCGTCGACCGTGGATTGGCCCCCGCGGTTTTCTGCTCGATGGAAATCGCCGGGGAAAGTCCTTCGATCGCGTCGACGTCGGGCTTGTCCATGAGCCCGAGGAATTGCCGTGCGTAGGCGGAGAGCGATTCGACGTAGCGACGCTGTCCCTCCGCGTAGATCGTATCGAAGGCAAGCGACGACTTCCCCGAGCCGGACAGCCCCGTGAACACCACGAGGGCGTTCCGGGGCAATTCGACGTCGATGTTCTTGAGATTGTGCTCGCGTGCGCCGCGGACAATCAACACATCACCGGGCATAGACCTGTAGGCTAGATAGTCAACTGGCTTGCGGTCAACTCTCGAGCTTCAGAGGCGGTAAAGGGGTGGTGGCGGGATTTCCCTTGCATCCGTCACGCGCCTTTCCTACGTTAGCATCCCCCATGACCCCCTACGCGCCGGTGCCGACATGAACCGCGGTGGTCCTCCCGGTCCCCCGGGGGGCGGGGGCGGGGGCAAGCGGGAGCGCCGCTGGCAGACCTCGCAGGAGCGGGCGCGCGTCGCGGCCGAGCTGATCGAGGAAGCGGAATCGCTCACCCAGACTGGGGCGATCGCGACCCCGAACGACGTCGCACGCGACGAGCAGCCACCGCCGCTCCGCGTCGCGCAACCTACAGCGCCTCCGAGACCTATGGACATTAAGGCTAAGTTGGACGACGGAGACCTGGAGCCTCCAGCCCCTCCTCCAGCACCTCCACCACCTCCACCATCCTCCACCGCCCCGCCGGAGCCATCGGCTCCGGCGTCGGACGACCCGCTCTACATCGCCGCCAGGGAAGCCAGCGAGCGCGGCGAGACGGAGCGGGCCGCGGCCTCGTATCGCGATCTGCTGGCGCGCGATCCTAAGCACGTGAAAGCGCGCAACAACCTGGCGCTGATTCTCGATGCCCGCGGTGACCGCGACGGCGCGTTGGCCGAGCTGGACCGCGCGCTCGAGAGCGAGCCCGACAACCCCGCGCTGCTGCTGAACCGCGCCGCGATCCTCGGCGCGACGGTGCGCTATGCCGCCGCGCAGCGCGACCTGCAGCGGATATTGCGCGCCGACCCGAACAACGTCGCGGCGCTGTTCAACCTCGGGATCGTCCAGACGCGGCGCGGCATGTGGCGCGAGGGCACCGACCAGCTGCGGCGCGCGGTCGAAGTCGAGCCAGGACGGGCGGCGGCCTGGTATTACCTGGGCGAAGCGCTCAATCACATGGATGATCTGACGGGCGCGCTGGCCGCCTACGAGCGGGCGGTCGAGCTGCAGCCCGCGAACCCGAAGGCGCTGTACGGCATCGGCAAGGTGCTCGACCGGCTGAATCGCCCCGACGAAGCGACTGCGATGTACCGCCGCTCCCGGGAAATGACGGGTAGGTGATTCGCGTAGTCGTGGACGATCTCGCGACGTTCGCTGCTGATGCTGTCGTCCGTCCCGCCACGACTCGTCTCGACCCGACAGCAGCCGCGCTGCGCCGCCTGGAAATCCTCGGCGGACAAGACTTCCAAAACCGCATACGCCTGAGCCGCGAGCTCGCGGTCGGGGGCGCGGTCGTGACCGCCGCCGGCGGCGATCTCCCCGCGGAATTCGTCATCCACGCCATCATTCGCAGCGAGACCGAGCCGGTCACGCGCGGCAACGTCGCCCGCGCCTGGCTCGCCACGCTGCATCAGGCGCAAGAGTGGCAGTTCGCGCACCTGAGCGCGCCGCCGCTGGGCACGGGTGCCGGCAATCTGACGCTCGAGGATTCCGCCGAAATCATGGCGACCGTGCTGCACGCGCACCGCGGCAGCGCGCAGTTCCCCGAGAGCGTGTCGTTCGTGGTCGAGCGGCCGGAAGATCAGCAGGTATTCGAAGCGGCGCTGCAGCGGGCGGTCGCGTGAATCGGCGCCGGTGGGTGATTGCCGTCCTCGCGGCCTGGGCTGCGTCGCTGGGGTGGCTCGTCAAGCGAGAGGTATTCCGCCCTACCGGCGCGCGGCTCGCCGCCGCGGCGATGGCGGTGGCCCCTGGAGGGCTGTTCTACCGGCTCTCGGTCGGCGGCCAACAGGTCGGCTATTCCTCGACGACGATCGACACCCTCCCGGGGGCGATACGGGTGGAAAACGTCTTCGTGCTCGACGTCGCGGCGCTCGGCACGCTGCATCGTACCACGGCGCGCAGCATCACGATGTTGTCGCGGGCCCTGCGCCTGGAGACCGTTGAAACGACGTTCGACGGTGATCTGGGACAATTCGCGGCACACGGCCGTGTCATTGGTGACACTCTGTTGTCCGTCGCGATCGTCTCTGAAGGCGACTCGCAGATGACGCAGATCCCCCTGCAGGGCCCGATCACACTGCCGACCTTGCTGCCGTTGCGGCTCGCCTTTGGCGGTGAGCTGCGCTCGGGGCGCTCATATACCGCCCGGCTGTTCGACCCGCTGCTCCTCACCGGACGGGATGTCACCGCCCGCATGGTGGCGGAATCGACGCTGGTCGTCTCCGACAGCGCCGACCTCGATTCGACGACCATGACCTGGGTGCCCGAGCACTTCGACACCGTGCGCGCGTTCCGCATCGACCACGACGCGAACGGCGTTCCCGCGAGCAGCTGGATCGATGCGCAGGGTCGCGTCGTGCTCAGCTCCATCGCCGGCGCCGGCGACCAGGGATTCGCGATGGAGCGGGCGGCGTTCGAGATCGTCTACGAAAACTTCAAGAAACGCGACACCGCCCGTGTGGCACGCAGCAGCGCCGCGCCAGGTCCCGGTGAGATCGTGCCGCTGACCGCGCTGGTGGCGGGCGTGCGCGGCGATCCTCCCGAGCGGTCGCGGCTGCGCCTCCGTCGAAACGGGAGAGACACGCTCGAACTGGTGCAGGCCGGTGCGCTACAAGCGCACGCCGCGCCGTATCGGCTCCCCTCGCGCGATACGGCGCTCGCGCGGTGGCTCACACCGGAACCGCTGATTCAGAGTCACGACCCGCGGATCGCAGCGCAGGCACGCCGCATCATCGACCGCGAGCGCAGCCCGGCGCGCGTCGCGGAGCTGCTCACCCATTGGGTCCACGGGACGCTGCGCCGCACGATTCCGCAGGCGGGGAGCGTCCCCAGCGCCGAGAAGGTGCTCGAGACCGCCCGTGGCGATTGCAACGAGGCGGCGACGTTGTTCGTCGCGCTCGCGCGCTCGACCGGATTGCCGGCGCGTACCGTCGCAGGACTGATCTACACGAACGGCCGGTTCTACTATCACGCCTGGGCCGAGGTCTACCTCACCGACTGGGTCGCGGTGGACCCCACATTCGACCAATTCCCCGCCGACGCCGCACATCTGCCGATCGCCATCGGGGGGCTCGCGCGGCAAGTCGAGCTCGTCCCGCTGATCGGCCGGCTGAAGCTCGAGGTACTATGATCCGCCTGGAGAACCTGACCAAGCTTTACGGCAGCTTCGTCGCGGTGGACGACATCAGCCTGCACGTGCCGCGCGGTGTCCTCTTCGGCTGCCTTGGCCCGAACGGGGCCGGCAAGACGACGACGCTCCGGATGATCGCCGGGATCCTGCGGCCTACGCAGGGACGCGTGCTACTGGGCGGCGACGACGTCCACATCAATCCGCTGTCGGCCAAGATGCGGCTCGGGTTCATCCCCGACCGCCCCTTCGTCTACGACAAGCTCACCGGCGCAGAGTTTCTCCGGTTCGTCGCCGGATTGTACGGGCAGGAAGGCGACAGCGTCGAGCGCCGCATCGCGGAATTGCTCGAGGTGTTCGAGCTGACGAGCTGGAAGGACGAGCTGGTCGAGGCGTACAGCCACGGGATGCGGCAGAAGCTGATCATCTCGAGCGCGCTGATTCACCGGCCCGAGTGCATCGTCGTCGACGAACCGATGGTGGGGCTCGATCCCAAAGCCGCTCGCCTGCTGAAGGACATCTTCCGGCAGTTCGTCGAGCGCGGCGGCACCATCTTGATGAGCACCCACACGCTCGAGGTCGCCGAAGCGATGTGCGACCAGATCGCGATCATCCAGCACGGCAAGATCGTCGCCGCCGGCACGGTCAGCGATGTCCGCCGGCAACATCAGGCCGGGGACGCGAGTCTCGAGGAACTGTTTCTCAAACTCACCGGCGGGGCTCAGGTCCGAGACTTGGTCGAGGTCCTCGGCGCATGAAGCAGCCGTCGCTCGCCCACGTCCTGCAGCCCAAGTGGCGGACCGCGCTGCAGCGGCTGCGTGAGGAGCGCGCCAGCGGCGGCACCGGCAAGCTCGTCATCCTGGCGATCGTCGGAGGCTTGTTCTGGGCGGGCGTCTTCGGTGTGCTGTTCAAGATCTTGAAGAGCCTGCGCGCCGTCGAGGAGCTCGGACCGCTGATCCCCGGAAAAATCCTCGGACTCATCCTCCTGTCGTTTATCTCGATCCTCGTGCTCTCCAACGTCATCACGGCGCTGTCGAGCTTTTTCCTCGCCAAGGACCTCGACCTCCTCGTCTCGGCGCCGGTCGATTGGCTGCGCCTGTACCTCGCGAAACTGGGGGAGACGCTGCTGCACTCGTCCTGGATGGTGGCGCTCATGGCGGTACCGATTCTGGCCGCGTATGGCGTCGTCTTTAAGGGGGGTGTGCTGTTCGCGCTCTACGCGATCGTCGCCATCGTGCCGATGCTGATCCTGCCGGCGGTGCTCGGCAGTGCGGTGACGCTGGTACTCGTCAACATTTTCCCGGCTCGACGCACGCGCGATTTGCTGTCGATCATCGCGCTTGGGGCCGCCGGCGGCGTGATCCTGCTGTTCCGCGTCATTCGACCCGAACAACTGGCCCGCCCTGAAGGCTTCCGCAACCTGCTGGACTTCGTCATTCTGCTGCGCGGCCCGACGTCGCCCTTCCTGCCGAGCGAATGGGCGTCGCAGGCGATCATGGGATTCCTGCGACACGAGCTGGATCCGTTCCCTCTGGTCCTGCTCTGGACCACCGCGGCCGCATTCGTCACGCTCGGCGCCGTGCTCCACCGCGCACTCTACGCGCAGGGGTTCACCAAGGCGCAGGAGGGGGCGGAACGATTCATTCGGGGCGGCTTGTGGCGTTGGACGGTGGGGTCGCTGCTCGGCTGGCTGCCTGTCGCGAAGCGCGAGTTCGTGCTCAAGGACATCAAGCTCTTCTTCCGCGACACGACGCAATGGAGCCAGCTGATCCTGCTCGCGGTCCTCGTCGTCGTCTATCTCTTCAATATTCAGGCGCTGCCGCTGCATCGCGGCGAGCCGGTCGGATTCTTCTACGTCAATCTCGTGTCGTTCCTGAATCTGGGGCTCGCCGGCTTCGTGCTCGCCTCGATCGCGGCACGCTTCATCTTCCCCGCCGTATCGCTGGAGGGCCGGCAGATGTGGCTGCTGCGCTCCTCACCGCTCGACCTGCGGGCGTTGCTGTGGTCCAAGTACTGGGTCGGCACAGTGCCATTGCTGGTGCTCGGACTGATTCTGACCGGCCTGACCAATGCGCTCCTGGAGGTGACGCCCTTCATGATGGTCATGGGTCTGGCAACCATGACGGGACTGACGCTCGCGATCTCCGCTCTGGCCCTGGCGTTCGGGACGCTCTATCCGCAGTTCGAGACGGAGAACGCCGCGCAGATTCCGACGTCGTTCGGCGGGCTCGTGTTCATGATGACGACGATTGCATTGCTGGCCGGCGTGATCGTCTCACTCTGGCAGGCAGTGTACCAGTATGTCCGGGCCGTCTACGAGGGGCGGCCCGTCGTCATCGATGCGTGGATGTTTCTCTGGTTCGGGGTGGCCGCCGCGTTGTGCGCGGCGGCCATAATCGTTCCCCTGCGGATGGCACGACGAAAGATGGAGACGTTCGAGTTCTAGCCTAGCGCCAGCTGACTCCTCCGACAATTTGGAACGAACTGCCGTTGCCGAGGATGAATTTGCCCTCGACATAGGGCCGCGTGCGCCCGCGCCGGCCCTCGAGTCCCGTGAGCAAGTTGAGGTTCGTGTCGCTGCCGCTCACCCCGCCGGAGCTCGCGTGCGACCAGTTCAGTCCGCCGCCCACGTACCACGCGCCGTAGCGGGTGGGCGGCCGGTATTTCAGGTCGAAATTCAGCGCCCACAGCGATCCACCACTGACGAGGTAGTAGTCGAATGTGGGATAGAGCGCGAGATCGGGCGTGAGCGGCCAGGACAGCTGCGCGCCGAGGAGCAGGTCGTCGACGTCGAAGTTGTAGCCGACGTGGGCGCCGTACGAGGGACCGGACTGTGTCACGATCGCACGCCGGCGCGACCGCCGCTGCGCATCCGCCGTCGACGCTGTCACCGCCACCAGCAGCAGCACAACCAACAATCGCGAGACCCATCGGTTCACGACGCGCTCCAGAGTTCGGGGATGCAGACTGATAGGAAACGGGACTGAAAAACGCAATAGTCAGGCGGCGACGCGGGCTCCACAGCGATTGCAATAGCGGGCATCATCCTCCAACGCCGTCCCGCAGCGTGCGCAATAGGCCTGGGCCGTTCCCAATCGCCTGCCGCATTCCGAGCAGAACTGGGCGTCTTTCTCGGGGCGAGGACCGTGCTCGGGACACTGTGCGCGGGCCGGCGATTCCCGCTCACCGCTCACCGCGTACCGCGCGCCTTCTCCTCGCATCGCCGCCAACGCTTCCTGCGTGTACTTCGCTTTCAGCTGCCCGTAGTCGGCGTCGGACAGCTTTCCCGTCGCGCGATCGAACTCGATTTCCTTCAACGCGCGGAGCGCAACCATCTGCGGGCTCATATCATCGGCGGGGTCATCGCCCTCGTCGCCCGCCGCCTCCCCACCCGGCGATTCGACCGGCGGCCGGAGAATCGGCAGCACAACGAAGTAGGTCGCCCCCGCGGCCAGCAGGATGCCGAGAATCAGCTCGAGCATCGGGGAACCCGGCTCAGCCGGGGAGCCGGTCGAGCTCGCGGCGCAGGCGCTCGAGTTCGTCCGGTGTGGCATTCGACAGCGTTGCAGGAGTCGCCGGAGCGGCCGCCTTCGCATCCCGCGTCCAGCGACGGAGCGTCAGCAGCAGAAAGACCGCGGCGACAAGGATCGCGACCCCGGGGAGGAAGTAGCCGGCGAGGTTGAAGCCCTCCCTGGGCGGCGACATCAAGGCCACCTGACCGTATTGCTTCACGAACTCATCGAGGATCTGTTGCGCCGTCTTCCCCTGCCCCGCGAGCCGGAGGACGTCCTTGTGCAGCGCCGGACTGTACGTGCACTGGAAGTCGGTGGTCCGGCACGTGTAGATGTCGAGGCCGCAGCCGCAGCTGCAGCGAAGCTTTTTCTCGATCGCCTGTATGCCGGCGTCGGTGTCGAGCGCGGTGATGGGCTCTTTCGGGCGACCAGCTCGCTGCGGATCATAGACGCGACCCACGGTCTGACTGTCGGACTGTTGGACAGTCTGACGGAATGATAGAAAGGTTGCGCCGAGCGCGATCAAGAATTCGCGGCGAGTACCGTCCGTCATCGCTCAGGCTCCAGTTTCACGGCATAGCCCGCTTGGACCGACGAGGCCTTCGATCCCCTCACCGCTACCGCGGTGCCTCCGGGCCATAGTACAATCAGGCCCCCAATCACCAGCACGAAGCCGCCGAACCACACCCACCAGACCAGCGGATTGATCGTGAAGCGGAACACCGCCTGCTCGGTGCCGTTCACCAGACCGGCGAGCACGATGTACAGATCCACGCGCAGCCCGCTCATGATGCCGACTTCTGTGGAGGGCTCAAAGGTGTTGTTGCCGAAGGCATCGACATGCTGGCGCTTTTCGGTGCGGAGGCGACCGATGTCCTTGCCGTCGCGGCGTACGTCGAGGAGCGCCGCGGTGACCTGCCGATTGAGCGCGTTGTATTGCGAGATGCCCAGGTGCGTGAACGTGTAGACGTGGCCATCGCTGCCTTTGAGCACGGCCGATTCACCGGGACGGAGCGTGGCCTCGGTTTCGGTCTTGAACGCCATGCCGGCGAAGCCCACGAAGAGCAGCACGATCGCGATGTGCACGATGTAGCCGCCGTAGCGGCGTCGATTGCGCGACAGCAACTGGACGACGGCGAACGCGGTGGACTCACCGTATTGCCGGTGCCGCGCGCGCGCGCCGCGCGCGAATTCCTGAAAGACCGTCCCGAACACGAACGCCCCGAGGCTGAATGCGAGGAGCGGACCCAGGTCACGCATTCCGGCGACGAGCAATATCAGGAGCGCGAACACGCCGACGGTGACCGGCACCGCGAACTGCCGGCGAAGATTCGCGGTCGACGCCCGGCGCCAGGCAATGAGGGGGCCGATCCCGGTGAGGAGCAGGAGCACCAGGCCGAGTGGGATGTTGACGAAGTTGAACGTCGGCGGGCCGTATGTGACCTTGACCCCTTGCACCCATTCTGAAATGATCGGGTACAGCGTGCCCCACAGCACTGAAAACGCGAGGCCGATGAGGAGCAAATTGTTGAAGAGGAAGCTTGCCTCGCGGCTCACGACCGACTCGAGCGTCGCCTCGGCCTCGAGCAGGGGCAACCGGTAGATGTACACGATGGCACAGGCGATCGCAGCGACGACGAGGAACGCGAGGAAAAAGTAGCCGACCGGCGATTGCGTGAACGAGTGCACGCTTGCGATCACGCCGGAGCGCGTGAGGAACGTTCCGAAGATCGACAACAACCAGGCGCCGAGCACGAGCGCGAGGTTCCATTTCTTCAGCATCCCCCGCTTTTCCTGAACCATGACGGAATGCAGGAACGCCGTCATGACCAGCCACGGTAACAGGGCCGCGTTTTCGACCGGATCCCAGGCCCAATACCCGCCCCACCCCAGCTCCACATACGCCCACCACATGCCGATGAGCAGGCCGATGCTGAGGAACAGCCACGACACGATCGTCCATTTGCGCACCGCGACCAGCCAGTCCGCATCGAGCTTCTTGGTGAGCAGCGCCGCCATCGCGAACGCGAACGGGATCGTGATCGAGATGTAGCCGAGGTACAACATCGGGGGATGGAAGACCATCCCGGGGTTCTGTAGCTGCGGGTTCATGCCCGAGCCGTCGAGTGGCGTGAACGCCCCCCGCTGGAACGGATTGGCGGGGGCGAAGAGCATCACGCTCACGAAAAACGTGGCGACCAGCGACGTGATCGCGGCGACGTACGGCAGGTACGCGCGATGGCGCCGACTCGTGAACAGCTGCGTCAATGCGCCGAACAGGCTCAGGACCGCCGCCCAGAACAGCAGGCTGCCCTCCTGGCCCGAGTACAACGCAGACCACAGATAGAACGTCGGCAGATTGCGGCTCGTGCGACCCGCGACGTACTGGAGACTGAAGTCGTGACGGAAGATGGCGAGCTCGAGCGAGATCACGGCGACGAGCAGCGCGCCGAACAGCGCGAACGTCGCGTTACGCGCGCTTTGCTGCAGGTCGGGGCGCTGCTGTGCTCCGCCGACGAATCCGGTGATCGCTCCCCACAGGCCGACCAGAAAGGCGAGCCAGAGGGAGAGGTTGCCGAGCAGACTCATTTATGCTTTGGGGACCGCTTCGTAGCGCGACCCGCACTTGGCGAGGACATTGGTCGCGTGGATCACGCCGTCCTTTTGGAGTCGTCCTTCGACGACGACCTCGACCGAGTCGGTGAACGTGTCGGGGGGCAGGCCCTTGAAGATGACGGGGTAGCTGACCGTGCCGTCGGTGATGTGGAAGCGGAGCGTCTGCGTCGCCATCTCTTTGGACACGGTGCCGGGAACGACGCGCGCGCCCACCTTGAGACCGAGGTCATAGAACGACGGATCGGCCGAGACGCGCTGCGCCAGCTCGCTGGGCGTGAGGAAATACTGTCCGGTTTGCTTGATTCCGGACGCCATCAGATAGCCGACCGAACCGACGATCAGGACCGCGCCGAGAGCGAACTTCGTGCCAGCCGTCATAGCTGAATTATACCACTTCGTTCTGCGCGCGTTCTAGCGCCCACTCCACTGCCTCGGACGCAGTCTCGACGCGTGGAATATCGACGGTGTTCTCGAAGGAATCGTACAGGCCAACCACCGGCTTTCCGATGCGCTGCGCGAGTGCAATCTCTGACAAGGTTCCCAGGCCCCCGCCGATCGCGATCACCGCGTGCGCGGTCCGAACGATGAGAAAGTTGCGCATCTCACCGAGTCCCGTCGCGAGCGGAACGTCGATGTACTGGTTTGCCGCCTGCGAATCCGCTCCTGGTAGGATGCCGACCGTCGTCCCGCGGTTTGCCTTCGCGCCTCGCGCTGCGGCTTCCATCACGCCGCTCAGGCCGCCACACACCAGGACCGCGCCGTGCTGGGCCAGCAGACGTCCCGTCTCCTCGGCGACCGCCGTCTCTGCCGTTGTGCACGTGCTGCCGCCAATCACCGCGATGATCGGCTTCATTCTGCCCAGTGCAATGCGGTCTGCACCGCGCGATGCCACTCGGCGGCGCGTGCCTGCACGCCGCGGCGGCCCGCACTCGGCTTGAACTTCGTGAAGCGCCGGCCTGCGAGGAAGTCGTCGGCCGATTTCCACAGGCCGGCACCGAGGCCGGCGAGTCCCGCGGCCCCGAGCGCGGTTGTTTCGACGAGATCGGGCCGGGCGACCGTCACACCAAGCACATCGGCCTGAAACTGCATGAGCCAATCGTTGGCGGCCGCGCCGCCGTCGACCAGGAGGCTCGACAGCTTGAGCTTTGCGTCGGCCGTCATGGCGTCGAGCACATCCTTGGTGCTGAACGCCATCGCTTCGAGCGCCGCGCGGACGAGATGCGCGCGACTGCTCCCCCGGGTCAGGCCGACGATCGTGCCGCGGGCATTCGGCTCCCAATGCGGAGCGCCTAATCCCACGAACGCCGGAACGAAGTACACGCCACCGGTATCCTCGACGCTCCGCGCCATCGGCTCCGACTCGGCGGCTTTGGCAATGATGCCAAGTCCATCGCGCAGCCATTGCATCGCCGCACCGGCGATGAAGACGCTGCCTTCGAGCGCATACACCGGCTCGCCGCGTGGACCACAGGCCAGCGTCGTCAGCAATCCGCGCTTGGAGTTGGCGCGACGCTTGCCGGTGTTGAGCAACAGAAACGCCCCGGTCCCGTAGGTGTTCTTCGCCTGTCCGGGTTGCCAGCAGCCCTGACCGAACAACGCCGCCTGCTGGTCACCCGCGACGCCGCTGATCGGCAGCTCGGCACCGAAATGCTCGGCCGCCGCCGTGCCGAAGTCGCCGCTCGAATTACGCACTTCAGGGAGCGCGTCGCGCGGCACACCGAACAGTTTCAGCAGATCGGCATCCCACGCGCGCTTACCGATGTCGTACAGCATCGTGCGGGAGGCGTTGGTATGATCGGTCGCAAACGTCTTGCGGTTGGTGAGCCGGTAGATCAGCCAGGTGTCGATGGTGCCGAAGACGACGTCGCCGTCCTTCGCACGTTTGCGCAGGCCCTTCACGTGCTCGAGCAGCCACTCGATTTTGGTTGCGGAGAAGTATGGATCGAGCACCAGCCCGGTGCGCGCGCGGACAAGCGGTTCCTTCTTTTGCTGTTTGAGCTGCGCGCAGCGCGCCGACGTGCGCCGATCCTGCCACACGATGGCGCGATGCACTGGTCGGCCAGTCTCGCGCTCCCACCCGCACACCGTCTCGCGCTGATTCGTGATGCCGATGGCGTCGGGCGTCACCTGCGCCTGGCGGATCGCTTCCCGCGCCGCCTCGATGGTGACGCGCAGGATCTCCTCGGCGTCGTGCTCGACCTCGCCGGGCGAGGGGAAGTGCTGGGTGAACTCGCGATACCCGCGGCCGAGCACGCGACCTGCGTCGCTCAGGACGAGCGCGGTGCTGCCGGTGGTTCCCTGATCGAGCGCGAGGACAGCGGTCATGGTTACGACTCCCCCGAGAACGGTGGTTGAACGATCCCGCGATCGGTGACGAATCCCGTCACGTACCGCGCCGGCGTGACATCGAACGCAGGGTTCAGCGCGGTGGCCTGATCCGGTGCCACTGGCCGGCCCGCGATCGTCGTCACCTCGGCGGGCGAGCGCTGCTCGATCGGGATCAGATCGCCGTCAGCCAGCGCCACGTCCACCGTTGACCAGGGCGCCGCACAATAGAACGGCACGCCGTGATGCCGCGCCAGGACCGCCAGGCCATAGGTGCCGATTTTATTGGCAAAATCGCCGTTCGCGCAGATCCGGTCGGCACCGACCAGCACGACGTCGATCTTGGCCTGCCGCATCAGGGTGGCCGCCGTCGCGTCGGTGATCAGCGTGCAGGAGATCCCCGCGTGCAGCAGCTCCCACATCGTGAGTCGTGAGCCCTGGAGGAGCGGACGAGTCTCGTCCACGTAGACGTGGACCTTGCGCCCCTGCTCGTGCGCGAGGTAGATCGGCGCGAGGGCGGTACCGATGCCACCCGTCGCCAGCGCGCCGGTATTGCAGTGGGTCAGCACGTTCACGCCATCGGCCAGCAGCGTGAGCGCGTGTTCGCCGATACGGCGGCACATGGCGCGGTCCTCTTCCCAGATCGCCGTCGCTTCGGCACGGAGCCGTTCCCACAAATCACTTCCCTCGCCTGGCGTCTCCTCGGCGACCCGCAGCATGCGCGCGAGCGCCCAACGCAGATTCACGGCGGTCGGGCGGGAGGCGCCCAGCAGTGCCGCCACCTCCTTCGCACGCGCGACGAAGTCGGCACGCGCCACGGAGCGTTGATCGCGCGTGGCGGCGACGAGGCCCATCGCGGCCGCGATGCCGATCAGCGGCGCGCCGCGCACCTGCAGCTGGCGGATCGCATCCGCGACCGCCTCTGCGCTATCCAGATCACGGGTGATCTCCGCTTCGGGGAGCGCCCGTTGATCGATTATACGAACGGCACCGCTGGGCGACCATGAGATTGCTTGGATAGGCACGAATCAGAACCTAATGCAGAATGGGGAATGCGGAATGCGAAAACTTAGAGCTGGCATCGAGCCATCCCGTACATTTCCCATTCCGAATTCCGCATTTCGCATTCCGGGGTTAGGATTCCGCCATGTCCTACCAAACTCTCCTTCTCGATGTCCGGGACGGCGTCGCCTTCGTAACAGTGAATCGTCCCGACAAACTGAATGCGTTGAACGATCAGGTGATGCTCGATCTCGGCGCTGCCGCGGAGCGGATCGCTACGGAGCCGGAGATCAAGGGCGCGATCCTCACGGGCGCCGGCCCTAAATCGTTCGTCGCCGGTGCTGACATCGGCGATCTCTCGCGCCAGGGCCCATTCGACGGCAAAGCGCGCGCGCAACGCGGGCAGGCCCACCGGGACGAGCTCGCCGGGATCGGCCGGCGACGGAGCCTCACCGTGCTCCCATCGCTCGAGGATCCCTAGCGCTCGCCGATCCCAGAAGGCCATGTGCGCCAGCGCGGTGGAGACGGTCCAGCCCTTGCCGAGCGGACGCCTGAGGTCCGCGTCGCTCAACCGACTAACCAGGGCCTTGAGGCGTTCCCGCTGGCGGCTGTTCTCCCCTACGAAGGATCGGTCGACTGACATCGGGCGACCTCCTCGAGCTCCCGCCGCTGCGTGGGCGTCCAGCCGCCGGGATTCTATCGCGGCCGACCTTCATGTTGAAGAAGCGATCGAGCGTGGTGGCGCCCTCGTCGTAGTCGGCGGCGCCGACGCGGGCGTAGCCCAGCGTCTTGCCCTTGAGGTCCTCGACCTTCTTGATCTCCGCCTTAGCAACGATGATGTATTGCGGCTTGAGCGACTGGTTGACGATGTATTTGAGCGGCGCACCGGCGGTCAGCACTGCATTCGCGCCGCCCGAGGGGATCGGCACGAAGTCGAGATTGCCGGTCAGCCCCGCCGTGATCATCGGCCGCCCCTGCAATTCGATCCAGCGCGCGTCCAGGCCCTCCTCCTTGAAGAAGCCCTTGTCCATCGCGATGTAGCTCGGAATGTGCAGACCGATGCCGCCGACGATCTTGCCGACGGTGATCTTGGTCTGGGCGATGGCGGCGCCGGACGGCAGCGCAATCACCGCGGCCAGGGCGGCTGCTC
>Ga0137418_10003104_pt1 | contig 15255 bp, 22 predicted proteins | sample CZODoug3_1_2_16f_FD_122242 | JGI IMG/M metagenome (GOLD analysis project Ga0137418, IMG submission 122242) | Vadose zone soil fungal communities from Angelo Coast Range Reserve, California, USA - CZODoug3_1_2_16fungal (Hybrid Assembly) | ecosystem: Environmental > Terrestrial > Soil > Vadose... | reverse complement strand
ATTCCTTCAGGGCTCCCACAAATTCGGAATCGGTCAAGAGGCGAGAATGAGACTTTTTGACCAATTAGAACAGACGGTTTTCCCAGAAAATCGACGCTTCAGGGGAGTTGTTGCCGGCCTGTTGAATCAGAACGGGGAACTTCTCAATATCGGGAGGATCAACCGCGTTGACGGTGATCGTGTTCTCGTCGAGACGAGAACGAATGAAATGCCTGCGACTCTCGAAATAGGAAATATTGCCCTGTCGTCAAAGTACGAAGAAGTAGGCTACGGAACTCTACATTGAGTAGGATTCAGGGATCGAGTATACGTAGATCGTATGCTCGTTGTAGTTTTCTTTTCTTGAGGGCTTCCAGCCGTTGATCATGAAGTCGTGGCTTACTATTCGTGAACCAGGCTTCGCCTCGGCTCTCAGCTTCGGTTTCAGCCGTTCATTCGCATAGGTCGTTAGGTAGAGAGTGATCAGAGTGGCTTCCTTGAGATCGGCCTGAAAGAGATCGCGGTTATAGACGTGGACCTTGTTCGTCAGGTTGAGCTTCTCAACCTCGCCCGAGGCGGTCTTGAAGAGGTCTTCTCTTATCTCGTACCCAAACGCTGCCTTGACTCCGAAGTCTTTTACAGCGGTCGCTAGAATGCGGCCATCGCCGCATCCGAGATCTACGACTACGTCGTCCTTTGTAGCTTTGGCTACCTCTAGCATCTTGCGAACAACATCATGTGGAGAAGAGACGAATGGTGCGCAACTCATCTTGTTTCAAACTCTCTGTTCGGTTGCGAGTGGCGTGATGATCAAACTATTTAAACAACTCTGCCCGAGAATCGCGAGAGACTCCTCGATCTGGCCTGTTGTAATGATCAATGACACTAGGATTCATGAACTCTCAAAGGCAGAATTGAAAGAGCCGGTCCTGGTCCAGGGTCTGCCGGGTCTGGGCTATGTTGGAAAGGTCGCCGTCGACTATTTTATCGAAAAGTTGAAGCCGAAAAAATTCGCAGAGCTCTATTCCAGTTACCTACTATTCCCTGACGGGAATCTTGGAATCAATATCTCGGAGGATGGGACCTATTCTCTTCCAAAGTACGAGTTCTATTCCTTTGGCGAGAAGGAGCCTAACGCCATATTCCTCACAGGGGACGCGCAACCAAGCGTAACCGGCCAATACGAGGTCGCCAGCATAGTCCTGGACTTCGCTCAGCGGTTCAATTGCAAGATGGTCCTAACGATGGGGGGTTACGGCACTAGATCAGGGAATGACGTCGGAGCTGTATACGCTGTCGTAGGGGACTCGGTTGTCGGAGAACGCTTGAAGAAGATGGGCGCCAAGCTCGCAAAAGGAGGGGCAGTTACCGGAGCCGCAGGAGTAATCCTGGGCATAGGTCGTCAGAGAGGGCTACAGTGCGCCGGTCTCTTGGGAGCAACAACGGGAGTTTATCCCGACTTAGAAGCGGCTCGAGCCGTGATTCAGATGCTAACAGGACTGGTCGGAATGCCAATCGAGCTGAAGGATCTGGATACAGAGATTGAGGATATGAGGAAGAAGATGGAAAAGTTCCGTCGAACCGAACTCGAAGAGGTGAAAGAAGGCGAGGAGAAGACGGAAGAAGGAAAAGACCGGTATATCACCTAGACTTGAGGAGCGGTTAGGTTCTAGTTTTGCAGGAAGCTACCCTTGAACGGGAAGGCAGGATCCACAAAGTAGGACTGCTCCAAATGGACAACGCGGTCTTCACTCTCTGTTATGACGGAACAATGAAAATAGGAACGCTTGCGATATCTACGCCTGGTCTGACTGAGGGGGTGGTAGGCACTTCATCTGTCCTCCTAGGGGGAAAATATCTCATTGCCGCTCGGGCCCTTGCCGAGAGGTCGGCGGCTATTTTCAAGAAGATGAGTCTCGTCTCCCTCAACACGACACTCTCCGAGGGAGAGGCTCTGAGGGTCTACTCGACCCTTCTGGACAAGGTCAGAAGTCCGTGATCGGAGTCCAAGTCTCAAAACCTAGAGATGGAATAAGAAACCAAGGGCAATTGTGATTGCCATGGCTGTGGCTGTGAGCGCAGCCATTGCATCATCGAACCTTTCAGTATTCATCTTATTGTCACTGTCAATCTGATCAAAGAGAGGATAGTGGCAACCTTTGGAGAGATTCTCGGTTTCCTTCCAGACATTACCCATCATCAGAATGATAAGCGGTACATCGTCAGCGTTATTTTCGGTGTAACAGAAGAGCCGGGAACGTATCGTCCAAGATTCTTTAATACGATGAGGGCCCGACGACAAGTTGGCCGTCGCGTGGCCTCTGGTAGTGACCCAACGTTCTAGAAATGGTGGAGACTAGCGCCAACTGTTCAGCTTAGTTGCGGGAGGTTCTTTTGCGTCGGTTCCGTTGTGGCCTGTGACCCACTCTGGAACGATGACGGCTCTGATCAGTTCTTGGATCGAGATTCCTCTTCGCTTAGCGATTTTCTCTAGTTCTCGGTAGATGGTATCGTCGAGTGTTTGCATGAATTTGGGCACGACAGGCACCACGGTTTCTTCGGATATCAGTATCATTTCTAGGGTTGAAATAAAGTGCTGATGTAACTTCCAGAATTCTGATCCAGTGACAGAACCTAGAGCCATCGTTGCTAGAGAGAAACCTTAACTGACGATGGCGTCTGGCCGAGGATCTGCCTAGATGCTTCTTCAACTCTAGAACGATACTGTTCCTTGGTGTAGACCCGGACGAGATTCATGAAGGTCCTGAGAACTCCGATTATTCTCGAGATCTCCGAGAGCTGTACGATCTCTTTCTTGCCGGTTGATCCCCTTCTGAAGACCGGTATATCGAGAGGCTGTATCTCCACAGCGTTATGATAGGGCACTGAGGGAAGGGTTGGCACATCGATCATCACATCCTCGCTCCTGACCCGTGCCTTGTTGGCGATCTCGTCCCTGATCTTGTCGCGCACACTCTCTTTCGCTATCACGTTTGATACGAGTTCTTCTTGGGCAAAGAGAGTCTTCTCGTAGGCGCACTTTAGCAGTCTCCTAGCTTCTAGGTCCTGCATTATCTTCTTGGATTGCTTGCACTCCTTCAGATCTGTCCAGACCTTATAGTCATCTAGACGGAGATAGTCTTCGGGTTGATCGAAAACGAGTAGGTTGAGTTCGTCTTTTGCGGCTTCTAGGGCTTGGACGATCATGATCTGGACTGCTCTTGAGGCTCTGTGGAAGTAGATGGTTCTGAACGATTCGAGCCTGGCGAGCAGGAAGCTTTCGAGGGTTGCGACGGCTCTTCCATCTACCGAGAGGTTTCCATTAATTACGTCCATGGTGTAGATGAGTCTGTGAACATCAATGGAGCCGTATGCTGCTCCGGTATGGAATGAGTCTCGGACGAGAAAGTCCATCTTGTCAACATCGACGCTGCTGCTAATCATCTGATCGAGGTAGGGTCGTTTTCGATCCTTAAGACGACCCACGGCGAGTAGCCCGAGCTTCTGGGCGTCGAAACCTGCGTTGGCGAGCTTATCCTTGATCTCTGTCTCGTTCACAAGCCATGGGACGAAGTCTTCATGGGTCTTTTTCAGATGGCGGACCATGAGCGGCTCGAACACGTGTGAGAATGGACCGTGACCTATGTCATGCAGTAGGGCAGCAAGGCGCATCTGCTCTTGGGTCTGAGAGTCAAGGTTGGTTGGAAGAACCTCGGAGAGGACGCCTGCAAGGTGCATTGCTCCGACAACATGTTCAAACCGAGTGTGATTAGCAGCGGGATAGACGAATTCAGACCCGGCGAGTTGTCGCAGTCGTCGGAGTCTCTGTACGGGTCGAGTATCAATTATTGTCTTTTCGGCTTCGCTGATCCGGACGTAGCCGTGGATAGGGTCCTTGATGAAGCCCCAAGCCTTGGACATGATGGCTCATGTGTTGCGACGGCTTATTCTAAACTTCGCGAGATGGTAGAAGGACCCAGGAACAAAATAAGAAATAGTCTTCGGCGGACCGACGCTGGAGAGACGTCGACTCGTTACTTTTTCTTCTTTTTCGGATTGTGCGGGGCGCAAGTGTCACACAACGAGCTCTCGCCTCCAGGCAGAATGTTCAGCTCCCAGGTTGAGCATTAAGGCGTTCGTTTTTTGAGCATCTGAGGCTCAGTTTCCTGCCCTTAATATCGGTTCAATAGGCGAATTTCTCGCTTGCGGGTTCTCTTTTTATTCTTCTCCAACCAGACTAGCTATCGGGCTCTGGGATTCAGTCGTGGTGAAGGACAAGATTCTGTGCTTTGTCTGTGCTGTCCAGAACATTGAACGGACCTTCAACACGTACTACGAACTACAGGACCATCTTTACCGGGATCATGACATGAAGAAGGACCCGGCTATGGACATTTTCAACAAATACAAGCCCACCATACCAAAGAATCCGACTGCAGAACAGTAGGCGACGCCTCGCGTTGCAGATGACGATTGAGTAGATAGCTACAGAGAGGCCACAAATCCGTAGCTAAGGAGGACGATGAATGTGACTATGATGAATATCACAAGGCCACGCTGAGTATCCAATCCCATAGCAGTATTCACTGCGATCACTGTCGAAATCGGTATCCAGGCTACGCCGATCGCGCGTGCAACGTCTGGGATTAGTGACACGGGGATCGACATGATGAGGAAGACCATGCCTGGAGAGGTTGAGAAGAATACGGGCCTTGGCAATGACCAGTAGTTCGCTGTTCCCCCAGAGAGCCTTCTTCCGATAAGAAAAGTCAAGGATACCCAGACCATACTCACAACAGCGCCGAAAACAGCTCCTAGCAGAATCCCAATCCTATTGGATCCGATTGCCGCTACGAATCCGACACCGAAACAGCTCCAGCGAGAGCCAGCACAATCAGTGCCTGACCTGTCGCGGTGGAATCCTCTTTCAACTCTAGGAACGTGTCGCGGTTGAGCCGGGCCGATTTCACCATTCGATCCAACATAGTCCGGAATCTGTCAAAGCCGAAGGGACCAGACTGGGCGATCATTGACGAACTCTCGAATAATCAGTGCGGAGCCGGATTATCAAGTTATACTGTGGGATCCGGTTCAGGCTGTTCCGAATTGTAGGCCGATGAAGGCCAGAATGAGGAGGCCTACCGCGACCGTGAGGATCGTTCGTCGCAGGTTCAGTCCCATCACTTGTTTCAGAACGAATACTTGCGAAAGGAAGAGCCAGGCTACCGCGACGACGGCGATAATTCCCTGGAACCAATAGACGGGAATGTTTCCCTGGACTAGAATTGGAGGGACGGGGATTGTGATCAAGAGGAAGAGAAGGAACGGGCTGCTCGCGAAGAATAGAGGTCGTGCTAGTTCCCAGAAGCTTGTTTTGCCTTGGAAGAGTTTTGTCCCGACGAGGAAGGCGGTTCCTGACCATACGAAGGCTGCGAAGCATGCCGTAACTGTGTTGGCTAGACTGCCAGCTATTATTCCATAGATTGACGGGTCGTGTCTCTGGAATTGTGTCTGTGCAGTGTAGCCGATGCCGTAGGCAAGGGCAGAGAGAACTAGGACTGCGACCGCTTGTCCGGTGGATGTAGTGTCCGTCTTTAGCTCTAAGACTCCTTGTTGATCCAGTCTGGATGCTTTCTTCATCCGGGACCACATCAGACCCAGCTGGAGCTTTGATGTGGGCGGCTCTGTTTGGATGGACATTTTCGACAAGCCAGGCTTAAGTCGTGATATCAGTCCATGCTTATGAACGAATAGTCAATCAATACTTCTGGAGCCTGGAGACATGTCGAGAGCAAGAGCCGTAGACGCGGTCACGAAGCTTAAGGAGACTCTCACAACTACCAAGCCCAGTTTCAAAGTCGTAGTAATGCCCGACTTCTACCTCGACTACATTCTCACCTATCCGGGGAAGCTTGAGGACCTGACAGCGTCATTTGTGGAAGTAGCTGAGAGAGGAGGAGGAAATCTTCTAGGCTGGAGACATACGGTTGGGCGTGGAGGAAACGCTTCGAACGTCGTGGCTCAGCTTTCGAAGCTTGGCTGTCAAGTCGTCCCGATTATTGAGACAGATGAACTCGGTAAAACCGTACTCCAACACTTTCTCAAGGACGTGGACCTTTCCCACGTTAGGACGACCGGAACGTTGTCCCGAACAGTGTCATTCGAGACAGAGCACTCGGGTAGGCGCGTTAACATCATGGTCAGCGACCCCGGGTCCCTATCCCAGTTTGGCCCGGAGAAACTTACGCAGGAGGACGAGCAGCTCATATCGGAAGCAGACTTCGTCTGTGTCCTCAACTGGAATCAGAACCTGAAAGGGACAGACCTCGCAGAGAAGGTCTTCTCCATCGCAAAGGAGGAAGGGAAGGCTGTCACGTTCTTCGACCCAGGAGACCCTGCTCTAAGGACGGGCGAGATTGAAGGGTTGAACCAGCGGGTCCTGACCCCTGGCCTGATTGATGTCTTGAGTGTTAACGAGAACGAGCTGATGCATCTGGCGAAAGGAGTAGCCGAGGATACCTCTGAGATTGAAGGTGCTGAGGACCCGCTCTTCGGGGCGGCTAGCGTGTTCAGTATGATGATTCCGCGGGTCGATCTTCACACGCCGGAGTTCTCTGCAACTTTTGTGGATGGACAGAGAGTCCGCGTTCCCTGCGCAAAGATCAAACCGGCGAAAGTGACAGGTGCAGGCGATGTCTGGAACGCGGCCGACATCTACGCTCAAGGCGTTGGCCTTGGACATGAGGATCGACTGATATTTGCAAACGCTGCTGGGGCGGCGTATCTGGAGGGCCATGGGCTTGAACCTCCAACGTTGCGAGAGGTTGTCGGTAGAGTCGATAGTGTTGTCGCGGCGGGGAAGCCCTAGGGTTTCACGAGTCTTAAATTGGATAGGCCGATTACTTGGGCCGGCCAAGAGTTCGAGCTGCGACTGTGACTGTTAGAGGGACGAGTTAACATTGTTGAAAGTGGCTGAAGGGGTCTATAGGGTACCGGCTCGTCATGCTAACACTTACCTTGTCGAGGCTGACAATGGACTGGTGCTTGTCGATACCGGGATGCCGGGTAGTGAGAATCGGATACTGAAAGCAGTCGGGGATCTCGGCCGCGAGCCTAGCGATGTTAAGCTGATTCTTCTGACTCATCGACACTGGGATAACATCGGAAGTGCTGCCGCGCTGAGGAAAGCGACTTCTGGAATGCTGGTCTCTCACGGGTTCGAAAAGCCATACGTTGCCGGGACCCTTGTGGTAATTACGCCGCGAGCATGGAGTCTCTACGGACGGATAGCAAGGCGTGCTCTGGCTATTGCCTCTTCAACGAAGAAGCTGCTTCGGCTCGTCAAGTATCACCCAGTGCTCGTTGACGAGTCCTCCGACGATGAGTCGATACTAGAGGATGTCGGGCTGGACGGGTCGATCGTCTGGACCCCCGGTCATACAAAGGGGTCTATCTCCCTATTCGTAAACAAGAGCAGGGTTGCCATTATCGGCGATCTTCTTCGGACCAAGCGCGGCAAGCTTAGAGAGCCATTATTCATGGAGAATATCTCACAGGAAAGGTCGAGCGTTCAGCGAATCCTTGATCTGCATCCGGTCATCCTCTGCCCAGGCAGGGGAAAGCCCTTGCCCCCTTCGAAAGTCAGGATCAAGGAGAGGGCTGCCAAACCAGTGAAGGGCAAGATGAAGAAAGAGGAGGAGGATATTGATCTTGAAGGCTTGGCAAAGGATCTGTCAGCGGAGACTTCCTAGGTCCCGAAATCCTCGGGATAGGGCTACCTCTACAGAAACCTTCCGGAAAGAAAAGAGTGGGAGTTTGAATGGGGTTACTTTCGAACCTTGTCGAATCGGGCAGCTACGTCGTCCCAGTTGACTACGTTCCACCAAGCGTCAACATATTTCGCCCTGTCATTCACGTAGTCCAAGTAGTACGCGTGCTCCCAGACGTCAACGGCTAGGAGAGGAGTCATGCCTTGGACGGATAGGTCCATGTGCTTCTCGGCCTGGAGAGTAATCAGCTGGTCTGAGACTGGCTCGTAGGCGAGTATTCCCCAGCCTGATCCTTCGACTTGTTTGGCAGTGTTCCCGAACTGTTCTTTGAAAGAGTCGAACTTTCCAAAGTCCTTGTTGATCTGGTCGGCGAGGCGTCCACCGGGAGTTCCGCCTCCACCCTGCTTCATGTTCGGCCAAAACAGGCTATGCATAGTATGTCCCGATGCATTGAAGGCTAGATCACGAGAGATTCCGCGGACATCTATTCCGGCGAAACCGGTCTGTCGCGCCTTCTCCAACTTGTCCAGAGCGGCGTTTGCGCCGTTCACATATGCGAGGTGGTGCTTGTCATGGTGAAGAGTCATGATCTTCTCGGAAATTGTCGGTTCGAGTGCGTTATACTTGTAGGGCAGGTTCGGTAGAGAGTATCTTTTTCCTGGCATGAAATGTGGCACGCTGGAACGTTTCACATAAAACTTGGCTCAATTTCTTGCCAGACTTTTGTGAGCCCGCCCCCCCGGAGGGGGGTGCTAGGCTGGGTCTTTCCATTCTGGGCTTGGATTGATTGTTTGGGGTTCTTCGCGCGGCGGGAAACGGCTTCTGATGAGGCGCGGGAACGAGCAGGAGCCGCAAGGATAACGAGCATTAGCCCTGGCGAGTTTCGGTGTTTCTTCGTCAGCGTTGGCTTGCCCGGTCGGAGAGTGTGAGGTGTGGGACGGAACCTGTAAATACATATAGGCACAGGGCTATCGTGTATAACGTACGTCATAAAGAGAGGTTGTGAAAATGGCTAACAAGAGTATTCTGGACCTGGACTACGCCAAGTACGATTTCAAGGATCCAGAAAAGTACGTGTTCAAGTCCGAGAAGGGACTCTCACGACAGACTGTCGAACAGATTTCGGAGATGAAGAAAGAGCCTGAATGGATGCTGAAGTTCAGGCTGCGAGCCTATGAGCACTTCGTCAAGCGGCCCATGCCCCAGTGGGGAGGCGATCTTGGCCAGATCGACTTTAACGACATCTACTACTATCTGCGTCCAACTGACAGGGTTGAGAGCAAGTGGGAAGATGTTCCCGATAAGATCAAGAAGACCTTCGATCGACTAGGCATACCTGAAGCTGAGAAGAAATTCTTGGCTGGAGTGGGTGCCCAGTACGAGTCTGAAGTTGTCTATCATAGCCTCTTGAAACATCTTGAGGATAAGGGTGTCATATTCTGCGATACGGATACTGCTGTTAAGCTTCATCCGGAGCTTGTCAAGAAATATTTCGGAACGATTATTCCTCCTGAGGATAACAAGCTGGCCGCGCTCAATAGCGCTGTCTGGAGCGGTGGTAGCTTCATCTATGTTCCCGAAGGCGTCAAGGTAGATCTTCCTCTACAGGCATATTTCAGAATCAATGCTGCGAACATGGGGCAGTTCGAGAGGACCCTTATCATCGCAGACAACTATGCAGACGTCCAGTACATTGAGGGCTGCACAGCCCCGGTCTACTCCAAGGACGCGCTTCACTCCGCAGTGGTGGAGATTATCGCCAAGAAGGGGGCCAAGGTCCGGTATACTACGCTCCAGAACTGGAGTTCGGACGTCTACAACCTCGTGACCAAGCGAGCCTATGCGTATGAAGATGCGTCTGTGGAATGGATCGACGCTAACGTAGGCAGCAAGCTTACGATGAAATATCCATCAGTCTATCTGGTCGGGCCTAGGGCCAAAGCCGAGATCGTCTCAGTGGCTTTTGCTGGTAAGGATAGACATCAGGACACGGGAGCCAAAGTAATCCACCTCGCACCGTACACAAGCTCTCGGATCACGGCAAAGTCCGTCAGCAAGGACGGAGGACTAACGACTTACAGGGGTCTGGTCCACGTGGCCAAGGGAGCAGTTGGCGTAAAATCAAGTGTCCGATGCGATGCCCTCCTGATGGACGATCGATCGAAGACAACCACTTATCCTTACATGGAGGTCAACGAAGACGACGCAACCATAACGCACGAGGCTACCGTTGGAAGGATCAACGAGGATCAGTTATTCTATCTAATGTCCAGAGGCTTGTCTGAGACTCAAGCGCTCAGCATGATCGTCACGGGATTCATGGAGCCCTTCACGAGGGTCTTGCCAATGGAGTATGCGGTGGAGTTCAACCGGCTCATCGAGATGGAAATGGAAGGCGCCGTAGGCTAAGCTTCCCGACCAAAACTTCTAAACATATTCTTCTCATTCAACGGCCATGGCCAACTTTCTCGCCAGTCCAACGGAAAGCATGGTGAAAGAAGTCTCCGGCCGCTTCGCCGAGCCTGAAGAAATTAGCCGGGAACGCTCAGTAGCCCTTGACTACTTCAACAAGCTACCCGTCGAGAAATCTCAGTTATACACGAAATACGTGGACATACTCTCAGGGCTCAATCTCGATTCTATCGAGCTTGCACTCCCGTCGAACAGTCGGACCATTCCTAGTGAAATAGCTCACCTGGTGAAGGAGAAGGACGAGCCGACTCTTGCGTTGCAGGTGGATTCTCAGATGGTTCGCACCGAGGTGCATGGTGCGCTGGAGAAGGAGGGAATCGTCTTCTCAGACATGGCATCGGCTCTGGTCAAGTTTCCAGACCTCGCCCGAAACCGGTTCACAAAAGCAATACCACCCGGAGATGACAAATTCGCAGCGCTCAACGACGCATTCTTCACGGCCGGGACATTCCTCTACGTTCCCAAGGGACTTAGCGTCAAGATTCCGTTTCGAAACATCGTGCTGCTCAAGACCCATGGACAAGCCTCTTTTACTCACAACATAATTGTGGCGGAGGAGAACAGCAAAGTCAACTTCCTCCAAGAAGCCTACTCGCGACTGGGCAACGAGCGTCAAGGCCCGGCGCTCTACAGTGAGGTCACAGAGGTCTATCTCGGTGAAGGCGCAGAGGTGAACTTTGCGAGTCTCCAAGACTTTGAAGGCGACGTTCATTCGACCGTTAATCGGAGATCAATCGGCCAGAAGGATTCCCGGATAAACTGGACAGTGGGACATCTTGGAGGTGGAACGACGCGTTCAAGGATGGACAGTGTTCTCGATGGTCCCGGGTCTACCGCGGAGGATGTTGAGGTTGTATTCGGCTCCGAGTCACAACGGTTCGATGTTGTAACTGATCTAACACACCAGTCAACACACACTACCGGGCATGTTCTGGCTCGGGGCGTGTTGAGGGATAGTGCTCGTGCCATTTTCAAGGGAATGATCAGGATCAGCGAGGGAGCCAAGAACTCTAACTCCTATCTTGCCGAGCATGCGATGATTCTTAGCAAGAAGGCAAGGGCGGACGCGATCCCTGGGCTTGAGATTTTCACGAACGAAGTCAAAGCGACCCACTCAGGCTCCGTTAGCCAGGTGGACGAGGAACAAATTTTCTATCTGATGTCGCGAGGTTTGACTCATAGCGAGGCCCAGAGGATGGTCATCCTAGGATTCCTACACCCTGCTGTTAAACGCATACCGCTTAGGTCGGTGAGGGCTGTGCTTCAATTTCTGATCGATGAGAAATGGGCTGGGAGAGGCGGTTTGATTCCTCCCAGGGCGGAGGAGCTTCCAGAATTTGAGGAGGAGCCTGAGAAGGAGGCTGTGGAAGCGGATCTCTTCGAGAGGCACTACAAGTACCGGTAGGGAAACACGTTCTGGGAACGCTCATACGCGTCGGCCCTGTCGCAGAGATTCCGCCGGGGTCGATGAAGGGAATCGAGCATGAGGGAAAACGGATCTTAGTCGTAAACTTGGACGGACAACTTCACGCTTGGGACGGGACGTGCACGCATGAAGAAGCTGATCTCTCAACTGGATTCCTTATCGGGGAAGAGGTTACTTGTCCGCTTCATCTGTCCCGGTTCAACTTGTTGACAGGGGAAGCTGTCAATCCTCCCGCCGAGAAGCCACTCCCCAAATACAACGTAAAGGTCGAGAACGGCGAGATATTTGTGGATCTCGACCAATAGTCGAAAAGGCAAGATCACTAAATAAGACACTCGATAATCTGAGGAGTTGTTTCACTCTTTGCAAGAGACGCTTAATCCCGAACTGGTCAAGCTAGCAGCAGAGTCTGCGCAAGACGAGTACGCGGACCGTTCCGTCTACCTTGCACTCGGTCGTCGCGAGAACAACCCTGTTTTCAAGAAGGCTCTGGAAGAAATTGGGAATGGGGAGCAGTCTCACTACGAGTTCTGGAAGACCTACGCTCCCGATGTGAAGGTCTCAGCGAGGAGACCACGAATGGTCGTCATTGTCTTGCTGCGGGTCATCCTAGGGCTGACTTTCACGTTGAAGCTGTTGGAGAGGCATGAAGGCAAACTTCACGAACGATACAAGAAACTCGCCGAGTACATTCCACGAGAGGACATGGCTCGCTTTCAGGCCATGATGGATAGTGAAGAGAAACAGGAGGATCTCTTGATTGGAGAGATCAAGGAGAACCGGGTCAAATACATGTCATTCATCGTTCTCGGTTTGGCGGATGCTGTTGTCGAGATATCTGGAATCCATGCCGGCTCTCTTGGAATCTACGGACGAACAGAGCTCGCCGGACTTGCCGGAATAATCGCTGGATTAGCGGCGTCTATTGCGATGGCTTCTGCCGCCTATGCCCAAGCCAAGCAGGGCTTCGAAGGATCGGCCAAGTGGTCAGCCATCTACACTGGAGTTTCATACATGATTACAGCGGTCCTGCTCGCCCTTCCCTACTTCCTTACACCAAACATGGCTGGCGCGCTCGGGGCCTCTCTCGTTATCGGCGTCATACTGGTGGCAGCAATGACCTTCTACGATACGGTAATCTCAGGCCGGCGTTTCATGCGCCAGTTCGGAGAGATATCGGGAATAATTCTGGCCGCGAGCCTCGCACTCTTCATAATAGGAACCGTGGTCGGACAGGTCTTGGGCATACGGATAGGGTAGACTTGGTCACCAAAAGCTCCACGGGAAGGAAAACAGTGCAATCGAAAAAGCAGTATGAGACAATAGACGAATACATCAAGACCCTTCCGAAAGACGTCCAGACCATTCTGGAAAGAATGAGGCAGACAATTAGGAGAGCAGCACCCGAGGCCGAGGAAACAATCAGCTATCAGATCCCGACCTTCAAATTGAACGGTATCTACCTCGTCCACTTTGCCGCGTTCAGAAAACACATCGGGCTCTATCCACCGGCGCCCGGAGCCTTCAAGAAGGAGGTATCCACATACGAGGGTCCTAAGGGCAATCTTAGATTCCCGACCGACAAGCCGATCCCCTACGATTTGGTTACGAGAATTGTTCTGTTTCGAAAGAAGGAGATCCTCGGGAATAAGTAGACGATCTCAGCCCAGCTTCGTGTCCTTGAGCTTCGGGGGTCTCGGCATCGCCGCTACGCGAGCCCATCCGCCGGGGTCGTAAAGCTTGTTGACTTCGATCTCGATCACCATCATCAGTTCCCTGACCTTCATGGGAACAGAGTCCCTTCCCTCCCAGTTCGCGTAAATCTCTAGGACTTCTCTTGCGAATCCTGGAGCCAGACGGACATAATCCAGTTCCAATACTACCCCGTCATGAACTGTTGAGGGAGAGGAAAATAGTCCGTACAGCCTGGAGAAACTATTCGATGCCGAGCGAGTCCCGCGATGTACTCCACGGAACGCTAGCCGAGCTGAGTTATCTGTATCAGGTTCCCGACGGAGTCGTCAAACCGGGCAATTGTTGAGCCGGGTGTCTTTGTAGGCTCCATGGTGAATTTCACGCCGAGCTTCTTCAGCTTCTGATACTCTTTCTGAATATCATCGACGAAGAACATGTTTGCTGGAATTCCTTGTTTGAAGATGGATTCCTGGTAGGTCTTTGCGGCGGGGTTATTGTTTGGCTCGAGGACCAGCTGCGGGCCGTTTGGGTCTTCAGCCGCCACAACTGTCAACCATCTGTATCCGCCCGCGCCGATATCGGCCTTCTTGACAAAGCCCAGGGTCTTTGTGTAGAAGTCAAGCGCCTTGTTCTGGTCGCTAACGAATACGCTCGTCAGTTTAATCTTCAAGATTCTTCGCCGGTTGGAAACGTGTTACATAAACACTCGACTATTACAACACCTTCTCATACAGAGTGGCCACACCCTTAGGCCGGACAACATCGCCTTTGCAGAGAAATCCCATACGTTCTTGGTCTCGGATCTTCCTGTCTGCAGCAAGACAGTTGAGCCTTAGAAACCCCTTACCCGCCTCTCTAGTTGTAGCCTCAGCCCATTTCAGCATTTCAAGTCCGATCTTCTGCCCTGCGTAGACAGGTCTTACTGCGAGCTTGTGAACATAGCCAGAGTTGGCTGTTGGTCTCCCCAGAATACAGGATCATTCCACTGGAGAGTAATGGTTCCAGCAGGCTTTCAATCAACCAATCCAACGTGCACTTCGCCACGCGAGATCTGCTCAAGGAAGATTTCGCGAGAGAATCCTCCAGGCTCCCACACGCTTGGAAGTTTATGTCCTATGATCCATGCGCTACCTCGTCGAGGATTCCTAGTACAGTGTCTATGTCCTCTGGCTTTGCTGGTACGACTCTGAATTGGATACGATCAAACCTGGAGAGAGGCGTGACGATCATTTCTGACGGGAGCTGATCTTGAATTTCCACCGGGTCGCGCCATAGGGCTCTGCTGTACCCAGGGCGAAGATCGTCTCCGGCTTTACTTCGTACACGTTCCAGGGTGGCGGTCCCGCGCTTGGAGCACTGTACTTGGCTGTGAGGCCTCCTTTGACGACTGTCGGCTCCCATCCCACTTTTCTGAACGCGTCAGCAATTCGCTGGAGATGAGCAGGGTCCACGATTCTCTTAGACGGACCCTGGATTACAAGATCGAAATCGTCTGTCGCGATCGTTATGACGGAGCTGGGATTACGCACAAGGTTTCTGGCTTTACGGGTCTTGGGTCCGGTGTTGAAGTAGAACGTATCGTCAACGAATAGGACTCCGATCGGCATGACGTGCGGCTTCCCGTCGGGACGCACAGTTGCCAGCCAGGCAGTATGTCGGTCCGGGCCTCCTGTCTTCGGGGCTTGAGTGAATCCCTTCTGCATCCGCTCGTGAACCTTCTCCCATGGGATCATGGGTGCCCCGTAGCCGTCGAGGTTCTTCTTAGAAGTCGGATCTTTCAACCCAGAACATCCTTCTCATGAATGGTCTATCAATCTGTCTTCGGTATTCACACGTCGAAACATTGACCGCTCGTTCTGAACTAAGCGGCGATCTGTTTCAATCGAAGGAGGAGCATACTCCCCCGTTCCTGCT
>Ga0137418_10003103_pt1 | contig 15260 bp, 13 predicted proteins | sample CZODoug3_1_2_16f_FD_122242 | JGI IMG/M metagenome (GOLD analysis project Ga0137418, IMG submission 122242) | Vadose zone soil fungal communities from Angelo Coast Range Reserve, California, USA - CZODoug3_1_2_16fungal (Hybrid Assembly) | ecosystem: Environmental > Terrestrial > Soil > Vadose... | reverse complement strand
CGCGAGAGCCTGGATAAAGCGCGCAAAGCAGCTCCGAAAGCCGACTACATTCACTATGCGCTCGCCGCCCTTGACTGCCTGACCGGCGAAGCTGATTCCGCAATGAAGAATCTAAAGGTTGCAATCGACCTGCGACCGGAAAATCGGTATCACGCGCGGAATGACGAAGACTTTGCATTTCTGCAAGAAGACCCTCGTTTCACAGAACTGCTGTATCCTGAAAAGGACGGCACGGCCGGCTGATTCGAGTCTTAGTCATTTCCCGGTGTAAAGCCTTCAGTTCCTCGCTGTTTTCTGCTTTGAATTCTGTTACTTAGGATGAACAGGCGCCGTTTACCGTGAAGAAACGGACTTCCAAGTCGAATCGTATCTCTCGCGGGCTCCACGTGGTCGCGTTGGGCGGCGGCACCGGCCTTTCTACGCTTCTGCGTGGGCTAAAGGAATTCGTTACGCGGCGCCGAGACGATTCCGGCAATGTACGACAACCAATCAGCGATCTGACTGCCATTGTCACCGTCACGGATGATGGCGGCAGCTCTGGCCGGCTTCGGCGTGAAAACCGCATTCTTCCTCCAGGCGACATTCGCAATTGTATGGTCGCCCTTTCTCAGGATGAAGCCTTGTTGGGGCGGCTGTTTCAGTATCGATTTCACGCAGGCAACGGGCTGGTGGGCCACAACTTTGGAAATCTGTTCCTCGCGGCCTTAACTCATGTGACGGGCGATTTCGCCGAAGCTGTTCGGGTCAGCAGTAAAGTCCTAGCCATCCGAGGGCGTATCTTTCCTTCCACGCTTTCCAACGTATCTCTTGTAGCCACTCTGCAGAATGGCCGCAAAGTCCACGGCGAAACGCGCATTAGCGCCAGCAAAAACCCGATAAGGAAGCTTACCCTGTTGCCTCGCAGTGTACGCCCGCTACCTAAAGCGATTGAAGCCATTGAAGGGGCGGATCTGATCCTGCTGGGTCCAGGTTCGCTATACACCAGCATTCTTCCAAACTTGCTCATTCCCGAAATCGCCAATGCGATCGCCCAGTCAAAAGCGCCGCGAGTCTATATCGCCAATTTGATGACGCAGCCTGGCGAAACCTCCGGCTATGCGTTAGGAGATCACCTACGGGCGATCCAGCGTCATACCCCAAAAGGAATTATCGATTGGGTGGTGGCCAATCGCGGCGCGATTTCCCCCGAAGTCGCGAAACGCTATCGCGCAGAAGGCGCCGAGCCGGTCGCTGTCGACATTCCCGACCTGCAGAGGCTCGGCTACCGCATAGTTTTAGACAACCTACTCGAAGAGCACGGCGTTATCCGCCACAATCCGAAGCGCCTCGCTCTCCTGCTCCTAGAGGAATTCCTCTCTCACCCGAGACGCCAGTGATTCTGTAAGGGGTAGGAGCGGCGTGTAGCCTGGTAAAGTTTGTATCTACAAGAAGAAGTCTAGCAACACCAGCAGGGGGCCAAGAAAGGCGAGAACCAAGCCACCGGTGATAGGGCTTCGCGGGATGCGGCAAAAGGAGCGGGCAAAACTTGCAGGCACAGCTTTGAGACGTGACTCGGGACGCGGGCCGTAAAAAGGGCCGACTACGGTGTAGCGCGAAAAACTGCGGCGGACAGCGCAGGCTTCGTCTTGGATCCATACGGAAACTTCCTCGCGCCCGCGCCACACCACGGCGGCGCCGAACATGAAGAGTAAGTACCCGAGAAATGTAAGAAGCCCCAAAGTTGATCCTTCGCCCCAATACACGTTTCCTCACAAACGCCGAGTGTTTTGGTTAAGACGCGAAAACAAGCCGCAACGTTACTCGCCTTCGTGAATGGTAACGAGACGCACGACTTCAAACTCCTTCGGTCCCGCGGGCGTAGTAACTTGCACTTCATCGCCCACCTTACGATTGAGCAGAGCACGACCGATAGGCGATGTCGTGGAGATGAATCCCTTTTCGGCGTCAGCCTCTTCGCTGCTAACCAGCTTGTATTCAATCTTCACGTCGCGACGGGTGTCTATGACGACGATTCGCGAGCCGTATCCCGCACGATCTTTTGGAATATTGGTGAGGTTGAGCATACCGAGATCGCCCATGCGCTTCTTGAGCTGGCCGATGCGCGCGTTCACAAATCCCTGGCGCTCTTTAGCGAACTTATACTCGGCATTTTCCGAAAGGTCGCCGTGCGCCCGGGCCACAGCAATCTCTTTAGGGAGGTCGACGCTGAGTTCGTGCTCCAGCGCCGTAAGTTCATCCTGAATCTTCTGTTTAATCTTCTGCAATGGGTCAGACATAGCGAATTAAGGCCTATCCAAGCGTGGCGGCGAGCGAACTCGATCACGCGCCCCGCAAACTATCAATTATACCTGCGTAATGACTAATTATAGAGGGAGGCTAAGGATGGCTACAAGATACGTTGAATTTTGACAAAAGAACAATGAAAAGCGCCGGGATCCGCAACTTTCCGAAGTCACATTCATCAAACCAATCTAACACTTGCGTTAAGCGAGGCATCATGGGCTTGCTGCAGGGTCCGTTTTCGTCGCCAATCATTCCTCAACGAGCGGCAATCGATGGACTCAATATGTCGGCCGAACAGCCCAGCAATGGAATACCGCTGCGCAAATTTGGGCGTCACGAGGTGAAGGTGTCGGCGCTCGGCTTTGGTGGACATCACCTCGGGGACGCGGAGAACGTACAGGTGGCGATTCGCTTGGTACAGGAGGCGGTGGACAACGGTATAACGTTTTTCGATAACTGCTGGGAATATCACCTCGGGAAATCAGAGGACTGGATGGGGCAGGGTTTGACGACGGTAAGGTCGGACGCGAGCAGCATCACTATCCACCTCAAGAAAAATTGCCGGCATAGCGGGCACGAGCGGAGTAACCGCGCTTTACTTACTTGACCACTACTTTGAGTGACTGGGTCTTTGTATTTCCGGAGGCGTCGCTGATGGTGAGTGTGTACGTCGTGCTTTTTGCCGGCGACACGTTGACGCAATACGCGTACGAAGGCCAGACTGCATTGGGCTGAGGCTCGAGCTTCACGTTTTTAGCGTTCGCCACTCCGTAACAAAGTTGCACGCTCTCTCCCCTGTGAACGGCGCCCGGACTGGCATAGAAACTCTGGATGGCAAGTTCCTTGCCGCCGAGCTGTTCCAAGGTGAGACGGTCATTTTCCAGTTGTTTCCGCGAGGTTTCTTGGCGAGTCCGCCGTTCAATTAAACGATTCTCTTGCCAACGGGAATATAAGATCCAAAGCACAACAAGAAGCGCAGTACCAACGACGATCGATGAATAAAGAAGCGGGTTCTTTAGCAGGGTTTTGGCTCGAGGCTTGCCCTGAGTATCAGCCAGCACGGTGGCCTCTCGCGAAAAAATTTACGGTCAAGGTTTGGTGAACGTCCAACGGGTGACGGCCTCCGTGAAATTCTCTGCGTGCTCGTCTTGGCCAAAGACGGTTTGCGGCGTGACGCGAAAGACCAGGCTGCCCGAAGATTCCAGAAGTGGTGCAAGGTCGCCGCCGTACTTGTGATTGTAGATTTCGATTAGCTGCTTCCAGGCGGCGCGATCTGACACAGCTTCGGCGGTCCCTTCGAGGATTACGGCTTCATCAGCTTTTTCCGTTCCGATGACGCAGCGAGGATTGCCAGCGAGATTCTTTGTTTTGCGCGTTTGACGTCCCGTGCTGAACCAAAACGAATCCTGCCACCAGACGCCCCAGACCACCATTAGATGCGGCGGCCCGTCGGAACGGGAAGTCGCAATCCAATAATTGTGAGATGTTTCGAGGCGCTCGAGCGCCCAGGACCAGGGTTTGAGAGAGTCAGAGTCGGTCGGCTTGTTCAGCGCATCCGGCCAGTGCGGGTGGCTCGATTTGGGTTCAAACATAGCGGGCCTCTATTGGGCATGAACTGGCATTCTAGCAGCCCTACTCAGGACTATGAATTCCTTATGCTAGTAAGCAAGTGGCCTAATTTAGTAGTCGAGAGGCTATGAAACGAACGCGCAGCCGACTCGGAAATTGCCCTGCGTGGTGCGCTGAGTCCATACAGGTTTGAGGCTGACTCGGACGGGCGGAAGAATAGGGACGTGCAGGACGGCGATCAGGTTTTCCGGAAGGTCTTCTTGGGTATCTAGTTCGATCGCGACGCCTCCGAAGCCGAGATCGAGTACGCGCGCGCGACGCATGCCTTGTTCGCCGAGCGTTGCGTAGGCATTCGTGCCCGCCATTGAAACGCGCTCGGCCTTCCGCTGAATTGTGTAAGAGCGGGGCGTCTGAGCCTCAGAAGGCTTGGAAGCCTCCGAGGACGGAGATGGCTCGGGCTTGGCAGGCTCTGGCCTTGGCTCCGGGCGTTCCGGGGCGCGCCCAGATTCGATCGAAATTGGCGCCGGCGGAGTTGCCGCGCGTTCGGGACTTGAAGGTTGTTCTGCCCGAACGGAATCGGATTGGGTTCGACTTCCACCGTTTCCGGCCTTGCCATGGTTTGCGTGCTTGAGCCGATAGAGGCGTTCGTCAGCAACGCGGATCAACTGCTCTGCTTGTTCACCGTCCTGCGGGAAAGTGGCCACGCCGTGGTCCATACTCACGCCCACAGTTAACTGCAGGGGCTGCAACATTTCAGCGAAAACTGTTTCGACGCGGCGGCTGAGCGCCAAGGCTTGCTCAGCGTCTGTTTGCGGCAAGAGAAGCGCGAACTCATCTCCGCCGATTCGGAACGCAGAATCGGACGTACGCAAGGCTTTTTTGAGCGTAGCAGCAGCGGCGCGAAGGACCTCGTCGCCGCGAGGATGGCCATGTTTATCATTCACTTCCTTGAAGCGATGAAGATCGAGAACTACTAAGCCCAAAGGTGAACCATAGCGACGGCCGCGGTTGAGCTCCTTTTCAAATGTTTCGCTGAAAAGGCGCCGATTGTAGAGACCGGTCAGCGGATCTGTGACTGCATTCAGTTGCAGGGTCTTCAGCTCGTCGTATTCGATGACGATAGGGACGCGAAAGAGTCCAGCAGAAGCGAGAACATCCATCAACGCGGTCTTGAGCGCAACGGGCCGACCTAGATTCTCACTCAGTTCACGTCGGCGCGAGAGCATTTCGTCCCACAACTGGATGCACTGAGTCTCACGTAGATCCAAATGCGTGATGGCGCGAATATAGCGTTGCAGGAATTGACCGCGCGCAGGCAAGTCGAGGCTTTCGAGCGTATCCGCGAGAAGCTCGAGATAAGAATCCTCAACTGGCAGACGAGGAGGCACGGGGGCACCGGGGCTGGGCATGCTGGGTAGTTACCTGACCTCTGCCTATTCCCCGCGGGGTGTGGGGAGAGAACGAATTCTCGATCGGAGAAGGAGCAAGTGGCGGTCCATTCGTACCATGACGGTTCCGCACGACTCTTTCCCGCTCGACGGCGAGGAAGATTCTGTCATCTCGCTATGGCATAGTAAACAATAAAGATAGCGGGATCGCCTTGGGAGCAGGAATCAACGGCCGACTTACGGCCATCAATGTAACGAAACTACCCAGGAACACGAAAGGGAACGAAGAGCATGTAATTACTCAAGTGGTCTCAGAAATTCCAAGCCGAACAGGCGAATATCGCCAGCGACTGACTGTCGAAGGATCTTGGCAGAGATCGGTGGGGTCTCGTTAGGGACGACGCTAGAGGATGAGGTGGGAGACGGCGCCGGTACGGTAATGCTGACGACTTGGTCAGGCCGGAGAAAATGTGTGGAGGCGATACACGCCCCTGTAGCACTGATATTGAGCGTCTTGGTCAGTTCAATGAACTCCACGCCCGAAGTATCGACGCCGCGAAGAAAAACTGGTACTTGGAGGCGAATACGCGGGGATTGGCGGCGTTGCTCCAAGCGTTCACCCTTCTTCTCAATTTGAAGTTCCAAACGTCCCCCATGGTACCCGCGAACTAGTACGATAGTGCATATTCAATGCCAGGTAATCGAGACCGATTGGTTCGCGTAAGCCACGTGTAAACAGCAAGTTACAAGGCGTGTCAGATGACCGAAGCAAACAGTTCAATCGATAAGGGCTATACTGCGGCCAGCCGTTTCCGCTAATGTGCAAATGGAACGCTTTTCTCATTGACAGGTTGTTATGTGTTTGGGAGTATGGCGAACATCGTAAAGAGGGAAATGTTTTTCCCACAGCTTCTGGTGGGTTGGCCTCGACATATCAATGAGTGGAGCAATCGAAAATCCGCCGCTGGCCGGTGTGACTGGGCTTTCAAAAGCCGCGGTGGTCGCACTTTTGGAGGCACTGGATACGGCCGTGATCGTTTCGGAACGCAATGGCCGTGTCGTGTTTGCGAATACGCCAGCACGCAAATGCTTGAAGCTCCAAGTCACCGAAGAACTCACGATCAATGTCTTCACTGAGCTCTTGCTCGTCGATGGAAATGAGATTTTCCGAGAAATCGAAAATGGCAAGCAAGGATTAAGTCTGGAGTTGGATCGCGGCGGCGAGAGATTCTTGGCGAATGTGCGCTGGATGCCAGAAGCAGATTGGATCCTGGCGCAATTTGTGCGGCAGGAAGAACAACCGGAGCCGGACCGGGCAACGCAGATTACCGTGCAAGAACTTTTGCAAGAACGTGAAATCACCTATCGCAATCTGCTTGCGGCATATCTGAAACTCCAGGAAGTGAATCGGCAGAAAACGGTGTTCCTGGCCTCCGCGGCCCACGAACTGAAGACCCCATTGGCGGTTATTAAGGGCTATTACGATTTGATGCTGGCCGGTTCACTGGGAAAACTGTCTGACAAGCAACGAGACATATTGGAAGAATCCAAGGAAAGCTGCGAACGGCTTGTCCGGCTGGTGTCGATGTTTCTGAATTATTCGGCACTGGAAAGCGGAAAACTGGTGCTGCAGCTCCGTGAAAATGATTTGCGCGATTGCCTGGAAGAGGTTGCCAAGCGGTGGGCAGAGGCGTTCCAGCGTAAGGGTGTGAAACTGGAAGCTGCATTCGATCCTTCAATTCCTAATTTCCGGTTCGATTACCAGAAAGTACAGCAGGCCGCGGCGAATTTACTGGATAACGCACTAAAGCACACGCCCGCAGGTGGCACAGTGACGCTTCATGCCGGCCCCCATTTCTGGGAACGGCGAGTGGCCGAAGTTGCGCCGATCCAGGAGCGAAGGCGGTTTCGCTTGCCACGGCCAAATAGCGTGGAGGTTTCGGTAGCGGATAGTGGCCCCGGAATTCCTGCGGAACATCACCAGGAGATTTTCGAAGATTTTGTGCGTGTCGACCGCAATACGACCGGGATGGGCCTGGGACTAGCAATTGCGAAGCGGTTAATTCAGGCGCACCGCGGAAAAATATGGGTACAAAGCGAGCCGGTGGGCGGAAGCAAGTTCACGTTTCTACTACCCATGGACCAGAACTGATTGATGCTCACATAGCTATTCGATTCGGATGATTGGGAGATATGGGACATAAGGAGAATTTGATGGCCTCGAAAGAAAAAATCCTGGTAGTCGATGATGAACCGAGCATAAGGAAGTATTTGCAAACGCTATTGGAGGTCGATGATTTCGAAGTGGAGACCGTGAGCTCCGGCAAGGAGGCCCTTGCCAAGGTGAATGCAGGTCAACGGCCGGATTTCATTATCCTCGACGTTCTGATGCCGGAAATGAACGGTCTGGACACGCTCAAGGAGTTGATGCAACTGGATCGCAGCCTGAATGTAATCATGCTGAGCTGCTCGAATGAAGTCGGGACCGTCGTAGAAGCGATTCGCATTGGCGCACATGATTATTTGACTAAGCCGTTCGAGAAGGGCGAGTTGGACGCGGCCATGCTGAAGTCGCGGCAAAAGAACCAACTAACGCAGGAAAATCAAGCCCTACGCGATTATTGCGATCAGGTGACGGAAGATTTGAGTTTCCTTGCGGCCAGCCCGCAGATGGTCCGAATTCGCCAGCAGATTTTGCAGATCGCGCCCGTGGATGTCCCGGTTTTCATTTGCGGGGAGAGCGGCGTGGGGAAAGAAGTCGTTTCGCGGATGATTCATCTGCGATCAAAGCGGCGCAATCAACCGTTCGTAAAAGTGAACTGCGCTGCACTGCCCGGCGAATTGCTGGAATCGGAGTTATTCGGATTCGAACAAGGAGCGTTCACCGGCGCGGTGCGGTCCAAGCCCGGCAAATTCGAACTGGCCAATAAGGGCACGATTTTCCTCGATGAAATCGCGGAGATGAGCACGCATTTGCAGGCCAAGCTCTTGCACGTTCTTCAGGACCACCAATATTCGCGACTGGGTGGGCGGCACTTGATCGAAACGGATGTGCGCGTCCTTGCAGCCACGAACGTGGATGTACAGGAAGCGATGAAAACGGGTAGATTTCGTGAAGATTTGTACTATCGGTTGAATGTTCTCTCGATCTTGGTGCCACCTCTGCGGGAGAGAATTGCAGAGATCCCTTTGTTGTTCCGTCATTTCTTGGAAAAATACAGCGAGAAATTCGGGAAGCCTTCACCAGGGCCGTCGAAGCACCTGTTGGATGCGGCGGTGAATTATCCTTGGCCAGGAAACTTGCGCGAGCTGGAGAATTTCGTTAAGCGCTACGTGATTCTGGAAGATGATGAAGGCAGCCTCCGCGAACTAATTGAAATGTCAGCGGCGCGGCAGCGAACGTCCCCGCGTCCGGAGCCCACCCTTCCGCGAGAGCAGGGCTTAAAAGCCTTAGTGCGTGGATTGAAGGATGAGGCCGAGATGGAAGCGATTGCAGATGCCTTGGAAAAGACGCGGTGGTGCCGCAAGGACGCCGCAAAGATGCTGGGGATTAGTTACAAAGCCCTGCTCTACAAGATGCGGCAGTTTAATCTGGACACACCACGAACGAGGCGGTCCGCGCCGGCTGCCGTCGCCGAAGAAGCGGCATCGGTGGGAACGGGTGCGCGGAACTCGTAGGTAAAGCGGACGCATAGACAATTCCAAGGACCGGGACGCCTGTAGGTACCGGTCCAATTTTCCCATAGCGCCCGATGTGCTAATCCAGTATTGTCGCCAGGAATTAAAGCGAGCAAGGCTCGAAGGAACTGGATCTGCGATTCACAGCCCAAATGGCAGATCAGGCACCTTAATGGGGGCCCGGCACGGGGGATCAAGGAGGATGGGGGTAATGACGGAGCGGCGCATCGCACGACGTTATGACCTATCGTTACCAGTAATTATTCGCCTTTCCGCGGAACGCGTGGCGGACACGCAAAAAGGCAAGACGCGAGATGTTTCTACAAGAGGCGTTTACTTCGTTTTGGACCAGGATCTTGAGCCCGGTTCTGAACTGGATATCACGTTGACGCTTCCGGCAGAGATTACCCATGGCTCCGATGTCTTCGTGCGAGCGCTAGGAAAGGTCGTCCGCGTGGAGAAACGCATGGAAGACGGAAGCTCGCGAATGGGGGTAGCGGCGGTTATCGAGCGCTATGACATCATTCGCGGCGAGAATGGTAAGACGTGATTTTGCTAGCATTGTTTCGGGAGCAGGTCGGTCCTAGAAGGCTACGCTCAGTTTCATTAAGTCGCAATTTCACCATTCCTGCCTAATGCATTGCCTTTCTCGCCATTTGCAGCATCAAGAGAACTCCTGGTCGAAAGTTCGGACACTTTTTTCTTCTTTCGGCCGCATCCCCTGAACGACCCAGGTCCTAGTACCTCCTTGCGGTTAGGCTTGTAAGTTATTCATGGGTGGTACTTTAGGTGTCGAACCTATCGCGGTATTCTATATTCCGGCAGACGTCTCATTGGGCCTGTAGATGCATCGTCGAAGGTGTCGCATAGGATCACCGCGCCCAGATGCCTCACGGTCCAAAAAGCAAGAACGGATTACCAGGCAGTTCCAGCCTCCTGCCTGCGGACGAAATCATATTCGGTCGTTCCGCGGCGATGTCGGCAGTCCGCAAGCGCGTGGAGAAGATTTGCCATACGACTGTGCCGGTTCTCTTGACTGGGGACCCTGGTACAGGCAAGGAGATGATAGCTCGATGGATGCACGGGCGTTCGCCTCTCAAAGAGGGGCAATTCGTAAAGGTGAATTGTGCAGCCATTCCTGGCTCATTGTTGGAAAGCGAATTATTTGGATATGAGAAGGGCGCGTTTACGGGCGCGCATGCCTCCAAGCCGGGACGCGTCGAACTAGCGGAAAAGGGTACGCTCTTTTTGGATGAAATCGCCGATTTGGATATGGGGTTACAAAGCAAATTGCTTCAGTTCGTTCAAGATGGAACGTTCTCACGGATTGGCGGGCAATCTGAAAACTTTGTTGAGGTTCGAATTCTGTGCTCCACCAATCGCAACATGGAGAGGGAGATCGCGGCTGGCAGGTTCCGGGCCGACTTGTACTACCGGATAAGCGTATTCCAGCTGCGAATGCCCACATTGAGTGAACGCAGAGAAGACGTACCCGCGCTGGCCCAACATTTTCGCCTGCTGTATCAAAAGCAGTTCGCAAAAGAGTGCGATCCCCTGGGGCCAGAAATGTTGAATTATCTGGAAAACTTGTCTTGGCCGGGAAATATGCGAGAGTTGTCCAATTGCATCGCTCGATTTGTATTAATCGGGCAAGACGCGTTCGCTGCCCAAGACGTACCGTCACGGCGAAAAATATCCAATCCGGGCTCGATAGCCACTGGCAATGTGACCCTGAGGAATATTGCTAAAGAGGCCATCCAACAAATGGAGCGTAACGTCATTTTGGAGGCGCTACGGAGTAATCAGTGGAACCGCCGCAAAACCGCTGAAGTACTGAAAATTAGCTACCGCGCCCTAATTTATAAGATAAGGGACGCTGGACTGGCGTCCAGACGTGGGACCAGCATCGTGCAACCTGCCGGTGAAGCTGGTCATCTAGCAACTGCCTCCTCGGCCGACTGATTTCCCTTCGCATAAAATCATCTTCGGTGGCAAGAATTCCAAACTATCCCCAGACTTAAGAAGTCACGCAATCCCCGAAGGCCAGACTGGGAGCCGACTGGACGGAAAGTCCGGCTACGATTAGGATATGCCACGCCGTGAGCGGCTGTTCGGCGTAAAAGAGGACATCTCTCGAATGCTGAGTTACACACCAACTAGCCCCAAGGAGCAGAGCGGTCGACAGCCGTGTTAAAGGGCAGCCGCGAATTGATCATCCGGTTTGCGCATAGGCCATCCTTAAAATCCAATTTGAGTCACCCGACCATTTAGCCGGGTGGAAGCAGACTTACGTACAGTATCACTACCTGTACTTAAACTAGACGTTGAAACAGGGTACGGAAGCTACCTGAGCCCTCTAATGTGTTAGGGGCGCATAGTCTCCGGAGAGACTCACATATGAACATTGTGTCGGTGAAGGCAGGGGCCCGTGCATTCAGACGCAAAGGATGTTCAGGGGAGAGTTGCCCTGTCTGGGCTACACTGCTCTTGGCGTTAGCCCTAACGTGGGGCTGTGGTGGCGTGACCAGCGGGAAAAGCGCACAAACAACAGTTCCTGGCACCTTTACAATTTCTGGGGCGATTAGTCCGTCGGCCGGGGGTAATGGAGCAACGCTCACGCTGAGCGGAGTCAGCACCGCAAGCGCGACTGCCGACAGCGCCGGCAACTATACATTCACCGGTTTGGCGAGCGGAACATACGTAGTGGCTCCAAGCCATACAGGATATGTCTATACTCCTGCAACACAGGCCGTCACTGTTAGTGGATCTAATGTCACGGGCGTTAATTTCACGGCCACATCGCAACAGACATTTAGCATTTCTGGGACGATCAGCCCGACCACAGGTGGGGCTGGCGCGACCGTGACGCTCAGCGGCACCGCCGCTTCTACATCGACGAGCAGCAGCGCTGGAAGCTATACCTTTACAGGATTACTGAGCGGGAGCTATACAGTCACTCCTAGCAGCCGCGGCTTCTCGTACGCACCAGCAAGCCAGCAGGTAACCCTAAGCGCAGCAAATGTGACCGCGATCAATTTCACGGCAACGCCCCAGGCCGCACATTCGGTTTCCTTGACATGGACTGGCAGTCCAACAACAACGGTAACTGGTTACAATGTGTATCGCACGACTATCAGCGGAAGTCTATTCGCTCGGGTGAACAGTTCGCCGGTCACAGGATTGGCGTATACCGATTCCACCGTACAGAACGGGCTGACTTATTACTTTGTGACTACGGCGGTGGATCCGAACGGAGGAGAGAGCATCTTCTCCAACCAGGTTCCCGCGATCATTCCATAAGGTCAGGTAGTGCCTGAAAGCTCTCCCAAGACGCGCGAGGCCTTTTCCGCGGATGCCGCCTTCGGATCGAGATTAATCGCTTTTTCCAATTCTTTTCGTGCGCGCTTTGGGTCATTCAATTTCTGGTACGTGATTCCCAAATGGTAGTGGTATGTCGCATTGGATGGCGAGCCTTTCACTGCATCTTCGAACTGCTGGGCGGCCATGGAATACGCGCCGTTGCGAAAATATGCCCATCCTAGGGTATCGGCGGAGTTGGGTACATTGGGAAGCTCACGACGTGCGGACTGCGCCAAAGTGAGTGCCACATTGACGTTGCCATCGTGCTCCAGCATAAGGTAGGCGAGATTATTTGCCGTAAGAGGTTCTCCCGGTTGGATGGCCAAAGCTTGCTCATAGGCGCTTTGCGCGCCCTTCCAGTTTCCCTGGGCTTCGAAACTGGTGCCCAAAGACGTATACAACCCAGCGTTTTTCGGGGCGATTGCGATGGCGCGTTGATAGTTCGCTATCGCTTCGGACGGTTTACCCATTGCTTGTTGCACCCGTGCCAGTAATGCAAAACCGGCGGCATTTTGCTGGTCAATTTGGACGCACAGAGACAGCGAATGCTCGGCCTCTGGGAGCTGTTTGTTCCCTAGATAGGATTCACCTTGTAGAAGGTAAAGCGGGGCATTATTGGGGTGGGCATCAATTTGACTGGCGACAAATTGCAGGCCTTCAGTGGGCTTTCCGCGACGGAAATTTACATCCACAATTCCCTGGGTAGCCTCCAAGAAATCGGGAGAACGTTTTAGAGCTTCACGATAAAAGTTTAGCGCTTCATCCCAACGCTTTTGGGACGCACGAAGCTGGCCCAACTTGTTATACCCAACTGGATTTTGTGGACGCAGGCGAATCAATTCATTGAGGTCAACCTCTGCGCCGCCTGGATCGCCCTGATTGATTCGAGCCGTGGCGTGGAAGAGGTATCCCTCGATGGTCGGCGTTGTTTTCTTCAATTGCTCTGCGATTGCCTGCAAAGCCGTCCAATCGCGCCGTTGCGTCGCGCTGCCGCCCAAAGCGATCCAAGCCTCGGCAAGATTTGGGCTCAATCGGACCGCTTCTCTCCATTCGTTCTCCGCTTGGTTAATGTTGGCCTTGGCTAGGTGGGCCATTCCGAGCTGATAGTGCCCCACGGGATTTGAAGAAGCGCCCTTAACCGCTTGCTGCAAGACTTGCAGAGCTTCGTCTAACTTTTCGTTGTGGAGCAGAACTTCACCCTTTAAGATGAGCCCATCCGCATCTTGAGGCGACTTCTTTAGAATTTCATCGGTGAGCTTTGCTGCTTCGTCGAAGCGGCGATCGATAATCAGTAGCTGCGCGTATGATTTGCGAACTCTCAGGTCATCAGGATGGTCTTTCGCTAAGGAAGCGAACTCGGCCAGTGCTTTCGGATTTTCACCTCGCGTGAGATAGAAAGCGCCCAACATTGGGTAAGCGGCAGGATCGTTCGCCAGCTGAGCCTTCGCCTCTATTAAGACGTTCTCGGCCAAGTCAGCACGACCTTGCGCAACATATAGGTTGGCAAGAGCCGCCCGGGGAGCTGGATCTTTCAGGGTAATCGCAATCGCTGCGCGAAATTCCCCTTCCGCATCTGCCCAGCGTTTTTGAGAAGCGTATAGGTTACCGAGAGCTAAATTCGGAATTGTGGAATTGGGAGACAGCTTTCGCGCCTTTACCAGGCTTGCCTCCGCACCTTGCAATAGCCCTGCTCTTTGTTGAATTCCTGCCATGTTGAGATAAACAGTGGGGTCTTCCGGTGCCTTGTCGACTGCCTCGCCTGCCTCCTGAAGTGCGAATTTCAGATCACCGAGCTGCGCTGCAGCGTCCGAATAGAGAATCAGTGCGCGGATATGACCGGGATTGCTTTGCAGAATCGATTTGGCTTCATCCCTCGCCTCTGGGGCTCTTCCCCCAGCCAGGTATAGCTGTCCAAGGTCCAGATGCGCCGGCCAGTTTTGGGGCTCCAGGTCAATCGTACGTTGCAGTTCTTGGAACGCCGAGGCCCAACTGGACATCTTAAGGTGGCACTTCGCTATCCCATAGTGCGCTGCGACTAACCTTGCATCGATCTGGACAGCCCGCTCGTAGGTCAACAATGCTTCTGGATACTTCTCTTGAGCAAAATAACGGTCCCCCTGTTCCATGAACTTCTGTTTTCGGACATTGGGGTCGCGAAGACATCCAGCTAAAACAAGGCAAATTTGTACCGCGACAAGAACTGTTAAGCCAGTTCGAGACGAGCGGACGGATTGTCTGAGGCTATCAGCAGATTTCGTACGTTCCATGGAGTGATTTAGTCAGCAATTTTGTATCCCAGAAGGAGGTCGACGAGCCCTGCGTGACCGCGCACAAGTACCTGAAACTAAATAACGTATAGTCAGCCGAAGCCAGTCACAAGAGGTGACCCTGTACGGCTTACTGTCTTAGGAGGGTCAAGAATAGGGACATTTTGGACAGAAAAGTTCCACTTTTCGAGAGAGTAGAACGAAATCTCGCGTTAGTGGCTGCTCGCAAGTCAGGAAAAGCACGGGAGTCGCGCCATCGATCAGCTATCTTATTGATAACAAGCAGCTTGCCTAGCGCCGGTTCGGCGACTGATCGTGGTACGAAGCGTGCTTACCTCAGAAATGCATCAGTCCGTCTCGCAACAGGAGAATGCATGGTTCGGAATGGCGAATTCAGCATGGAAGACGTAAGGAGGGTGATCCGGAAAGGCTGGTGGATCATTCCAATTTGCGTTGTGGTCGGTGGGGGCCTTGGGCTGGTAATCGCCACGTTCCTTCCGAAGGAATACACTTCCCAGACCTTAGTGCTGGTGGCCAAGCCGACGGTACCGACGGAATATGTAAAGCCGGTTGTGACGGAAGACTTGAATCGACGTCTCGCGTCAATGCAGGAGCAGATTTTGAGCCGGACTCGCCTTGAGCCGGTCATCGAGCAGTTTGGCCTCTATCACGACGACCGCAATAAGGTTCACGTTGAGGAATTGATTGATCGCTT
>Ga0137418_10003101_pt1 | contig 15262 bp, 12 predicted proteins | sample CZODoug3_1_2_16f_FD_122242 | JGI IMG/M metagenome (GOLD analysis project Ga0137418, IMG submission 122242) | Vadose zone soil fungal communities from Angelo Coast Range Reserve, California, USA - CZODoug3_1_2_16fungal (Hybrid Assembly) | ecosystem: Environmental > Terrestrial > Soil > Vadose... | reverse complement strand
TTCAGCAGCGGCAGAGCCTTCTGGATGGTGAAGTACACTGCCCTTCACATTCACGTCGAACTGCTCGTCGAACAGCGACTCGCCACTATCCGCCACGGGCGCGAACTTGGCGATACCGGCATTGGCGAAGAGCACATCAATCTTGCCGAACTTGTCGGCGACGGTTTTGTACAGCTTATCTAGATCGCTCAGCTTGGAAACATCGGCGCGCACCGCGACCACGTCGCCGCCAATGGTTTTTACCGCCTCGTCCAGCGTCTTCTGGTCCCGACCTGAGACCACGACCCGGGCGCCTTCCTCACGAAACCGCTTGGCGGTTGCCAAGCCGATTCCACTGTTTCCACCGGTTACAACGGCCACTTTTCCTGTCAGTTTGGGCATGATCCCTCCTGTGTGCATACAATTCGGCTACATCCGGAGCCATTCTTCGTGCAGCTTCGCGAACGGCTGCCGCCTGAATGCCCTGGGTCTCAATAGTTCGATACTTTGATTAGTATCAAACTACAAAGTTGCAATCTTTCGAGGCTCTCCGCCGCTCCCAAGGGGAGCCCAAGCCCGCAAGTGCCTGATCCGCTAGAATCTTGCTAGGACATGGACACAACCGAAGTGGCCAAAATCTCGAAGGCGCTGGCCGACCCGACCCGCCTGCAGATCTATGAAGGGATCGCCGCCCAGCCCAACATGTACTGTGGGGAAATCATTGAGAAGCACCAGCTGACGGCGGGCACGGTCTCCCATCATCTGCGTGTGCTAGTGGAAGCGGGCTTGATCGAGTGCCGCCGCGAAGGGCAATTTGTTCATACTCGCGTAAATCCGGAAACGATGCAGGCATACACGCAAGCGCTGGACCGTATCGCGCATTCGCAAAAGCTCAGCCGCAAGCGGCCATGAAGACTCTGTTTTTCGCGACCCCAGCGGACTTCCGCGCGTGGCTTGACCGACATCACGCGAGCGAGCAGGAACTGTCCGTAGGTTTCTACAAAAGGGATTCCGGCAAGCCGAGCATCACGTGGTCCGAGTCGGTGGATGCGGCCCTTTCCTACGGCTGGATTGATGGCGTGCGCAACTCGATTGACGAAGTCAGCTACCGCATCCGCTTCACGCCTCGGAAGCCGACGAGCACTTGGAGCGCCATTAACGTCAAACGCGTCGCGGAACTCACGAAGCTGGGCTTGATGCGTCCCGCAGGAATGAAAGCCTTCGAAGCTCGCAAGGGAGACAAGACAGGGATCTACGCCTACGAACAGCGAACGAGTGCCAAGCTGCCGAGGGCTTACGAGCGGCGGCTTCGCGCTAACAAGAAGGCCTGGGATTTCTTCCAGTCCCAGCCGCCTTGGTACCGGCGGACTGCCACCTATCGCGTGATCAGCGCGAAGCAGAAAGAAACCCGCCTGAGACGGCTGGCCGAACTCATCAAAGATTCGGAGGTTGGCCGGCCCATCAAGGAACTCAGACGCACGTCAACGAAGAAGTAGCTCTCGGCAAGTTCAAACGTTGCCCTTCGACGTTGCACAACCCTGCTCGCGGCGCGAAGTCACGGAACAGAAAAAATAGCCAATCGTCAGGCCGGAAGCATAGAAGCGCTGCGGAATCGCTTGGCAGCTATGATGCCCAGCGCGACGAAGATCGCCAGAACCGCCAATTGCGCAACCAGGAAAGGCGCTTCTTTCTGCGTTGGAGCCAGCGCCTTGAGCGCGGGCACTTTCTCGAAGGCCTGCACGACCCCGACGAAGCAATTGAAATACAGCGCAATCACTGCGCCCACTGCGTAGGTGGTCCGCCATGCACCCGCCATGTGAAACGCGTAGCGCGCCACAATGGCAAGCGCCAGCACCACTAGCGAGAGAATCCCCAGGATGTGGGATGGCAGCAGGTGTTCGACTGGGAACAGGAAGCCGGTAGCGCTGGTCAGCACCGTGGTCACAAGAAACAGCAGGGTCCAGCCATTCAAGCGCTTGCCGCTCAGCAGTCCGAACACCACGACAAATCCCGAGCCAATCCCCACCAAGCTCAGCAATACATGAACAAAGGTGAATGTCTGAAGACTCATGCCCAGAATCATGATGTGCTCCTTTTCACGGGAAGCGTTCCATTGAAGTTGACAGGCGACGGTTCAGGAATGGGCCGAAGCGAATCAGCCTTGGTCATTCACAAAAACCCTTCGCGCCCCAGGCGAAGATTGCCGGTCATTCTACACCGCGAGGGGCGCATCGGGTGCAAGACGGGTGGATAGAGGGGCTCTGGGCTTTAGGCGCTCGGCTCTGGGCCGTGTGTCGGGCGTACCACTTGCTGAACGTCCCGCTCTTGCTGAGAACAGTCCTCTCATCCTAGATCGAGAGCCAGAGCCAAGAGCCCAGGGGCAAGGGCCCAGAGCTCGGACCGAGGACCAGTAACGTTCCCACCGTCACAAGCGCTAAACCGCGCGATGAATTAAACTATACCTACCTATGGCCACCCGAACCTTCACCCTCCAAGATGCCCAAATGCTCCTGCCCACGTTGGAGTCGCTCCTGCGCACTGCTATCCAGAGCAAGAAGCTGATCGAGGACGTCGAAGCCGAACTGCAGGACGTGGCCCATCGCGTCTTCCTGAACGGCGGTACGCTCGTGAATGTGGTGGAGGTTGCCCGCCGCAAAGCAGAGCGTGAACGAGCCGTCCAACGCGCCAAGGACGCCATCGCAGAAATTCACGCTACAGGCGTGCAGGTCAAAGACATTGATATCGGGCTGCTCGATTTTCCTTGTAAGGTGGAGGGCGAAATCGTCCTGCTCTGCTGGAAGCTCGGGGAATCCAAGATTACCCACTGGCACTCCACGGAAGAGGGCTTCGCGGGCCGCAAGCCGATCGATGAGCGCATCGAGCGCGCGGGGAAGAAAAAGCGGTGAACGAGTGGTCGGGCCTCAGCCGCTAGTCGTCAGTCGTTAGCCAACCCCCATGCAACGTTCATTCCTCCGGCGAATCCACGGGATTTCTGCGAATCGCGTTCCTCAAAAAAGCATCGAACAGGAAGAGCAACCCATCTCGTCGGGCTGTCAATGGTCTCGGTGATTGAAATAATCCATTCGATTTTGCTGGCGTCCGATCGCGCAGTCGCTTGAAGTTTGCGCGGGCGAATGAAATCGAAAGGAATCCGCCAGGAGGTTGCAAATGAGAGTTTTTGTTGCCGGAGCCACGGGCGCAATCGGGCGCAGGCTCGTCCCCGTGCTGCTAAGGGCGGGGCACGCAGTCACTGGCATGACCCGCACGCCGAACAAGGTTGGCATTCTGCGCGCCATGGGCGCGAACCCGGTGGTGGCTGACGCGCTCGACCCTGCTGCCGTCATGCTCGCGATTGAGAGCGCCGCACGCGAAGTGGTAATCCACGAGCTCACCTCAATCCCCGCCCGGCCCGCGCAGGCATCGTACTGCGCGTTGCCGTCGTAAAATGCGGGCTGGATCTCCCGTCCCGTATCGTGCGCGTTCACGTAGTTCGTCCCATTGAGACTTACTTCGACGATGCTGCCGCCCCAGTTGGTTTCCAGGCCAATGCAAACCGTGTCGCTGACAGTTTGGTTCTGCAGGATCATAGAGATCCACTCTGGAGAATGGTGGTGGTAAATGGTGGTGGAAGCGGAGGAGCCACTGATGGCGTTCCGGAACCGCTGCCTACGCAACCCGTCGACGATACAGTCACCAACAGCAGTCCTGCCAGCAGTGTTGTCCGAATCCCGGGAACGATCACCATACGCGTCCCCTGTGCTGAAATTCTTAACTTGCGCCGTGGAAGACGCAATGGGCCCTTGGTCTGCTGAGATCTCCAAAGAGAGTTGCGGGGGTGGGATCACCCCGCCTGTCTCAAATCGCGGGCAAGTCAAGTGAGCCAAACTGGCGTTACGGCGATGTTCGTTTTTCGCCGAGACACCCTTTTTACAAGAAATTCATCTGTCCTTCACCGAACCCGACTTTCGGGTAAGATACTGTGCCTACGCGCTGCCCTCGTCTAAATTCTTCCAGGAGATTTTATGAGATTCCTGCCATCTCTCCCTCCCACTCGCCGCGTTCCTGCGCTGCTCGCAGTTTTATTGATCGCGGTCAACGGCACAGTTCTAGCGCGCGACACCTGCCAGCTGAAATCGCCTGACGGAGTCATCCAACACGTAATCTACGTCCAATTCGACAATACGCATTTCCTGCGGGACAACCCGAACGTGCCGTCCGATCTTGAGCAAATGCCTCATCTGCTCAATTTCATTCGAAACAACGGGACGTTGCTGGCCAATGACCACACCGCTCTCATCTCGCACACGGCGACCGGCATCCTGACTTCACTCACGGGTGTTTACCCGGACCGTATGGGGCAGCCGGTGTCGAATAGCTTTCGCTACTTCAAGACGGACGGCACGACCCGAACCGGCGTTTCCTTTGCCTATTGGACCGCCCCTCTGTTTGACCCCGGCGGCAGCACCACCGATACCACACCCGAAATGATCAACGAGCAGGGCAAGATCGCCCCAGCTCCATGGGTTCCATTCACGCGCGCGGGCTGCGACTTCGGTGCCGTCGCTACGGCCAACACCATTCTCGAAAACACCCAGATCGACATTCCGACCGTGTTCGGCGCCGGTTCGCCCGAAGCAGCCGAGGTTGTGGCGAATTCTGGACAAGCCTTCGCGGACTTTGTCGGCATCGGCGTGCATTGCGCAAAGGGATCCGCGCTGTGCGCGGCCTCAACCCATGCGCGGCCGGACTTGCTGCCCGATGAGCCCGGCGGATACAACCACTTCAATGGCCTGTTCGGCGCCGCATACGTTAATCCCATCATTAAGCCCACTGGCCCCATGACCGATCTCGATGGCAATGTGATCCAGGATGCCAACGGACACGTCGGCTTCCCGGGTTTTGACGGCATGGAAGCCACGGTCTCTCTTGCCTGGGTCGCGCAGATGCAGGAGGCCGGCATTCCTATCACGTACGCGTACGTCTCCGATGCGCATGATGGCCACGGCACCTCCGGCAACATCCACTTCGCCTATGGTCCGGGTGAGGCCGGCTACAAGCAACAACTGCAGGACTACGATCGCGCGTTCCGGAAGTTTTTCGATCGGCTGGCCGCTCACGGCATCAACAAGAGCAACACGCTATTCGTCTTTACCGTGGACGAAGGCGATCACTTTGTCGGCGACGCGCCTACTCCCTCCGATTGCGATGGCGTGACCACCCCCTGCAACTACAACCGGGTGGGAGAAATCAATGCCGACCTGCGGCGCATGGTGTACACGCAATTCGGCGACTCGACTCTTTTCTCGGTGCATTCAGATGACGCACCGACCGTTTACGTGAATGGGACGAGTACCCAACCCCTACGTGACCAAACCGATCCAGTCGTCCGAAGTCTTGAGCGCGAGATGGCCGGTCTCAACTGGCTGAATCCCTACACCGGCGCGGTCGAGAACAACATCATGGTCGCGTTGGCGGACCATACCGGCATGAAGACTCTGCATATGGTCACAGCGGATCCATTCCGTACGCCGACCTTCACGCCGTTCGCGGATCCGGACTGGTTCTTCTTCGCGACCAGTGCTGCCACGCCGTCGATCTGCGCGACTCAGGACGCCTGTGCTTTCATCCCGGCGCGGACGAATTCCAGCTTCGCCTGGAACCACGGCGATATTCAGGACGAAATCGCCACCACCTGGGTCGGCTACGTCGGCCAGGGTGTAGAAGATTCGGGCATCGACCGAAGAACTTGGTCCGATCATACCGATGTGCGTCCCACGATCCTGGCACTGGTCGGCTTGAAGGACGACTACGTCCATGACGGGCGTGTTGTCTCGGAGATCCTGGAAGGCAGTGCTTGTCCAGCCGCAGTGAAGAACAGTCCAACCTTTATCGCACTCGCCCGGACCTACAAGCAGCTGAACGCACCGTTCGGCGCCTTCGCGATGGCCACGCTTCGGGCCTCGACCAAAGCACTGGCATCGAACGATACGGGAGACGCAACTTATCTTTCGATTGAAGGGCAAATCCAGTCCCTCACGGACAAGCGAGATGCGGTCGCTGCTCAGATGAAGGATCTGCTCAACGGTGCCGCTTTTAAGGGCCAGCCCATCGGCACGGCTAAGGCTGCTGTACTCATCGCGGAAGGACGGGCATTGCTGATCCAGGCGAACGCATTGCCACACTAGCTTGGGCAGTCAGCACTTGGTCCGCGTACGGTTCATGTTCCGCGACCGGGAGAGTGCGGACTGCGGGCATAGTGCGGGGAAGCGCAATGCCTTAACGGCACTGCTCGTGAGGACGTTGCAACTACGCCGTTCCAACCTCACTTGCGCCCGGGGCGTCGCAGCTGGCGCTCTGGGTGTGTACCACTCTCCATTTGCTTCTGTTTTCGCGGTGTTTCTTTCATAGAAGGTGCTTTCAACCCAAACAAATTTCTTTTTGTTGAAAGCTCTCGCTTCATTAGAAGAGCCGCTAGAGAAAGGGCCAGCAAGGGTGCAGATGCACGGCGCGCTGCGGGTCTGCTAGCCGCAGACAGCTTACTCAAGCTGGCTGGTAGCGCAGGTAAAATTCCAGGTTGGCCCGAAAAGCCTGATCGGCATTCAGGGCGGCAAGAATTAGGCGCCGTTTTCGAGATGAACGCGAGTACAGGCGAGTACTCATACAGGCTGATCGCGCCAAGGCGCTCGCTCACAATCGCGCCGGGCTGGCCGTGGACAATACGTCGGAGAACGCCAAACATGCCTGGCGCCAGGCGTGGCATCTTGCCGCCGGCCTCCTGCCCAGCGAGCGCTATGTGTGCTTGGGGCGACTAAGACGCCGTTGTGATCTTCAGAGCAAGGGATGCGAGAAAAGCTACGACCGACAGAGTCGTGCCCGTATTCCTTCCGCTCACCAACACAGGGTCATCCCAGAGTCTTGCATCTTATTGCGCAAGCGGGTGGGCCACCAGCAGTTCTACGCTAACGGCCCACTGCCAAATGCCGACTGCTAACTGCTCCGCATCGACCATGCCCGGGTCTTATCAATTACCCTATCCTCATGTCCGAAAACTCCCGCGAATGGAACGCGGCACTCTATCACCAGATCTCGGCTCCGCAGGTCGGCTGGGGCAAGAAAGTGCTTGCGCGTGTTTCCCTTCGTGGCGATGAAACCGTTCTCGACGCCGGCTGCGGCACCGGCCGCTTAACTCGCGATCTCTTGGAGGCCCTGCCTCGTGGACATGTCGTTGGACTCGACCTGTCGCGGAATATGATCGAAGCGGCCCGGGCCTATCTTGAGCCGGATTTTCGCGGACGCGTGGAGTTCATCTGTGGTGACATTCTGCAAGTTCCGTTTGAGGAGAAATTCGATGGCATCTTCAGCACCGCATCGTTCCACTGGGTCATTGACCACGATCGACTATTTCAGCGATTGCACCGCGCGCTCCGTCCCGGAGGTTGGCTGTGCGCGCAATGCGGTGGCGGCAGGAATATTGCCCGGTTACTGGCGCGGGTGGAGACTCTGATCGCGGCGAAGCCCTACGCAGAGCATCTTGTCGGCTACCGCTTTCCTTGGCAGTTTTCGGATGCCGAGACAGCGGCCACGCGCCTGCGCTCGGCCGGCTTCGAACAGATCGAGACCAGCCTCGAAGAAGCGCCCACCCAGTTCGATACCGCCCCCGAATTCCAGTGTTTCGTGGAGAGCGTCATCCTGCACCGCCACTTGGAGCGCATCCCGACGCCGGAGCTCCGTCAGAACTTTCTTGCCGAACTCACCCGGTTGGCATCCGGCGATCATCCACCGTTCTTGCTCGACTACTGGCGACTGAATCTGCAGGCTCGCAAGCCCGAGCAGAGAATCCGAGGCTCAAACCAATAACTCAGGGGGGTCCAGAGTCGCAGTATGAAACCATCCTACGGTTTCTGTCCGGGCTTCCACGCCGGCCGGAAGTCGGAATTCGCCAGCCACTCGAGCGGCCCGATCAGGGAACCAATCACGATCGCCATGTGCCGGAAATCGATGTGCGCCAGATCGTCGCTGGGCTGGTGATAGTCGGCGTGCAGGCCGAAGCTTGAAACCGTTTGCGCCACAACGCCCTTCTTCGCCAGAACGTAGTTGTCGGAGCGTGCGAAGAATTGCTCTTCAGGACGCCGATCCGCCACCAATCCCGCTCCATGCGCGGCCAGCACTGGTCCGAGGTTGGAGCGATCCCATCCCGTCAGCCACAACGCGTCGCGCGAATACTTGGGATCGGGCCGTCCGATCATTTCAAACTCGAGATTGGCCGCGATGTTCATCAGGGCCACGGGCGGATGCGCCTCAAACCACGTCGAACCCAGCCCTCCAGCCTCCTCGCTGCCAAAGAGCGCAAAGATTACGGTCCGCCGGGGCCTCGCTCCCGAACCCAAAGCCCGTGCCAGTTCCAGCACAGCCGTGGTCCCGGACGCGTCATCGTCGGCGCCATTATAGATGTTGTCGCCCTCCACCGCCTTGCCGATGCCCAGGTGATCAAGGTGCGCGGTCAGCAGAATCACGCTCTTGCGAAGTGCGGGATCGCGTCCCGGAAGCATCCCCACGGCGTTCCAGGTGTAGCTGATCTCCGGTGGGCTAACCGTGGCATCGAACTCCACCAGCGTTCCGTCCGGAACTCCGCGCAAGTCTGCGATGACTTCCGGGCGAATGGCGAACACGTTGCCTTCCCCACCCAGTGCCGCGGTTTCCCCGCCTTCAATGGTCGCGGCCAGCGCGGGCAACTCCCGTGCTCGTTCGTCCCAATGCTTTAGTGTCCCTGTGGACGCAGGCGCCAGCACCGCCGCACATCCGCCCTCCATCGCCGTACCGATCGCGCTCTGTATCTTGCTTTCATCGCTTCCGAAAACCACCACCACCGCGCCAGTGAAGCCGGTCTGAGTCTGCGTGGAATTTTCCATATCGATCCGCTGGAGCGGACCCCGAAACTTGTTGTGGCTGAGTTGCAGAGCGAGCATTTGCACAGCGTGCGTCCAGATGATTGGCTGGCCTGCGCTGCCGGACACGGCAAAACGTAGTTGCGGTGGCACGGAAAGCTTTTGTTTGAGGATCATACCTCGCTGCAGGTAGGTCCCCTTGTCTCCCGCAGGCATGATCCCGTACTGCCGCAGTTGGGAAGCGACGTAGGTGGCGGCCACAAGTTCGTCTGCGCTTCCGCTGCCCCGTCCGCGCAGCGCATCGGAGGCCAGAAATTCCATCTGCGCCCGGATGCAGGCCCGGCACACCCTCGGCACCCTCGGGCGTGTACCATCGGCTGAAGGTGTTGAGGGGGCGTCCTGCGCCTGGGTAGCCAACGGGACCAATAGACAGCAAATGAAAACAAAAGTGCGCAAGGACGAAACCCAAGTTCGTTCTGTCATGGGAGTTGTGTGAGGCGACTATAAGTTTTCAACTTCAGGTCCCACAGTGGTTGAGATGCAGCCGCTCGTGGTCGTGGCATCTCATTGAATTTCCTAGAGACGGACGACTGAGGATTGACGACTGACGTCTGCTACAATCTGGCTCTGAGTCCGGCGACCTATTGCTGCCGGAAAGCGGCCCGTTTCCGAGGCTTTCACAGAGTATGGCCATTACCCGACGCAAGTTCCAAGTTGTTGCATCCCTAGGTGTTCTTCTTCTCGCGGCGGCAGCCGTCAGCTGCAATGGATTCTTCGTGGATCCGGTCCTGCAGACCATCACCGTGACGCCGGCGACGCCCGGCATCCTGGTGGGCGGAACCCAGCAGATGACGGCCACTGGTATCTACGATGATGGCAGTCGGAAGAACATCACGGGGACATCGTCGTGGAATAGTACCGATCCGACCGTCGCATCGGTGACCGCAAGCGGCGGCTTGGTAACGGGGCTGACAACCGGTACTTCTACCATTCAGGCGACCAATGGAATCGTGAGTGGTTCGACCAGCGTTACTGTGTCGCTCACCGGAATTACAAGCATTGCCGTAACGCCATCGTCCCAGAGTGTCTCCGCCAGCGGCGGCGTGCCGTTCTGTCTTACCGCCACGGCCCAGCCCGGAGGACAAGATATCAGTACGCTCAGCACGACGACCTGGACTTTCACTTCGGGTGGGCAGACCGAATCAGGGATCAGCAAAACTACTAGTACTACGTGTTCGGGTCAGGCATTCCTCATCGGAACACTATCCCCGGTAGCTGCTCCAACAACGTTGAGCGCAACCGCCTCCGTTACCACTAGCGGTACAACGGTGACCTCCAACGCGGTTAGCGTGGTCGTCGGCAACTAGCGACATCGTTTTTGAACTCCGCGCCGCGGCAGCGCTTTTAGGACGGCGCTGCCCGCGGACCTGAACGTCCCGCTGTGACATCTAGCATTGGCAAACGGTCACAACCGCCAATACCCTCGAAAGCATGTCCGACATTGGCTGCATCGGCGTCGGCACGGGGAGTGGCGACGCTCCCGGGCTTAACGCCGTCATCGGCGCCGTCGTCAAAGCTGCCATCCTCAACAGGGACTGCGGGGGGCGCGCACTTGATCCTGATTCCCGAGATTCCTTTCACCGTGCAGAACATCTGCGACTGCGTGAAGCGCCGCGAGGGTTACGGGAAACGCTTCACGATGGTGGTCGTCGCCGAAGGGATCCAGCTGCGCCGGAGATGAAACACTGGGTGCGGTCTTCCCGTGGGCAACATGCGCGCACCCGCACCTCCTTGCGCGAAAGCAAGGTAATCGCGTTCCCGACCTGAGAAAACGAACGCCGTCGGAGGTCGGAATGTAGTTCCAATGGCCGGAGCCGGTGGCGATTAGAGACTTTGCATCATCGGACCAGAACTTTAGGTCAGAGGTACGTTGTCCACTAACATCGTCGTGCTCGCCTGTGCTTTCGCCAGCTCCCTGAATGCGCAACCCCCGCCGATGCGGGTGATGTACAGAAATTTCTGCGGTTCCCTGCGCTCGCGGATGAGATAGTCGATTTCGGAAAGCGCAGATCCCAGCGCTGAAGAAGTTTCGGATGCTGACTGAAGGGTGCTTGCTCGCAGTTGCATGTCCACTGCGCGCGCAGGGACGCGTCCTTACGTGCACCAATGCGTGCATCAAGATACACGCGCCTGGCTCTCCGGCGCGTTATAGTGTTCCTAACAACCCTGTGAAAGTGTTTTGGCAAGTGCGGCCCTCAAGAACCGTTTTCGTGCTCCTGTTAGGCCTGCTGCTCCTGCCCGCTTGCGGACGGGGCCGGGGACGTGTGCTCGAAGTGGTGTATGTTTCGGCGCCGCAGGCGTCCTTGCGCGATCGGGTGGCGGTGGTCTACAGCAAGACCGGCATCGTCAAGAACGGCGACCGAGTCAGCGTTGTGGATCGCGAGAAGCGCTTCGTCAAAGTGCGCACCGCGGACGGCACCGAGGGTTGGCTTGAGCAGCGCTACGTGATCACCCAGCAGGTCTACGATAGTTTCCAGAAACTCAGTAAAGAACACGCCAACGATCCGCTGCAAGCCACCGGCACCACCCGCAACGACACCAACCTGCACATCGAACCAGGCCGCGAGAGCGAGCATTTATACCAATTACCGGCGGCCTCGAAAGTAAGCATTCTCGGGCGCGGCACGGCGGAGAAGGCGGGGGTGGTCGTTCCACAAGCGAAAAAGGACAACAAGCCTGCCGGTCCAGTACTCGAAGACTGGTGGCTAGTGCGGGACGCGCAGAACCGTGCCGGATGGCTGCTGGGCCGCATGGTTGATCTCGATGTGCCCCTCGAGATTGCGCAGTACGCAGAAGGGCAGCTCTTCATCGCGTTCTTCGTGCTGAACGAAGTCCAAGACGGCGACAAGAGGGTTCCGCAATACCTGGCGCTGCTCAGCGAGTCAAAAGACGGGCAGCCGTTCGACTTCGACAAAGTCCACGTCTTCACCTGGAACGTGAAGAAGCATCGCTACGAGACCGCTTACCGAGAGCGCAATCTAAACGGCGTGCTACCGGTTACGGTCACTCATGAAGATTTTGGGAAAGAGGGCGACTTGCCGGTATTCATCCTGCGCGTAACGGACGACGCGCGGAACGTAGCCGAGCGCAAGTACAAACTGAACACGCCGATTGTGCGCCGGGTGCTTGCGCCGGGCGAAGTAGCAGCGAAGCCGGTGGCCTCGAAAAGGAAGCGACGGTAGTGGGCGAGTGTTCTCGCCCACACCTCCATCTCCTCTGCACTTTCCAAGCAGGACTGTATCGTATGCGAGAGGGCTGACATCTTGCCCTGCACTGGGCAGCGGAGAGCGCCCGACCCTCACAAAAGGTTCCAGCCTTGAACCTTGAGTCGCTTGCCTGCGTACAGGTAGGGTATCTCCAATCCAGGAAAGGTGTGGAATCCCGTGCACACGTGCGTTACGTTGCGAACTGTCGTGGTATTAGCCGTGCTCGCGTTACTCGCCGGCTGGGCGGGCGCGCAAAGCGTCCCAGCCTTGGCAAACTTAAAGTCTCCGGAGGAACTCAATAAAGCCGTCGCCTCGCTGGACGCGGCATTGTTCGATGCTTTCAATCACTGTGAAGTGGAGAAATTTGGCACATTCTTCACCGATAACGTTGAGTTTTATCATGATCGGGATGGCCTCTCGGTTGGTAAAGCGGATCTCGTGGACAGCGTAAAGAAGAACATCTGCGGCAAGGTGACGCGAGAGCTCGTTCCCGGGACGTTGCAGGTGTATCCGCTGCCGGGATATGGCGCGGTGGAGACCGGTGTCCACCGCTTCCACCATCCTGGGCACGACGATACCGAGCCGGTGGGCGAAGGTAAGTTCCTGCACGTGTGGCAATGCAAGAATGGGCAATGCAAAATCGCACGGTTGATCAGTTACGACCGCCACGCGCTGGTGAAGTGAGGAAGATAACTACAAGTCACTGGCTCAACCACCGATCCCAATGACCGCGACTTCTTGAAGACAAGGACCGGGAGAAGCCATTGGCTTCTCCCGGTTTTCTTGTTGCTAGTCGTCCTCGGAGTCGTCATGGGTAGGGGGCGGCAGAGGCAGCGGTGCTGTCACGTCGAAAGCATAGGGTGGAATGGCGCAACTTGTGGCGTCGCAGCGCACCTCGGGGTAAGCGAATAGAGACTCGTGTCCTTGCCGATCCACTGCGGCGACGGAGACGAAGAAAATGTCGCCGGGATTGAGCCCGAGGGTTTGCGGCGAGATGAGCCGACTTCCGCCGTCGTCGGAAAGCACGACTCGCTGTCGATAGAAGTTCTCATTCACCGAGCGGGCCGCCACGACAAAGTGATGCACGTGGCCTCCCTCCGGTCCATCGAAGCGGATCTTCACGCCTTGTACTGCATTGCCTCTGGCGTTGAATTCCTGCGGCGCACCGGGCGCGCGCGCCAGGCTGGCGGCGACAGAGGCCATCACCTGCGCAATGCGCGCGGCATAGCTGGGAGTGATGGACTGGACCAAGTCATTCGGCGAATGCTGGTGCGTCGTGACGAAGGTCGTGTCTTTACAACTGGCGGGAATATTGGCGGGTGGAGGACAGGGCAGCGGTCCGCCGCAACTGTTGTCCACGGGCGAGGGCGAACACTCGAAGGTCTCCATAAAACGGACCGCCGGATGGGCCTGACTGATGAAAGATGTATGGTCGCTGCCGCGTCCCGGCCGATCTTCGCGCAGCTTGGGAAGCATGGTGATGGAGGGAACATAGGCGCCACCCCAGATGCCGATGTAGCGCATCAAGCCGCGGGAAGGTGAGGTGTTGTCCGTGCTGCCATCCGGATCGGTGCTACGCCGTTCCCGGGGAATCCCGGGAGAATACAGCCGGAAGTTCAACAGATCGGCAGGCGTGTTGGCGCTGTTGTCACCGCCGGGAATATCCGTGTTCAGCATAGCGATGACCTTCGGTTCCTCGAAGTAGCGGTTGAGGTTGGCGGCAATCGAGGCTGAGCCGAACAGTCCCTGCTCTTCGCCAGAGAAGGACATGAACACGATGGTGGCATCGAATTGATGACCGCCCAGCACGCGCGCCAGTTCCAGGACGACTGCAGTCTGTGCGCCGGCGTCGTTCCCGCCGGGCGCGTCCGAAGTGGCATCCGTGACGACGGTCGTGCGCGAGTCGTAGTGGCCGCCGATGATTACCAGGTGATTGGGGTGCTTCCCGGGCAGCCATGCGATGACATTGAAAGTTGGAGCAGTTGGGCAATTCGCATGCACAAACGGGTCGAGCCTGACCTGGAGTCCGGGAATCGCACTGTACTGACGGAAGATGTAGTCGCGGGCAGCCGTCACCCCATGCCCCGGTTCGGGCTGATCCGAACATGCCTGGCGGGTCCTGAAATTCTGGAGTGTGGTAGCGGTGTCTAGAATGCGACTGGAATCCACCTGGCTGAGGATCGCGCGGATTTCCGGATCGGTCGGCACCGCACTACTCGGAGCAAGGCTGAAAAGTATGAGCGGCAGGACGATGAGCAGCAGAGTGCTCGTGGTTAGCGTTGGCTTCATAGAGGGAGTCTCCTTCGCGGATAACAATTGGGACGACCAGTCGGGGCACTGCCGTGAGCAAGAGAAGTTACCTTTAAAGAGACGACCAACGCCGTCAAGCTAGGATAGTTACTGCTACTCTCCTCACAGGGGACTGGGACAAGGACGATCGAGGATGTCGGGCTTACTTTATGTCGTCAATCAGGTAGTTGCGGTATATCTTCCTAGCAAACTTGGAATGATGGACGCCTTATCGCGAGCGGAGTCGAGCAGCGATCCCAAGTCCCGGTTCTAACGTCGACGCGCCCCACCCGTCTATAATGCGTCGCTGCATCCCGTCGTCATGCGGTCCTATTTTCTTGATTACCGGAGAATCCATGCGCTCGTTGGCCGTGTCGCTTTTGTCTGCTGTGGCACTCTGTATCGGAGCAGTTTCGCAGCAACCATCCAGTTCTACGCCACCTCCTGAGACAGCGAGGGCTAAGAAGAACAAGAACGAGCCTGCGGCCACCGCTAAGACGCCGGAACCCGCGGCCCAATCCCAACCCACGACTCCCCCACCCCCCGCGCTTCCGGCCAAGCCTGAACCGGGCAAGGAAGCCGACAAAGATAAAGACAAAGAAGATAGTAACCCGGCCCAAAACAATTATTCGGCAAATATGGGGCTACAAATAGACCCAACGCTCAACATTTCCGAGGTAGTACGCCTTAAGGGCAGAGTTGATGTGTTTAAAAATCTGGTACTCGGATCGACCCCGTCTTATCTGGCTCAATATGGGATGCCAAGCCTTAGCGAGCCGGTATCTTTTATGTCGAAATCACAAAATGGGCCCGTGGCTTCGGTTAACTCGTGGCAAGGTGCCA
>Ga0137418_10003100_pt1 | contig 15265 bp, 11 predicted proteins | sample CZODoug3_1_2_16f_FD_122242 | JGI IMG/M metagenome (GOLD analysis project Ga0137418, IMG submission 122242) | Vadose zone soil fungal communities from Angelo Coast Range Reserve, California, USA - CZODoug3_1_2_16fungal (Hybrid Assembly) | ecosystem: Environmental > Terrestrial > Soil > Vadose... | reverse complement strand
GCACACCATTACGGCGACCTTCGCGCTGGACTTGAACGCCTGGGGCAACTTTTGGGCAGCATGGACATGATGATTGCGGCCCATGCTCTTTCGCTGGGACTGACTCTCATATCAAGCGATGTGGCGTTCAAACGGATCAAGCATCTGAAGGTCGAAGACTGGACGAAGTAATGGTTGGCTGAAGCGAGCGCCCGCCCAAGAGTTGTGTGCAAAAACCTCGACATGGCTCATGGCTGTGTGTCTCATAGGCCTGTGTTACGCACTGAGGGGAAGATGCTACACCTGGGCTTATGTTGAGCCATGATTTATGCCGCTGCTCATCGAGCTGTACTGAAAAGACAAAGAGAAGAAGGCAAATAGCCCGGCTTGCCGGACTTGCCAATTCAGGGCCTCGTGAAAATAGCTAAGTGATTGTGGCGCCTTGCCTTAGCTTATTTTCCCCACTGTTCGCAATGAGGAGGTCGTGGGTTCGAATCCCATCTCGTCCACCAAATCTCAAAAATGCTTAAGGCCCCCTCCAGCACGGTGAATTGCTCCACAAGAGCAGGATGGCGGTGTTCCCCCATCACACGCGCGCCAACGAGTGCTGTCAGCTCGCCGGTCACGCGGCTAGCAGGGTTGTCCCAGGGACGCTCCAGGATCACCGAGCGTTCCCCTGTAACGGGATTCTCCCAGACCTCGCCGACTTTTATGGGTCTGCGATCCGGCGCGCCGTTCGGGTCGGGGTGCGACATTCGCGCCCAAGTCTCGCATAGGGGACGTTTGGTCGGCAACTCTTCCCCAATCCGATAAGGGAAGAGTAGCCCGTCATCCGCTCGCAATCGGCGGTAAGCACCATGCGGTGCGGCGTCTTCCCTTGAAGCGCCGGATGTCACGTGAGGTAAAGAAAGATTCCTACGATCATGACTAAGTTGTACGTCGAATGTGCAACCATGGCTGGCCACAAAGAACCGCTGCGCACGCGGCACAGCGTAAACACATAGCTGGTGGCCGCCATCAAAAGGACCATGAGCGAACCCGAAAAGAATTGCAGATGAATGCCTGCGGCGTCTCTCGAGATTCCATGATGAAGCAAGTGGACCAAACCAAAGCTGAGTGAGTTCACGGCGGTTGCGACGCTGACGTTCCAGCGACGGGTGAATGCTTCCTGAATCAAGCCACGAAACAGGATCTCCTCGCCGATGGGGCTGAAGATCATGGCTGGCAAAGCGATCATGGCAAAAAGGAGCGGGCCAGGCATCGAGCCACGCAACTCCTGCAGGCGAAAACTGTCGCGGACAGTCACGTTCCAGTTCTCGGGCGATTGCCCGAATAATACTAGCCCCAGCACAAAGCCCCCCAGAGCACAAGCCGCGCCGGCCAACGCGCTCCAAAAGAAGGCAGCCACTGTGTTGCCGGGCTTACGCAGTCCAATTTCGCTCCGGCCCGCGCGGGTCAAGAGGGTGAAAGGCAGCGTCCACATGGCGAGGAACTGGAGCACCAACAACGGACGAGCTGACGGTGGCCCCAGCATTGCATAGCCCCGCGCACAAGTCAGAAGCACCAGCACGAGCACGGACGCACGCCACGGAGCACCTAACGTGCGGCCCCAGAATGGCCGGATAAACGCCTCATCCGTTTGCCCTAGGATGTCCAACGCCGGAGCTTGCATAGGGGCAGCTTAACATTCCTTGAAACCCCGCGAACCGTGATCCAAACAAACCAAAAACGGGCATTGTCGAGGTGTTGCGTGTCCGACCTGTTCGGTGTCACTGAATAGATCTGTCGGGTCAAGCCTGGGATCCGATTAGCGGAGTATCGCTCGTAGCAAACGGGGCCGTCTCAGGAAGTGTTGTCGGCAACCCTTAGCTAATCGCGTTACGTCAGAGTTGCGCGTCATCCAGACATAATCGCCAAGGCGACGAGGCGGCTCACAGCTCCTGTTAGCCGACTGCACAGGCAGGGGCATGGGAATTGAGCGCCGGAGGCTTCGTGCCTGCCTCGTCGGGTCTCGCAAACGAGGATGGCGATTCTTCACCTTGTAGCGCGATCAACCTGCGCGCGGTGCGCCTCGAAGGCCTCGTGGCACCGCTGTGCCTGGGCGCGGATCTGCTGGAATTCGGGTTTCGAGCGCAACGGGGCCAGGCCGGGGATACGATCCAGTGCTTCGACGGCGCAGTAATTCTGCTCGACGGCGCGTTTCAGCAACCGGAGAACTGGCGCAGCAACCGCCTCTCCGCACGCCATGTATGCTCGGGATGCTCTGATGAATTTTGGCTCCGGGTCGCGATTGGCCATCACCTCAGCCTCCCACTTTGTGGTTAAATCCGCAGTGCCGGCTGAATTCGTAAGACAAGCACCGATTTCCGGACGCAGGGGCCGTAGAAAGCGCTCGTTCGGTGATAACTCCGCGAACGCGCGCACCGCCGCCTGGCGGTCTCCCGAGTGAAGAGTTGCTAATATCCGTTGCGTCGACGGCGTTCCAGCCCATTGCGGGTCCAGCGCCGCAAATTCCGCAGCTCGACGGTAGTCGCCCAGTTGCAGGAACGTGTTGTGACATGAGCGCAGGCCATAGTCGCCGGAGTCAAGGCTATATGCCTTGTTGCATTCGCGTGCGGAATCCTCCAACGCACCGCCATAACGCATGACATAGCTGAGAATAAAATGGGAGTTCGCACTATCGGGCTGCCGCGCGACGAACTGGCGGGCAGCATCGTAGGCACCATCCAACTCTCCGCCTTCGACTCGCAGTACGATCAGCGTAACGACTGCATTCGGTGAATCGGCGTCCAATTGCACGGCTCGCTGTGCCGCGTCACGCGACAGTTCGTACTCCCGCTCGCCGCCACCGAAATATTGTGCTTTGTAATAGAAGCGGTCGCTAAGTCTTCCCCAAGCGGAGGCGAAGTTTGGATCCCGCTGCGTTGCCTGTTGCAGGAGTTCGATTCCCTTTTCGTTCCCTTCGGCGTCGTCGTAACTGCTTGCCGCGGCGCGCATAAATAGCTCGTAAGCTCGCGGGTCACTCGAGCGGACGCCGCCTCCTAGTGCCCTGCCTCCCAAAGCCGGGACCAGCCCGCTGCGCAACCGTGACGAGAGTTGGTCCTGCAACCGTAACATCTCCTGCGAAGGCACGGTGATAGACTCGCGCCAAGCCACGCGGTTATTCGCAACATCCACTGCCTCCATCGTGACTCTCAGGTTCAATCCCTCACGCATGATCGAGCCGGTCACGACATGCATTGCCTTGAGATCTTTGCCGGCGACCAGCGGATCGGTGTCAGCAGTCGAGTATCGCCGTGTTGAACTGAACGGCCGAACGGCCAGTGAAGGTGCGTAGCTGAGCACTGTCGCCACTTGATCGGAGAGAGCGATCGGCAGATAGTCGAGTCTGGCATCTCCGGTCAGGTTCTGGAACGGTAGGACTGCCACAGCAGTTTGTGCGGCACTCACAGTGCTTGGCTCCGTGCGTCGGTACAGCGACCATCCTCCAAAGACCGCAACGAACACCATCACGAGCGCTGCCGCGATCCAGTACATCTGCATTCGCAGGCGGACCTCTGGGGCCGTCGGCGTCACACCCGACACCCGGCTGGACTCGGTATCCCGCTTGAGGCGCTTTAGGTCAGCGCGCATTTCGGCCGCGGATTGGTACCGCACGTCAAGATCCTTCTCCAGCGCCTTGCCGATGATGCGCTCTAGCTCCAGCGGGACTTCGGAGTTGAGCCGAACCAGTGCAGTTGGGACCTTGTGCAGGATGCGGTCAAACACCGCGGCCGATGTGTCGCCTTTGAACGGTAAGGTCCCGGTAGCCATCTCGTACAGAACCACGCCGAAAGAAAACAGGTCGGTTCGCGCGTCAAGGTCCTTGCCCAGCGCTTGCTCCGGCGACATGTAAGCGAGGGTGCCGATGGTCACGCCCGGACCAGTGAGGTGCTCGTCACCCGCGCCAATGGTTTCGCCATCCGCCTGTACTGCGTCTTCTGGCCTGAGTTGCGACACCAGCTTGGCCAGCCCAAAATCCAAAATCTTTGCCTGTCCGCGGGCAGTCACAAAAATGTTCGCCGGCTTAATGTCGCGATGCACAATGCCTTTGCTGTGCGCCGCATCCAGGCCGTCGGCGATCTGAGTTCCCAACTCCATCACCTGCTCGATATCGAGTGGGCAGCCCGTCACCATCCTTTTGAGGGTTTTGCCCTCCAGGTACTGCATCGCAATAAACGGCTGACTCTCCCAGTCGGAGATCTCATACACAGTGCAGATGTGGGGATGGTCGAGGGCCGAAGCGGCACGCGCCTCCCGCTGGAAGCGCTCCAGTGTGTGTGGGTCGTGTGCCACATCCTCGGGAAGGAACTTCAGAGCAACTTGCCGACCGAGCTTAAGGTCTTCGGCCTTATACACAACCCCCATGCCACCACCACCCAGCTTCTCGATGACGCGGTAATGCGAGATTGTCTGGCCAATCACTGATGGGAAACCGCCCTTGGGGAGGCATGTTAGGCTGCGTTCAATGGCAAGTCAACGTGGACGTATTAGATGAGTTTTCGCTTCGCACTCAATCCCGATTGAAACGCGGTGTTGACCAAACCGATCAACTCCCGAGTGGTCGACTGGTGTTTACCGATCGTGTCCGTTCCGGTCGGACGATACATTCAGTATCTCGTCTTTCACGCCAAGATAAAAATTTGCCCCTACCCGCCACAGAGATGAGGTCACCACGCATGTTGGCTAAGACCAGGGAAAAGCAGGCCCCCGGCAGCTGAACTGCCTGCCCTATCTGAACCTGGCGAGCTCTCTGTCGTATTCCTCCTGCGTGGAAGGTTTGTCATATTTTCTTTCTGACGAATACGGATAGAACTCCTTCAAGTATTTGACCAGTGGCGAACTGATCTTAGCAGCCCGCCACCAAGCCACACTGCCCCAACTGCTCTGTTCATATTGCGATACATCCGACAGATCCGCTCCGTCGAGCTTGGATTCATCGAATACGGCATCGCTGAGAATTGCTCCCCTGAGATCCAAACCAGTCAAGTCTTTACCGCCCAGATACACTGGCGAGGCACCAGACAAGTCAATTGTTTGATTCGGAGCTCGCTTTTTCCGAAGAAACTGAATAAGAAAATCTTCACAGTACCAAAGCTCCTTTTCCTTTTGTTCTTTCATGTGCTTCACTTCAGAAAGCGGGATCGGTGGACCTGTTCCCTTTTTTATGGCCGGCTCAGGCCCCTGATAAGGAATTTTTTCTGGCCTAGCCTCTGATTGACTTGTCTTCTTCTGGGTTCCCTCCTCGTATTTTTCCAGCTTGTCCAGGTCCGAATGCCATCCCACCCACTGTTCATACAGGGCTGCTTCGAGTCTTACGACGGGTCGATAATTGCTCCAGTCAGTCCTCTCCGCAATGGGGTCGAAGAATGATCGAAAAGACTCCTGATCCACCATTCCTACCATGACGTTCAACGCCACTTCTCTGGCTTGGCTTCCATATCGTGGCGAATCGAAAAAGGACTTCAGCAGGGGTATTCCGATCGCTCCGTGAATCCTTTCAGGGTTTTCAATCGACTTCAGAGCCTCACGATATTGAGTGTCTTCGCTCGCCTCAGTTTGTAACCTCGTGTTTTCCTTGAATTGTCGAATCTGAGAGAAAAGCGTTCCAACGAGTGCCGCCGAACTAACGAAAGTAGCAATCACGGGAACCCAGAATCGAGCGCTCTCGGAACGCATCGTCCGTTTGAGATTTGACGATTCCAATTCTAACTTTTCCGCCTTAGCGGCCGAGCGCCACATGGCAGTCGTTTTTTCAAGGGTAGGAAGATCCAGTGCAGTATTTGCGCGATCCCATAAACCCTTCAAGTGCTCCAATCGACTCATCGATTCACCTCCGCTTCGCTCAACCATTTGCGGCTTTCCAAATCCAAAGCCTTATGGAGAATATCGAGCGCCCAGGCTGTCGGACCGTCATGTACGCCTTGAGGCACAGTGTCCTTGTTCCAATAGTGCGTATGAATCATCGGGGAGTGCTTCAGCCATCCACCCCATTCCGCAGAGTCGACGGGAATATCGCAGATACCTTGTCCAAAGACCTCATGAAGCGGTCCGCCGACAAGATCACCAAAAAATCCCAGTCTTGCCGGGAAGTAGACATTCGTCCACCGCGTGCACCCAAAAACCGCACCATGATGCAGAGCGTATAAAGTTCTACGCTCGCCATCGACGTCATACGTGAGGGGATACGAATACGAGCCCTCGTCAGGCACAGGCGGGCACGTAGGGAGTTCGCGCTCAGTCTGTCTCTGGCGCAATTCATCGTTGGTCCGAGCGAGCAACAATTCCGCGTGGGCAAGTGGGGATCCCACAGTGATTAAGTCCGTCACCAACCAAGGGTTGCCCCGCCTGCGTTGTTCTTTCCAAAGTGCGGATTGTCCCATTCGAAATCTAGCCGCTAACTCCGGCGTGGGGCTTGCTGCGAGGGCCCTTCCATCGCCCTCCAACTCATGCAGGGCCTTCTGGTCAATCTTAGTGAGCTTTGCATGGAGGGTGTTGTATTCAGGCCAAAGATTCCTGAGGATGTCGTAGGCGATCACACTTCCGAGACTGTGGCCAACAAGAATGACACGGTCGTATTGCTCACAATTTTGCAATCGCTTGAGTAGTTCAATGCCTTCCGCACGAATTCGTCGGCGCATATCTATATTGGGGGGACTCGGATTCAAATAGCGGGCAGCATCTCCCACGTAGTTCAGAATCAGTCCCGAGACCACCAGCAGAAGCGCCGATGAGAGGACTGCGAGTAAATGGTTGGCGGTCACGGCTTGCGTGCCCAGGCTAACCAGCCGCCCCCAATAACTGCTCGACATAAATGCCGCCGTAGACAGAATCAGAAACCACAAAATGAACCAGAGAAACTTCAAATGATGCGGCACATTCTTCGGGCGCCTGACGAGAAGTATCCACGCCCACGAAATGACGTGGACGAATTTGGTGCCCTGAGCTTGGTAGGCCCAGTAATACTCGTAGAAGTCAGTTGGTGGCATCGTTCGTGTTTGTGGGGTCACCAGTTTCCGCAATTCGAATAGTTCCGACATCGGATTTGGCTTGCTCCAAAACTTCGGCTTGTTGGGATTGCTGGGGACAGGCATCAGCGCGTCCACAAACCCCCGAACGGTGTCCATGGGTCGCTGCTCTCCGATACCGTGAATAACCACCACCGCCTGCCTCATACACGCCGCCTTGCTAACCCTGCGTAACTGTATCGAGGAGTAAAGCTTCCGTGCTCTCATTTGTCAAGGAAAGCGCGTGCAATCCGCACGTGTGGAGGGAAAGGTTGATTTCAAACGCCACCAACAACGATGGCTGATTTTAAGCCAAAGACTGTTCGGTGCGATCCCCAATGCTCCGTGCCCTCAACTATTGAAAACTCAGAACATCAGAGCTGCTGGTCAAGACGTGAACCGCGCGGGCCGCGCGCTTGAAAACTCCTCATAAATATCAGAGAATCAGCGTGTTCCCCGGTAGCTCAACGGTAGAGCGCTCGGCTGTTAACAGAGAACTCTAAATCACATAACTCGTTTCTCTGGCGTCAGTTAACAGCTTCCGGACCATCCCCAAACACCTATTTCTTGTCCCCAGGATGTCCCCAACATTGCTTCCGTCCGTCTTCCACGCGACGGCATACTTCACCCAGTCAGCTCGGCGGAACCAATCGGAGCCAGTCTCCTGGGGTGAACCCCTAAGATGGCACAGTTTCTTGTGTGCCGGGAGCAGTCTGTCAACCCGGGAGGCATTACTTCCGGTTTGCTAAAAATAACCGGTCCAAACTTTTTGGACTTTGATTCGCGCTTATGCGCCCTAGGGTCAAATAGTTTGATGGCCGGTTGCATCGTGCGTAGAGCGGATGGCCTAGAAAAGATCCGTCATCTCGGGGCGCGATCAACCTGCGCGCGGTGCGCCTCGAAGGCCTCGTGGCACCGCTGTGCCTGGGCGCGGATCTGCTGGAATTCGGGTTTCGAGCGCAACGGGGCCAGGCCGGGGATACGATCCAGTGCTTCGACGGCGCAGTAATTCTGCTCGACGGCGCGTTTCAGCAACCGGAGAACTGGCGCAGCAACCGCCTCTCCGCACGCCATGTATGCTCGGGATGCTCTGATGAATTTTGGCTCCGGGTCGCGATTGGCCATCACCTCAGCCTCCCACTTTGTGGTTAAATCCGCAGTGCCGGCTGAATTCGTAAGACAAGCACCGATTTCCGGACGCAGGGGCCGTAGAAAGCGCTCGTTCGGTGATAACTCCGCGAACGCGCGCACCGCCGCCTGGCGGTCTCCCGAGTGAAGAGTTGCTAATATCCGTTGCGTCGACGGCGTTCCAGCCCATTGCGGGTCCAGCGCCGCAAATTCCGCAGCTCGACGGTAGTCGCCCAGTTGCAGGAACGTGTTGTGACATGAGCGCAGGCCATAGTCGCCGGAGTCAAGGCTATATGCCTTGTTGCATTCGCGTGCGGAATCCTCCAACGCACCGCCATAACGCATGACATAGCTGAGAATAAAATGGGAGTTCGCACTATCGGGCTGCCGCGCGACGAACTGGCGGGCAGCATCGTAGGCACCATCCAACTCTCCGCCTTCGACTCGCAGTACGATCAGCGTAACGACTGCATTCGGTGAATCGGCGTCCAATTGCACGGCTCGCTGTGCCGCGTCACGCGACAGTTCGTACTCCCGCTCGCCGCCACCGAAATATTGTGCTTTGTAATAGAAGCGGTCGCTAAGTCTTCCCCAAGCGGAGGCGAAGTTTGGATCCCGCTGCGTTGCCTGTTGCAGGAGTTCGATTCCCTTTTCGTTCCCTTCGGCGTCGTCGTAACTGCTTGCCGCGGCGCGCATAAATAGCTCGTAAGCTCGCGGGTCACTCGAGCGGACGCCGCCTCCTAGTGCCCTGCCTCCCAAAGCCGGGACCAGCCCGCTGCGCAACCGTGACGAGAGTTGGTCCTGCAACCGTAACATCTCCTGCGAAGGCACGGTGATAGACTCGCGCCAAGCCACGCGGTTATTCGCAACATCCACTGCCTCCATCGTGACTCTCAGGTTCAATCCCTCACGCATGATCGAGCCGGTCACGACATGCATTGCCTTGAGATCTTTGCCGGCGACCAGCGGATCGGTGTCAGCAGTCGAGTATCGCCGTGTTGAACTGAACGGCCGAACGGCCAGTGAAGGTGCGTAGCTGAGCACTGTCGCCACTTGATCGGAGAGAGCGATCGGCAGATAGTCGAGTCTGGCATCTCCGGTCAGGTTCTGGAACGGTAGGACTGCCACAGCAGTTTGTGCGGCACTCACAGTGCTTGGCTCCGTGCGTCGGTACAGCGACCATCCTCCAAAGACCGCAACGAACACCATCACGAGCGCTGCCGCGATCCAGTACATCTGCATTCGCAGGCGGACCTCTGGGGCCGTCGGCGTCACACCCGACACCCGGCTGGACTCGGTATCCCGCTTGAGGCGCTTTAGGTCAGCGCGCATTTCGGCCGCGGATTGGTACCGCACGTCAAGATCCTTCTCCAGCGCCTTGCCGATGATGCGCTCTAGCTCCAGCGGGACTTCGGAGTTGAGCCGAACCAGTGCAGTTGGGACCTTGTGCAGGATGCGGTCAAACACCGCGGCCGATGTGTCGCCTTTGAACGGTAAGGTCCCGGTAGCCATCTCGTACAGAACCACGCCGAAAGAAAACAGGTCGGTTCGCGCGTCAAGGTCCTTGCCCAGCGCTTGCTCCGGCGACATGTAAGCGAGGGTGCCGATGGTCACGCCCGGACCAGTGAGGTGCTCGTCACCCGCGCCAATGGTTTCGCCATCCGCCTGTACTGCGTCTTCTGGCCTGAGTTGCGACACCAGCTTGGCCAGCCCAAAATCCAAAATCTTTGCCTGTCCGCGGGCAGTCACAAAAATGTTCGCCGGCTTAATGTCGCGATGCACAATGCCTTTGCTGTGCGCCGCATCCAGGCCGTCGGCGATCTGAGTTCCCAACTCCATCACCTGCTCGATATCGAGTGGGCGGCCCGTCACCATCCTTTTGAGCGTTTGGCCCTCCAGGTACTGCATCGCAATAAACGGCTGACTCTCCCGGTCGGAGATCTCATACACAGTGCAGATGTTGGGATGGTCGAGGGCCGAAGCGGCACGCGCCTCCCGCTCGAAGCGCTCCAGTGCGTGTGCGTCGTGTGCCACATCCTCAGGAAGGAACTTCAGAGCAACTTGCCGACCGAGCTTAAGGTCTTCGGCCTTATACACAACCCCCATGCCACCGCCACCCAGCTTCTCGATGACGCGGTAGTGCGAGATGGTCTGGCCAATCATTGATGGGAAACCGCCCTTGGCGAGGCATGTTAGGCTGCGCTCGACGGCAAGTCAACGTGCAGGTATTAAATGAGTTTTCGCTTCGCACTCAATCCCGATTAAAACGCAGCGTTGATCAAACCGATCGACTCCCGAGTGGTCGGCCAACCCGAAACTGAACCCGGCCGATTACTTCAGAGTTGCCCGTGATCCACTATCGTAAGGGTGATTTGGGATGTGGACGGCGTGCCACTTGATTCTTACTGCTTCGACTTGGCCTCCGTAGCACCCCACTGCTCCGGGGCGACATCAGCTATCGACTGTGAGAACGTCCAGCGGTGGCCGGCAAAATCTTCTGCCGTGTACGACCTCTCGCCAAATGGCATGCTAGTGGGCGGATGGACAATTCGCGCACCGGACCGTTTCGCATTCTCGAAATGCCGGTCGACGTCTTCAACATGGACAAGCACGTACTGGTTGACCTCATTGGAACGCGGAGGCCGGAACTCGGCGGCTTGTGCGCCTAGCATGACGGCGCACTCACCGACCGAGAGCTGAGCGTGTGTGACTCTGCCGTCGCGTCCCGCGCGCAAACGCTCCGTGAACCCGAAGGCACCGCACAACCAATCGATTGCTTTGCCCACATCTTCGTAGATCAGGACAGGCACGATGGTTGCCGTCGGAGCGGAGCGGTTTACAATACCTCCTTGTCTCTGTGACTCTGTGGTGTCCATGTTCGCCTCCTATTGAACACTTGAAGCACGGCCCGAGTCAGCCGTCTGGAGTGAAGGGTGTTTGACCGTTGGACGCTGCAAATCGCAACGAGCAACATGCGATTCTGTCATTATCTGAGGGAATTCTATCACTCCGTTGTCTGCGCAACCATGCCGTTCATTGGTGATTCTGGACGAATCGTCGGCAAACCTTCCCTAATCCGATCAGGTGAGGATTGCCCGTCAACCGTCAACCGTCAACCGTGCACAATCGGGGTACCATTTACCTCGTTGAACGTCTATATTCCTCGTCAGGAAAAGGAAATGTTCCACGAACTCCGTCATACTCTGCGCACGCTGAAAAACAACCCTTCATTTACCGCCATCGCCGTGCTGACGCTGGCTCTCGGCATCGGCGCCAACACCACGATGTTCAGCGTTGTGAATGGCGTTCTGTTGCGGCCGCTGGACTACCCCAACGCCTCCCGCATAGTGCAGCTAAACACCGCTTTTCTCCGGGAAGGCCGCTCCATCCCTCGCCTCACCGGACCCGACTTCGTCGACGTCCGCTCCGACGCGTCTGCGCTCGAGCAGATGAGCTTCTATTGGGGAGGCGAGATGGGCGTGCAGCTGGCCGATCACGCCGAATTCGTGGGAACGTATTTCGTCACACCAAACTTTTTCGCGACATTTGGAGTGGCTCCGGCGTTTGGTCGCGGCTTCGAGAGCCAGGGATCACAAGGACACGAAAACGCGCCTCGTGGCGCCGTTGTCGGCCTGTCCTTTGCCCAGCGCAACTTCAGCTCGGGGGCAGCGGCTCTCGGCCAGACGCTGCGCATGGAAGGTGTCGCCTACCAGATCGTCGGCGTGGTTCCCGCAAGCTTTCGCTTCCCCCGAGAAGCGCAGGTCTGGCTGGCGAGCTCCCCGGATCCCGAGAAACCATGGGGTGTAAGCCGCGGCGCCTATAATTATCGCGTGTTCGCGCTACTGCGACCGGGCGCATCGCTCGACGCAGTCAACACGCAGCTGGCAACCATCGGTACACGGCTCCAAGCGGATTTTCCCGATACCAACAAGAACAAATCCTTCTTGGCCATTCCGCTGCGGGAGCAGCTCGTGGGCTCGGTGCGCACCACACTTTACTTCCTGATGGGCGCGGTCTCGCTGGTGCTGCTGATCGCCTGCGCCAACGTCGCCAACCTGATGCTGGCGCGCGCCAGCGCTCGGCAGCGGGAGATGGCTGTCCGTTTTGCGCTGGGCGCTACACGCGCCAAGATCGCCCGGCAGCTCCTGCTGGAGAGCAGTGTCATGGCCTTTGCCGGAGGCGCGCTGGGGTTGCTGCTGGCCGTCGTCGGAACGCGCATGCTGACTCACGCTACGGCCATGCAGGTTGGCCTACCGCGCCTCGCCGATATCCAGGTGAACTGGAGTGTGTTCATTTTCGTCATCGGAGTATCGCTGCTGTCCAGCCTCCTCTTCGGCATGAGCCCTGCATGGCAGGCATCGAAAGTGGATTTGAGTGACGCCCTGAAGCAGGCAGGGCGCGGGGTGGCAGGATCGTCGAACCGCTTACGCAACTCTCTCGTAGTAGTGCAGGTGGCGCTGTCGTTTGCGCTGGCCATCGGGGCAGGATTGCTGTTCCGCAGTGTTCTGATGCTCAGCAGCGTGGAGCTTGGCTACCGAACGCAAAGCATGCTGGTGATGTCAGCGCATGATCCGGCGCGCACGCTCGACGACTCTCTGCGGGCTGTGCGGTTCTTGGAAAATGCGGTCGAGGAGATGAAGCGTATTCCCGGTGTAATCTCCGCGGCGGCCGCCATGGGCGTACCTAGCGGTGAGATCGGCTCAAACGGGGCGTATTCCGTAGACGGCCAGGAGTTGAAACGGGACCCTTCGAACGCTGCGCAGGCCAACTTCACCCTCTCCAGTTCTGGATACTTCTCTACCATGGGCATCCCATTACTGCACGGCCGCGACTTTGACTCCGGCGACAACTACGATCATCCGTTTGTCGCCATCATCAGTGACTCGCTGGCGCGGCAAAGTTTCCCTGGCAAGGATTCAATTGGCCATAGCATTGTGTGCGGGCTCGATTCGCCGAAGTGGATGACCGTGGTCGGCGTGGTGGCCGACGTGCGGCAAGACTCTCCCGGCGACTCGCCGAGACCAACCATCTACATGCCGCTGCAGCAGCACCCGTATTTTGCCAACCAATTGCAGATGGTGATGCGCAGCGCGGTCTCACCCGATTCGCTGATCGACCCGGTCCGCAGCAAGATGCGGGCCCTCAATCCCGAGGTCGCCACCAAATTCACCACCATGGAAGCGATGGTCTCAGACTCCATCGCCACGCCGCGCTTGCGCGTGATGCTGGCTGGTCTCTTCGCCGGAGTGGCCCTTCTGCTGGCCGCGGCAGGCATGTACGGCGTGATGAACTACGTGACCACACAGCGCATCGCCGAATTCGGCGTACGCATGGCACTTGGAGCCTCGCCACGTAGCGTGTTGGCTCTGGTTATGCGGGGCGCGGCGCAGCTGACGGTGCTGGGCGTCACCGTTGGCCTGGCTTTCGCGTTTTCCATGGCACGGGTGTTAAACACCCTGCTGTTTGGCTTGAAAGCCACCGATGCGATTACCTACGCCGCGGCGCTGCTGGCAGTGACGCCCATCGTGGTGCTGGCAGCGGCCATTCCAGCCTGGCGTGCGGCCCGCGTGGACCCGGTGGTGGCGCTCCGCAACGAGTAATCCGTCGGGCTGACCTATTTGGCGGCTCGCTGCACGCTGTCTTCGCCCCGCGATTCATCCAAACATTCTCATACCTTCTCCAATGGCCGGCGGCTTAGGAGTGCGTTAGGCAGCTTGGGTTTTCGCAAACAAGAGGTTCCGGATGGATGGTCGGCAAACCTTCCTTTATAGGATTAGGGAAGAGTTGCCCGTGATACAGCAAGGAGCGCCGATATGACCGCAGAAACCATCATATGCCGCTATACTACGAGCTGACGCTTGCACGCCAGGCCCTAGATCGCTTTTGGGTTGCTGAATACATCCAGGCACAAAGGAAGACAATCCGAACATGAATACGACGCCGGAGGCGCGTGCCGGCCTGACCATCGCACAAGAGACCCTTCAGACGGTGGTCCTGATTATCGTTTCGTTCGCCACTGCATGGATGCTTTACAGAGTTCCGTGGCGGGTGTCTGGAGACCCATGCCTCCTTGCCGCAGCTGCTACGGTGGTTATCGTCACTTTACTGTGGCTAACGCGTTGGCGGGGATTGCGTGGAGTGAACTTGGAGCGAAATTTGCTTGCAGGGTTCCTCGTGGGCATGCCGCTTGTCTATGTGGTCCGCTACCTGTTCGACTCGACAGGACGCGAGGCGAACTTCTGGCTTTGGGTAGAAGTTTTGGGCATTCCTCTTTTTGCCACTCTTGCCGTGCTCGGTTTGAAGCGCTCGCCCTGGTTCCTGGCCATCGGAATCGTAGCCCACGGATTAGCCTGGGATTCCTGGCACTATCGGAACTCGACTTACATCCCGGACTGGTACGCAATTTTCTGCATGGCGGTGGACCTCGCATTTGGTGCGTATGTGGCTGCGCGTATTCCCGCGTATCAAACCGCATGGCGCATTGAGACGGAGGATTAGCACACAAGGCGCTGCCTCGCATGTATCTCGCGCTCTTGAATGGTCTGCGGATGTAGGACGCCTACTTGATCTGCTCGACTAGCATCTCTCTGCCGGCCTTATCGTAGAACGTCATAGTCATGCTACCCGTCTCCACAGTCCACTTCTCTATCCCGCTGTTGGCCAAGCCCCTGGACATCTCTAAGTAAGTCGTCTCGTGGCGCTCGTGCCGGCGCAGGTGCTGAAGGAACGTCTCGCGTTGACCGGTTTCAGCGACGGGAAGTACCTCGTGCACGGGTGGGGAGACGACCCTGTGGCCGCCCTGCCCGAAGTACTCCGAATGGCCGTCGGCCACGTAGGAATCGTACCGTTCGACGCCGAGCCCCTTAAGCGCCAGCACATACTCCGGGAGCGTCCTCGCGCTACCGAGCCGGGCGTGGAGGTCGTTGATTTGCTCGATGGTAAATATAACTGATGCGGTCTTCGATACCATGGACCTACCAAGCCGTGGCGGCCTTCGCTTTCTTGGCGGCCTGTTCAATGAGGCCTGCGACAGCGCTGGGTTGCGAGACGTAGATGGCATGGCTTCCTTTCGCCTCAACGACCGTGGAGCCTGCCCGCTTGGACATGAAACG
>Ga0137418_10000832_pt1 | contig 15268 bp, 14 predicted proteins | sample CZODoug3_1_2_16f_FD_122242 | JGI IMG/M metagenome (GOLD analysis project Ga0137418, IMG submission 122242) | Vadose zone soil fungal communities from Angelo Coast Range Reserve, California, USA - CZODoug3_1_2_16fungal (Hybrid Assembly) | ecosystem: Environmental > Terrestrial > Soil > Vadose... | reverse complement strand
GCCAACTCACGGTCGAGGGTGATGAGCGAGATGTGGACGGTGAGATGCGAGAGACGATTGATCCGGGAGAGCAGATCGATGTCTCGTGTGATGAGCGGACTTTTCGTGATGATCACCACGCTCAATCCCGGATGTTCCGCGAGCACGTCGAGAATTCCGCGGGTGACCCGGAATCTTCGCTCGGCCGGCTGGTACGGATCTGTTGCAGTGCCGATCACGATCGTCTCGCCCGCGAGCAGCTTGAGGAGGCGGTCGCTTCCGAATCGGAGCGTGCGACTCAGAATCTCAGGCGCGTTCCGCTTGACGAAAATATTCCGCTCGAAGGCGAGCCATGGCGGCAACCTGTTGTACGCCTCGCCGAGTACGTCGGTCATTTTTTCGTCGGTAGCGGCCCGCTCCATGACGTAGCGATGGGTGTAGCGAGCGTAGCAATAGGCGCAACCGAACGCGCAGCCGATGTAGGGGTTTATGGACCAGAATCCCATCCCGGTGGTCTCGGGTCCGTTGAGGACGCTCTTGGCCGGGGATGAGTAGTAGCGGATGTCCTTCTGCTCGCCGATTACTGGGAGTTGGCGGGAGGCGCGGTCGTACTCGGCGCCGAAAAGGCCGGGGTCCGTCTGCTTCATGGTACCGAATATAACCCGAAGATACACTAGCGGGTAGGCGGAATTGGCAGCTGCAACTGAACAGGCAGGAGGACCCAGTAGCTGAGTTGCAAGTTTGTTAGTTCACTACGCCCCGACTTATCGCGATGGATACCGGGCACAAGCAACTGCCCGTGCCCTGAACGCCACAGGGCTAAGTCGGGGCGTAGTGAACTGAATAGCTGACACCTTACCTACTGGGACCTCCCGCCTGTTCAGTTGCAATTGCTAGTGCGGTTGACAAGATCAGAAGCTGAGTCCGATCCCCAATCCGTTATCCGTCGGCCGAACGAAGAAATGCGAATAGGCCGGATCACGTGAAATGCGCAGCGCGTGAATTGCCGAGAACCCGCCGAAGATGAGCGACAGCTGTGTCTTGGATAACGACGAGGTCCGAGCCATAAAGCTGACGTCGCTCACGGATCCGTTGCGGCCGATCGTGATGTAGAAGAGGGTCGTGCCGATTCCGCCGGCGAGGATTCCCCGCTCGATCGCTCCACCGCGGGAGTGCGGGATGTCGAGAATCGCTTCGTCGATGAGCGCCTGGGTCGTGAGTCCCGCCGCGGAAAAAAGAAATTGCTTGTGTGGGTACTTCCGGCTGTCGATCCCCGAGAACACCGTGGGCCTTCCGTGATCGAGCCCGACGTGCGGGTGAAAGCCCAGCGCCAGCGAGGTGAGAATGTGCGCGCTCTCGTGCGCGAGAAGGCTCACGCCAGCACCGATGGCGAATTTCTTCCAGTAGCTGTCGGCCAGCTTGTCCGCCTCACTGGTAGAGTGCTCCTGAGCGAGGGCGGCGGCCGGCAAGCCGGAGAGGAGCACGAGACTCGCGATGCCGGCCATCATTGCGCGCCATGATCTCGAACTTATCTTCTTCGCGGGGCACTCTGCGCGGAGCGAGTAATCTATGGCTGAACGTTTATCCGACATTGCGATCCAGCGAGAGCTCGGCAATCTCACGGGCTGGAGCAGGCGCGGAGACGCGATTACCAAGACCTTTCAGTTCCGGAATTTCCTGACCGGAATCGGCTTTGTATCGGCGGTAGCCAAAGCGGCCGAGGCGGCGGACCATCACCCCGACATCGATATCCGCTACACGAAGGTCACCTGCACGCTCAGCACTCACTCGGCCGGCGGGATTACGCAGAAGGATCTCGACATGGCTCGGAAAATTGATCTCGCGCAGGAGAAGGTGGGCTAGAGGGAACTGCAACTGAGTAGGTGAGGGGTCCCAGCAGGTCGGACGGAACCGCAACTGAACAGGCGAGAGGTCCCCGTAGGTCAGACGGAACCGCAACTGAACAGGCGAGAGGTCCCCGTAGGTAAGTTGCCAGTGTTTTAGTTCACTACGTCCGGACTTGCCTCAGTGGCGTATAGGGCACAGGCAGCTGCTTGCGCCCTGCATCTATCGAGATAAGTCGGGGCGTAGTGAACTAACAAACTTGCATCTCTGCCACTGGGACCTCCCGCCTGTTCAGTTGCAATGGCAGTTGCAGTTCAATTCCTCCGGTTCCCCATAACCCGCAGCACCGCCATGAAGATGTTGAGGAGATCCAGATAGATCTGGACTGCTGCCCCGACATACTCATCGGGCCCGTAAAAGTTGCGGAGTCGCCAGGTGTCGAACACCAGCAGTCCGCTGAACAGCAGAACCGTCACCGACGCGAGCCAGAGGCCAACCGCCGCGTTCTGGAAAAAGAAATTCAACAGCATCGTGCCGATCAGCACCCACAGGCCGACCATCAGGAAGCTGCCCCATGCGCTGAAGTCGCGGCGGCTCACGAAAGCGTACAGCGTGAGAATTCCGAAGGCGCCGACCGTCAGCACCGCCGCCTGACCAATGAGCCCCGGCTGCGTCCTTCCGTAGAAGTAGAGCGCCGGAGCGATAATCACTCCCATCACGAAGTTGAAAAGCAGGACGAGACCGATGTTCATCGGGAACACGGCCTTCTGGCGCGTGGCGAGGAGCAGCGGCGCCAGTGAAGCGAAGAAAGCGATGAAGGGATGCTGGGCTACGGCCTGCATGAGCTGCGGCTGTGATAGTCCGAACGAAGCGCCCACCATCGTGACCAGAACGCTGACAAGCACCAGCGCGTAAGTCCGGCGAACGAGCGTTGCTCTCTCTTCGCCAGTACGGACCAGCGTTCCCGTCTGATATGACACACCCATTTGACTAGCTCCTAAAAGGATCGAACGTTCGGAATATATTACCCCGCACTTTTCGTTGCGATTCGGTCCAGCATGGCCGGCAGATGCTTGATATCGTCGAGGAAGTAGGTCGGCTTGTAGGGCTCCAGTGCCGAGCGGGTGAACGGCCCCCACAGCGCGGCGATCGTAATGACGCCGGCCGCGTTGCCTGATTTGATGTCGTGCGGTGAATCCCCGACGAAAACGGCCTCATCAGACTTGTAATCGAGCTTCTCCAGCGCCGCGCGAACAGGGAATGGATCGGGCTTGTGGATGTGCACCGAGTCGTAGCCAATTGCGACTTCGATATAGTCGTCAGCACCGATGAACTTGAGCCCGCGCTCCATCATCGCGTTCCCCTTGCTGGTGACTACGGCCATGGGGTGCCCACGCTGGTACAGGAGTGCCAGCGTGTCGATCACTCCCTCATAGCGCGCCATCAACTGATCGTGATTCTCGAGCTGAAATGTCCGATAGCGATTGACGAGACGTTCGCGATCTTCGTCGGACTCGACGTATGGTGTGAGCTGCTTCGGCAGCGGCGTGCCGAGTCCCTCGATCCACTCCGCGTCGGTCGGCTGCCGTGGCCGGCCCTGAAATGTGTGCTTCATCGACGCGAGCAGGAGCGCGATGGAATCGACCAGCGTACCATCCAGATCGAACAGAACGGCGTAAGGACGCGATTCAACCATGTTGCCAAAGTAATCGCTCGCGGTGCGGCGTTGTAATGGGTGATTTCGGTAGAGACGCGGGGAACGAAGCGTTGTAATGGGGGATTCGCGGCGCGATATTAGAGGGACCATGGCCCCCGTTGCCACCGCCGCAATGCGCACGACCTTCAGCAAGCTCTTCGACGAGATCGGGACAGTAGATCAGGTCGGTATCGAAGAGCGGGTGGCCAAATTCACGACCCGGAGCATCAAGAAGGGCTCGAAGCTGTGGGGGCTCAAGACCGCGGTTTCGATGGTCGATCTCACCACGCTCGAGGGTAAGGACACCCCGGGCAAGATCGCCTCGCTCTGCCAGAAAGCTCGTCGCCCCAGCGCGGATCCCGGCGTGCCGCCGGTAGCCGCGGTGTGCATCTATCCATTCCTCGTGAAACATGCGGCGCGCTGGCTCGCCGACACGGCCATCAAAGTCGCGTCGGTCGCGACAGCGTTCCCATCGGGACAGAGTCCGCTCCCTCTTAGGCTCGAGGAAGTGCGCACCGCTGTCTCGGACGGCGCCGACGAGATCGACATGGTAATAAATCGCGGATTGTTCCTGTCCGGTGAGTTCAATGCGGTGCAGGACGAGATCAGCGCGGTAGTCGAGGCGTGCGGCGACGCGCAGCTCAAGGTCATCCTCGAAGTGAGCGAGCTCGACACCTACGACAATGTGAGAGCAGCCTCATTTCTCGCGATGCAAGTCATCCGGCCGGGCGACTTCATCAAGACGAGCACGGGCAAGGCTTCCGGAAGCGCCACGCTCGCCAACACGCAGGTGATGATCGAAGCGATCCGGGATTTCTACCTAGCGACGGGAATTGCGATCGGGATGAAGCCGGCGGGCGGGATCAGAACGGCAAAGCAGGCGCTCCATTTCCTCGTCGCCGTCAAGGAGACGCTGGGAGACGCGTGGCTCAACTCGACGCGCTACCGATTTGGGGCGAGCTCTCTCCTCAACGATCTTCTCCGTCAGATCGAAAAGGAAAAGACCGGCGCGTACCAGGCGCCTTATTACTTCACAGAGGCCGCGGAGAGCTACTGACATGACTACTCCCAGAGCTGTTGCGCGACCGGCGGCCAGGACGAGCTCGATTCCGCAGCTGATCTTCGGCGATCTGTGGGAATACGATCCGGCGCCCGAAACCGCCGATCCGAAACTGAAAGACAGGTACGACCTCTTCATCGGCGGCAAGTTCGTTGGGCCCAAGTCGGGAAAGTACTTCGACTCGATCAATCCGGCGACCGAGGAAGTTCTCGCCCAGATCGCGCTCGCGAGCCAGCCCGACGTCGACGCGGCTTATCAGGCAGCGCAGAGAGCATTCGGTCCGTGGAGCAGGCTGCCCGGTGCCGAGCGCGGAAAATATCTCTACCGGATCGCGCGCCTGATTCAGGATCGCGCCCGCGAGTTCGCTGTCGCCGAATCGATGGATGGCGGCAAGCCGATCAAGGAATCGCGCGATTTCGACGTGCCGATGACGGCCGCGCACTTCTTCTACCACGCGGGCTGGGCCGACAAGCTCGAGTACGCCATGCCCGGCGCAACAGTCGTTCCGCTTGGCGTCGTCGGTCAGGTGATTCCGTGGAATTTTCCGTTGCTCATGCTGGCGTGGAAGATCGCGCCGGCATTGGCGATGGGAAACACGGTGGTGCTCAAGCCCGCGGAGACGACATCCGTCACCGCGATGAAATTCGCCGAGCTGCTACTCGAGGCGGAATTGCCGCCTGGAGTCGTGAACATCGTTTGCGGCGCTGGCGAGACCGGATCCGCCGTAGTCACGCATCCTGCTGCCGCAAAGATCGCGTTCACCGGCTCGACCGAAGTCGGGAAGATCATCATGCGGCAGCTGGCCGGCACCGACAAGAAGCTCACGCTGGAGCTGGGAGGCAAGGCCGCCAACATAGTCTTCGATGATTCGCCAATCGATCAGGCGGTTGAGGGCGTGGTCAATGGCATCTTCTTCAATCAGGGCCACGTCTGCTGCGCGGGGAGCAGGCTTCTCGTTCAGGAATCGATCGCCGAGATGTTCGTAGCGAAGCTGAAGAACCGGATCGACGTTCTTCGCGTCGGGAATCCGCTCGACAAGAACACGGACGTCGGGGCGATCAACTCCAAGGCGCAGCTCGAGAGGATCAGCGAGCTGGTCGATTCAGGCGTGACCGCGGGCGCGGAGATGTACCAATCGGCAGCGTGTCAGCTGCCGACAAGGGGCTACTACTACAAGCCGACCGTATTCACGGGTGTCACGCAAAGCCATCGCATCGCGCGCGAGGAGATTTTCGGCCCGGTGCTGAGTGTTCTCACCTTCCGCACTCTCGAAGAGGCCGTCGAGAAGGCGAACAATACCATGTACGGACTCTCGGCCGGCGTGTGGACCGACAAGGGATCGCGGATTCTCAAGATGAGCACGCTGCTCAAAGCGGGCGTCGTCTGGGCGAACACCTTCAACAAGTTCGATCCATCGTCGCCATTCGGCGGCTACAAGGAATCCGGCTTCGGACGTGAAGGCGGTCGCCAGGGTCTCATGGATTACGGGAAGGTCGTTTAGAATGGCGCGCATCCCCGTCACCAAGACGCCCAAGGTTTATGTCGGAGGCCAGTTCATTCGCTCCGAGAGCGGGCGCGTGTTTCCTGTGCGGGAAGGGGGAAGCGGGAAGCGGGAAGCGGGAGGCGGGAAGCGGGAAGCGGGGTTGCTCGGCAACATTCCTCAGTGCACGCGCAAGGATCTGCGGAACGCCGTTGAAGCAGCCGCCAAGGCGGGACCGGACTGGGCGCAGCGAACTCCTTACAATCGTGGGCAGATCCTCTATCGACTTGGTGAGATGCTCGAGTCGAGGAGCGCGGAGATGGCCGATGCCATCGTGATCTCCGGAGCATCGACGAAAGCGACGGCAGCCAAGGAAGTCGTCGCCAGCGTCGATCGTCTCATCTATTACGCCGGCTGGTCGGACAAATACGAGCAAGTGCTCGGCAACACGAATCCGGTCGCCGGCCCGTTCTTCAACTTTACGGTTGCCGAGCCGATGGGGATCATTGGCATAATCGCGGACGACGCATTTCCACTGCTGGGACTCCTGAGCCAGATCGCGCCGGTGATCATCGCCGGCAACACCTGCGTCTGCCTGGCGTCGCAGGAATTTCCGTATCCGGCGATCGTTTTGGGCGAGCTGCTCGCGGTCTCCGATATTCCTGGAGGCGTGGTGAATATCCTCACCGGATTCAGGAAGGAGCTTGTGCCGACCTTCGCGACGCACACCCACATTCGCGGAGTAAACGCTGTCGTGAGCCAGGACGAGAAGAAGCAGCTCCAGCTTGGCGCGGCCGAGAGCATCAAGCGGGTACGCGCGCGACAACGTGACGACGAGATCGACTGGACCGGCGAGAAGGCACAAAGTGTCTACGAGATTCGGGACTTTATCGAGTTCAAGACGACCTGGCACCCAATCGGGGCGTAGTCGGCGCCCCGCGGGGCGGACATTCGCTCAGTGAGCGTGAGGTCGCTCCGCTCCGCACCAGCGCCCGAATCCGCGGCGCTCGCCATGCGCGTGGGACTCAACGAAGGAATTTTCACGTCACCAACCCGTGGGAGGCCACAATGAGACGGATGACCCTGCTGGTGACCATGCTGCTGTCAGTTGGCGGGAATGTCGTCGCGCAAACACGCACGCTCAACGTCGGCGATGCGGTCATCAACTATGATGTCTCCGGCCGCGGCAGGACCGTGGTGTTCATTCACGGCTGGACCCACAACATCAGCGTTTGGGATGACCAGGTGCCGGTGTTCAACAGGCGATACCAGGTTCTCCGCTACGACTCGCGTGGGTTCGGCAAGTCGACTGGATTCGATGACGATTCCGCGGAGCCACAGGACCTGCTTGTCCTGCTCGAAGCTCTGCACATCCCTCACGCGTACATCGTGGGACATTCCCGCGGCGGCGGGATCGCGCTTCGATTCGCGGCAGCTTATCCGGATCGGGTCGACGGCCTCGTTCTATACGGGGCGGCGCCGCCGGACGGTTTTCCAATTCCCCCGGATGTGGCTGAATTGTTCGGCTCGCTCCCAGGCATCGCGAAGAAGTACGGTCTCGATTCCGTAGGCAAGCTTCTATTCACTACAGAACTCGCGTGGGTGCCGCCGGGACGTATTGATGTCACGAATCGCTATCACAGACTCTGGGCATCGTACTCGGGTAAAGACCTGCTCGATCCTCGTCCACAGTCGGGGCGCGTACCGCTGCCGAGCATCGCACAGCTTTCAGGGCTGAAAGTTCCGACGCTCGTCATTATCGGCGACCACGAGATGCCTTTCATCGCGGCCGCGGCGGACACGTTTGCGCGCCGGATTCCAAACGCGAAGAAGGTCGTGATTCCGAACGCCGGGCATGGCGCGCACTTCGCGCAACCGCTTACCTTCAACTCCGCCTTGCTGGATTTCTTCTACGCCGTGGAGCGGAACAAGAAGCATTGAACGCAATCGAGATGCGCGCGTTGCGCAAGGTTTACAAGGGTAGCGGAAAGTCCAGGCCTGGCGGCTCGTCCTACAGCGCGCGGTGGGCTCCGCCCGGCACGAGCGCGCCCCCATCGGGTGACGTCATTGCCCTCGAGTCGCTCGATCTTGACATTGGCGCGGGCGAATTCTTCGGACTCCTCGGTCCGAACGGCGCTGGCAAGACGACTGCCATCGGGATTCTAACCACGCGCGTGCGGCCCACTTCGGGAAGAGCGACCGTCGCGGGCGCCGACGTGGTGGAAGACTCGGTGCGCGTTCGTCAGACAATCGGAGTTGTGCCCCAGCGTCCGAACGCCGACCTGAGTCTCAACGTGTTGGAGAACCTCCAGTTTCACGCCGCGTACTTCGGCATACACTTCGACGTGGCTACGAAACGGGCGCAGGAGCTGCTCGAGCGGCTGGGGCTTTCCGAGAAAGCGTCGTCGAAGATGTCGGAGCTGTCTGGCGGCCAGCAGCAGCGCCTTATGATCGTGCGGGCGTTGATGCACGAGCCGGATATTCTCTTCCTCGACGAGCCGACGGTGGGGCTCGATCCACAGGCGAGGCTCGGTCTGTGGGAAATCCTTCGCGATTTGCATGATCGCGGACGCACAATCGTGATGACGACGCATTACATGGACGAGGCCGACAGACTATGCGATCGCCTGGCGATCATCGATCGCGGCCATCTTCTCGCTCTCGACACACCACGCGCGCTCAAGGCCAAGGCACCGGGCGGTACGCTGCTCGAGCTGGTGCTGGACGGTGACGCGATGCCGGCGGCGGAGCTGGCGGAGGCGATGGCGGGCATCAGCAGAGTGGAAGCCCAGGATGGACTTCTGCGCGCGCATAGCGATCGCGGCGGACAGGTTCTGCCAGCGCTGATCGAAATCGCGGAATCCACGGGACGAACAGTTACGGACATTCGCTTGCTGCAGCCCAGTCTGGAGACGCTGTTCGTGTCGCTGACGGGAAGGAAACTCGGATGACCGCTCTCGCAGTGAACGCGCCTCGTCCGGAAGTTCCGGCGTCGTCGGTCTTCTTCGCTTTGCTGCGACGCGACGTGCGAGTTGCTCGTCGCGAGCTGCCTTTCTTTTTGCTGCGCACGACGATGCAGCCGCTCATGTTCGTGATCGTGTTCGGGTATCTGCTGCCCAGGATGGGATTCATGGGCCGAGGCTACACGACGGCGCTCTTGCCGGGAGTGCTGGCGATCAGTCTCACCTTCTCGAGCATTCAGTCCGTCGCCCTGCCGATGGTTCAGGATTTCGGCTGGACGAAGGAGATCGAGGACAGACTGCTGGCGCCGGTTCCGATCTGGCTCGTCGCGGCGGAGAAGATCGTCTCGGGAGTGCTGCAGGGTGTGGTGTCGGCGCTGTTCGTGCTGCCGGTGGCGCGTCTCATCATGGGGCCGATTCCCAATCTCAACTTCGGCCATGTCGGTGACGTGCTTCTGATCACGGTGCTGGGCGCGGCGGCTTTTTCTTCGCTCGGTCTCTTCCTCGGCACCGCGATCCAGCCGCAACAGATCGGTTTGATGTTCGGCGTCATTCTGGCGCCGATGATTTTTTTCGGCTGCGCCTATTATCCGTGGCAGGGGTTGAGCGTCGTGCCAGTAATGAAGTATGCCGTTCTGATCAATCCGCTCGTCTATGTAGCGGAAGGAATGCGCGCAGCTCTAACGCCGGCGGCTCCGCACATGGCGCTGCCGGTGGTGGTGGTCGCGCTCATTCTGATCACGGCGTTCTTCTGGGGACTGGGCATGAAATTCTTCATGAAGCGGGCGGTAGGGTAGTGACTGGCGCAGCGGCGATTGTCAGGAGTGGGCTGGCCAAGCCGATGGTGCCGTCGGAAATCGTGGAGATATCCATAGTGATGCCGTGTCTCAACGAAGCGGACACGCTCGCGGTGTGCATCACCAAGGCGCTGGCGGCGATCGACGGGCATGGAATAAGCGCGGAGATCATCGTCGCTGACAACGGCTCCACCGACGGTTCGCAGCAAATTGCCGAATCGCTCGGCGCGCGGGTGGTGCCTGTGAAGATGCGGGGCTACGGCAGCGCCCTCATGGGCGGCATCGAGGCGGCGCGCGGTCGCTACATCCTTATGGGCGACGCCGATGACAGCTACGACTTCGGTGAAGTTCCGAAGTTTCTGGAGAAGCTGCGGGAAGGTTATGACATGGTGCAGGGCTGCCGCCTTCCCGCGGGGGGCGGAACTGTAATGCCCGGAGCAATGCCCGGCCTCCACCGGTGGTGGGGGAACCCGATGTTCTCAGCCCTGGCGCGTCAATGGTTCAACGTTCAGGTCAACGATGTTTATTGCGGCCTTCGCGGATTCACGAAGGAATTCTATACAGGACTGAGACAACGCTGCATTGGAATGGAGTTCGCCACCGAGATGATCATCAAGGGCAGTCTCTACGGCGCGCGGATCGCGGAAGTCCCGATCACCTTGTATCCGGACGGAAGACTCGCTCACCCGCCGCACTTGCGGACATTTCGGGATGGCTGGCGCACGCTCCGGTTTTTCCTGCTCTACAGTCCGCGTTGGCTTTTCCTGATTCCCGGGCTGGCGCTGATTGCTCTGGGGATAGCTGGATATGCGATTGGGCTTCCTGGCATTCGAGTCCGCGGAATTCACTTCGACGTTCACACGCTTCTTTTCGCGAGCCTCGCCGTCATTTGCGGGTATCAATCCATTGTCTTCGCCGTGCTCACGAAGGTGTTCGCGATCAGCGAGGACCTGTTGCCTCCGGATCCGATCCTGACGCGCGCCTTTCGCGTGATCAAGCTCGAGACGGGGCTGGCCGTTGGGGCAGTGGCAATGGTTGTCGGCGCCTATTTTCTCTTCGATGCGCTCGCCATCTGGCGCGCGACGGGATTTGGAGATTTGCAATACGCCGTCACGATGCGATGGGTAATTCCAGGCGTTACGCTCGTGGCTCTCGGATTCGAGACGATTCTCGCCAGTTTTTTCCTGAGCCTGCTTGGCATGCGAAGGCGTTGAGTGGACCTGTTTGCGAACGCCGTCGGCTATTTGCATGACAGAGGCATCCTTCATCGCAGAGTCACGGCGCTAGCATCGGCAATCGCCCCGCTGCTACCGAAGTCAGCGCGTGTTCTCGATGTCGGATGCGGAGATGGCTTGCTGGACCAGGCACTGCTCGACGTGCGGCCCGACCTCCGAATCGAAGGAGTCGATGTGCTGGTTCGGCCAAGCACGCCGATCCCCGTCCGTCAATTTGACGGATCGCACCTACCGTTTGCCGCTGGGGAATTCGACGTCGCGATGGCAATTGACGTTTTTCATCATGCAGACGATGCCGACGGGCTAATGCAGGAGATGAAGCGAGTGGCTCGGGGATCGCTCGTGATCAAGGATCACCTCCGTCACGGGCTTCCCTCCGAGCTGATTCTGCGAGCGATGGATTGGGTCGGAAATTCGCGACACGGTGTTCGATTGCCGTTCAGCTATTGGTCCGAAGCCGAATGGAGAGAAACCTGGGATCGATGCGGCATTCGACCAGTGTCGATTCTTCGCCAAATTCATCTCTATCCATTGCCACTCTCGCTGATCTTCGAGAGGGATTTGCACTTTATCGCGGTGTTGGAGCCGACGGCGATGCTCACCGCGGTTGGCAAATGATTCGAGCTCTCCGGCGAGCCTGATGGTCGAAACGGTCGGCGTATTTCTGATTCCGCTCATCGTGGCGGCTTTCGTCATTCGTTACGAGCACCACCCGACCGTCGCACGTGTGTCCGAATTTGCGGATGCAACGCTGGCGTCCCGTTGGCTACCAGCCGTATGCGGACTGATAACCGCGGTACTGATGGCGTGGGTATGGAATGGCTCCCATTTCATCCAGAACATCGCGGATGAATCGGCCTATCTGCTCCAGGCCGAGATATTTGCGCAGGGAAAGTGGTCGCTCGCCGCGCGTCAGCTGCCCGAATTCTTCGAGCAGATGCATGTCTTCGTGACGCCTTTCACCGCGTCGAAGTACTTTCCCGGACACAGTCTCCTGCTTGTACCGGGAATCCTCGTCGGTTTCCCGCCACTCGTTCCGCTACTGCTCATTTTTGGATCTGGCTTATTGATCGTCGCCCTGAGCCGGCGATTGGCGAATGGATGGATCGCGTTGCTGGTGTGGGCGATCTGGATAACATCGCGGTCCAACCTCCGTTTTCTGCCCTCCTATTTCTCGGAGGTGACGACGGTTTTTTTGTGGCTGCTCGGATGGTGGGCGCTCTACGACTGGTACGTCCGGCCGCGGCGAAGCACGTTGATACTGCTGAGCGTATGCATCGCCTGGGGTCTCATCACTCGGCCAGTCACTGGGCTTGTCTTCGCCGTTCCCGCAATCACGGTGGTAGTGTGGTCGGCGCGGAAACGCGGCCTCCTGATGGAGATTCGGTACGCACTGCTGGTTGGCGCGGCTGTGCTCTGCATCGTTCCCGTCTGGAGCAAATTCACAACAGGGCAATGGACACAGACTCCCCAACGATTGTACACGAGGACGTACATGCCTTGGGACGCGATGGGGTTTGGTTTGGACACCACCCGACCGCTGGGCGCCATGCCGGCGAGCCAGGTGCCGGAGATGCAGGGATTCATGGCGCTGCACGAGCGTCACACTGCCAAGAGCCTGCCGTACGATGCGGCGCTCCGACTCGTTGCCCTGCAGCGTGATGTCTTCGCTCGATGGCGGATGGGATTGGTCGGCTTTTTCGTACTCGGTCTGATCGCTCTCCCGCCCGCTGTCGCGGTTGGAGGAATTACCGCTCTCCTCCTGTACCTGGCATATCTATCGTATGCGCACCCGAGCTCGTGGACGATCTATTACATGGAAGCGCTTCCTGTAGTGGCGATAATCACCGGTCTGGGCTTCGCATTCGCGATGACCTGGATGAGGCGGAAGATGCGACGTGGTGAAGGTGCCGGCACATCAGCGAGCCTGGTCGCAATCGTGCTCGCGATCATGTTGTTCATAGGATCTCTGCCGATTATTCGTACGGAGCGCGGGAGACGCGACAGCAGCGCGGCGCCTCGGCTGGCGCTATGGGATGTCGTATCCCGCCTTCCAACTCCTCGCAATCTCATGTTCATTCGAGATGAGCGGGTAGCCCCGCACACAATGGTCACCAACGATGCGGATCAGGCTCACGCTCGTACGTGGCTCGTCCACGATCTTGGAAGCGAAAACGTGCGCCTGCAGGAATTAGAACCACACCGGACCGCTTATGTGATCGACCTGAATGCGGGGACGCTAATACAGCTTGCTCCGGTCGAGGCTCGCGCGACGCACTGATGCCGCTGATTCCCGCGTGCCGCTAGGCGTCGTGATACTCGCGCTCGTTTTGATGACTTTGCTCTTCCGGACGCTCGGGACGAGTTTTTTCCTGAGCAACGCCCTCGGGTAACTCGACAAGCGGCGGTCGGTCGGCTGGATCCATCCGCGGTGCGCGTGGCAGCGACAGCGTGAACGTAGAGCCTTCGCCGACTTCGCTCTCCACAGTAATTTTGCCCGCCATCGCTTCCGCGAGATCCTGGCTGATCGCCAATCCAAGGCCCACTCCCTGAACAGGCTGGTTGAGGCGACGTTCCGCCTGGACGAACGGGTCGAAGATCCGGTCGAGTTTTTCGGGTGGAATGCCGGGGCCCGTGTCCGCGACTTTAATCTCGATGCATTGGCCAGCGAACTCGCTCGAGAGCGTAATGCTGCCACCCGGCTCGGTGAACTTCACGGCATTGCCCAGCAGGTTGAGCACGATCTGCTGCAGCTTCTCGGGATCGGCGAGGACCGAAGCAAATTTGCCGGCCCCCTTGTACGAATAATGGAGGCCCTTCGCCAGAACCTGCGGAGCAATCATTGATTCCGTATCGCGTAGCGCTTCGTCGACCGGCACAGCGGTCAGGCGGTATTCAGTCTGACCCGCATCGACCTTCGCGAAGTTCAGGACATCGTTGATCAGTGTGAGGAGATGCTGCTGGCTACGCCTGATGCGCGCGATGTCCTGCGCCTGCTCGGCGTTCAAAGGACCCCGCACACCCATTGCCAGCAGCTCGGCGTATCCGCCGATCGCGTTCAGCGGAGTCCGGAGCTCATGGCTCATGCTGGCAAGAAACTCGGACTTCGCCTGGCTCGCGGCCCACGCCTCCTGCTCCGCCCTTTTCCGCTCTTCGATGTCAACGGCGATACCAAGCCAGGCGTCGACGTTTCCCAAAGCATCACGACCGGGCCGGCCCTTCTTGAGAAACCAGCAATATTTTCCGTCCTTTCCACGCAATCGCAGCTCGACCTCGAAGTCCTTCCCCTCCTGCATGGCAGCCTGCAAAGCACCGGCGACGCGGTCCCGGTCTTCGGGATGAATTGCTCCAGTCCAGCCGTAGCCTAGTGTTTCTCGCTCGGAGAGACCGGTGTACTCGTACCAGTACGGATTGCAGTAGGTGATGCGTCCGTCCGGTCGTCCGAACCACACGACCTGCGGTGAGAGCTCGAGCAGATTCTCGAACCTGCTTCTGGTGGTGGTGGTCCAACGCTCGAACTGGGTGGCAACGAGGGCGATAGCGAGCAGGGCGATGCTGGTGACGCCAACTACTAATCCGAGCTGGTACGTTCCCAGCACGAGGTTTTCGGGTGGGCTCCAGTCTAAAGGTCCCTTAGTGAATTGCGCAGCGGCCATCCCGGTGTAGTGCATCCCGGCGACCGCAAAGCCAAGGAACAGCGACGCTCCCGCTTTCTTGAGCCACGCTCTTGGCATAGCAGGAGTGTCGATCAGATTGCGAGTAAGAGCGAGCGCAGCGAAAGAGAATAAGATCGCGACTCCCAGGGATGCTGCGACGATGAGCGGATCGTAGCTGACATACGCACTCATCCGCATTCCGGCCATGCCGATATAGTGCATGCCGGCGATCGCCAGTCCCATGAAGATGCCTGGCACGCCGAACGCCCAACTGTAGCCGTGCTTGTCGCGGATCATCGGAATTAGCGCAAAACCAAACGTTGCGCCGAAGTTGATGGACCAATAGAAGAGTCCGTACACTTTGGTCAGCCCGTGTTCCTGATGCGCCCCGAACTGATCGCCCACGAACGCCGACACGCATGGTTTGATTCCACCGGCCCCGATAGCCAGCAGGATGAGGCCGAGGTAAATTCCAGCGAGGTTGCCTTCAAACAGCGCGAGCGCTCCGTGTCCCGCGCAGTAAAACAGCGAGATGCTCAGAATCGTCCGGTAGCGCCCGA
>Ga0137418_10003097_pt1 | contig 15277 bp, 12 predicted proteins | sample CZODoug3_1_2_16f_FD_122242 | JGI IMG/M metagenome (GOLD analysis project Ga0137418, IMG submission 122242) | Vadose zone soil fungal communities from Angelo Coast Range Reserve, California, USA - CZODoug3_1_2_16fungal (Hybrid Assembly) | ecosystem: Environmental > Terrestrial > Soil > Vadose... | reverse complement strand
ACACAGCCAATCCCGGCACCCGCGGGAACCACTCCCTAAAACCAGACCACTTGTCGCCGCGCCATGAGCGGTGTCGCCACGCGTGATCATGACCATGGCTCCGAGGCCTACGCGAAGGCGCGCGGCCCTCGGAGAGGCTTTTCATACGGCCCATCCGAAAGTCATGGATTCCGTCTGAGAAACAGAATCTTGACGAGGGTTCGGATGTATGGATGTATTATACGAATGCCCCATGACCTAAGGAGACGGGAAGAGCCAGCCACATATGAGTTGGAGGACGGTACTACGAAGCAGGATATTTGACGCCGTCCATAATGTGGAAACTACCAAGCCGATGCTTTTGCAGGACCTGACGATTCAGGGAAGCAATCGGGAGCATGGCGTTCTGTACGAGCCGACGGACATGGGAGTGGCTCGGGAAGTACTTGCGGCATTACCCTTGCGGGATCACAACCGGTTTACCTTCCTCGATTATGGCTCAGGCAAAGGAAGAATGTTGATGCTGGCATCCTGGTATCCCTTCATGGAGATTATCGGAATAGAGTTCACGAGCGAGCTGCACGAAATTGCACAGAGGAATTTGCAGCGGTTCTTCGGATGGGGGAAGACCCAGTGCAGGAAAGTGCGGTCCTGCCTCGCAGACGCGACAACCTTTCCGATCCCGCCTGTCCCTCTGGTGGTGTATCTCTTCAATCCGTTCCATGCTCCAGTCGTTGAGCAGGTGTGGCGGAACCTAGAGCAGTCAAACACCGAAACGCCGCGTGACGTGTACATCGTTGCTGTATCCTGGGCGCGACGGCACTTTGAAAACAAGCCGGTGGAAACCGTGCATCAAAATCCATCCTTTAACATTTACCGCATACACCCGACATCCTAGGCGCAGTGCAGGTGACTGTAGGATGGATTGATCCGAGGAGCCGAACGGTCACAATTCGCCAGAAATGCTTCTCGAAACTCTAAACAACTCCCAGGAAATCTCAACCTTTAGCTGTGGTGACTCCTGAAGTTAGAGTGGCGGCGCTACTTTTTTGAGTTCGTGAAAGAAACCATGCCTAACCCGCGGCGAGGCTTCGTTCCCCAACTTAGATGGATTTCAGCAGGGCGGCGCAATTTGATAGACTTCTGATTGCGCATCAAGCTGCGTTTCTTGAATCCCGAAATGCGCTCCGTGAATTCACACTGGGGATCTTGAGATCAACATATTGCCCGCACGAAAAAAATGGACAGAGCCGTAGGCTTTCGCAGACCCGCTTCTCTTGCATTCGCAGGGGCTGCGATATTTCTGTTGAGCAGTGGCGTCTTTGGCGGGCATAGCACTCATTCTCACAGCGGGGAGAATGATCCTGGGTTGTCTCCCGTTCTGGGTTGGCACGAAATTCCCAATACAACACTTGAACCTCGTTGTCCGGCGGAGCCCTCCATCCAGGGAGTGGGCGGATGCCGCTCGGTCATTGATGCCTGGAATGGGGGTGTTGCCGATTTGAAACGAGAGCGGCTCATCCTCTGGGGCGGCGGTCACACCGACTACTATGGCAATGAAGTCTATGCGCTTGATTTAAGGAGTAGCTCGATGTCGAGGCTTACAGACCCGAGCCCCGTAACGAATGTAAATGAGTGTCCCGAAGGATATCCTGATGGCCGTCCGTCCTCACGGCATACCTATGGGGGATTGACCTATGACCCAATCCAGGATGCGATGGTTACGTTTGGTGGAAGCAAGGCAAATTGTGGGGCCATGAGCACTGCAATCTGGAAGCTGGATTTGTCCAAGGTCCAGTGGTCAACCATGGAACCGCATCGTGGCAGCAAGTTCTACTATGCCCCCGGCATTACATCGGATTTTGATCCGAACACGGGAATGATCTACGTTTCCGATCGTCAGAATTTCTTTCGTTACAATTCTTCTAAGAATATGCTGACCGAACTCACCGCTCTGCCCAACGTGGACTATCATTTGACGGCCGTAGTTGATCCCGAAAGGAAGCTATTTTTGATGATGGGAGGCCCTGGACAACTGTGGTCCATTGAGATTGGTCCGCACTCCAAACATGAGGTTCGGGATTGGTCCAGCCGGGTGCAGGGATGCGAAAAGCTTTTGCATTTCGTGTCTCCCGGGCTTGCTTACGATCCCTTGCAGCATTTGTTGGTTGGTTGGGGGGGTGGAAATTCCGTGATTGAATTTGATGCGGACAAGATGAGGTGCACTGAAAAGTCTTTTTCCGGAGGGCCGGGGAGTTCCCAAAAGGGTGGTACCTGGGGTCGTTTCAGGTATTTCCCTTCGCTGGGTGTGTTTGTAATTGTGAATGATTGGAAGCAGAACGCATTTTACCTCCGCCTGAGCAGTCCGGATGCCCGGCCGCATTGAACATAATTCTGCTCGCGAGCATGCCGCAATTTTCTCGCGCGAACTCCTACGTTCGGAGTTCTTGCACCTGTTAAAGTTAGGAGTAGTGCTTCAGATTTGGAAGCAGGCATGAGGACTTCATGAAACCCGATCGAATGTTCCTGATGGTCGCGCTAGCTCCATTGTGTTTGGTCACCGCCTTATACTGGCATCGCAAAGCGGAATCGCTGAACGACGACAGCACGGTTATGAGTTCAACGGTTGAGGCCAATTCCAGCTTGTCGGGAGATGAACGAGCCGTCCCGCAGGACCTTCAGGACTTTACAACACGCTGCCATGGCGAAGGAGTCTTGGCGTGCGTAGGATTTGACTCGCCTCAAGAATTTGTACCGGCCAGGGACCCCGATTCTGGGCTTTATCCGGCTGGTGACGGTGTGTTCCGTGGAACGTTGGACCCCGCAATCGCGGCTTCAGGTGGCGGTTCACTCAAGTTCACCATTCCCTCCTATTCTGGTCCGAACACATCGGGCTATTGGAAGCAGGCCATGGGAAAAAATTTCGGTGAAGGAAGCACGTTTTACGTGCAATTTCGGCAGCGATTCTCTCAAGCGATGCTGACGAACACATGGGGGGGGAATACGTACTGGAAACAGGTCATCTTTCATAACGGCCCGCACACTTGCGCCGACGTCGAACTCGCTACTACCAAATCGAACCGTCGTGACGGATATCCAGTAATGTACAGCCAATGCGGATCCGACGGCATGACCGTGGATCTTCACAATGGGGACTTCCTGGTCGAGCAGGGAGACTACAACTGTCACTATCACGACATTAATCCCAGAGATTGCTTCATGTATCTGGCAGACATCTGGATTACGTTTTATTACAAGACGAGCATCGGACATTGGGGTAAGCCTGACAGCACGATCCAGGCGTGGGTCGCCTTGCCCGGCAAGCCGTACAAGCAATGGGTCAATATGCCGAACCACAGGTTGTTGAATGCCTCGCCCGGACGCGACTACGATACAGTGACGTTGTTGCCGTACATGACTGCCAAGGACCCGACCAAGTTTGGCGGACCCGTGGCCTACACGTGGTATGACGAACTGATCGTGTCGACCCAACCGATACCTCCAGCGAAATAGCGGGGGGTTTCCCAGGTACCGATTTTCTTGTGGGGCAATCCATTCGTTTCGAGTTGCCTTGTCTTTGCTGATGACCGTGCTTATGCACAATCTTCTAGACTTGTTGTCCTTCCGAAGGCTTGCCATGGTAGAAAAATAGCCGATGCAAAAAAAGATAAGCGCTGGCGAGGCTCAAACAAACAAATCCTGGCTGTGGGTATGCGCTGCTGTTCTCCCGGTGATCTTGCTTGCCGTTGTCTGGATGCCTGAGCTCCGGCATAACTACGTTCCGGGTGTGAAGACTACCGCGTTGATGCTCGAACAGGGGCGGCAACAACCTACCGATGATGTCCTGAACGAAATTCGAGCCCATCGACTACTCCCGCGACACTGGAAGAGCAAAGAGGAACTGCTAGCTACGGCCGAGAAATTACTCAAAGGAAGCGCCGAGGTACCTGGTTTTGCTGCCATCCAGCTGCGCTTGCCGTTCGATCCTTTGGATGTCGATCGCGGCTCAAGTTCATGGCAGCTCGAGTACGCAGGCCTAATCGTGCCCGAGATCTTTTTGGACGCCTACCAGCTCACCGGGCGCGAACAGTTCTACGAGCAGGCCCGTGATGGGATCCTGGCCTGGGCCAGTTATGAAGACCGAGCTTGGTTGGACCACGGATTCTTGTGGAACGATCACGCCGTCGCAGCTCGCGTGCGAACGTTAACTGATTTTTGGCGTCTATACAGGCATCGGGCGGACTACCGTCCGGAGATTGCCGAAAGGATATGGGAATTCGTTGGGCGCACTGGGCAGCTCTTAGCAAAGCCCGATCGCTTCACGTTCTCCACAAATCATGGCGTGATGCAAAATCTTGCCCTTTGGCAACTCTGCGTTGCGTTCCCATCGCTTCCAACCACCGAAGAAAACAAGTGGACTGCTTTCTCGCGACTGAAGGATCAGATGGCTTTCTATATTGGGCCAGAAGGGGTTGTTCTTGAACACTCCGCGGGCTATCACGAGTTTGGGGTATATCTCACAGGCTTAGCCCTGCGATACGCAACCCTCCTGAATCTGGAAGTGCCGCCAGAATGGCGACAAAAATACGAACAAGCCCAAGGGTTTTATGGCGAACTTTTGCGGCCAGATCGCTCTCTTCCGTTGTTCGGAGATACTGAAGACAGAAAGTATCGCGAGGGAATGCCCGTGACGGTGTTTGACGCTCGCGGCCAGGCTGGCCCCCTTGCGCCGGCTGGCACCTGGATCCCTCGCGATTCGTTTGGTTTCCATCCTGCCGCAGGCTACGCAATTTTATGGGATGGGCTAGGTCAATGGCCGTCGCCGGAAGATCTTTCGCAAACTGTCTTTTCGTGGTCGTACTATCCGGGGCATGGCCACAAGCACGCCGACGACCTCAGTGTTCTTCTTTGGGCCGGAGGGCAGGACTGGTGGACGAGCGTTGGCTATTGGCCTTACGACGATCCCGATTATCGCCAGGCAGATTGCTGGGAAGGATCCGACGCGCCGCATCTCGAAGGAGAAGAGTGCAATTCCGAACGTATTCCGAGTTTGGTCTCCTACTACCACTCCCGCCGTTTTTCAGCAGTTGAAATGGAGCGGCAGGGCCCGGGAGAATTTCTTGCGCGCCGACTGGTGGTTCACATCAGTCCCCGTATATGGATCGTTGCAGACAATAGTTCCGGAGGAGTTCAGAAGAAGGTGCAAACGATATGGACTACGTCGCCGAACATAAGTGTCATCGAGGATGCCAGAGCAAATACATTTACGCTTTCAGCGAAAGGCACCAGGAGAGTACTTAAAATAATATTGCTCGGTCCACCGGCAATGAAAATTATCCGATATAGGGGGAGCCGAACGCCTTTCGCAGGCTGGATCGCCAGCGGCGGACAGTCTCACCCCGCAGAGGCGATTCTCACGGAGCAGCCTGCCGAAGGATCTTGGACATTTTCCATCTGGCGCCTGGAGGATAACGCGACGCAGACTAATGCGTCAGAACCCCAGCCCAAGGCCCTAGAATGGGACGACGGCCCCAACTGGAAAATCGACATCCCGTCGGAATCGGGAACACAGGAAGTCGCGCGTCGCGGGCAAACTATTTCCATTCGGGTGACAAAGTCCGGCGCGACACAAGAGATGAGTGGCTCTTTACTACCTTGTCCAGCGACTGTGGCCGCGCAAGTAGGAGAGGTTCACAGCGACTTCCAAAGAAGTGCGAGCCGTTATCCAAGGTTTCATGATTTAACCCACTATCGTTTCCGTGCCTCGATGGCGATAGTCTTCCTTTTCCTCGCGCAGGCAATTATCTTGCTGGTTTGCACGACGTTCATGCCAAGGATCACACTCGCAACAGGAATCTTGGCATTGCTCTGTTGGCTGGCGTTGGGTGTGTGGCTGCAATGGTCCTACTTGCGTATGACCTAATCGAGCTTATGGCGCCTTCTTGAGTTGTCGTTCAACGTTGCGCTCCTCATTTTGTTGCGAGAGAGTTCTTGAGTGAATCGTCTTGCACCCAAGTCTGATTTTTCACCTGGGTGAGATAGTCTGCTAGTTGAGAGGCTTGGCCTCGCCGAGAATACCGCTGGATCTTCTGGGGATCCGCCAGCGAGTGCGATCCCGCGCGTACCGCACCTAAATAGTCGGGCAGCCGGCGGTAGATCTCTTCCTGGTTCGCCAAATCCACGATAGTTGCCCCACCAACATCGTTCAGGAGGCCCGCCGTGTCGCCGCTTTGCGTGGTAAGCGCGAAAATGGGTTTGCGAGTCCGAAGGTACTCGTAAGCCTTTGCCGGAATCTGATGGTCACAGCTTGCAGCTTGAAATAGCAATAGTCCATCGGCGTCGGCGCACTCTTGTAATGCCTGCTGGTGCAATAGGGGCGGCTGAATCTCGACCAAATCCGCTATCCGGAGTTCGCCAAGGATACGGCGGTAGAAGTCGTCCGACGATGGCGCCCGCAAACAGATGCGCAAATTCGCGGCGCTTATTCTTCCGTCACACTTCAGCCGCGCGAGTGCTCCGAAAAAGGGCTTTGGGTCGCGCTCCTCGGGATAGAGCATGCCCGTGTGCAAGAGGCGAAGAGGACGATCATCTGATATAGGGCCGGCCTTCCTCAAGACCAGAGACGCAAAGTCTTCTTCGTCATATCCATTGGAAATCAGGAGGCACCTTTCCGGAGCCAAGCCGGGGTAGCGCTGCAGGTACATTTGCCGGGTGGAAGCCGCGGTGAATATCACACGCGAGGCGTGCCGCATGGCCTTTTGCTCGATCCAGCGCCAGATTCGGCGGCGGAACGCTTCGGGCGGATAGCGCTCCTCTGTCATCGAATCCCGCAAATCGACGATCCACGGCTTCCCCGTCAAACGATGAAGAACGAATCCGCAGAGCACTGCCGTGCAGACGGGGAAAGTCGAAAAGATTACGTCTATCTGATATCTCTTGATCACCCGAAGTCCAGAGGGGATTGCTCCGACTAACCAGCTTCCCCAACGATCTGGAATTGCCAGCCAGTCCGGGAAAAAACCGCGCAGGCCAAGGTGCCTCTTCACATCCAGAGCAAATGCGTGGAGCACGGTCAATTCCTGAGGAATGGACTGCTCCGAGCGGGCATCGATCTCTTCGTAAGCTCTGGGGTGCACTGTCAACAGGATTGGCTTCCATCCCGATTCAGGAAGATAGCGGGAGAATTTCAAGGAGCGAAGCACTCCACTCGTGCCGGTGCACGGAGGGAAATGGAAGGCAATGATCAGGACTTGTCCCACGGGAGTCAGAGATTATCGCGCGTATCAGGTGCTTGTGGAAGCCGGGCAATGGTCGTGCACGATTTCCGAAACATCGCCTCTGGGCTGAACTAGAAAATCTCTTCCAGCATCCAGCCACACCTCCGGGGGTGCCGGGTGACTCAGAAAACCCAAAGGACTCGCGGACCGGCCATACGCCCCAGACTGAAAAATTCCAAACAAGTCACCAATCTCCGCGCGAGGCAGAAGAACACTGCGCGCAACCGTATCTAGCGGCGTACAGAGCGGCCCAACTACGTCTACGGTTTCCTCGCACGGAGCACCGAGTCTGTTTAATAGAGCGACGGGATAATTTCTTTTTATGGTTTGACCCAGATTTCCTGAAGCCGCGAGATGGTGATTCATTCCTCCATCGAGAATCAGAAACTTCTTTCCCCGCGAAACCTTGATGTCGTTCACACGGGCAACATAAATGCCTGCCTCTCCCACCAGGAAACGCCCAGGCTCGAGTAGGAATTGCGTTCCCTCAAAAATCGCTTCAGCGTCAACCTCCGCAAACAGCGACGAGAGGCCAGAGTGCAGCTGTCCGAGATCTAATTCTTTTTCGTGCGCGAAATAGGGAATGCCTAAACCTCCACCGAAGTCCACCGTGTGCAGGGGGCTCCCAGTGAGTTTTGCCGCATGACGCGCGACGTCAAGACCGTGGCGATATTGGTTGACGAGCGTGCCGGCCTCCAGAATCTGAGTGCCCGCAAAGAGATGGATTCCGCGGAACTGCAGCGCGCTGTCGCGAAGCACGGCTTCAAGCACACTGTCAAGCATCTCTTCATCGACGCCAAATGGGGCTGGGCGGCCGCCCATGCGCATCGCCCCACCCTCGGCTTCGCCTGCAGGATTCACGCGAACGGCGACATTCGCCCGCACGCCCAGGCGCCGGCTGATTTTACTCACTCGCTGCGCTTCCGTGAGAGATTCCACGTGGATCTGGCCGATGCCTCTCGCTAGCGCGAGCTCCAATTCAGATTCCGTTTTTCCGGGACCGGCGAAAAGAATATGCGCGGGATCGCAACCGGCCTCCAAAGCTTGACGAAACTCGCCAGCAGAAGCAATCTCCAGTCCGCAGCCACGAGAAAGAAAGTGCCGCAGAATCGCTTGATTCGGATTCGCCTTCACCGAGTAGGAAATGGAAAACCGTCTCGGCAGTGCTCGACGTAGCGCATCAACCTTCTCATTGACTATGCGGCTATCGTATATGAAAGCCGGCGTCCCATATTTCTCGGCCAGTGCACTTATGGAAACCCCGCCAACGAATAGAATGCCCTGCGAGAGTCCAAAATATTTTTGCACTATTGTATGTGCTGGATCGCTCATCATAAGCCTTCGCGCCGGCGAAGCGCTGGATAATCCACTTTGCCGCTGCTTGTTTTTGGTAGCTCGCTCAATACTTCCAGAAACTTGGGTACCATGTAACGAGGCATTTTTCCTGCACAGTGCGCCAACAGGGCTTCGGTATCCAGTAACTCGCCGTCGCGTGGCACGACAAACGCTTTGATCACCTGGCCGAGTATGTCGTCGGGCAGTCCAATCACAGCTGCGCCTCGTAGCTTACCGGTCTGAAACAAGACTTCCTCAACCTCGGTCGGACTGATGCGGACCCCCGACGATTTGATCATTGTGTCGCGCCGCCCGATAAAGTATAGAAAGCCACTTTCGTCCGCTTTGACAAGATCGCCCGAATAACATACCTTCTCGCAATTGCCCATCTCCGGCGGCAGAAGAGGATTGGGCCGGAGAGCGCGTGCCGTTTCTTCCGGCCGGTTCCAATATCCGAGTGACACAGTCGGTCCGCGGTGCACGAGTTCTCCTGTTTCGCCCGGTTTACAGAGTTGTCCGTTTTCGTTGAGCACTAGAATCTCTGTATCGGGGATGGCTTTACCCATCGAAGTCGGCCTCCTGTCGAGCTCTTCGGGGGGTAGATATGTCGAGCGGAATGCCTCGGTAAGGCCGTACATGAGAAAGATCTTCGTCGTCGACAGGGATTGCCGAAGGATCTTGAGGACGGCCTGTGGCATTGCGCCGCCGGTATTCGTGATGTACCGCAGGTGGGGAAGCGGCTGCTTGCTCAATGTCGAGTTTGGCTGCGCGAGCAAGCTCCACAAAGTCGGCACACCCGCTAAGCCAGTAACGCGCTCCTTTAGCAGCGCCTGCACGATCTCTCTGGCAAATGTGAAATTAATTAGAATCAGCGTGCCACCCTTTTCGAATGCCGTCATCAGTTGGTTCATGCCGGCGTCAAAACTAAAAGGCAACACTGCCAGAATTCGTTCTGCATTCGTGATCCCCAGATAGGTCGAAACGATTCGGCTGCCGGCCACGACGTTCGCGTTACTGAGCATGACGCCCTTGGGTTTGCCGGTCGAGCCCGAAGTATAGAGGATCGCTGCAAGATCGTTTTCAATGTTTGTCTCGCGCCAGACCTCCGGGGACTCTGTGGCGCAGAGCTCATCGAAGCGGTACACCGGCAACTGCAGCTCCGGAACATCGCCCTCGCCAGTAACCACAAGAAATTCGAGAGAGGGGATTTGCGGGAGAACCTCAGCGAGGGCGTTTATCCTTGCCGGAGTCGTAACAAGTCCCTTCATTCCACAGTCACGCGCAATGTGCATCACCTGCTCGACATGCAGTAGCGCGTTGATCGGAACGTATACGCCCTCACCCTGTGAAATGCCGAAAATTGAGACTACCTGGGCAACCGAGGCATCGAGATATATGCCTACACGTTCGCCGCGCCGCATTCCGGCGGCACGCAAGCCTATCGCCAAGCCTGCGGTTCGTTGCCCAACCTCGTGAAAGCTGAGCCGCTGGTCGCCGTGAACCAGGGCTTCTTTGTTGGGCGTCCGCCTGACACTATTCCGTAACAGATGCCAGATCAAAAAGTCCATTCTCACTCTCGCTGATAAGGGATGCCTACTGCCCCGAAACGGCGACATCCTTTGCTGGTTGAGGTGCCGCAATGATTCTTGGGGTGCGCTTGGCAAGCACCTGGAAGGCACGCTTAATTGCGCGTCCACCAATATGACGAACAATGGCCAGCGCGCCCCGTAACGTCCGAGGGTTCAGTGCCAGGATGCCCCATCGTTCCCTTCGGCTCGACATCCAGTCCTTCTTATATGCGTCGTCACCTGTCAGGTAGTCAACTTGGATAACTCCGTCGATATCGATGACGTGTTTCATCAAAGTGGCCGTAAGGATCGTTCCGACAGACAATTCAGCAAACCGTTCGTCATAAGCCAACTTGTAGATCAGCGCTCTCCCGTTGTGCACAATCCAGAATTGCGCTGCAGCGGGTTCGCCGTCCACACGCACAATGCCCAACCGGAGCACGCCCAAGGCCGCACAATTTCGGATAAGCTCTGGCACAAATTGCGGGTAGGGTTCCGACTCTTTCCAGCTCGCAAGGTACGCAGTATTGTAAGCGGCAATCGCAGATTCCAGTCCGTCACCGCCAGTGACTATCTCTATTTGGGCTCTCCCGGATTTCTCAAGCTTCTTCTTCTTGCGACCGAGCGTGTTCCTTAACACTGAGGGAAGCGTTTCCACGTATTGGGCGAAGCTCCGGCCCTTGACTTCGAGATACCAATTTCCGAAACAAAAGTACGTCTGAACGACGAAACCAGCCTTCTCCAGTCCTTGGACCAACGCAGCGAACGCCGGTGCATCAACGTCGAGCGGTTTGAGCTCAACCTCATCCCAACGTGGATTTTCGTCGGCAAAGCCCCGTGCTAACGCATCCGCACCGCGTTTTGTAAAGTTGTTGCCAATGGGTCCATACAAGCACGTGTAGTAGCTTGAAAGTGAGGAAAGTTTGCGCGCTTTGAAGAAACCCGAATCCGTGACTCGATGGACCATCGGTAAAATCGCTTCATCGGGACTTGATGAATCACCGCCATTCGCACTGTAGACGCGCACAGAATCGGTCGGATCCAGGGCAAACTTTGCAAAAGTCTTAAACCACGGCATCCCGGAAAAGATGCAATCAGCTCCCGCATTGTCAAAAAGCCGTTGCGTTTCTTCTGGCAAATCCTCGAAGCTCGAAAAAATGCGGACGGCTGTCATGCGGTGCCGTTCCTCTTACGGCGAACAAAGTCAGCGACGGCATCAAGTGATTGGAAATTATCCGGCTGTAGCTCATCATCAGATACTTGGATCAGGAACTCCTGTTCGAGAAAATGAATCAGATCGAGAATTCCCAAGGAATCGAGAAGACCGGCTTCAAGCCACTTATCTCCTGCCCCCATGCCATGCTTTCGGGCAAGCGGAAATTGTTTTAGAACAAACTCCCGAATGCGATCTTCGATGGGCTGCGCGTCTGCCATGTCCGCTCCTGAGTTCTAGCTGTCCCTCTCGCCACGCATTACGTGCCAATTCCGTTGAAAGTATATGCCCGAAACTGAACCGTTTGCTCGTCCGCACGCTACAAGAGGCGAAATCTCGCGGCGGCGGAAGCCGGCTTTTTCAAACACGGACTGCCAAGGATGCGAATCACCAGTGCTCAAACTCACGGTGGCCGCTCCACAAAGGCGAAACTTCTCCACAGCAGCTCCTAGGAGCCTCGCAATTACGTTAGGCTCGTCCACAGAGCAAAGGTCTACAATCACTGCGTCCGCAGGGTTCCTGGTGCACACTGTGTACCCTATAAGTGCGCCTTCGCGTCGCGCCGCTAGGATGTCATGCATGGAATCAGGGTGGGTCAAATACCGCCAATTTAAATATTGTGCGGTGCGCGCTGTCTTTATGCCTGGCTGGCTGCGAAGTTGACTGTCGAGCACCGTGAACTCGTCACCGCATGGGCCCTGGTGTGGTTCGATCTCACACGCGTCTTTCGAACCCTCCCAGCCGCGTCGCGCGAGCGCGAGATTGGCGACGACGCCAATCGCTCGTGCAAGACTCTTTGCGCGTATGACAGACTCAATCTTTTCTTCGACACGCAGTGGCTTGGCCCACCGCACAAAAGTTCCTGCCTGTGGGACGGCTAGTCGCTTGTAGACTGCCATCATACTTGCACTGGGGAAGTCATAGAAAAACTCGAATGGTCCTTTATTGATCGCGCGCAAGCATGCACTCTGCAATTGCAGCGATGGGCCCAGACTGCGATAGCGCTCGCCCATGCAAAAATCGCCAAGCACTAAGCCCATCTTCTCTTCGCCATCAAAGTACATTCTCCTAGGAAATGCAGCCGCCGCACCGGCGATCTCCCCGGTCGCCTCATCCTGAGCAACCCATGCTTGAGCCTCACCGAACGGTCCGTCACAATAGAGCCACTTAAACCGTGTTACATCCGACCGCAATGTCAGATGTGATCGGATCAACTCAATCAGGGCCAAACGGTCTGAATCTAAGTTAGCACGCCGTATCTGGAGAGACATGTCCTTCACTCGAGAAGTGCGGATCGGTTTTCACCGGGATAAACTGACAAGAGCCAGGCTTATCTCCACATTACACACAAATCCGTATTCGGCTGGAGCAAGTCGGCTGCCAGACACTTCGAGCCCGCCGTAACATAACTAGCCAAAACTGACGTCTTTTTGTCGCATCTGGGAAAGGGCTGGCTTCCATCGAGCGCCAGTTCCGGGCCCTACCAAATGTGGGAAAATATTTTCTGTCACTCTGCTGTAGGATCTGCTCAATCCTATTCGAGAAATAGGCGATTCTAGGTCCAATTCAAACATTACAAGCCGCTTACGTGAAACCATGGCCCAACCACGCTGTGCGGAGATAAACCTCACAAATCTAGGCTTATGCGGAAGGTATTTAGAATCAGTAACCTGAAGTTCGGCAGGCGCGCGCTCAATAGGCAGGCCTCTTTGGCCAAAGAAGTGCTACTCCTCACATGCATTTCTAATTTGCAGGCATCTTGCGATGTCGCTCGTTAATCATTGAAAAGAGAAGTGTTAGGCTCGGCGAAGTCGCATTACGGCGTCCGAGACCTACGCGACGCATTGGAGCAGTCCGCGCGTGGAGAAATTGAACAGATGCTTAGAATTGGCGGTCAAAAAGTTCCAAACCCGCTGCTAGCCCTGGTAGCCACGGACTGCGTGCTGGTTGCTGTCGGGCTTCTTTTAGCAACTGTTGCACGCTTTTCGGTCAGCAGCTATGGACCGGTCCTGGAATATTTGGCCACGAGTAAGACGCTACTTCGGTTCGCAGTGGCGATTGTGGTGTGTGAAGTTTCTCTCTATTTTAACGATCTCTACGATTTTCGACTATTGGCTACTCGCAGCGAAGTCCTGGTGCGCTTGTTGCAGGCATTCGGAGTGGCTTGCCTCGTGCTGGCGGTCTGTTATTACATCGACCCTGACTTGGGATTCGGTCGAGGTATCGCTGCACTCGCGGCCCCGCTAATCGTTGCCTTGACGTTTGGCTGGCGGTTGCTTCTGATTCAAGACCGCAATTCGCTGGGTGCGCCCGAGCGAATGCTAATCATGGGTACTGGCCCGACGGGAATTTCACTTGCTCGGGATATCTTGGCGCGACCCGAGTTGCAACTTAAGATTGTCGGCTTTCTTGACGAGAAGGGAGAAAATATCGGTAAGTCTTTGGTGAATCCCGGAATTATCGGAGCGACCGCAGACGTTGACTCGATCGTCCAGCGAGAGAAGATCGACCACGTGGTTATTTCTCTGCTGGAGCGGCGGGGATGCATGCCAGTTCGCCAGCTGTTACATTTGAAATTTGCTGGAGTTCGAGTTGAAGATGCGCACAGCTTCTTTGAACGCATGGCCGGCCGCATTATCCTTGAGGGACTTTCGCCCAGCTGGCTAATCCTGTCCGACGGCTTCCGCAAATCCACAATGTTAGTGTGGACAAAGCGCCTAATCGATGTTCTCGTGTCTCTTGTTTCACTGATCTTGTTCCTGCCTTTGTTTGCTGTGGTGGCCCTCGGAATATGGTTGGAATCGGGGTCGCCGATTTTGTTCCGTCAGCAGCGTACAGGTCTCCGGGGCCATGCCTTCGAAATGCTAAAGTTTCGCTCCATGTTCAACAATGCGGAGGAAACTGGACCGCGATGGGCTAGCGACGGCGATGACCGCGTTACCCATTTTGGCAGATGGATCCGTAAATTTCGGATCGACGAATTGCCCCAGGTTATTAACGTTCTCCGCGGTGAAATGAGCATAGTCGGACCAAGACCCGAACGCCCACAATTTGTGTCCATGCTCGAAGAACAAATTCCTTTTTATGGTCTGCGACACTCCGTTCGCCCAGGAATCACAGGATGGGCCCAGGTTAAGTATCAATACGGCGCAAGTGTCGAAGAGACGAAGACGAAACTTGAGTTCGATCTTTTCTACATCAAGCATCTTTCGGTGATGCTAGATCTCGCGGTTCTATTCGAGACTGTGAAAGTCATGATTTCCGGTCGAGGGGCCAAGTAAGAGCCGCCCGGATGTTTGGTTATCAGTGCGAATGGACCAAGGACATGCATTGCAGGGCCAGCCGAGCGGTTCGAAGACCATGGCAAAGCTCCGTGACCTTGTTTGTCTCGGCTTGTGGGTGTTTTCCTATCGCGCGATTGTGTTGATTTTTCTCTTACTCAGAAAATTTGAGGGCAAACGGCAGGGCACGCGGCAGCTCCCCGGGGGCTATCGGTCCTGACCTGGGAACGACAGACTGGAAACCTCCTTCAGTTGAGGACGGTAGGGTGTTCGGGTGAAGAAGTTTTCACTATTTGAGAATAAGCGTTCCGGCTGCCCTTGGTTGGCCCCTTGTCGGTGCCGTAAGCTATTGATAAGAGGTATGTTGAGCCTGTATTTCAGTGGTATAGACCGTGCTCACGATAATCCTAGTGTTCGGTCCACACGAGTCCGCTTTCCCCAGGAGGGTGGAGTGTTGAAGAGGTATCGGCTACGTCTGATTCTTGCGCTTGTCGGCGGGCTTGCCACCTGCGGAAATATCTCGGGAGGAGCCCAAGCACCCGAGACACCGAACCAGACGACGGGCCAGCAAACAGAAACTGAACCTGCGAAGAAGGACAAGCCAAGCCATTCATCCCAGGCCAA
>Ga0137418_10003096_pt1 | contig 15283 bp, 16 predicted proteins | sample CZODoug3_1_2_16f_FD_122242 | JGI IMG/M metagenome (GOLD analysis project Ga0137418, IMG submission 122242) | Vadose zone soil fungal communities from Angelo Coast Range Reserve, California, USA - CZODoug3_1_2_16fungal (Hybrid Assembly) | ecosystem: Environmental > Terrestrial > Soil > Vadose... | reverse complement strand
TGCGCGTCGTGGTCGCGAGTCCGAAGGTGAGCGTCTTCGTCGGCGATGCGAAAGAGCCCAGTCTGGTGGTCAACCAGCTGAGCGACCGCACGAAGGGACTGGTGGGCCTGTGGGTGGGGAACAACTCCGGGGGAGATTTCGCCAACCTCAAAATCAATCCCAACTAGCGTCTCCTTACCGTCGCGGTCGGTGGGTCGTACGATGACCGCGAGCGACGTGTTCCAATACGCATCACGCTCGGGCTCCCTTCACGCCACCATGACGTGACCGAGCCTTCCCCTCGAAAACCGCGCGAGGCATTATCACACCTCTAACTGCCCGTGCAACCTGGGAGCGCGTGGTGCTATCGAAGAGTTTGGCGGTGCTGTCGACTGTGGCGTGCACGACCGCCGCCGCGCAGGACTACACCGCGGCGGACGTGCACTTCATGTCCGGCATGATCTACCACCATGCCCAAGCCGTGCTGATCGCCGGCTGGGCCCCCAGCCACGACGCGAGCCCGTCCCTGCGCGCTCTGTGTGAACGGATCGTGGTGGGCCAAGGCGATGAGATCGCGCTTATGGAGCGCTGGCTACGCGACCGCCACGAGGACGTGCCGGACCCGAGCGCCACCCACGCCATGATGCCGGAGATGGATCCGGCGACCATGATGCCCGGGATGTTGACCGCGGACCAGCTGGCGCAGCTCGACCGCGCGCGGGGAAAGGAGTTCGACCGGCTGTTCCTGACGTTCATGATCCAGCACCACAAGGGTGCGATCACCATGGTGAATGCGTTGTTCGGCACGGGAGCGGGAGAGCAGGAGAAGGTCTTCCGCTTCGCCTCGGATGTGTTCGCCGACCAGTCTACCGAGATCGCCCGCATGCAGAAGATGCTCGCCGCGCTGCTGTTCCAGGGGCGCGGTCAATGATGCGCTTATCGTCTCCGCTTCCTCAGAGGACTAACGTCATGATCTTGCGCGCAGGTCGATCGCTGGCCGTCACCATTGGATTGTGCTCCCTCGCCGCCTGCGCGTCCTCCGGTGGCGCGAACATGTCGACCGTCGCGCCCAACCCCGACCCCCGGGTCGGCCTGCGCGCGGGCCTCATGAACGCGGCGGAAGCATCCTGGAATCTGCGGGTGGTCTCGAAGACGCCGCCGCCCGCGCAGTTCGCCGGCATCACCAACTCGGATCTCGCGTTCACCGGGAATTACGCGATTCAGGGGAACTACAACGGGTTCCAGGTCTGGGACATTTCGAACCCGGCCAAGCCGACGCTGAAGGTCGGGTTTGTCTGCCCGGCGTCGCAGAGCGATGTCTCCGTCTACAAGAACCTGCTCTTCGTTTCGGGCGAGGGGATGGGTGGGCGGCTCGACTGCGGGAAGGAAGGGGTGCACGACTCGGTCAGCGCCAGCCGGCTGCGGGGGATCCGGATGTTCGACATCTCCGACATCGCCAAGCCGAAATACATCGCGAACGTGCAGACCTGCCGCGGCTCGCACACCCACACCGTGGTCGTGCCTCCGAACGACAAGGACAACGTGTACGTCTACGTCTCCGGATCCGCGCCGGTGCGTTCGCCCAGTGAGCTTCCCGGATGCGTGGCGGCGTCGCCCGACTCGAACCCCAACAGCGCCCTGTTCCGCATCGAGGTCATCAAGGTGCCGCTGGCCCACCCCGAGCAGGCGGCCATCGTGAGCTCGCCCCGGATCTTCAGCGGCCTGACGGCACCGCCCAAGCACGGCGAGACGCCGGAGGACATCGCCGCCTCGGCCAAGGCCGCGGCCGACTGGCGGGCCAAGGGGGGCTTCACGGCAAGGGTAGGGGAGATCGAATACGTCCTGGAGCCGGAATGGACCAAGCCGATGCTCGACAGCGTGGTCAAGGCGCGCGGGGGGAGCGGGGCGCCGACGGCGGCGGACAGCGCGGCGACGCGGGAAGCCATCCAGAAGATGGTGGACGCGATGGTGGGTGCCAACGCTCCGCCGCCCGCGAACGGAGTGCGCCCCGGGCCCAACCAGTGCCATGACATCACCGTGTATCCCGCGATGGGCTTGGCGGGCGGCGCGTGCGGTGGGTACGGACTGCTGCTGGACATCCGCGACGTGGCCAACCCCAAGCGGATGGACGCCGTGTCCGACTCGAACTTCTCGTACTGGCACTCCGCCACGTTCAACAACGACGGGACCAAGCTGCTCTTCTCCGACGAGTGGGGCGGCGGCGGACAGCCCAAGTGCCGTGCCACCGACCGGCACGAGTGGGGCGCGGACGCGATCTTCACGCTGGTCGACAACCGGCTGACGTTTCAGAGCTACTACAAGATGTCGGCGCCGCAGACCCCGTTCGAGAATTGCGTGGCCCACAACGGATCGCTGATCCCGATCCCGGGCCGGGACGTCATGGTCCAGGCCTGGTACCAGGGCGGCATCTCCATATTCGACTGGACCGATCCGGCCCATCCGCAGGAGATCGCATTCTTCGATCGCGGGCCGGTCGACTCGACCAAGATGGGCGACGCGGGTGCGTGGTCGGCCTACTGGTACAACGGCGTGATCGTCAGCTCGGAGATCGGCCGCGGGCTCGACATCTTCGAGTTGCGGCCGAGCGGGTTCATTTCGCAGAACGAGCTCGACGCGGCGAAGCTGGTGCACCTCGAGTATTTCAATGCGCAGGACCAGCCCAGGTTCGTCTGGCCGGCGAGCTTCGCGGTGGCGCGTGCCTACCTGGACCAGGTGGCGAGGTCGAACGGCCTGCCGCCTGAACGGCTGGCCGCCACACGGACCGCGCTCGCCCGCGCCGAGCGGCTGTCAGGACTCCAGCGTCGGGAGGCCCTCCAGCAGTTGGCAGCGCAGCTGGCCGGCGATGCTCAGGGAGCGCCGGCCGGAGAGAAGCTGCGGACGTTTGCCGCCGAGGTCAGGGACCTGGCAGGAGCGGGTGCAGGGGCGGGGGCGGACCGCTGACGACGCTGAGCGTCTAGCGAGCCTGATAAACCGTGTGCCACTTCCTGAGTGGCGCGCCGATCAGGGCGCCAACCAGCGCGCCCGCGAGGGTGGAGCCCAGCGCGATCACGGCGGTGCCCCCTGTTTCGTTGCTGCATCCGCCATCGCTGCAGAGCGACGACGACAGGCCCAGGCCGGCAGCCAGCCCTCCCGCGAACCCGACGCCCGCCCCCACCAGGGCGCCGGTGCCGCTCGCGCCACCCCGCACCTGAATGCGGGTCACGTCGCTCAGGCCGACGCGCCGCCCCATCGTGGTTGCGGCAAGAAGACTGTCAGGTGTCAACGTCGGCCTCAGGACGATGACCTCACCGAAACTCCCCCGTATGCGTACGCTGTCCTGCGAGGCGATCAGGCCCTGAAGCCGGGCGAAGCTCAGGGAGTCGAGTCCCAACTGGTTACCCGTCCCGGGCGTTTGTGCAGCGATGGCCCCAGGGACGAGCAGCGCCGTGGCGAGGAGCAGAATGAGGCGGGTGCGCAAAGGGGGCGTCCTGGTAAGAGACGCCCCCAATGTTCCCCAGCCGGGTCAAGCGGCGGTCAAGGCTTGGCGCCCTGCTTCTGGGGATCGTCCGCCGGATTGACGTAGGTGAGCGCAAACGGGCCCATGGCACTCACGGAAATGAAGGTGGCGCCTTGTGCAGCGGCGAAATGATGCGCTTTCGCGGGCACCGACCCCTTGTCGCCGGCGTTCATCGGTTTCGCCTTCGACAGATCGAACTTATCACCCATGCCCACGAGCAGCGTGCCCTTTTTGACTTCGACCACCTCGTTGGTGGGATGGAAGTGCGGTGCGATTTTGTAGCCGCTCGGCATCGCCAGCTCGACGACAAAGGGCCCCGCCTTGCTGGGGTCACCGCTCACCACGGCCATCCGTGCGCCCATGGGAAAGACTGCCGGGGCCGGGCCCCAGTGCAGCCCGGCCGGCTTTTCCGCGGGGGCACCTTGGGCATAGATTGCCGGCGTTACCGCCAGCAGGAGGCACGTCGAGAGGCTGAAAGGGCGCATTAGAGTCTCCGAGAAGGTGTGAGGGACCGCTGGCATGATGCAGCGTCGGAGCGATAAGCGGAAGGGCAGCGACAAAGCGGACGCCACCTTTTCGTTACTTCCTGGAACGGCGTCCCTGTTCGACAAGCTTTGCATCAACGACCGTCCACCACCCCTTTGAGTCCCGCCGCAAATCAAAAATTGCCTGCACCCCTTCGACTCGGTACTCGACCACAGCCTTGGCACGGGACCCGTCCAGCTCGAAGCTCAGGATCCGGAGGTTCGGCTGTGTACCCACGTCGCGGTCGTGAACGATGCGCAACGGCTGACCGAACCTCGATGGTGTGATACCCGGCTCCAGCAGGTGATCTGAGACCACCAGCGACACGCGGCCAGGAGCCTCGGGATGGAGGTACGGAGCCAGCGCAGGATGCTCGACGATCAATTTGAGCACCGGTCTGGGCACGAGCGCCTGCGATTGCTGAAGACCCACAGCCATCAGCACCTGGCAAGCCACCGCTCCCACGACGGTCACCGGATACGCTCGACGTAGTCGAGGGGCAGGCCCAGGCGGCGCGCCAGCTCTCGCAGCTGCTCGGCGTACTCACGATTCGCTTCGTCGGGCGACGGCGCCGTGACGAGATTGAAGCACAACGCGGAAGTCCTCTCACCATTTGGCCCTTCTGCCACGACGGGCTCCGGACGATACGTCTCCAGCCCGGGGCCTGAGTACAGGGCATCGATCTCGTGGCGGGGGAGATCCATCAGGACCCCATACGCCGAGCAGCCGGGCTCGCGCACCAACGTGGCGCGATTCCCAATGCGAATCGCGTATCCAGGCAGGGCAGCCGGCCGCACGTTGGCGGGATGCGCGCCCTTGGATCGGAGCGCGTCCGCATCCATGAACAGACCGTAGAAGAAGACCGGTGAGACCGTCACGTGTCGACAATGCTCTCGGCGAGACGTTTCGGGGCCTGGTTACGCCAGGCGGTGATCAGCGCTTCACGAACGGCACCCTTCTTGGCGGCCCGCAACCGAACATTCGTGGCACCACCGCGACCCCAGCCGCCCTTGACGGGCGCGAAGGCCGCGGGCTGGGTTTTGACGAAGAGCACTTGTTGCTCAGGGGTGAGCTTGACCATGGCCCACCCGCTCTCGGGATAGCCCAACGTCGCGAAAATCCGGCCCGCCACACGAAAGTCGGGGTGGCCCATGTGAGCGGCTTCAACGGCCTGGGGTAGACTCAGGGCCATGCGGCGGAACTCAAGTGCGGTCATCAAGGCATAACCTGCGGGTGCCCGCCGTCAGGTCAAGGCGCCGCGAGAGCCCGACTCCCCATCGCCACCGGCCCGCTATAGCTTCCCCACCTCCATGCTCCCGCTCCTTCTCCTTCTTGTAGCCGGTGATACCACCAGCTCTTGGCAGCAGCAAGTCGCGTATCAGATCACCGCGGCGCTGGATGAGCCGTCCGGGGTGCTCACAGGCCACGTGCGCATCAGTTACGTGAACCGCTCCGCCGACACGCTGCGCGACTTCCGCGTGCACCAGTACCTCAACGCCTTCCGCCCCGGGTCCCGCTGGGCCGCCGCCGACTCGGCCGAGCGGCGCGAGCGATTTCAACACATGAAGGACCCGGATTACGCCTTCGAGCGGATCACCAACGCGACCGTGAAGGGCCAGGCGCTGCGACCCGATTACCCGTATGCCCCCGACTCGACCATCGCGCACTGGGCCCTGCCGCGGCCCCTCGCCCCCGGTGATTCGCTCGCGGTCGAGATCGACTGGCAGGCGCGCCCATCCACCCTCCCGCGGCGCCAGGGACGCCAGGGCCGGCGCTTCGACTTCGCGCAGTGGTATCCCAAGGTGGTGGTGTACGACCGCTACGGTTGGGAAGACCACCCGCTCTATCCGGGAGGCGAGTTCTACGGCGAGTTCGCGACCTATGACGTGATGCTCGACCTGCCGCAGGACCAGGTGATCGGCGCCACGGGCGTGCCCGTGGAGGGCGATCCGGGCTGGGACAAGGCGAAGGCCGACCCCGCGCTTAAGATCGATTATCAGCGCGATTGGTACCACGCACCACGCACGACGCGTCAGTGTGGGGAGGTGGCCGCGGGGCGTAAATGTGTCCGTTTCCGGGCCGAGCAGGTCCATCACTTCGCCTTCTCCCTCAACCCCGACTACCTCTACGAGCAGGGCCGCTATGGCGACGCCGTGGTGCGCGTGCTGTACCAGCCGGGCGACCGCGCCACCTGGGGGCAGGGGAAAGCCGTCCAGAACACGGTCCTGGCGCTCGCGTGGCTCGACTCCTTGTTCGGGAAGTATCAGTGGCCCCAGCTCACCAACGTGCACCGCATCGAGGGCGGCGGGACCGAATTCCCGATGATGATCATGGACGGGAGCGCGGGCATCGGCCTCATCGTGCACGAGACGGGGCACCAGTACGTGATGGGCCAGCTGGCCAACAACGAGTGGCGCGAGGGGTGGCTCGACGAGGGGTTCTCGGATTTCCAGGAGGGTTGGTTTTTCGAGACGCACGGCGGCCCGCCGGCGTACGACGGGCTCGAGCCCAGCGTGCTGTGGCTCGACCTCGAGCGCTGGAGCGAGCCGGTCTCGACCGTGAGCGAGCAGTTTCGCGACTTTGTCATCTACCAGGAGATGGTCTACGCCAAGGCGCATCTGTTCTACGAGCAACTGCGCTACGTGGTGGGCGACGAGACGATGCGGCGCGTACTGCGCGCTTACTTCTCTCGCTGGAAGCTGAGGCACGTGGACGAGGACGCGTTCCGCCGTGTCGCCGAGGACGTGTCGAACCAAGATCTCAAGTGGCTGTTCGGCGAGTGGCTGCACGCGACGCCGCTCATCGACTACCGGCTCCGGCGCGTCGAGCGGCAGCGGCTCCCCCCCCCAGATGGGCGCTGGCGCACCGTCGTGACCATCGAGCGGAAGGGCGACGGCCGCATGCCCGTCGAGATCGGCGACCGTGATACCATCTATGCCCGAGCCACCGGCGAGCCCGCCACCGAACGCATCGCGTTCACAACCGCCCGGAAGCCCGGCCGCCTCGTGCTCGACCCGCGCGGTCGCACCCACGACTACGACATGCTGAACAACCGGGAGAAGCGCCCGTTTGTGGGCCGGGCGGCGGTGGACTGGCGGGTGGACGACCCGACGCGCGAGACGGCCCGGCGAGACAAGCTCGTCAGCGCGTGGTTGCCGCTGGGCTGGTCCAACGACTTCGGCGGCGTGACGATTGGCTTGCGGAACCGCACCAACTATCTGGGCCGGTACGACAGGAGCCTCCAGCTCACCTCCGTCGCGACCGACGCCGGCGCCACCGACCGATTCGGCTTCTACGGCCGCTGGTCCAACCCCATCCGCCATTTCACGCCGCGCACCGAGACGAGCGTGGCCGGATGGTATGTGGAGGGACGCGCGGGCGTCGCCCTCTCGGTCGACCGCGCGCTGCGCGAGCACCTGGGCTTCGGCGCCGATCCCCACGCCGGCTTCGACGCCCTCTGGATGGCGACGACGAACCTCGGCTACCTCGACCGCCGGCTGTGGGAGGACGCGGGGACGATCGAAGCGGGGCCCTGGATCTCCACCACCGTGCAGCGCGGAGCGGCGCTCGTACGGGCTCGCCTCGGCGGCCGCGGGGGGGTGGTGTACTCGAAGCCGGGGCCCGGGTACGGGTCCTCGACCCGCTACGACGTCGAGGGCTTCGGCCGCTTCACGGGCGAGGCGAGCGTGCGGGCGCCTTTCCCGCTCGGCACGACCATCGGCGTGCGGCTGTTCGGCGGCGCCTACGCCGGCCGCTCGGTCCCCGTGCCGCAGCGCCGCATTCCCATTGCCGGCGCCGACCCCTACGAGACGTTCACGAATCCCCTGTTACGCAGCGAGGGCGCGCTGTTCGTGCGTCCGGACTTCCATTATCATGCGCCCGGCAATGGCACCCTGCGGGGCTTCCGGAGCGACCTGGGCGGCCGCTGGGCGCTCACTGCCAACCTCGAGCTCGCCCGCTCGGTGTGGCGGCGCGATCGGGGTATCTTGCGGGATGTGGCACTCACCGGCTTCGCCGACGGCGGGTTCGTGGACACGCTGGCGGTCCCTCCCGCGACGCCCGGCCGCTGGTACACTCCGTTGTATGATGGGGGCGTGGGCCTCGTGACCCGTCACCAGATCCGGGACTTGGGTTGGACCATGCGCATCGAGCTGCCGCTCGTGGTGAGCCGCTGGAACTACGCCGCGGATCCGCGGCCCGGCGAAGGGAGGCTCGCGTTCCGCTGGCAGGTGAGCTTGAGCCCGAGCTTCTGATGAGCGCGAGCGCGAAGGATCGGCGCGGTTTCTTCCGCGAGGCGTTCACCCAGCTGGTGCGCGAAGTGGCGACGCGCACGGAGCAGCGGGTCGCGCCCCGGCGCTACTTCCGGCCGCCCGGCGCGGCCGACGAGATCGCCTTTCTCGCGTCGTGCACCCGCTGCGGCGACTGTCTCCCGGTGTGCCCCGTGCACGCGATCATCAAGGCCCCGCCCGGGGCGGGCCTCGCGGCCGGCACGCCGATCATCGATCCGGCCATCCAGGCGTGTGTGGTGTGCGCCGACATGCCGTGCGCCCACGCGTGCGCCACCGGCGCCCTCGTACCGCCGGCGGGGGGGTGGGAGGAGATCCACATGGGCGTCCTCGAGCTCGACCCCGGGCGCTGCATCACCTTCCAGGGCGTGAGCTGTGGCGTGTGCGCCCGCGCCTGCCCGGTGGGGGAGCGGGCCCTGGCGATGGATGCGGGCGGGCATCCCGTGCTGCGGCCCGAAGGTTGCGTTGGGTGCGGGGTGTGCGTGACGGCGTGTGTGACAAGCCCGTCCTCTCTCACCTTGAGACTGGAAGCATGAGAACGCGGAACGCGGAACGCGGAACGGGGCGCAGCAATGCGAGCGCCCGCGCGAACGACCTCGCCGAGCGGTTCCGCGTTCCGAATCACCTATGACCGTCCTCCCTTACCGCGTGGAGAAACCCTGGGGCCACGAGCTGATCTGGGCCAGGACCGACCGCTACGTCGGCAAGATCCTCCACATCGAGCCGGGACACGTCCTGTCGCTGCAGTACCACAACAAGAAGGACGAATCGATCTACGTGCTGACGGGCGAGATCATCCTCCGTATCCAGCAGGGCGATACGCTGATCGAGCGGCCCATGTCGCAGGGGGCGGCGTTCCACATCGAGCCGAAGCTGATCCATCAGTTCGAGGCCGTGGCCCCGACCGACCTGCTCGAGGCTTCCACCCCCGAGATCGACGACGTCGTGCGGCTCAAAGACCGCTACGGGCGGGCGTGACATGAAAGTCATCGTCCCGCTCGCCGGAAAAGGAACGCGCCTCCTGCCGCTCACCAAGCGGGTCCCGAAGCCCCTGGTGCGGGTCGCCGGGCGGCCGGTCATGGACTACGTCATGGACGCGCTGCAGGGGCTCGACGTCGAAGAGCTCATCGTCATCACCGGACACCTCAAGGAGTCGGTGGAGCGATACATCGTCGAGCATTACGACATCCCGGCGAAGTTCGTCGAGCAAAAGACGCTGGACGGCACCGCGGGCGCGATCAACCTGGCGCGCCCGTATGTGGACTCCCCGGTGCTCATCATCTTCGTGGACACGGTGTTCGAGGCCGACCTGTCGCTCATCAACCGGGTGGACGCCGACGGCATCATCTGGGCCAAGGAAGTGGAGGACTACCAGCGGTTCGGCGTGATCGTGACGGACGCGGGGGGCTACATGACCCGCATCGTCGAGAAGCCGAGCACGCCGGTCTCGCGGCTCGCGAACATCGGGTTGCAGTACATCAGGGACTGGAAGTCGCTGTTCGACGGCATCGCGCACACGCTGAAGCAGCCGCCGGGGAAGGGCGGCGAGTACTATCTCACGGACGCGTTCCAGTATATGGTGGACCGCGGCCGCCGGCTGCTCACCGCGCCGGTCGCCGGCTGGTACGACTGCGGTAAGGTGGACACGCTGCTCGAGACCAACCAGCATCTGCTGGAGCACGGCCGGGCGCGGAGCCCTGCGGGCCCGTGCCCAGGGTGCACCATCGTCCCTCCCGTCTACATCGAGGACGGCGTGACGATCCGCGACGCCACGGTCGGGCCCAACGTGTCGATCGAGGCGGGGGGCTTCATCGCCGAAAGCACGATTGCGAACAGCATCCTGGGCCGGAACGTGAGGGTGGTGCGGGGGACGGTGAAGGACTCGCTGGTGGGGGACGATCAGAAGGTCGAGGGCAGGACCCTTCAGCAGAGTGTGATGGACGCCGGAGAGGTCGCGCCCGCCAACTAGTCACACCGGCCGGGCGAGCTTCTCCTCCAGCGCGACCTTCACCGCCGGCCACTCGGCGGCGACGATGCTGAAATACACCGAGTCGCGTACCCGACCGGTCGCGGTGATCATGTGGCTCCGCAACACCCCCTCCTGTTTCGCGCCGATGCGCAGCAGCGCCGCCCGCGAGCGCTCGTTCAACACGTCCGTCTTGAACTCCACTCGGTTGCACCCCAGCACCTCAAACGCGTGGCGCAACAACAGATACTTGGCTTCGGTGTTCACCGGGGTGCGCTGCGCCGTTCCCGCGATCCACGTCCAGCCGATTTCGAGGCGCCGGTCGGCGCGCTCGATGTTGGCGTAGCGCGTGCTCCCCACCACCTGCTCGGTCGCTCGGGCGACAATGACGAAAGGCAGCGCCGTCCCCTGCGCCTGCCAGGTGAGCGCCGTCTCGATGTAGGCGCGCATGTCGGCCGGCGTCGCCAGGGTGGTCTGCGCCCACCGCCACAGCTCGGCGTCGAGCCCGACGGCGCACAAGCGGTCCTGGTGCGCGAGCGACAGCGGCTCGAGACGGACGTGGCGGCCTTGGAGCGTCACGGGACGGGGATCGATCAGCGGCACCATGGAGTAAATTACCACCGGACACTCGTCTCACAGGGGACGCGCATGACGCTCGCCGAAGTGCGGGAGCTGTTCGCCTACAACGCGTGGGCCAATCGGAGGTGCTTCGCGGCGCTCGAGCCGCTTCGCGCCGAGGCGTACCTTCGCGACCTGAAGAGCAGCCACGGCGGACTCCACGGCACGCTGTGCCACATCGTGTGGGCGGAACAGCTGTGGCTCAACCGCTGGCTCGGGAAGCCGAATCCCGCGGTGCCGCAGGGCCGGGACCTGACGACGCTGGCCGCGGCGCGCGCGCGGTGGGAGGCAATCGAAACGGAGCGCGACGCGTTCCTCGCAGACCTCGTCGAGCGGCGCCTGGACGAGACGATGGCGGTGCAGCCGAGTACCGGCGGGGAGTATGTGCACACATTCCGGGAGATGTTTCGCCACGCGGTCGATCATTCGAGCTACCACCGGGGGCAGCTCGTGACGCTGCTGCGGCAGGTGGGCGCCGAGCCGCCCAGCACTGGCTTGATCGTATTCTACCGGACGCGTCGCGGGGGTACCACTGGTAAGTAGTTGAAACGCAGGAACTTGCTGCCAACCACCGAGTAACTTACCCAGCCTACTTGACGGCTCCGCGGAACCGAATTTACTTACTGACCGTTCAGTAACTAAATTCGCCATCGGATCTGGTGCTTCATGAGCCACGCCGTCACACCATCGCAGCGCCCAGGGAAGCCACGCTGGAAGCGCCGCAAGGACGCCCGGCCGGGGGAAATCGTGGCCGCCGCGCTCGACGTCTTCGTGGAGCGCGGCTTTGCGGCCACCAAGCTCGCCGACGTGGCACGTCGCGCCGGCGTGACCAAGGGCACCGTGTACCTCTACTTCGACAGCAAGGAAGCGCTGTTCAAGGCGGTCGTGCGCGAGACCATCGTGCCGGTCATCGCGCAGGGCGAGGCCTTGGCACAGTCGTTCACAGGCAGCGCCCGGGAGCTGGTCGAGCAGCTGGTGCGGGAATACTGGCGGCTGGTCGGCGAGACCGCGCTCGCCGGCATCCCGAAGCTGATGATGGCCGAGGCCGCAACTTTTCCCGAGCTGACGCGTTTTTACTACGAGGAAGTCGTGACCCGCGGGCACCGGTTGATGGCCGGCGTGATCGAGCGCGGGATCAAGAACGGCGAGTTCCGGCCGGTGGACGTCAAGGTCGCCGCGAAGCTTGCCATGTCACCGCTCATGCACGCAGCCATTGCGCGTCGCGCGTTTGCGGCGTGCATGCCGGAGGGATTCGACGTCAAGCAGTACCTCGACACTCACATCGACCTGTATCTCCATGGCATCGCGAACCGATAGTCGCCGGCTGGTCACCGTACTCGCCTGCCTCGTCGCTGCGCCCCTGACGGTCGGAGCGCAGGCGCCTTCCCTCCCGCCGCTGCGGCTTTCGTTCGCGGACGCCGTGCGGCTCGCGTCCGGCGAGGTGCCGGTCGTGGCGCTCGCGACGTTGCGCACGAACGAAGCGGACGCCCGGGTGCGGCAGGCCCGAGCGGCGCTGCTGCCGTCGCTCGCGGTGTCGGGCGCCTGGCTCAACCGGACCTTCAACTCGAAGTCTTTGGGCATCGACTTCTCATTCCCGCTTCCGTCCGGGGGTACCGCATCGCTCCCCGACCTGATCGGGCCGTTCAACAACTACGATGCGCGCTTCAACGTGACCCAGACGCTGTTCGACTGGTCGAGCGTGAGGCGCGTGCGGGCCGCGGGGGCGCAGGCCGACGGCAGCCGGGCGGAGCGGGGCGTGACGGTCGAAACCTCCGTGCTCACGGCGGCGATCGCCTATGTCCGCGCCGTACGCGCGCAGGCGGTGGTCGGGGCCCGGCAGGCGGATTCGGCCATTGCCGCCGAGCTGGTCGGATTGGCGGAAGCACAGCGGGCGGCGGGGGTGAGCCCGGCGATCGACGTGACGCGCGCCCAGGCGCAGCTCGCCACGGCCCAGGGGCTGCTGCTCGTGGCCAAGAACCAGCTGGACCGCGGACGCATCGACGTGACGCGCGCGCTGGGACTCGACCCCGCCACACCGCTCGCGTTCGCGGATTCGCTCGCGCCGTCGCTCGGCGCCGCCGACGTGCCCGTGCCGCGCGACTCGGCGGTCGGCGCCGCGCTGGCCAACCGGCCCGAGCTTTTGGCCGAGGCGGCGCGCGCCGCGGCGGCGCGGCAGACCGGATCGGCGATCCGGGCTGAACGCCTGCCGCGACTGGAGCTCGCGGGCGACTACGGCGTGAACGGCAGGACGGTGCCGAAGGCGATCGCCACGCGCGACATCGCGGTGCAGGTGAGCGTACCGATTCTGGACGGCTTTCGCCGGGAGGCGCGCCTCGACGAGCAGGACGCGGTGGTACGCGAGTCGCAGGTGCGCGAGGGCGACCTGCGCCGGCAGATCGCCGCCGAGGTGGACGCCGCGCTGCTCGATCTGGGCTCCGCTCAAGCGCAACAGCTGGTGGCCCGCGAGCAGCTGCGGCTCGCCGAGAGTGAGCTCAGCCAGGCGCGCGAGCGCTTCAGGGCCGGGGTCGCCGGTAACATCGACGTGATCACCGCCCAGGCGGGCCTGATTCGCGCTCGCGATACCGAGATCGACGCCCGCTTCGCCGCCGCGACCGCCCGGATCTCCCTGGCGCGGGCAGCCGGCGTGGCCCGAACCCTTCACTAACCGCAACCGCACACACCGATGAGTGACGACATGGCGACGACGATGGAACGCGAGACGGCGCAACGGCCCGGTAGGCCCTCTGCTGTGGCCCCCGGGCAACCGGCCGGGCCGGCCAAATCGGGCGGCAGCAAGCGCACCGTCTTCATTATCATGGGCGTCGTGCTGTTTGGCCTCGTGGCCGTGGGAGTGCGGCGCTGGATCTACGGGTTCAGCCACGTGTCGACCGACAACGCCCAGGTGGACGGGCACATCGTGCCGATCCTCCCGAAGGTAGGCGGCTACGTGCTCGAGGTGCGGACCGACGAGAACCGCTCCGTGAAGGCGGGCGACACGCTCGTGGTGCTGGACGACCGCGACTACAAGGCGCGGCTCGGGCAGGCCGAAGCCGATCTCGCCGTGGCGCTCGCGGGAGTGAGCAATCGGGCGCGAGTGGGCCAGGCGGAGGCACAGGTGGCGCAGGCGCAGGCGAACGCCGAGAAGGCGCATGCCGATCTCGAGCGGATCAAGCCGTTGGCGGAGAAGGACATCGTGCCGAAGCAGGCGCTCGACGCCGCCGAGGCGATGGCGCGCTCGGCGGACGCGGCCCTCGCGGCGGCCCAGGCCGCGCTGCTCGGGGCGGACGCCCGGGTGGCCGCGGCGCGCGCGGCGCGCGACCAGGCCGCGCTCAACCTCTCCTACACCCGGATCAGCGCGCCTGCCGAGGGTGTGGTGAGCAAGAAGAGCGTCGAGCTGGGTCAGCTGGTGCAGCCGGGCCAGCCGCTCATGAGCCTGGTGCCGCTCAGCGACGTGTGGATCACGGCGAACTTGAAGGAGACGCAGACCGCGGACGTCACCCCCGGCGACCCCGTGGACTTCACGGTCGACGCGTACGGAGGCCGCCACTTCACCGGGCATGTGGAGAGCCTGGCGCCGGCGACGGGAGCGCGCTTCTCGCTCCTGCCCCCGGACAATGCGACGGGGAACTTCACCAAGGTCGTGCAGCGCATCCCGGTGCGGATCCGGCTCGACGGTAAGAACGATCCGGCGCGGCCGCTCCGCCCCGGTATGAGCGTGGCCGTGACCATCAAGACCAAGTAACCAGCCGTGGCCACCGCCGCCCTGCCCGCGCTCGGCGCCGCCGCCGACCGGTACAAGTACAAGTACATCATCGCGATCACGGTGTCGCTGGCGTCCGTGCTCGAGCTGCTCGACACCAGCATCGTGAACGTGGCGATCCCCCACATGATGGGGAATCTGGGCGCCACGCTGGACGAGATCGCCTGGGTATCCACGGGCTACATCGTGGCGAACGTGATCATCCTGCCGATCACCGGCTGGCTGTCGGCGTTCTTCGGGCGGCGGCGCTACTTCGCGGGATCGATCGCGATCTTCGTCGTCGCGTCGTTCTTCTGCGGCAACGCGCACTCCCTCGTCGCGCTGGTCTTTTGGCGGATCATCCAGGGATTGGGGGGCGGCGCGCTGCTCTCCACCTCGCAGGCGATCCTGTACGAAGAGTTTCCCCGCGAGGAGTTCGGCACCGCGATGGCGATCTTCGGCGTGGGCGTGATGGTGGGGCCGACCCTGGGCCCGACGCTCGGCGGCTACATCACCGACGCGTTCGGCTGGCCGTGGATCTTCTACATCAACATCCCCATCGGCATGCTGGCGCTCGCGCTGTCGCTCAGCTTCATCCAGAACTCGCGGTTCCAGCAGAAGGCCGAGCGCGTCGATTACGTCGGCCTGCTGCT
>Ga0137418_10003095_pt1 | contig 15288 bp, 10 predicted proteins | sample CZODoug3_1_2_16f_FD_122242 | JGI IMG/M metagenome (GOLD analysis project Ga0137418, IMG submission 122242) | Vadose zone soil fungal communities from Angelo Coast Range Reserve, California, USA - CZODoug3_1_2_16fungal (Hybrid Assembly) | ecosystem: Environmental > Terrestrial > Soil > Vadose... | reverse complement strand
GAGGTAAACGAACCAGGAACAAATCCGCTTCTGCCTTCTATCGACTGCCGATTTGTAAGGTTCTTTGGAGATCCTGCTTATAACAATGAACCGCCAGTTGGGCCTAACAATCCCAATACGAAGGTACCGTTTTGCTACCCCTTCGCCGTATTCGCCCAACAACCAGCGTGCGTCGTCTACATCGTTAGTGGGCCGAAGCCCGGCCCTCTTACCTATTCAGGGGGGGTGCAGATAAAGATCGCTTGGAACAACGTGGTTTCTACTCCGCCTGGCTATTTCCACAGTCCCCGCATGTTCGACGACCCGGAGGACGATCACGATGCCGTAAACGCAAACTGCCCCGCAATCGATCTCGGCCACGACAACGTCTTTCCTTACGAGCCGCTGCTGGACCAGCCGGAAGACAAGCAGTTCGTCTGTGACATAACCACGTTTTTCAATCCCAAACCCAATACTGTGGGAGTCGATCCCACGATCGGCGGCATCGGGAAGTCGTTCAACGACTTCGTTGTCGCCTGGCGCTTCTGCTCGGCAAAGCAAGATGATGTTGAGGGTGACGGTCACGAGCAAGGTGATGATGGGCATCAGGGCGACTTCGAGTTTTGCCGACGTTCCAAGGAGATGAAATTTGAGGAACGTGACACCGGGAGAAAAATGAAAGGCAGCATGGATGCTGTCACCCTCTCCGGAAACCAAGCCATTATCACCGGCGCGGGCACCCTGGGCGATGGTACTCCCGTCCACTACACCGCAGTTGTTCTGGGCAATGCCCCGGTGGTTGGGGCGAACCACTTTGCGATCAGCTGGATTACCGCCACAGGTTCGGTGTTCCAAACGTCGGGAGCACTGATCGACGGCTATATTGTGGTGCCCACGCTGCCCCCGCTGTGAGGATTTACGAGAGGTGCTGTCGGCGGCACGCGGTCCTGCCAGGGATAGGCTGGGCAAGGAGAAACCTGTCTCACAAATCTCCCGCGTGAACAAACGCTTACTTCACGGATATTCAGTTCAGCTAACGACTATCACAGCGCTAGGGGGCAATTAGTTGTCTCTTTTCGAGGGTGTGGGAGGGGAGGACGAGCGCTCGTCCCTCCCCTTATCCCGATTTTAGGGCTTGTCAGGATTTGGATGTGCCAGCCCAGTGTGTCGCCTCTGCCCACATGGCTTTGACATCCGCGCGACCCACGAACTTATCACCCGCATCCTTGCGCATTTCATTTAGCGCCTGGATAGCCTTCTGGTACTCGCGGGTGGCATCCCCAGCATTTCCGGACAACCGTAAGACCGTGCCCAACAGCAGGTGACTCTTTGCAAGGAGAGGTTGGGCGCCGAGTATCTCGCTCGAGGCCAGAAGGTTTTCTAAGACATGGCGGGCTTGAGCGTAACCCTTGGTCTTGATCAAAGCCTCCGCCGCGGAGAGTGATGCCTCAATGGACATATACTTTAGGCCCGCACCGGCCGCCTGGTCGGCGAGAGCGTGAAGACCTGCAATAGAGCTTCGGCTGCCGCCCTCGGCCACGGACAGGTCTGCAAGCTTCAACTGCAATGCAATTTGCAGGTCGCGATCAGACGACTTCGACGCTATTTGTTCCGCCTGCAGATAGAGACTCTTGGCAGACTTACTGTCGCCTTTGTAACTGAAGTTGTCGCCTTGCCAAGCGATGATCTCGGCAGACAGGGGAGCATTCTTCAACTCACGCGCCAGGCTCAACGCCTGGTCGAGATGCTTGCCTGCCTCATCGAACCGACCGACCTGCGCAAGGGCATTTCCGTAGCCGCCGAGAGTTTCGGCCATCCAATAACTCCGGTCCTGCAATTCGCGGAAACTCTTCATCGCTTCTTCGCGAGCCTTAAGAGCCGCACCAAAGCGCCCTTGATAAGCAAACAGAACGCCCAAGCTGTCGGATTCTCTAGCGGCTCCTAACTTGTCGGATGCCCCGCGGCGCAGGTCCAGGGCGCGAAGATACCGCGAGAGAGCCTGATCATATTGGCCCATCTTCATCAACACTTCACCCAGGTTGTGTAGCGTATCGGCGATGTCCGACGGTACCTTGATTTTCTCGCGCAGTTGTAAAGCCTGCTCGAAATACGTTCTGGCATCGTCATAGTCGCCCTTGAAAGCGTAGCTGTTGCCGATGTTATTCAGACACAACGCTTGGTCGTTCTCATTCCCGAGGTCGCGTTGGATCTGCAGGGACTCTTTGAACAGCTTGAGGGCATCTTCATATTTACCGCGGTTATGCTGGAATCCGCCGAGGTTGATCAGAACCGTACCAACATCTTGCCGGTCACCGATCTCGCGATAGATCTTCAGTGCTTCCTTGAAGTTGCTCAGAGCTAGAGCCGATTTGCCAAGCCCTTCATAAACCGATGCGATCATATTGAGGCTGTCCGCAATGCCCTTCCTCTGGCCCAGGCGTCGCTTGATTTCGAGAGATTGCTGATAATTCCGCAGAGCCTCTTCCGGCTTGTTGAGATCGGAGTAGGCAATGCCGAGCGCCTGGAGGATCAAGGCTTTCTGTTCCTGGTTATCCACCTGAATCGCCAGGCTGAGTGCCCGGTTGAGGGGGTCCAGACTGGCCCGCGAGTCGCCGCTCTTGATGTCGACGCGGCCAGTTGCGAGCAGCGACGCGATGTCCTTCGGATTCGCGGCCAAGACCTTCTGATAATGTTCGCTGGCCTTAGAAAAATCGCCTGTGTCCTCATACAGGGCGCCCAACGCGGAGCACACATTGGTATCGTCAGGCGAAATTTTGGCGAGGTTCTCGTATGCCTCGATAGCCTTGGGATAATTCTTGCTTATGCGGGCTTGGGAAGCGCTGATAGCATACTTCTCTGCAGGCGTTAAGCTTTCGCTTAGCTCCACGGCTCGTCGCGCCGACTGCTCCGCTTCGCTGTCGTAGCCCAGGTTGGCGTAGGTCTCCGACAGCTTGGAAAAAGCCAAGGCAAACTGCGGATCCTCTTTGATGGCGGCCTGGAACATTTTAACGGCCTCGAGGTTCTTGCCGTCGCGCAAGAGTTGTACAGCCTGGTTGTAATCGCGGAGCGCAGGCACGGATTTCGAGGACGGCTGGAAGGAGCTGGCCTTCAATTCTTTCAGTACGTCCGAGGAGACTGCGAGGTTTTTTCGGATGAGTTCGGCAAACACATCCACGGTTCCCGGGATCTCCTTTTCGCTTGCGGCTTCGATTTTCAACGGCGCGCGGCGATTGTGCTTCAGATCCAAAAGGGTTGCGTCGATGCGGATTTGGTCGCCGAACTTGGCGTATTGGCCCCAAACGACAGTATCCGCGCTGCTGAACTCCGCGATGCGGCCAACCATCGTGGGATCGATGGCAGTCCCGGGAGTGATCCGCAAATCGGACAGTACCTGGTGCAAACGATCGGGAGAAATGGTGCGGAGACGCGCCGACTGGCCCACATCGGTGCTGAGCATGTCCGCGAGGCTAGGGCCAAGCCAATCGAGCGACGCATCGCCGGACGCATTGCGGAAGGGAAGAATGGCGAGGGAGGCCTGTTCCACGGGCGCGGTCTGCTTAGCAGGAGAAATCTTGCCGCGGAAAACGATTCCCAGCGTGGCGAACAAGACGACCGCGGCGGCACCGGCGATCCAGGTGCGGTAGCGCACGAACGGCGAAATTTTTTCGACCTGGGGAGCGGGGATCAGTGGCGGAAGAGTCGGAGCGACAGTCCGCACACTGGTGGGCATTTCCTGACCCAGGTCCTCCAGAATTTCTCTTGCAGTGGAGAACCGCAGGTCGCGGTCCATTTCCAGGCACTTCATAACCACATCGCTGACCGCCTTTGGAATCGTGGGATCCACTTCCGCGGGAGGCTGAGGCCTCTCCTGGGTGCGTTTCAAAAGGGTTGCTAGAGCCGTGTCCGCCTTATACGGAGAAATGCCGGTCAGCATTTCATAAAAAATTATGCCGAGAGCAAACAGGTCCGAGCGCGCGTCGACCTTGATGCCCTTGGCCTGCTCGGGCGACATATATTCCGGCGTGCCCATCAATGCGCCCGTCTGTGTCATGCCCGGCGTTTCGAGGGAATGCGCGATGCCAAAGTCCATCACGTACACGCGATCTTTCGCGTCCAGCAGGATGTTTTGAGGCTTCAAATAGAAGCGCTTTATATTCGTTCTTTTTCAGCACATGGGGCAAGCGCTGCTCTTTGAGAGGTGGAATTACCGTTTCAGCAGGGTTATTTTTGATTATCTTGTTCTCTTTCAGGAATGCAAAAAACTTTTTGATCGCAACGACTTTTCTGTAGCGTGTTTTGCCGGTTGTCTCCTGATTTGCCAAATGCCCGAGGAATTTATTGATGTCGAGCTTTGTAACGGTGTGCGGCTCTTCAGCGCAGCAGACGTCGGCATTGCACCCGTGCGTTCACTGCTCGGGGATTTCGCGCTGGAAATGGAACTGGAAGTTCACTCCGTCCGGCTCTCGGGGTGTCGTCACCGCGTGAAGGGGGTGAGTGAGCGCGGATCCGGTTTCGGTTCGTTCCTCCTGGGGATCGCCGTCGGCGCGGTGGTGGGTTTTCTGTTTGCGCCGGAAGCGGGGGACGACACTCGCCGCAAGCTGTCGAAGCGCCTGCGCAACCTGCGCGATGTCGCCGAAGAGAAGGTGGACGAGGTGCGCGGCCTGCTCGAGGTTGACGGCGAGGAGGAGGACGAAGAGGAGCCGTCAACGCGGGAGCGGCTGCAGCGCCGCCTCGACGCCGCCCGGCGCCGCCGGCGTCGCGGGGAGGAGGCCCCGGCGCAGGTGGAGGAGGAGGACGAGCCCCTCGCGTGACGCTCGAAGGCGGCTGGCATCGCTCGATAACCGGCGTGATCCGGCGCACCCTCGAAGCGGCCTACGAAGACAACATCCCTTTCCTCTCGAGCGCCCTCGCGTTCGACTTCCTGTTGACCGCCATCCCGTTCGTCGCCGTCCTGCTCGCGACGGTGGGCTATCTCGTGCAACACCAGATCGCCACACACCAGGTAAACGTCCACGAGCTGCTGCAGCGCTTCCTCCCGGCCGACGCCACGGCCTTCGCACGCGTCGAAGACGCCCTCGACCACCTCGTGGCGGCCCGCGGGCGGCTCACGTTGGTCGGCGTGCCGCTGTTCCTGTGGTTCTCGACGCGCCTGTTCGGCGGGCTGCGCGCGGCCTTGAACGAGGTGTTCGACACGGACGAGCGGCGCCCGTGGCCGGTGGCCAAGCTGCTCGACCTGGCGATGGTGCTCGTCGCGGGCATGCTGCTCGTGGCGAACGCGTATCTCACGACGGTTCCGGGCCTCGGCGCCAACCTCGAAGCGCTGGCGCTCGGCACGCTGCTCTTTTTCCTCATCTTCAAGTTCCTGCCGAGCCGGCAAATCCATTGGCGCACGGGTCTCGTGGCGTCGCTGTTTTGCGCCGTCGCGTCCGAGATCGTCAAACGGCTCTTTGCCTTATACGTGGCGCGCTTCGCGACGCTCAGCCATCTGGCCTCGGACGCGAATGTCGTCGGGTTCCTCCTGTTCCTCCTGTGGATCTACTACACGGCCTACGTCTTCCTCTTGGGTGGCGAAGTGGCGGAGACCTACGACCTGATGCGGATGCGGCGGCTGCAGCGGGTGCAGCTCGGATGACCGCGCCCGTGGACCTGCGGTCCGACACGGTCACGAAGCCGTCGGCCGCGATGCGCCAGGCGATGGCCGAGGCCGAGGTGGGCGACGATGTGCTCGACGGCGACCCCACGACGCGCCGCCTCGAAGCGCGGATCGCCGGGTTGCTCGGCACCGAGGACGCCTTGTTCTTTCCGTCCGGCACGCAGGCGAACCAGACCGGTATCGCCCTGCTCACTCGGCCCGGTACCGAGCTGCTGCTGGAAGCGAACGCCCACCTCGTGCATTACGAGATGGCGGGGTTGGCCGCGCTGTGGGGCGTGCAGATCCGTCCCATCGCGACGCCCGATGGCCTGGTCACCCCGGAGCTCGTGCGCGGCGCGTTGCGGCCGGCCTCGCCGCACGTGCCGCGCAGCTCCGCGCTCGTCGTGGAAAACACGCACAATGCCGCCGGTGGCCGCGTGCTCGGTCCTGACGCTTTCGACGGCGTCGTGCAGGCGGCGCGCGCAGCCGGCGTCGGCGTCCACCTGGACGGGGCCCGCCTGTGGAATGCGGCGGCCGCGGCGCAAGTCCCGCCCGCCCGGTTGGCCCGCGGTGCCGACACGGTCATGGTCAGCGTTTCGAAGGGGCTCGGTTGCCCGGTCGGGTCCTGTCTCGGCTTCCCGAAGGACCTGCGGCCGCGTGCTTGGGAGATCCGCAAGCGGTTAGGAGGGGGCATGCGGCAGTCGGGCATCCTCGCCGCCGCGGCCCTGTACGCGCTGGACCACAACCTCCCACGCATCGGTGAGGACCACGCGAACGCCCGGCGCTTTGCCGAGCTGCTGTCCGACTGCGGGACGGTGCGTCCGTGGATTCCGGAGACCAACATCGTGATGCTCGATCTGGTGCGGGAAACCGACTCGCCTGAAACCGTGACCCCGCGGCTCGCGCAGGCCGGCGTGCTGGTCGCGCCGTGGGGCCCGCGGCGGCTCCGTGCCGTCACACACCTCGACGTTGGCCGCGGCGAGGTCGAGCGGGCCGCGCGGATCATCGTGGAGACACTGCGGTGACGGCGCCCACGCAGCCTTCGGCTCCCGCATCCCAGCCGATGCCGATGGAGCGAGCGATTCTCTGGAATCCCGCGACTCCCGCGGCGGGACCGCGCCACTCCGGGCGTACGGCGTATCCAGTGTTCTTCCAGCAGGAAGCTGTGGTGGCACTCCAGGACCACCTCAAGGCGTCGCCGCAGCAGGCAATCTTCGGTTTCCTCATCGGCACCCTGTTTCGCGACCGCGAAACGGGCGTCCTCTACGCCGTGATCGACAAGACCCTGCGGCTGAACCAGGCGATCTACGGCGACAAGACCGAGGTGGTGGTGGCGCGGCTGTGGGACCGCATGCAGGAGCAGCTGGCGCGCGCGGCAGGACGCCTGCTTGGCTGGTATCACAGCCATCCCGGGCAGGCGCTGGCGCTGACGACGCACGACGTCGAGACGCACGCGAAGTTCTTCACCGAGCCCTGGCAGGTGGCCATCCTCGTGGCGGCCGAGGCGGAAGGTGTCGTCGGTGGATTCTTCCGATCGGGTTCGAGCCAGGCCTGGGCCGAGACACCCCTAGCCTTTTACGAACTGCTGCAGCCCGACTCGATCCGCGCCGATGGTAAAAAGCGGTCGTACATCACGTGGAAGAACTACAAGGCGTACAACCCGGTGGCAGCCAAGCCGGCCGCCAAGGCTCCGCCGCCGCCGCCCAAGGACGACCTGGCGATCATGCGGAACGGGGCGGAAGACCTGCCGATCATCCGGACCAGCGCGGACGATGAGCCGGCGCCGGCGCCGCGAGTCGCCAAGACCCGGCCGGCGGCACCGGTGTTCGTTCCCGACGAGCCGCCCCCGCCGCCGCCGCCGCCGCTGCCGCCCCAGCCGTCGCGTCGGCCGTCGCCGCCGCCTCGTGCCCCGGAGCCGCACCGAGCCCCCCGGCGTACGCCAGCTCCGGCGTTTCGGCTGCTCGATCAGAAGCCGGCGCCCTCGCGGCGTCGTCCGCGGCGCTGGCTCCCGCTACTCGCGCTGTTGCTCATCGGCGGTGGTGCGGTGGCGGCGGGGTACTGGTACTTCGTCCTGCGTCGGCCCGGGGCACCGCTGCCGTTCGGGTTGGAGTCGTTGCCGTTCGGATTGGGTTCGCGCAAACCGGCGCCGCCGGCTACGCCGGGCACGCAGCCGGCCACGCGGGCGCCTCGAGGTCCCGGGACCCAGCCCGCCCCGGCCCCCGCGTCGCGGTTCGACACGACATTCGCGCGCTTCGACCGTCTGAGCGACACGCTGTCGCGCGCCGTACAGAACTATCACGACCGCGCGGCCTTGTTCGCCAACCGGCGAATCGATTGCGGCGCGTTGGCGCGCGGGCTGGTCGCGATCGAGGACCTGTGGATCAACTACAACGCCGAGCGCCGCGAGCGCATCGCCTCGTTCGACGCGCGACGCGCGGCGCGCGATCAGGGGCTCTACGCCGGCGTCGATTCGGTCGAGAGCCAGTTCGAGCGGTCGCATTGTCAGCGCCCGTGAGCGTGCTCCTCGTCGCATCGCTCGTCGTCGCGCAGGGTATCGCCCCGCTTCGGAAAAGCGATATCGTGCGCCTGCTCTCCGGGTCGGCGATGACGCAGCAGGAGATCGCCCAGCTCGTCAGCCGCAACTGTCTCACGTTTACCCCGACCGATCGCGATCGTCAGGACTTCCGACGGCTCGGCGCCGAGGCTCCAATTCTCGCGGCTATGGAGGCCTGCGCTCGCCGTGCCGCGCGCCCCGCACCGAAGCCTTCCCCGGTGCCGCCCCCCGGGCGCCCCCCCCCCCCCCCCCCCTCCCCCCCGCCACCGCGGGTGTCGGCGGAGCGCAGCGGGTTCGTGGCGGGACGAGGGCAAAGCGGACCTGCGCACACCCGCCTGCCGCGCGCGCTCGTGTTCGAGGCGCGCGACTCAGCGGGGGCGCCGCTCGCGGGGCAGGTGGTGATCTTCACCGGCATCAACGCACGGATCGAGCCCGAGTCGGTCGCGACCGACGCCGAAGGACGCGCGCGGGTGGGGGTGACGCTGGGCGAGCGCATGGGGCCCGCCGCCGTGCTCGCGGCCGTGGGCGTCGTCGAGAAGCAGGTCGGATTCAACGTGTCGGCGGGCGCAGTCAGCCAGCTCGTCGTGACCTGCGGCGCCACGGCCTTGTCGAGCCGCGTCGTGCTGCGTCCCGACACGATCGCCGTGCTGCGCGTGACGGCGCGGGACGACTATGGCAACGGGGCGCGACTCACCGGCCTCCGAGCGGCGGTGGCGGACGCGCGCATCCTGCGCGTGCAGCGGATCGCGGCGGACAGCGTGGCGGGTAGCGTCGCGCTCAAACCCGATCAAGCGGGGACGACGAGCCTCGCCCTGATCGCCAACGGGCTGCGTCAGTACCTCACGGTGACCGTCCCGCCGCGCGCGGCGCCCGGGCGGGTGGACTGCCCCTGAGCCCTTTTCCCCAAGGCGGGCAGGTGTAGCAGATCAGTAACAGTTTTGCATCCGGGCGGGAATCGCTGGGGAGTTGGGGACGCCCGACATGGATGGACAACTACCCTGTGGCGAAAGACTTACAGTTAGTGGCCAACGGGGACCGCGCCTCCTGCCGCGGCGAGGAAGTTGCTGTGTGATACGGCGATGGACGCCGACCTCGGCAGCTTCGCGTTTCATCGGGTCGCCGATGCGACCCCTCCAATCGGTATGAGTCTGGCCGCGACCGCGGGCGACTACCGCGAACGCCCCATGCCCGTAGGTGCCGCGATCCTGTGGGCGCCGCTCGGTCTGGCGACCGCCAACCCCGCCTACCCGATCTTCATCACCCGGCACGCGCTCGACGCCGTGCACGCCCAGCTGGCCGGTGTTCCGGAGGGTTCGTCGTCGCTGGGGTTCCTGGTAGGCGGGATGTACCAGACTCCCGACACGCGCGCCCCGTACATCGTCGTCGAATCGACGATCCATCTCCCGTGGTCGATCAGCGGGGATCGTCTGGAGCCGGCGCTGCGGCAGGGCCGCGCCATCGCACAGGAGGAGGTGCGGCGCAGCGGAGCACAGCTGCTCGGCTGGTACCACAGTCACGTGGCCGCCCACGCCCGGCTCTCGGCAAGTGATGTCGAGGCGCACCTCGCGTGCTTCGACCAGCCGTGGCATGTGGCACTGGTCGTCGCGCGCGGCCTCCACCTCACCGGTGGCGTATTTCGCATCACATCGCGCACCGCGTGGTCAAATGAATACCTGCCGTTCTATGAGCTCCCGGAAAACGACGCTCTGCTTTCGGCCGGTCAGACGGTCACGCACCTGACGTGGGCGAACTACCGCACGCATGGCGTAGATGTCTCCACGAGCATGGCGGCGCAACAGGTCGACGCAGGCCCACCGATGTTGCTGTTTCCGGAGGAGCCGGACGCGGAAATGGGCGCGCTCCCGGCCCCGGTGCGGCGCCGGTTGCCCGCACCGGTCGCCCGCGCGGCGCGCTTCGGGGCGCTGGGCATCGTGGCGGGCGCCTCTCTGTTCGGAGCCTACCGCGTGTTCGCGTCCGGACCCGGTGACGCGCCGGGAGGGGGGGGAACGGCGAACGGCGTCGTGAGCGTTGCCCCGCGGGAGAGCCTCGATCGACTCGCCGACACCGTCGCCTTCTCCGTGGCGGCGTTCGAGATCCGCCTGCGGTTGTTCGACGGCCGCAAGATGCTCTGCTCCGACCTGGCGCACGGCCTGATGGATCTCGAAACTCGCTGGATGGCTCACAGCGCCGCGCGGAGAGCCAACAGTGCGACGCTCGATTCCGCGCAGATCGCGCGCGACCGCCGGCTCAACGCCGACGTGAGCGCGGTCGAGCACGGGTTCGCCCGCACTGGCTGTCCGAGGCCCTGACACCATGATTCGACATTTGGCGCGCGCAGCGCTCATTCTTGTCACATTCGCCGGCGTCGCGGCGGGGCAGCGCGGCGCGCCGCTCCTCAAGACCGATCTCATCGACCTGCTCTCGAGCCCGGTCATTCCCAACCAGGAGGTCGCCGACCTGGTACGCCGCAATTGCCTGGCGTTTCGACCGACCGACCGCGATTGGACGGACTTCCGTAGTCTCGGCGCATCCGCTGCTGTGGTCGCGAGCATTAGGGGATGTGCGACGGGCCGGCCGGCCGCAGTTGTCCCGATAGCCGCTGCCGCGGCCCCCGTGACGGCCGCCACCATGACGGTGGTACTACGCCAACCGCGCATCCGCGCGGCCGCCGGCAGCCAGGTTCGAATCGCCGTTCTCGCCGCACAGGCCGGCCTGCCGCAGGCGGGGGTGCAGCTAATGTTGCGCGGCAGCGCGGCGATCGACGGCGGCTCTGGGCACGATGTAGTCGCTGCCACCGACGACAGCGGCTTCGCGTTCTTCCCCTTGCGGGTGGGACGGCGGCTCAACACGTACCGCCTCGAGGTCGTCCCCGTGTCAGGTGGCGCGCTGCCGGGCCGTCCCGTCATCGAGCTCATGGTACGCCCCGGTCCGCCCACCTCGGCGTTCGTGGAGCCAACGCAGATCGTGTTCGACCAGGGACTCGACTCCATCATCCCGGTCGCCGTGGCGGTGCGCGATTCCATCGGCTATCCGGTGGCCGGGGAGCCCGTGGTGCTGGGGGGGAACGCGGAGGCGGCGGGGTTCCGCTCGGACACCGCCACGACGGACTCCTTGGGGCGGGCGCGGCTGTTCGTCACATGGGGCGGTGCCCGCCAGGGCGGAACGCTCCAGGTCAAAGTCAGCGGCCGCCAGCTTGCGTGGGTGGAGGTGGTGGTTGGGGAACCGCTGTTGGAAGCCGCGACCGGTTTCCTGCCGGCCGAGACGATCCGCGGCGAGGTTGGCAGCCCGTTGGGCGCACCCCTCGTGTTCGAAGCGCGCGGCAGACTCGGTCACCCGGCCGCGGGGCGCGCCGTCTCGTTCCGCGCGGTGAACGCGGTCGTTTCACCGACGACCGCAACCACGGACGCGGAGGGACGGGTGCGCGTCGACGTCCTACTGGGCGACCGCGTGGGTGCCGCCATGGTTGTCGCGACGATCGATTCGCTCGAGCGGTTTGTGGTCCTGCAGGCGGAGCCCGGTCCCGCGGTGGAACTGGCGCTCGAGCAGAACGGGTCGCGGGTGGACGGGCGCTGGCTCGTGGTCCCGAACGACACGACATTCGTCCTCCGCCTGCGCGCGCTCGATGCTCGCGGGCATCCGACGCCCGTGACGAGCCTCGCCCGCGTGTTGTGGGCGAGCCGGGCTCAGCTGGACGCCAAGCTGCAGATCCTCCGGCTGGTGAGTGTGCAGGAGGAAGCGCAGGCGGCGGTTCTGACGTTCAAGTCGGTCGGCGTGGGCCGCACCGCGCTCAAGCTCAGCGCTGCGGACCTCAGCGCCTTGGTGAAGGTGGAGGTCGTGCCCAGGCGCTAGCCTGTCATCCGTTGAGCTTGGCCGTTCCCGCGGCTATCTTTTGCTCGCCCCAGGTCCGCAGGCTTTCCGCTCGTGAATCGCGTCAGGCCCCCGCAGGGAGCAGCGCTAAACGATGCCGGGATTCGTTGCGGGGTGCCTGGGGCATTCCACATCCAATGATCAATGTCCAATGTCCAATGATCAATGAACATTGATCATTCTACATTGATCATTCGCCAGCGAGCCGTACCCTCATCGACAATCAACGGTGCCAGGCGCAGCGCGAGGGGGGACCGTAACCGTCAGATATTGGCGCATGCCGTTGGCGATGACGGCAAGGCTCGTTGTCCCCGCCTGATCGGGCTTCAACGTCACGGTGCCCGCGGCGCTGTCCTGCGACACGCCCACGACACGGAAAATGCGCGCGTCGGCCACCGCGGCGCGCAGGCCGAGGAGCGGTGTAGGATTCGCGAACGCATCCTGCGCGGAAACGCGCACCACGACGCTTGAATCGGGGCGGATCGCGAAATGGCCCGATACGCTCGACGCGCCGCACAGCACTACGAGCTGCACCGCAGGACCCGCCGCGACGTTGAACGCGACCTGCTTCTCGACGACGCCCATTGCCGCGATCACGGTCGCCGACCCGACGCGCTCGCCCAACGTTACTCCCACGTGAACTTGCCCCGCCGCGTCCGTGGGCGCGACGGCAGGCTGGATGCTCGCGTTGATGCCCGTGAACGTCACCGCCTGACCCGACAGGACGGCGCCGGCCGAATCGCGCACCTCGAGCACCAGCGCGCGGGGCAGCTGGGTGCCGGCACTGCCGCGCTGCCCCCCGCCCGACACAAAGCCGCTGCGCTCGGCCGACACCGTGACGAGGATGCGATGCACCTGAATGACAGCCAGCGGCGGCGGAGGCGGTGGCGGCGCCGCCGGCGGCCTTGGGGGAGTGCGCGTCAGGGTGACCGCCGCCGCGCGCCGCGGCGCCCGGCGTCGCGCACAATCGTCGACGGCGGCGAGCAACGAGGCCTCGGCGCCCAGCAGGCGAAAGTCGTTGCGATCCCGGTCCGTGGGCTGGAATGTGAGGCAGTTTCGCCGCACCAGCAGCGCCAGCTCCACCGCTGAGATCCCCGCGCCGGACAGCAGTCGCACCAGGTCGCTTTTGCGCAGCGGTGCCGAGCCTTGCAGCACCAGAGCGGCGAGCACTGCGCTCAGGGCCGCGGGCATGCTGACCGCTCGAAGCCGCTCTCGACCGAATCCACGGAGGCGTACATCGCCTGATCCTGTGTCGCCCGGCGCTGATCGAACGACGCCATGCGCGCGCGACGCTCGATGTTGTACATGGCCCACAGGTTCTCGACCGAGACGAGCCCGGTGGCGAGCCCGTTGCAATCCATCCGGCCGCTCGCGAACAACGCCGCGCGGTCCTGGAAATTGCGCACGGCGCGCGACAGCGAATCCGTCAGCCGGTCGAAACGCGCGAATGGCGACGGCGGGGCCACCGGCTGCGGCACGGGCACCGGTACCAGCGCGCGCGCGGCGGGGGGCGGGGCGGGCGGGGCGGGCGCGGCGGGGGGGGCGGCCGGTGGGGGCACTGCCACCGCTGGGGCAGTCGTGGTGGGCCGGCGCCGCGGTGCAGGGGGTGGCGGTGGCTTTCGCGTGGTCAGGCGCGACACCATCTGCTTGGCGCGGTCGAGCAGTCCCGCCCACGGCGGCGGCACGCCGGGATTACGCAGCGCGAAATACCAGTACCCACCGGCCCCTGCCCCGGCGAGCAGCAGCAGAATCGCCACGCGGCGGAGCCACGGACCGCGCCGCTTGACGCGGCGCGGCTTAGGCGCCGGCTTCCTCTTCTCGTCTTCCTCGAGCAGCCTGAACGAGGGCGACGATATACGCCGCGGAGACGGTGCGGCGACCGGCGGCGGCGGCGGAACGGCGCGTACCGATTCCGGCGTCACCGTCCACGGTATCTCGTCGGTCTTTAGCGGCGGTGGTGGCGCTGGCGGCGGTGGCGGCGGTACCGGCCGTGGAGGGGGGGCCGGCGGTGGCTTCGGCGCCGGCGGTTCGTCCGGAATGAAAACCGGTGCCGCAGGTCGCGTCTTTGAGGCGCTCTTGGGCGGCGGAGGTGGAGTCGGCACCGGTGGCGGAGCCGGCTCGTCATCCGCACTCGTCTTGACGACGGGAATGTCGTCCGCGCTCGAGCGCATGATTCGGAAGCCGCGCGTCTTCTCGGGCGCCGGCGGCGCCTCGGCTTCGACTTCTTCTTCGTCCGGCTTTTCCGCCTCAGGCGGTGGCGGAGGGGGTTCGGGCGTCGGCGCGGGTTTGGGTTTCGGTCCCGTCAGCGTGGGTCCGTACGGCTTGTAGTTCCGCCACACAATGAACGAGCGTTTCTTTCCGTCCGGCTTGATCGAATCGGGCTGCAGGAGCTCGTAGAACGGCAGCGGTGTCTTGTGCCAATCGGTGTTGCCCTGTGTCGAGCGAAAGAATCGGCCCGTCACGCCGCCCGCTTCGGCTGCGACGAGGATCGCGACCTGCCAGGGGTCGGTGAAGAATTTCTCGTGAGTTTCGACATCGTGCGTGGTGAGGTATCCCCCCTGCCCCGGATGGCTGTGGTACCAGCCGAGCAGCGTCCCCGCCGCCTTTTTGAGCTGCTCCTGCATCCGGTCCCACAGTCGCGACACGACGACCTCGGTTTTGTCGCCGTAGATCGCCTGGCTGAGCTTCAGCGTCTTATCGATGATGGTGTACAGCACTCCGGTGTCCGGGTCGCGGTACACGTCGCCAATCAGGAAACCAAAGACCGCCTGCGTCGGCGAGCTCTTGATGTGGTCCTGGAGCGCGATGACGGCTTCCTGCTGAAAGAAGATCGGATAGGGCGTGCGGCTCGACGCCTTCCCCGGCGAGGTTGCCCCCGGCGCTGCCGGCGGATTCCACAGGATTGCCCGATCCATGGGCATCGGTTGCGGGCGTGGGTCCGGTCGTGCACTCATCGCAGCGTTTCCACGACGATCCGGGCGGCGCGCTCGACGTCCGTCCTGCTCACATCGAGATGCGTGACCGCGCGCAGCCGCCGCGGTCCCCACGGCGCGAGCCGGACTCCAGCCTGCGCCAGCCGCTGCGACACCGACTCGGGTGTGTCACCGCTGCGCAGCAGGTCGACCATCACGATGTTCGTCTGTGGGTCTGACGGCCTGACGGCCGGACTGCCGGACAGGAGCTCGGCGAACCGTTTGGCGTTGGCGTGGTCGTCACCGATCCGTGCCAGGTTGTGATCGAGCGCGTACACTCCCGC
>Ga0137418_10003094_pt1 | contig 15290 bp, 8 predicted proteins | sample CZODoug3_1_2_16f_FD_122242 | JGI IMG/M metagenome (GOLD analysis project Ga0137418, IMG submission 122242) | Vadose zone soil fungal communities from Angelo Coast Range Reserve, California, USA - CZODoug3_1_2_16fungal (Hybrid Assembly) | ecosystem: Environmental > Terrestrial > Soil > Vadose... | reverse complement strand
GCCCACGCCGAAGTGGCGTACGTGTGCGACGTGGATTCGGTCGTGCTGGCCAAGGGCGGTGCCGCCGTCGCCGGCGTACAGGGTAAATCGCCCAAAGGGCTCGGCGACTTTCGCAAGGCGCTCGAGGACAAAGACGTGGATGCCCTGGTGATCGCGGCGCCCGACCACTGGCACACGCCCGCCGCGTTGCTCGCGCTGCAGGCGGGGAAGCACGTTTACGTGGAGAAGCCGTGCGGGCACAACCCGCGCGAAGGCGAGCTGCTGATCGACGCGCAGCGCAAGCACGGGCGGGTCGTGCAGATGGGGACGCAACAACGCTCCGCGCCCCGTTCGATCGAGATCATCCAGGCGATCAAGCAAGGCGCGATCGGGCAGCCCTATCTCGCGCGCACCTGGTACGCCAACACGCGGGGCCCGATCGGCCGCGGCAAACCAGCGCCCGTACCTACGAACCTGGACTACGAGCTGTGGCAGGGCCCGGCGCCGCGTACGCCGTACCGCGACAACGTCATTCATTACAACTGGCATTGGTTCCGGCGCTGGGGAACGGGCGAGATCCTCAACAACGGCACCCACGAGATCGACGTCGCCCGGTGGGCGCTGGGCGTGAGCTACCCCACGCGCGTCACGTCCGTCGGCGGGCGCTATCACTACGCCGACGACTGGGAGTTTCCCGATACGCAGGAGGCCAGCTTCGAGTTCGCGGACGGGAAAGTCATCATCTGGCAGGGACAAAGCTGCAACGGGCTGACCACGTTCGGGCGGTCGCGCGGCACGGCCATCCTGGGCACCGCCGGCAGCGTGGTGCTCGACCGCGATGGTTACACGATGTACGACCTCAAGGAAAAGGTGATGAAGTCGTCCCTCGCCGCGCAGGCGGCAGACGGCCTCAATGTCACCGCTGACGACGAGATGACGGCTCTGCACATCGACAACTTCGTGGATGCGATCCGCACGGGGACCGCGCTTCGGCAGCCGATCGAAGAGGGCGCGAAGAGCGTGCTGCTGGGCCACCTCGGCAACATCGCGCAGGCGACCGGCCGCGTCCTGCGGGTCGACGCCACGTCGGGCCGCATTACGGGCGATGAAGCCGCGATGAAATGGTGGCAGCGGGAGTACGCCCCGGGCTGGGCGCCCACGGTGTAAGCCCGTGACCGCCGTCCTCGACCCAGACCGCTTTTTCGATTCCGATCCTGCGGTCCGCCGCATCGCGCGGGATCTGTACGAAGGGACGCGGCGGCTGCCCATCGTCTCGCCCCACGGTCACGTGGATCCGCGGATCCTGGCCCGGGACGAGCCCTTCCCGGAGCCCGCGGCGCTGATGGTGCAGCCCGACCACTACATCCTGCGCCTGCTGTACGCTCATGGCGTCTCGCTCGAGTCCCTCGGCATTGCGCGCCGGGACGGAGCGCCCGTCGAGACCGATCCGTGCAAGGTGTGGCAACGCTTTGCCGATCACTACTACCTGTTCCGCGGCACGCCCACCGGCGCCTGGCTCGAGTACGAGCTGCACGAGGTATTCGGCGTCGGCGAGCGGGTGTCCGGCGAGACGGGATCGCGCGTCTACGACGAGATCACCGATAAGCTGGCTTCCCCCGAGTTCCGCCCGCGGGCGCTGTTCCAGCGTTTCGCGATCGAGCTCCTCGCCACGACGGACAAGGCCAGCGATCCACTGCAGCACCATCAGGCCATCCGGGACTCCGGGTGGCCGGGACGTGTGATCCCCTGCTTCCGCCCCGACGCGGTGTTTCAGATCGCCTCCCCCGGCTGGCCGGCCGAGCTGGAAGCGCTGGGCCGGGAGCACGGCGCGCCCCTGGTGGACTACGGTGAATTCGTCCACGCACTGCAGGATCGCCGTGCGTTCTTCAAGAGCATGGGGGCTACGGCCACCGATCACGCGGTACTCGAGCCCTATACCATTTGGCTGCCGCCCAACGAAGCGGAGGTCCTGTACCAGCGGGCGAGGCAGCGCGACGTAACGCCGGCGGACGAACGGCGCTTCATGGGCCACCTCCTGATGGAGATGGCGCGGCTGTCGTTGGAGGATGGCCTCGTCATGCAGATTCACGCCGGCGCGCTGCGAGATCACAACCGTCTCCTGTTCGAGCGGTTCGGTCCCGATCGGGGCGGGGACATTCCCGTCGCCACCGAGTTCACGCGTAACCTGCGCCCGTTGCTCAACGCCTACGGCAACGACTCCCGCTTCACGCTCGTAGCGTTCACCCTGGACGAGTCCACGTACAGTCGCGAGCTGGCGCCGCTCGCCGGGCACTACCCCGCGATGCGCCTGGGACCGCCCTGGTGGTTCCACGACTCCCTGGAAGGCATGCGACGCTTTCGCGAGCGCACGATGGAGACCGCGGGGATCTACAAGACCGCCGGCTTCAACGACGACACCCGCGCGTTCTGCTCGATTCCCGCGCGGCACGATCTGGCGCGCCGGGTAGACGCGAATTTTCTCGCGGGGCTCGTCGCACGCCATGTGATCGACGCGAGCGACGCCCGCCGCATGGCGCGGGCGCTCGCCTACGAGCTGGCGAAGCAGACCTACAAGCTGTGACGCCGCGCGCTCATGTAGCCCGGGCGCCCGGGCGGGTGAACCTCATCGGCGAGCACATCGACTACTGCGGCCTATCCGTTTTCCCCATGGCCCTCCGCCGCAGCGTGCGCATCGAATTCAACCCCCGCGCCGATCGAGAGATGCGCCTCGCCGACCGTGACCCGGGCTTCGCGCCGAGCGCGTTCTCGGTGAGTGAGAGCATCCCGCCGGGTCCGGCGGGCGACTGGGCCAACTACGCCAGGGCCGCGGCTCAGGCCCTTGCCCGGCGGTTCCCGGATCTGCGAGGCATCGACGCACTGGTGGAGAGCGATCTCCCGATCGCCGCGGGGCTCAGCTCTTCGTCCGCGCTCCTCGTCGCGATCGCCCTCGCGATCATGCATGCGAACCGGGTGACGATGGCGTCGCTCGAGCTGATGGAGCTCTTGGCGCGGGGCGAGCGCTACGTGGGCACCGCGGGCGGCGGGATGGACCAGGCGATCATCCTCGGTGCCCAGGCCGGGTGCGCGTCACGAATAGACTTCCAACCGCTCCGGCTCACCCCCACTGCCGTGCCCACTGGCTGGCGGTTCATCGTGGCCTGGAGCCTGGTGCACGCCGAGAAGTCCGGGGCCGCGCAGCAGGCGTACAACGAGCGGACGCGGCAGGGGGACGAGGCGCGGCGCCTGGTGGCCTCGCGGCGTGGTCTGCCCGAGGACACCGCCTACGCCGCGCTCCTAACGGCGGACTCGGTCGACGAGCTGCTCAAAGTGGCGGGAGCGAGCATGCCACAGGTACTCTCGCGACGGTTCCGCCATGTACTCACCGAGGGAGCACGCGTGCGGCAAGCGGAGGCGGCCATGGCCGCTGGGAACCTCGAGGCGTTCGGGCGGCTGCTCGATGCCTCGCATCAGAGTCTGCGGGACGATTACGAGGTGAGCCATCCCGAACTGGACCGGCTGGTGGAGCTGGCTCGGGAGGCAGGTGCGGCGGGGGCGCGACTCACGGGCGCGGGGTTCGGTGGCTCGATCGTGGCGCTGTGTCGCGTCGAGCGGGCGCCGGAGGTCATCTCCGCTCTGCGGGAAAAGTTCTACGCCCCGCGCGGCGTGGCGGACGACGTGGAGCGGCACGTGTTCGTGGCCGAGCCGTCGGGCGGTGCGGAGGTTCTGGCCCCGGGGTGAGCCCCGGGATTGCGCCCGCGGTCAGTGACCGCCCAGGCCGGGCGGATCTGGTCGCCCAGGAACTTCAAGCCGCGAGCGAGCTGCGTCTCCACGGTCTTCTCGCAGATGCCGAGCCGGTCGGCGATCTGGGCGTAGCTCAGCTCATCGATCAGTCGCAGCTTGCACACCGCGGCTCGCTTGGCGGGAAGCTCGTCGAGGGCTCGCTGGACGGCAGCCACAAGTTCCGCTGCCTCCAGAGTGGACTCGATCTCCGCCGCTCGTGCCACCTGACCGCCCCGCCCCCCCCACCGCCGCGCCACGGCGGCACGCTCCAATCGATCCCGTGCGGCATTGCGGACCGCGAGGTAGAGGTAGTTCCGGACGGCGCCGGCGGGAACCCAGTCCTCCCGGCCGCGCCAGATCCGGAAAAACACGTCCTGCACGACCTCTTCCGCGTCCTCCTTGACGTGTCCGTAGCGGAAGGCAAAGGCGTAGAGCCGCTGCCAGTAGGCGCGATACAGCGCCTCGAACGCATCCATGTCCCCCCCGCGGATGCGATCCGCCAATACGCGTTCGTCGGCGTCGGTAGTGGCGGCGTCGCGAGAGATCTCAGGACGGTTGGCGAAGCTGGTGTTGAGCGGCATCCACGACGACCCAGGGCGCGTCCTACGTCGTTAGCGTGTTTGCTTCATGCTTGCTGCGTCGCAAGATTTCGGCCGCCGCTGTGGCGAGGTCGTGGCGATCGTCAGTGTGGCGCGCGCGCCACATCAACGGGCAGGGTCACCCAAACTCCCGATATGCCCCGTAGCTGGCCAGCTGGTCTTCGCCGAGCTCGCTGGGAATTGGCAAACACGGCTCGTTCAATCGCTCGCAGATCTGCTTCCACAAGTCGGTGCGGGTGTAACGTTGATGGATCTTCTGGAACGAAACCGATAGCAGCAGGCGCTTGGCTGTTTGATACTCACCCTTATCGATCAGGAGCTGCACGCGTCGCTCGATGATCCGCTCATCCTGCAGAGCGTCGACCTGGTCCAGCCATGTCTCGCGCTCGGGCCTAGTATGTGGTCCGAGATCGCGCAGGACCGCATCGCGCTCGACAACAATCTGTGGATGTACTTGCAACCACTTCTCCTGAATCGACCTGAACGCCGCTCCGGCCCCCTCGACATCGCCTTCGAGTTTGAGCAGCCGGGCCAACAGCGCCTTGGCAAGCCCGAGATTACTCGTCGATAGCACCTGGATAGCTGCTTTCCTTTTTCCTGTTCCGGCGAGCCAGGCGCCAGCATGGAATCTCCAGCGTTCCGACTCGTCTCCAGTGGTATGCTCGATTGCCCATTCGAACGCGGCCGTCAGGTCTTCCATACCGGAAGGAGCCCACACACTGTGATGGACTTGAGGAGGGTCCGGGAGCCGTTGTCCGCTGCGGTAGGCATGCACGAGATCGTTCCACACCTTCACTTCGTCTTCTCTTGCCCAACCGAACACAGGAACCTGCGTGACCGGCCGGAGCGCTACGTGGGGAACTCGCAGGGCATAGACATTCAACGGCTTGTCAGCAGGGATCCAAAACTCCACGTGCCAGCGTGTTTGGCCGGGGTGTAAGTCCAGCTTGATGGACTGATCCGCAATCGGACCACCCTGTATCTCGACATACGGCTCCTGTCTCGCCGTGCTCAGCGTGGCCCAGGCGCGATCTCTGCCGACGCCATAGCTCCACAATTTCATTCCGGGCGCGATCGCCTGATCGGCGATGTGATACAACCCCGTCCCGCGCGACGGCGTGAAGGCGCCGAACGCATTCGCATCCTTGGTCTTCCAGAAGAAGCCCGTCATTTCCTGGATGTCCGCCTCGCGCTTCGGGCCCGACTCCAGCCAATCGATCGTCGCGAGTCGCGACGAATGAGCCAACACCTTGCCATTGGGGAAATGGTATTCGGTATCGGGAGCGCACGGCACGGCGGCGTTCGACCACGACATCCAGGGATGCGTGGCAGCTCCGGGATTGTGAAAGACCGTGCGCTGCGTCAAGAAATCGTCCTCGGCACCCAGGGAGTATTCCACGGACCACTGCATGCCGAACCGCAATTCCCGCTCTCCACAGGTGACGTACGCCCGCGGTGGCGTGAGATCGATGGCGTAGAGTACCGGGTCGTTTTGCGTGGGGGAATGCGAGATGGGGAAGCTCACTTCGATGCCACCGGCGACGAAGCCGAACCGGGGCAAGATGCGCGTCGGCCGGATGACGTCCGGAACGTACAACACTTCTTTGCCTGACCCCTTGTGAACTATCGATGTGACTCTTCCGCCGAGGTCGGGACAAATCACGACCTTGATCTTGTCGTTTTCCAGTGCGACAAACCGGTACTGCTTGGGCACCGGTCGCTCGGAGGTCTCCGAGTAGCTGACGTACGGATAGACGCCATCCGGATCGAACGCCGTCGGGACCGGACCGGCGGGCGTCAGTTCGTGGGTGAGGACGTAATGCCGACCTTCGCTGCAGACCACTCCGCTATTTCGCAAGGCGCTCGCTTAACGCCTCCAGCATCCCCATTCCTTTGTGGACGGCTTCCGTGATTCTCGTCTGATCGTAGGTCCGTTTACTGTAATCGTGATCTCCCACGAATGTGCTCAACTGATCGTCCAACTCCAGGAGGTGCCGTTTGATCGTGCCATCCGTCGATCGGAATGCCAGTGCCCGCAGGATGCGGATTTTTTCGTAATCGACGATTCCCTCGCGCAGCTTCTCAAACCGGACACTGCTCATCGCTCCGGGATAAACGAGAAACTCATCTCCTGCCGGCCACAACGCGTGCCGGGCATCGCGCACCGGGTCTGCGGGCCAGGCATCGTAGGCCCAGCGTAAGAAGCCATCATAGCCGTACGCCGCCGAATACCAACCGATATACCGGCCTTCGATCGGCGGCGAAAACACGAAGGTATTGGGCTTCTGGGGGGTGCAGCACACGTAATACGTGGTGGTGGACCCTCGAGCCGAACGGGCTCGGACCTCCTGCTGGCTCGGCTCGCTCGTGATGATCGGAGAGTAATCGTTCAAGAGCGAGTCCAGCTCCGTATGCCAATTTCCCGCGTAGGTGATCTTCCACGCCGGGGAGTGCGCTTTGATCACGCGGATCGCGGCCAGCGTCAGCGGCATTTCGTTTTCATTGATGCCGAGGTAGGTCCGATTGAACCAGCCGCGCTGCTCCAGGTGGCGCTTGAGATCGTCGAGAAACGCGTGCCACACCGACGCGAAGGTCGCGGAATCCGGTGCCCACGTCTCGTAGACGTAGTTTCCCGATCGCTCGTCCAAGTAGCGGAACCGGTTCCCCCAGGGAAGTGGCGTATAGATCGTGATCGCCTTGGTTATGCCGGCGGCCATCGCCAGCTGCACGTATTGGTCGAAGATGTCGTAATCGAATTGCCAGGTCGCGTTCGACCGCTTGGTCCATTCGATCATGGACCTTTCGATCATGTAGGAATTGTCGGACCAGGGCGAATGGACGGCGTAAGTCGTGATGTACTTCCCACCCGCCTCCGCATACAGCCGCAGATGCTCTTTGAGCAGCGCTTTGTGCTCGACCGACCAGGGAGCGACGTGATAGTACCAGGCGATGACCCAGGGATTCTGCCACAGGTCCAACCGGAACTTCCAACCACTGGGTGGGGGCAGGGTCTGGTTCTGAACGGTTATCTGGGTCTTAAGCGCCGCGCGACCCTTTTCGGAGCTGACGTCGATTGTTCCCCGGTACACACCGGGCGCCGTACCGGCGGGGATGTCCAACGACAGCCAGATCGGCCTGGCGGTGCTGGCGGGCAAATCGAACCGCTGGAAGGGTTCCAGCCGGTCCGGCATGAGGTAGGGTGGGTTCGAGTCGGTCACCCCGCAGCTCACGGCGGTGGCGCCGTAGGGGTAGTTCGACACGACATAGCGCACGAGATAGACGTGCACATTGCGGCCGGCGAGTACGTTCCCCTTGTCGTTGACGAGGTCGCTGACGGCGACGCGTATCTGGTTTACGGTATCCGGCGACCAGGCCACCAGCTCGGTATTCAACCGTTCGCCTTTCCAACCGGTTGCTTCCCACACCTGGGAGGGCTGTGGCAGGTCGGGGACTTCGCTCCTGAAATACGCCTGATCTGTCGACGCGAACGAGACGTTCAGCCCGTGCTGCTGTGCTGACCACCGCGCTGGGTCGCTCGGAGCATCGAAAGTGTATTCCGGTTCAAAGTGGTACGGTGGGACGGGGACTTTGCCGGGCGCGATGCGCGCACGATGCCCCTGTCCGTCCTGCGCGTGGACGAGGACGGCAACGAGAGCCCCGAGGCAACACGCCGCGACGATCCGCCGCATCACCAGCCTGGATTCTGGGTGAGGGTGCCGCGCGACAATTGCACCTGCTGCAGCGGAATCGGGTCGAGATAATGCTGCGGCACTAGGAAGCGGCGTGAGGCTGCCGCTTCCGCGACGACGAAGCCGCCCGCGTCGACCTGGATATCCACACCCACCACCAAGGTGGAATCCCGGTGTTGGTATTCCGTGCCGAGAAATTTCACGCCGCGCAGCGCCTGGGGCATCTCGGTTTCCGCCGTTTTCCAGCGCCGCAAGTCGTCACGCCGGAATCCTTCGAACGCCAATTCCACGGTCCGCTCTCTCCTGATCTCCGTGAGCATGTCCAAGCCGTTGCTCGTCACAAAAGCGTTGTTCAGCACGGGCATGCCAACGCGCCCACGCAGCAGGTTGATCGTCCCGTTCAGGTTGGCATCGGAGATCGTACCGTCGCGCTCAAACAAGGCCTCGGCGAGGTTCAACAACACCTCGCCGAACCGAAACTCCTTGAAATCGTACTCACCGGCAAACTGCGTCGCCTCGACCGTCTCGTCCTCGAACTTGCGAATCATGTAGCCGGTGCGAGTCGCGCTGCTGCCCGCGAAACCTGGAACGATCGGCTGGAACCCACTCTCCCGGAAGCCGTCCGACCCCGGGACGATGAACGTCATCGCCATTCTCGGGTCCCGGTTTTGAAACTCAGTCGTCTCCAGGGAATCGTATCCCCGGAACAGCGGGGAGGTGGCAATGGGTAAACCGTCGGTGCACAGGTACATGTCCGCCAACTTCTTCGTGGGAATCATGAAATTGAACCACAGCTCTCTGGTCCAGTTGTGGGTGGCGCGGCCCGCCCAGTATCGCCTTGCCAGGATCACCTCTTTGCTGTCGTCCCCCAGCAGAATGAACAGGTACTTGTAGCTGCTGTCCGTGCCGTGGTCCCTATAGAGGTCGTATTCATTCGATGCAATGAGTTGCTGCCCGGCCGCGATGGCGGCCGTGAGCATCGCCGTCGGATCACCTTCGACATGGTACTTGAGCCACGTGCCCTGGTACAGCGCAGCCCGGGCCTTGAGGGCGAGAGCGGCGCCCTGCGTGACCCGCCCCAGCTCCGCGGGGCTCAGCTGGCTCTGCTTCTCGAGTTTCGCCGCGGCGGTGTCGAGATCGCCGATGATGAAATCGATGATCTGTTGTTGCGTCGATCGGGGCGTGTATACCTCTGCCGAGGATACGTCCAGCACCTTGGTGATCAGGGGAACGCCGCCGTATGTCTTGACCAGATTCCAGTAGTGATAGGCCCGGAAAAACCGCGCCTCGCCGACCCAGCGATCGATCTGCGCCCCCAACCCGGATTCCGCCGCCTTCTGCAGCAGATAGTTCGTGCCCCGAATGCCCGTGTAGGCATTATCCCACACCGACGAATTGGCGGGCGGCAGGTACGACCCATTGCTGACCGAACGGAAATCGGGAGGGGGATTAGGGACACCCGAGACTCCAAACGCGATATCGGAATTGACTTCGGTGTAGTTGGGCCCCTTGAGGCTGAAATAGAAATCGTTGGCGGCCAGCTCGAACTGGTCCGGGCTCTTCCAGAACGAGGCATCCGAAATCTGATCTTTCGGGTTGAGATCGAGCGGGTTACACGCGCCGGCCAGCACCAGGCAGAGGCCGATCCGCGCCACAGTCGCTTGTGTTTTCATGGTCGCCCCAAGCCTAGAACGTGATGTCGGCGCCAACCGAGTACAGTCGCTGGAATGGATAGTTGAACCCATTCGCGGACGCTTCCGGATCCCAGCCTCCCGGCACCTGGTCCGTTTCCCACAGGTCGAATCCACTGAAGTAAATCCGTGCGCGGGACAGTCCCGCCCGCCGGGTGAGTGCTTCCGGGAGGGAATACCCGATCTGCAGGTTCTTCAATCTCAGGTACGCTGCGTTGATGGCGGTCAGAGTCGACGGCTGATAATTCCAGGATCTGATGCTGCCGTGACTGAGGCGCGGATACGGAGCATTGGGGCGATCCTCATTCCAAGTGTTGCCGTAATAGAACAGCGGCGGTTGCCGCCACCAGTCGCTCCAGGGCATGCTGTAGTCGTCGGTTCGGATCAGCGTCCGGTTCCCCACGCCCTGCATGAAGACACCGAGATCGAAGCTCTTCCAGGTCAGATTCAGGTTCATTCCATAGATGAACCGCGGCGTGGCACTCCCCAGGTTGACCACGTCGCCATCCTGACCCGGCGTATCGCCGTACAAGCTGATCTTGCCATCATGATTCAGGTCTTTGTATTTCGCATCGCCGATACCGATGTCCGACGGCACGCCTTGCAGCTGCTTATAGGCATCGAGCTCCGCCTGGGTGCGAATCAACCCATCGAACACGTAGCCGAAATACGTATTGACCGGATAGCCCTGACGTACGTAGTTGAGGCCCAGCACGTACGTGTCCTGTCCGCCATAATTGACGACCTTGTTCTTGGCATCGCTGAGCGATACACGCGCCGAGTATTGCAGTCCCGCAACCTGACCTTTCCATCCCAGTGACGTCTCGAACCCCCACGTCTTCAGCTGACCGGCGTTGGTGTACGGCGGCACCGCACCGAGCAGGCTGGGATAGGCGACCGGGATCAGCATGTCTTTGTTGCGCTTGATGAAATAGTCGAACGCTAGGTCGAGCTTGGACGAGAACATGGTCGCATCCAACCCTACGTTGCTGGTGGCAACGGTCTCCCACGTTCTGTTGTTGTCGACCATGCCCGCCAAGAAGGCCGAGTGGTCCTGTCCACCTTGCCCGAACGGATAGGGACAAGGAGGATTTCCACAGGTCTCGTATCCTCTGCCTATCGTGATCAGCTGGAGGTAGTCGTAGAGGTTGATGCCCTCCTGGTTGCCGGTTTCTCCATAGGATGCCCGGAGCTTCAGGTTGTCGAACGCGGGCAGATGCCGGGCAAACGGCTCCTCCGTGAGGCGCCAGGCCACGGCGACGCCGGGGAAAAATCCCCAGCGGTGACTGGGCGCGAAGCGCGAGCTGCCATCCCATCGCAGGTTCGCATCCAGCATGTACTTATTCTTGAACATGTAGCTCAGGCGGGAAAATCCCGACCGAATCGTCCAGTGCCCACCGCCGCCGTTGTTGGACATGTTAGCAGACGATCCGAGTCCTAGTCCCCACACGTCCTGGTTGAGAAAGTCGCTTCTGCCCGCGTTGAACTGGTCGATGTCGCTGTCTTCGTGCGACGCGCCCGCCATGATCTCGACCTGATGCTTGTCGGCAAACAGCTTGCTGTATTGGAGGTAACCGATGTAGTTCCGGTGCGTGCCTTCCGAGTCCGACCTGGTGACCCAATTCTGATCGGGGTTCGCGATCGAATAGTACACCACACCGCTGTTGTCCCACTTGTACAGGGGAAAGCTCTTGCCGATGTCCGTGTTATTCTGCGTTCGGTAATCGATGCCGGCCTGGAGATTGAGCTTCAGCCCCTCCACCACATCGACGATCGCCTTGAAATTCGTGCCGACACTCCGCGTATTGAACTGGGCGGTTGCCGCTTCCTGGGCCTGGGCGAGCGCGTTCCCCCAGCCACCTTGCGCAAAGAAATGTTGACCACCTTGCGTGTAGATGGGATGATTGGGCATGCCAAAAATCGTTTCCACCATCACGCGTCGAGCGCCGATCCCTCCGATATCCGACATATCCTGGTTGTCCAGGGCCAGCTTGGATTCCAAGCGGATCCGCTTGGAAACGTCGTAGTCGAAATTCAGCCTGAGATTGTAGCGTTTGTTGCCGTCGTCCGCGTAGCGGATCACCCCTTGCTGGTCCGCAAAGGTCCCCGACAGGTAGTAGGCTGAATTCGGGCCTCCGCCGGACACGGTGAGCGTCTGCTTGTGCTCGAACCCGTTCTCGAACACCGCCTTGCGCCAGTCGGTGTTCGTGAAGAACAGCATCCACCCCGAGCTGGCGTACAGGGGATGCGGGATGGGATTGGGGTCGCCCGCCTTCACCCGCGCCAGCAGGTCGGGCGTATACATCGGCGCGGCGCCGGCGTGGATGTTCGCCTCGTTATCCATGACCGCCATCTGGTAGTTATTGGGCGTATCCATCATCCCTGCCAAATGGGTGGTCGCGACGTTCGAGCTGTACGTGACCGTGGGCGCCCCACGTTTTCCTCGCTTCGTGGTTACGAGAAACACACCGTTCGCGGCGCGCGCGCCATAAATCGACGCCGCGGCATCTTTCAGCACATCGATCGATTGGATGTCGGCGGGGTTCAGTAGATCGAGGTTGCCCGGGATCCCGTCGATCAGCACCAGCGGGGAATTTCCGCCGTTGGCGGCGAACAAGTTGTTCTTGTCCGCGGGAACCGACGACACGCCCCGCAGATTGAGACTGAATTCTTCGGCTCCTGGCTGGCCCGAACCGCGCTGCAACAGCAAGCCGGGAACGGCGCCCTGCAGGGCCGCCAGCGTACTCGTGACCGGGCGATCTTCCAGTGCTTCCGGACCGATCGACGCGACGGCGCCGGTGAGATTCTCGCGCTTCTTTTCGCCATACCCTACTGCGACAACCGCTTCCAGCTCGATCGCCTGCGCCTTGAGCTGCAGGTCGAGCACGGTCTCCTTTCCGTCCTCGACGACGACGCTCGTGTCGACGGCGGCATAGCCCAGCATCCGGGCGCGCACCCGCTGTGTCCCCACCGGCACGCCGCTCAGCAGATAGTGTCCCGTGGCATCGGCGTCGGCGCTGAGCCGGGTGCCGACGACGCCGACGATGGCCCGCGGCAGGGGATCACCGGTTCCCGCGGCCGTCACCGTCCCCGTGATCATGCCGAGCTGCAGGGCGGGCTCCCCCTCCGGCCGCTTCACCAATGTGGCCCGTCCCTCCGGCGTGAACACGATGTCGACGCCCGCGTCGAGCAGCACATCGGTCAGCGCCGCCGCCACCGTTATGCGGCCCGCGCGCAGGTTCACGCGCGCCCCGGCCGGCAGCACGTCGTCGGCATAGACCAGGCTCAGCCCCGCTTGCCGCGAGATCTCCGCCAGTGCCTGCTTGAGTGTGGCACCGTCGAACGCGAGCGAGAGCCGTCGACGTAACACCGCCGATCGCGTCAGATCGACCGGGACCGGCTCGGGCCGCTCCGCCATCGCCAGGAGGAATCGGGGGCCCCGGCTGGCGGCCGGGTCGCCCAAGTCTTGCGCGGTGACGCCGCGCGCGAACAGCGCGAGGATGAGAGAGGACAACGCGACGCGATACATGAGCATGATGGTTACCTGCCGTTCCGGAGCAAGAAGACGGACCCCTCGGCGCGCTCGACACGCAGGCCGACGGTCAACCCAATGCGTTTCAGGACCTGATCGATCGACTCGTTCTGGAAGGTCGCCGTGAGCCGACGCGTGGCGAGGGCGGAATCGGCCAGGCGGATCTCGACGTTGTACCACCGTCCGAGCGTACGCACCACGTCGCCGACTGGCGTGCCGTCGAAGGCCAGCACGCCCCTGGTCCACGCGAGGTAGCGTCCGACATCGACGCCGCGTCGCACCGCGGCGACACCCCTCGGCTCGAGCCTTCCCAGGTCCCGGGCCTCGAGCACCAGCGCGGGCGAGTGGGGAACCGCGGTCGTATCGGCGCGCGAGAGCGCCACGCGCCCTTCGGCCACGACCACTTCGGTCGCGACCTGATCGGCATACGCCCGCACCACGAACGCGGTCCCCAGATCTTCAGTGAGGCTCGCGGCAGTGTGGACGCGGAGCGGACGCTGTGAGTCGGGTGCGACCTGGAAATAGGCTTCGCCGTCGAGATACAGGTCGCGGCGCGCCGTGCCGTAGTCGGTCGTGTAGCGGACGCGACTCCTGGGCGCGATGGTGACCTGGGTGCCGTCTTGCAGGCGGACGACCAGGCGCTGCGCCGCGGTGGTGGCATACTCGCGCCACTGCGGCGTCCGCCGCAGCGCGCCCCCCACGCCGATCAGCGCGACGACCAGCGCCGCGGCGGCCAACGCTCCCACAAGCACTCGCCGTGACACGCGCGGCCGCGGGGCGACGTCGAGCGTTTTGACCGCCTTGGCCCACGCCGCATCGGCGCTGCTCTCGGGTGCTCGATCGGCTACGACACGCTTGATGAGCCGCAGATCCTCGAGGAGCAGGCGGTGCTCGGGGTCATCCACGAGCCACCGCCGCACCGCCTCCGCTTCCGCAGCCGACGCCTCGCCCGCCAGGTAGCGGTCCAGCAGGAGGTAGAGGCGCTCGTCGTCCATGCCCCCTATAACGGGGGAGGGGCCTCATAACCCCCAAACCGATGGCAGTTAGGGGGGATCAGTCGTCAGGTAACCTCCTGCTTCCCCCACATCCTCGGCACGAGTCGCAACAAACCGAAGCCGCTCACCAGGAAGACCGCCGCCCACAAGATCGCCTGCGGCGTCCGCTCGTACAGCACGCTGCCGGTGCCGAACAACGCGGAATAGATGAACGCGCAGCCGAACACCCAGCCGAGCAAGGAATGGGGCAGGCTGTCCGGCGAGGAGGCCAGGCCGGCCTCCTGGCGGATCGACTCCCAACCAGGTCCGGCCGGACGCACCAGTTTATAGAAGGAGAGCAGCGTCGTTCGATCGGTCGGTGGCGTGAGGTAGGCCACCGCCACCCACACGACGGTCGTGGAGGCGACCGTGAGGATGAGCGAGATGTGCCCCGGCACCACGTGGCCTGCCCTGGCGGCGATCGCGAATCCGAGCGCCACGAGGAACGAGCTGACCATCGCGGCCACCTCGCACCAGGCGTTGACGCGCCACCAGAACCAGCGCAGCAGGTAGATCAACCCGGTCCCGGCGCCGACTGAGAGGATCAGATCGAAGGCCTGCTTCGAGGTGCTCAGGGCATAGGTCGCGAGCGCGGCGACGATCATGAGCAGGGCCGTCGTGAGACGGCCCACGAGCACGTAATGCTTTTCGCTCGCCCCTTTGTTCAGGAAGCGGCGATACAAATCGTGCACCAGGTAGGAGGTGCCCCAGTTGAGATGCGTTTCGATGGTCGAGCGGTAGGAGGCGAGCATACCGGCGATCATGAACCCCAGAAACGGCGCCGGGAGGAAGCGGTACATCGCCGGATACGCCATGTCGTTCCCGATGAGGCTGGGATCGATGTAGGGATAGGCCCGAGCGATGTCGGACAGCTGCGGGTAAATCACCGTGGACGCAAGGGCAACGAGTATCCACGGCCATGGCCGCAACGCGTAGTGCATCGCGTTGAAGAGCAGCGTGCCCACCACCGCGTCCTTCTCCGTGCG
>Ga0137418_10003093_pt1 | contig 15291 bp, 10 predicted proteins | sample CZODoug3_1_2_16f_FD_122242 | JGI IMG/M metagenome (GOLD analysis project Ga0137418, IMG submission 122242) | Vadose zone soil fungal communities from Angelo Coast Range Reserve, California, USA - CZODoug3_1_2_16fungal (Hybrid Assembly) | ecosystem: Environmental > Terrestrial > Soil > Vadose... | reverse complement strand
GGGTTCGGGGTCTCGCGTTGTACGTCGTGCAACAGCGCTTGAAACGCGAGGCGCCCAAGTTCGGCTTGCGACATCTCAATCGTGGTCAGCGGGGGGATTATATATTGCGAGAGGTGGATATTGTCGAAGCCAATCACGGAAAGATCTCGTGGAACCAGGATCTTTTCGCTATAGCACTTGCGCATCACACCAATCGCCGTCATGTCGTTCGAACAAAGCACCGCGGTCGGGCGCAAGTGCCGATTTAGCAGTTTCGAAAATGCCTCTTCTCCGCCCTCCAAGGTATGGTTGCCCTCCACGATCAACTCCGGATCAGCGGCCATTCCGATCTCGCTCATCGATCGGATGAACGCATCCTTTCGGGCAAGGGCAGATTTCAAGTTCAACGGACCGGTAATGAATGCAATCTTTTCATGACGCAAGGCGGCCAGGTGTTGTACCGCCTGACGAATTCCATGGAGATAATCGATTCGAATATTGCTGACGCGCGGCCGCGGCGGACCAACATCTACGAAAACCAGCGGCACGTTGCGAAGTTTAAGGTCGTCGAGGAGCGATTCCTCCATGCCGAACGTCATAACCGCTACGCCTTCGACCCGGTGCTCGAGCATGCGCCTTACCGAGGTCTTCATGCGCTCGGGATCGTGAACCGTCGAAGTCACCAGGATTTCGTAATTGTTCTGGAGAGCAGTCTCCTCGAAAACACGGATGATTTCCGGGAAGAATGGGTTCGTGATTTCCGAAACGATCAAACCAAAAATACGGCTGCGCCCGGAAACCAGCGCGCGCGCCTGCGTGTTCGGAAAATACCCAAGCTCTTCGACAATTCTCCACACGCGCTTGGCCAGTTGCGGTTGCACGCTGGGATGACGGTTAATGGTACGCGACACCGTGGCCGTTGAAACTCTTGCGCGTTTAGCGATTTCGCGGATATTCATTTGTCGCTACCCAGGATCCTATTGCTGTGGCACGCTTCTTGCACGATTGCAATCGTCCGATTGGGAAGCTCCCCGATCGGTTGCGCCACAGGACGGCACGGCGTTTCCCCAAAAATCATGTCCGCCGTTTTTTTCGACGGACCTTCCGGTTTTTCTCGAGCGTGACGTCGGCTGCAAACGATAGCCAGTCAAAGAGAGTATCCCCATTGTTCCTTGACCCGGAGCCACCAACTTTGGATCAGCCGCCAGCGCATCAGGATCGTGCGCTGGCGCTTCGATGCCGTAATAAACATTGGCATCGAACAGATTGCCTTTGCTCTCCCCAAAACCGTGAGCAGTATCGTAAGCGCCGTCAGCAGCGCGCGAAATTCCGTAGGAGAATCGCGCAGTTCCTGCCACGTAAAAAATGTTGTTGTAGAAATGGCTGCTTTCGGACCACCCGTGCCAATTCGAAAAAAGCAGCATATCTACCACGCGCTCTGGCCTTACGTATATTGTGTTGTTGTAGATCAGGCTATCTCTTACGGGGCCGGCAATGTTGATGCCGCGTGTGCGGTCATTCTGGCTTATGTTGTAACGCACAATCGTCCCAGTGTTCCCCGCGCTCTCTTTGGGGCTGTGCCCGCCTTCGTTGCAAATCAATAGAAAGCCGCCGTCGTTGTCGTGACTGTAGTTGTACTGGATTACCGTATTCCGGCTGTTCCAATCGGAATCGAAGCCTTCGCCGTCGCGCTGCCCTTTTGTTCCGTAAGCCTCATTGTGCTGAATCACCGTGTTGTCTGCGCTCCACGCCCAAATCGCGACATTGTATCCCTCGGACCGTTGATTGGCATGGCCCACTACGTTGTGCTCGACTAATGCGCCGTCCGTTGCCACCACCACGATCCCATCGCCACCAATGTCGTGCAGCTGGTTTCCGCGAACTACCACTCCGAGGCTCGGGTTCCATTTCGAGCGTACCCACGAATCCGCCCAGCCGAAAATTCCGCTGCGGTCCACGTGGTAAATCTCGTTGTTCTCGATGCGCAAATCGATAAACCGGCTCGGCGTCTTGTCGCCCATTGAGGTGTAGTTAATTCCGCCATTCGGTTTGACGTTGTCCACTCCATTCACATCGTGGATCGTCAGCGAACGAATATAAATATGGTGCGCCTCGCCGTAATTCTCCAGCGCAACATGAACGGCTCGCCGCTCCGCGCGTTGTGGACCGCTGTTGGTAATCTCAAGATCCGAAATCTCCCAGTACTCCTGGTTTTTTAGCAGCACGGCGTCCTCCACCGTGCCGCCGCCATTGATCACTGGCTTCACCCCGCCGCCATACATGCCCACCGTGATCGGCTTGCCTTCCTCGCCCGATCCCTTCGGCCAAAGTTGCCCCTCCCACACCGAACTCGATTTCAGCAGGATGCGATCACCCGGCAAGAACGTCGTCGCATTCGCCTTCGCCAACGTTTTCCACGCCGCCTCGGAACTCGTGCCCGCGTTGGTATCTTCTCCGTCCCGCGAGTCGACATAGAAGATCATGGGCGCCCTCGCCGTCGATTGGCGCGGTCCATCGCTCCCGCTAGCACCTACGCAAACGAAACCGCTCAGCACCACGAAGGTCCATATAGCAATCTGACGTGATGAACTCGCTGTGGAAACAGTCCTCTCCCCTATGAATAAACTGTGGAAGAGTCCGGGCATGCCGTCGTAGTCACCCTCGACCTTCGCGAGATCACCGATGCGGCTTCCTTGTGGAAACCTAGGCAGCTTGCCGCACCACGAGCCGCCCCGTTTGTCTTCATCCGCCATCTAGAACGTGAGCCGAACAGCAAACTGCCCGATTCGCGGATCACTGTTGACGCCAAAAATCTGTCCAAAGTTGTTCTGTCCAATCGTGGCCTTTCTACCTCCGCATCCGTTGATGTCGTAGTAGTGGCGGTTGAACAAGTTAAAGTACTCCGCACGAAATGACAGCTTGTACTGGCCGTCGGAGCCCATCGAAAAATATTTCAGGATGCTGGCATCCTCGTTGGCGCCTCCTGGGCAACGCAGCGCGGAGATAGCCCCTGGCCCGACCCCAAGCTGGCCAACCGCCGGGGCGCTGGCCACGCTTTGCGGCATATAGAAATTGCTCGGAGGGGCGTTCTGCCCCGACGGCACCACCTGGTATTTGCGAGGATCGGAAGGCCCAGCGAATCCGGTCAGATTGAAGTTTGGATAGAAAGTGCCCCAGGCCAGGTAATAGGGGTTCGCCACGACAGCCTGGAAGGGTTGACCGGAATAGTACTTAAAGAGGCCACTTACGTGCCAGCCGCTCACAACGGCATTCAAAACGCGGCCGCTGTCGTGCAACCAGCGCTGTCCTTTGCCAAACGGCAATTCATAACTGACGAACCCCTTCAAAGCATGCTTTTGATCGTAGTTCGTCAGCGTGTGAGCTGCCTGAGACAAATTGGAAAAGTCTTGAACGCCAGTGTAGTAATTGTTGCCTTCCGTTTGCGTTGTGTAACTGTCACCTTCCTGTCGCGACAGCGTGTAGTTGACATCCATGGTCAAGCCCCGGCCGGTACGCTTAACCACGTCAATGATCATCGAGTCGTAGAAGCTCTGTGCGAGCGGCAGGCTCACATAAAGTTGGTTGTAGTAAAACCACGTCGTCCCCCACGCGTTGGCTACTTGCGGATAAGGCGCTATGGTTCCAAGCGCGGGGCCAAAGAAATTGTTGTACGGGCAGGTGAACCCCACAACGCCTTGTCCGGTTATCGGCTGACCCTTTGTCGGACAAAAGACATAGTCATTGAATCCGTTGATGCCAGGGTTCGCATTGAGCGCATTGAAGAATGTCTTTGCCGACGGCTCGTTCCAGGCGAGCGCGGTGTCCGGCAGGTGATGCCCGCGATTGCCGACGTAGGCCACCTCGATTCTCATATTAGGCGTCACTTCGTATTGAGCGCCGATGTTGAAGGCATCGCTGTAACCAGCGAGCAGTGCATGTGGATCTACGCTGACCAACGGAAACAGGTCGAATGCCGAATGGTTTTTCGATCCCGGTTGGAATACCCCGGGGTACCCCTTGTCCCAATTAAAGGGAGCGTTAGCCGTATTGGTGCCCTGAAACCCAGGCGCAAAGCCGTTCGGCACACCGCTGAAGTATGGCTCTTGCGCTGGCACGTAAAGTATTCCAAAAGACCCGCGGAACACCCACTTGTTCCACGGCGAATAGGCAAAGCCGATTTGTGGACCAAAGTCTGTGCCGTATTCTTTCTTTTCAAAGCTGTCACCGCCGCCCTTCGCATACACCAGAGTTCCTGGAATTCCTAGCGTAGGGTCAATCGCGTTAAGATCGAAGTTCGCCCAGTGGCCGTATTTCTCGTGGTAGCGGAAGATGTATTGCCACCGAAGCCCAAGGTTGATTGTGAGTCTTGATGTCACTTTGTAACTATCTTGGGCAAAGAGCGACATCGCTTTGCGCCGTCCATACAAGTCGAAAGCGGTTGAACCGCTCCCATTGTTCACGTCTCCCAAAAGAAAGCTCGCAAAACCGTAGCCGACGAACGGTCCGTATGACGTCGTCGGCGCGCCGGTCGTATCACTGGTGAAGTTAAATCCGAGAGCACCCGATTGCGTGTGGCTATTTACTTGGTAGGCGTGGAAGTCACCACCGAAGGAAAACGTGTGACGACCCTTGCTCCAAGTCACCGTATCGCCTGTAATGATTGTGGCGCCGCTAAAATTGCCTTGGAAAGCGCTGCTGTTGCTTGGACCAGTCCCGCTGCCCGTGCCGATAAAGGTTACGCCTTGTGCGTTTACCCCGGTTGGGACATTCCCAAAATTAATGAACGGAAAATTATTCGATCCGGTATTTCCAAAGCCTAACTGCGAATTCCAATTGGTTCCACTAGCGGCTGGCAGTTTACCATTCCAGTACCAATTGTAAGTGAGGTTCAAGACGTTCAATAAAGTAGGCGAAAAAATGTGCGATTCACTCACTCGCCACCCATCCGACCGCACCAACTGGAGACCACCCAGAGATAACGGCCCTCCGTCCGTAGTTCCCGCTTCCCAGATACCTCCGCTGTCCACCAGCGTTCGTGGCCGATGGCTATACACCCACGAGCCAGAGAGACGATCCTTTTCCGTCAAATTGTGGTCTAACTTTACCACTGCCTGGTTCGGCCTCTGCGCGGGCGTGCTGTTCAGGAGACCTCTGTTGTTCGGCACGTTGATTCCCGTCCGTCCTGGTGCGTAGTCTTTCTGATAGATGGCGATGATCTTCTGCGCGGCGCTGCTGAAACTGGTCGTGGGGATCATATTGCCCGTAAACTGATGCCTCGTCTTCGGATCGAAGACCATTCCAGCCTGTAAGGGAACGCTCTGCCCAGCATCGTTTTGAACGTTAATCGGAGTTGTCCCCGCGCCGCAGTTTGCCGCTACGCTCATATCAGCCTGCGTACAGAGTTGGGCTCCCATCAGGCCGCTAAAATTCCCGGCCAAGAAATCTGACGTAGGAACAAATGAGCTGTAGTCACCGAGCCTGAAGTCTGTTTGCGTGTAGCGTTCAAACGTGCCAAAGAAGAATGTCTTGTTCTTGATAATCGGACCGCCGAGGCTCCCTCCGTAGTCCCAAGCGCGGCGCCGGCCTCGGGGGATACCAAGATTGTTATTGTTCCAGTCGTTGGCGTTGAAAAACTCGTTTTGGCCATAACCAAACGCGCTGCCGTGAAGCTTGTTGCCGCCGGATTTCAGGTTGAAAGCCATCACCCCGCCGCTGGTGATGGAACTCTGCGCGTCCAAACCGCTCGTCTGCGCCTGCACCTCCTGTATCGCTTCCATGCTTGGGCCGGTCTCTGCCGAATCTCCTCCGATCGACGCTGTAGCTGAGGTGCCATCCACCGTATAGTCTTTTGTGTAGTATTGCCCACCATTGATCACCGCGTTGTACGCGCTGCTGTAAATCGCGTATCCCGGCGTTAGCGCCTTGGCGAAGTCTTCGACGTGGCGCCCCCCATTGTAAATGCTGATCGGCAGATCCGTGATCACATCGCCTTTCATATTCGTGCCGATCGTGGCATTCTCATGGTCGAGCACTGGCGCGTCCGTGGTCACCACTACCTTTTCTGTTGCTTGGCCCACCTGCATCACAACGTTAATCCCGGCCACTTGCGTCGATTCCAGGGTTATCGACGGTTGCTCAATTTCCTTGAATCCATCCTTCTGAAACCTCAGCGCGTACGTACCCGGCGGGAGGTTAGGAACTACGTAAACCCCATCAGCATTGCTAACACCTATTGTCTCAACATTTGTCCCGATGTTCCGCGCTGTAACCTCCACTCCAGCCATTACAGCTCCACTTCGATCCGTCACTGTGCCAGTAATTGAGGCCCGATTAGTCTGCGCCCGAAGCATTCCCGCAAAAATAAGCTGAAGTAAACAGACACACAAAATCGCTCTACGCATCCCACCTCTCCTTTGCCCACGGGCGTAGCTCGAATCTGTTCGTTTTGCGAACCTCACAACCCGCGGCCTGTATCCTTGAATTCCCCGGATAGATTCCCCGATGGCTGAGCCCTTCCGCCATTTGGACCCGTTCTGAACCCCGCAATCGTTCACCGCACTCGGCTTCGCCTCGACCCTCAGTCCCAAGCAAACGATTGCTAGAATATTTGCCAACCTACCCCGCAAATAAAAACATGTCAAGCGATTTCTATGAATTGCATCAGTTTTTTTTGCTCAAGGGATCCTTTGCGCGCTTGTAAGCTACTCATTCAACGCGTATTAATATCTTCCTCATGTGGGATATCCTTTCTCAACCGAAGGCCTGCGCTCGCTCTGGCCAACTTGACCAGAGCGAGTAATCGTTTGCTCAGTAACTTCGAGCCACTTTCTCCTCGACATTTCCATTATTTTTGCTATAATTACCCTTGTAGATAACTCTGCCACGACTGAGCCGAACGGTCTCAACAGCATCCGGGCGTCACCTCCTGAGACAATTCTTTGTCGTTCTTCCAGATGCAGGCGGCTGTCCGCACCAGCTTGGTCACAAAAACACAAGCTCTGTAGAATCAGGCGATTACAAATTGCAAATTTCGTAAGTCTTTTCCCTTGATATTCATACAAATTGCCCGGGGGGTAGGGGAGGTACGTACTCCAGGAAGGCTTCACTCAGTAGTCGACGGTGTACAGGTGACCCTCAAGAACGACCTTTGACTTTTCTTCCGACAAGCACCGGATGCGGATCGGGCTGCCGGCCGCAAAGTTGGCATGTTTGACCTCTCCCGCGCCCCAAGAGAGTCCGCTCCACACTTGTCTGTCGTAGTTGATCTCAATTGGCAACTGCTTGCCGCCCTGCTCGGCCACAATCTTTAGGACCGTTCCGACGGTTTTTCCATTTGGTGGCCCCCCGGGCCAGCTGCGCATGATGCCTCCATCTTTCCCGCGCTGCTGAAAAATAATCCGCAAGTCGCCCTTTGCCGGCGGTTCGATGGTCGCTTCGATCGTATTCGCGCTCTTGTCCGAAAAAGTTGCAGCGATTGGACTAATTGTGCGTGGGATGCGGACATCTTCTTGAACGCCAAGGTCGAATTCTGGCGCGGCATACCGCCCAAAGCCTACTGCCGCCATCTGGCCCGGCCCGAGCTTGATGCTGTTGCCACTGAGAACAGGCAAGAAACCGGCGTCGCGGAAAATCATACGTCCGCCTTGCAACCGTTTCTGTGTCTGCGAAAGTAACGGCATTTCAATTTCGTCAACGGCTTGCGCAGGGTTCATCACCGTGTAGATTGCCCCATCGGAATCCAGCGACCCGAATCCGTAGGGCTGAACATCGCCCGGAATCCCGCCGAACGTCTTTGTCCTGCCCATGGCTTGCAAGCTCGCGTAGATTTTCTGGACCTTCGCGAACCATTTGGCCTTTTCGTCATCCAGGAATTCCAGATTGCCATGAATCGTATTCACCCAGCCGCCCCGCGCGGCCATCAAGAGCAGCATTCCCTTCCACGCATTCGTCTTGCGGTAGTAAATAGTCCCGGTATTTCCAATCATGAAACCAGTCGAATCAATTCGTTCCAACGGAAGAAAGCTCTGCTCGTAGCGGCGCACCATGTGATCGCTGTAAATGTCCATTGACCTCCAGAAATTTACCTCGGGCACGTCCGATGGACGCGGATCCCCCGAGTAGAGCGAATCAAAAACTCCCAGCCAGCGCAGATCGACGGGATTGCGAAACGGAAACGGCCCCGCGGTCGACTCCACGTCGCCGCCAAATCCGTTGAATGCAACGAGTACTGCATCGGGATTCTTTGCGCGGAATTTCTTCAGCGCTTGGCGAAATGCAATTTCATTTTTCGCGTGAATGTCTTCCGGCGTTTGCGTTTTCTCAGCCGTCGGTGTAGCGGCGCCGAAGTCCACGAAATCAAACTTGAACATGCGAATGCCATGGTCGTACCAGTATTGCAGCACACTCATGAAATCCGGCAAAAACCCACCTTCGTAAAACGACATCGAGCCGCCCTTTGCCGTGAGCGAATCCTTCCATTGTGGCGCGGCATCGATCTTCACAAGTTCGTTCGTTCCAAACCACATCCCGGGAAGCAGTCCATTCGCCCTACATTTCGCAATCCACGCATCGGGACCATCAGGCCAGTTCGGCTTGCGCCAAGTTCGGTAGCCCCCCTCTGGCGCAAACCAGAAAGCATCCATCATGTAGTAATCGAAATGGACGCCCAAGCTCCGCAGCCGGATAATTTCGTCCAGCTCCTTCATAGCCAACTCTTCAGTCAGCGGAATATTGTCGGAAAGTTCATCGTAAGCCGACCAATCGTTGTAAACCCAAATCGGATCCTTGAGTAGGGGCGCGCCGAGGCGCGCAGGCTGCCATCCCAGGATGTTCCTAGCCGATACGGCAGGTGACACGGGTGGCTTCGAGTTCTGCGCAATACCTCCTGCGGCAACCGTAAGCGCGATCGTGAACACCGCAATCAACGGAAGCTTCAGGACGTCCCAAGCGCCGTTCCTCTTTGCCTCTTGAGTATTCATGAAGACCCTTCAGAAACGTATGGAAACCGTGGATCGCGCGCTAACACTTTGAAAACCACCTCACCGCTTTCCGGTTGATGCTCCGGGCCAATCGTCCGTCCGGAAAGGCGATGCTGGGAGTCCTTCTTTATTGAATAGATTGCCCTCCGGACTATCCGCCCACGCGTAGCGCACGGCAACCGGATGAGGAACACTCTCGCTAGACACAATTACCTCTTCACCCTCGATGTGCGCTTCCGCCCAATGAAATTGCCGGTCCGGCCCGGCGATAGCAAATCCCTTCAAGGTTTCTCCGAGAGCTGCCAAGCCAGAACCCGTCGACTGAAAGCGGATTCGCATGTGGTTGCCGGCCGCTTGTGCCGAATCGTACAGCGGTCCGGAGTAAACAAGCTTCTTGCCATAGGTCGTGCCGAGCGCCCAGCGCGCGAGACGCTCACCGATCTCCGCCTTGCGCGGCGGATGCAGATTGTGCGGGTCTCCTGTATCAATCGTGACCGCGAGTCCCGTGTTAGTTACGTTTCTTGCCGTCAATAATTGAGCTTCGCGCAACTCTGCCCACAGTGAATCGCCGAGTTCCGGACTCGATCCCTGATTAGGCAATTGCACGATTAAAAAAGGAAAGTCTCTTTCGCCCCACCCCTTGCGCCATCCAGCAATTAGCGCAGGCAGGAGAGTACGATACTGCTCCGCTCGCCAAGCATTCCTTCTCCCTGGTACCAAATCGCGCCGCGAATCCAGTACGGTTGAAGTGGTGCGATCATGCCCTGATACAGGCCAGAGGGAGGGCGCGGAGGGTCTCCCACGGTAGTCATGTTGGTGATCATAAAGCCGCTAATCGCATTGACGGTCAGGGGTGCATAGACTCCCCATCCAGCCTGCTTCAAATCTTTGAACCAGATTGTGATTTGTTTCCATTCTGGAGCGGCCTGAAAGTCGCCGGTCGAGTAGTCGTCGTAATCTTGAATCGTCGGCTGGAGTGTCCGAAATTGAAAGCTTCCATTTCCTCGCACCCAAAAGCGTATTCCCGCAAAGGAGGTTAGGTTGAAGGCAGAATTATCTTGCCTGAAGGTGGCCGTGATCCGTGACGAACTTGCGCCATCGAGCGTCCCCTTCACGCGCGCGGCAAAACCTTTGCCGCCCCTCCCCGGCGCCAGCAGCTCGAACACGCTGTGCGGAGCGCCTTGCCAGTCGGAGCTCCAATTTCCGCCTGTAGATACTAGCGCTGTGCCATCGTCGAAGTTGCTCAGTATCACGGGATCATCGGAGTCATTCCCAGCGCGCAGGAGTTCAAAATCATCGAACTCCATCGAGAATTCCGCAGGATGCGCAGCGTAGGACTTCACCTCCGTGGCTGATGCGTCCCATCGCTCTGCTATCGGCTTGAGGACAGGCTCGCGCCGCAGCGAATCTGAATCCATCCATTCCTCACCGGCACTACCCGGCCAGGAACTAAGTATGATTCCAACGGGAACACTCAGGGCCCTGTGCAAGTCGCGCGCAAAAAAGTAACTCACGGCCGAAAAGCTCTTAGCTGTCTCGGGGGAGCACACTTCCCACGTCGCTGGCAGCGTATCTGGCTGCGGCACAATCGCGATTTCCCTTGGAACAGTGAAGAATCTTATACCTGGATAAGTCGCGTGAGAGACTTCTTTTTCGCCGCCTGTGGCGCCGCTCAGAGCATAAGTCATATTCGATTGGCCCGATGCAACCCACACTTCCCCTAGCATCACGTCTCTGAATACAACCGTTTTCTTACCTTGCACCAGCAAAGTGAATGGACCGCCCGCCCTCATTCCGGGAAGTATTACTTTCCAGTGGCCATCAGAGTCCGCAGTCACCTGGCTGCTGTTGGCGGCAAGGCTGACGGAAATCTTCTCTCCCGCGTCGGCCCAGCCCCAAATCCGAATTTCTGTGTCTCGTTGTATCACCATGTGATCGCTGAAAAGATGAGGTAGCAGCGGTTCCGCACGAAGGGGGAGGAGAAAAACAAAGAACAACAAGAAATAGGCCAATATTCTGGAATTTTTCATTAAGCTGCGACGCTCTCTCTTCACGAGCTCAGTGCTTGGCAAATCAAGAGTGAACCACAATTTTGCATCTCAGGCCAGTTGCAGTTTCAGGGAAGAAGAGTTCCAGAAGTTAGGAGCGAATGTTGGTGAACCGGGGAGGACTCGAACCTCCAACCCGCTGATTAAGAGTCAGCTGCTCTACCATTGAGCTACCGGTCCACAAGTTGATTTTAGAATTTTACACGGGACCGCGAATTTTGTCGAACAGAGGGAATCGCACCGAACCCCTCAAAATCGCCTTATTTTGCGCGTAGCGTGGCTGCCAATCCGCGCGCAACTTCGCGTGCTCGCGGCACGTCTCCTGGTTCGAACGAAATGGCGGACACCCGCGGATGGCCGCCGCCGCCGAATTTTTCCGCCAGTGATGCTAGGTTCTGATTGGCGTTCGCTTGATTCCAGGGATTTGTGCCCAAGGAAACTTTTGCGCGCGCCGACGAGGCGCTGACGCTCACGGAGTACACGCATTCCGGGTGCAGCAGGTACGGAATGAATTTGTTGTAACCTTCCAGATCCATGTCGCTGACGTCGAAGAAAATAACGCCGTCGCGCGCCTCGATTCGCTCGCGCAAAATTTCAATCGATTTGCGGTGCCGTTCTAGCAGCGGCCCGAGGTGCTTGGCCACCAGCGGCAGCTTCAGCATTTCACTCAGCGGACGGTAAGCCAACTCCGGGATGATTCGCGCCGGCAAGCCATTTTCCGGCGCCGCTTCAATCACCAGGGCCAGCTGCGTGGCCGGCTCCGCAAGCTCGACGGCGGATTGCGGCGTCGGATATTGCGCCCCGTCGATGATGTCTCCCCAATGAATCAAGTCCGCGAGCGGCTGGGTGTCGAAACCAAATTTTTCCTTGGCGATGGTCGCAATCAGTTTGGTGCACGATTTGTAATCCGGCTCGTAAAACATGTGCGGGCCGGGTTGCTGGCGGAATTGCTCGGCGTCAGCAGGTGTAAGAAACGCGCTCTGATGATGGTCGAACCACCATGTCACCTTCGGGGAGTTCGAAAACTTGAAATCCACGATGACGTTTTCGTCGCCGTCGAATAAGCCCTCTTCCCAGGGCTGTGCGGCGCGGTGGGTCATCCCGGTAAAGCCAAACTCCGCGGCTTCGTCAAAGCGTTCGCGGTAGAAGCGGTAAAAAAGAGCAGCCGAAGCAGTGCCATCAAAACAACGATCGTGAAAGCAGAGCCGGACCTTGGTCATAAGTGCGAGAGTTCGCTCCTCCGCCCCCATCATGCCGGGCAGCAAGGGCGGCGAAGCCAACCAAGATGTACGCGGGCGGATGGATTGTCAAGAAGAAATGCTTGCCGCCATTTATGCTGGGACTTGCAGTCTTTCATCGCAACGTGTTCGTAATTAGAGAGGGTCCTGCTCGCTCACTTCACTTGACTTCTGGCACAGATTAGCTTTACTAAATCTATTACCCCAGCACTTCAAATCGATTTGTGTGCTCAGGAGGCCACATGGCCGATGAAAAGAACTTCTTTGCGGGCCTTTTCGACTTCTCGTTCCAGCACCAGCTCACTCGCCGCATTGTGAAGCTGTTGTATATTCTCGGCATCGTATTCGGTGGCATCACGGTGGTGGCCAAGGTCGTGCTCGGCTATCAACAATCTCCCGCGGACGGAATAATCAACCTGGTCGTGGGAATCGTGGCTCTTTTCGTTGGGATTCTCGTCTCGCGAGTGCTGCTCGAGCTCTCATTAGTCATCCTGCGCATCGCGGAAAGCATCGAACGCGCGACGCATCCGCAAAACTAACGACGTAACCACATTAGAGACACGAGGGCGCCAATAGGCTCGCTCAGATTTTAGCGACTCGGGCGCGCGTCCTTGCGCCTCCGGCCCGCAACGTGTATTTCCGTCCGAAATAGGGCGCCTGGGCCAACACCTTCTGCAGCTCAAGATCATCGGCGTAACGCCGCTTCGGAATGCGCCGCGCCAGAATGCTGATTTCGAGCGGGTCGCGGCGGAAAGGGTACGGCTCCAGCGTGGCGCCGTAGCTTTCCTCCGGCTGCAGATCCCAATCCACTTCAGCGCCTTTGTAGTCGGCAGGAACGGCGTCGATGGTGGCGGGTTCCATCGGCCCAAGGCAGAAATAGAGGGAGAGACGGTCTAGCGCTTCGAGGCGCTGCGCATTGGCCTGCAACCATTTTTCGTCCGCAAAATCTTTTGTCGCGGAATCTCCGCGAAGATCCACTTTGAGCCGCAATTGCTGCAGCCGCAGTCTTTGCAGGAAATCAGTGACGAGGGGAGCTTCCTGGGCCTTCACGTACTTGGCGGAGAATCCCGGCATGGTGGCGCGAGTCTTATCGTAGAGGCCGGCGCAGTGCATGCTCACAAGGAGCCCGGCGTAGCGATCCACTTTTACAACACGTTCGATTCCGCGCTGGTAGAGATCCATGTGCTCCGCAGTGGGCAGAGACATGAAGCTATACGGCAAGAATGTGACCGGATCGATGTGCGGCTGGAGTTCCCATTCATTCCAGCCGTTGTCATGCTCTGCGGTAGCGAGCTGGAACGATTCGAAAGGCTCGGGGCGAGCGAAGTTTTCGTTACCTGATTCGCGCGCAAAATACCCCGACAGAACCGCGTGGTCCGTCTGGCGAATCAAGATCAGATGATCGCCCTGCTCTTGAATGATCATTCCGCTGCCCTCATTAGCAGCGTGGCCTGGAATGCGCGCTCTCAGGATCGGGCGCTTCGGCCTGGCGGGAGACTGGCCAAGCAGTCCTATTCTCGACAGACATTATTATGCTCTCACCACCGCTACGAATCCAGTACCAACGCGGGCGACTTCGCGGCGAAGCACTGGAGTTGACAGCTGTCCTGCGATGATCTTCAGCCACCTCTCGCACTTCAAATTCGCGCCGACAGTTGACGCTGCGTCTATTTGGTGGCCGTGGTGAAAGGATGGCGCGAAGTGTGGAAGCTGAGACGGAAATGGCGATAGTTGCAGTCATGGCACCGATAAGGGCTAATGAAGAAGACCCAGCGAAGGAGGGTCTCAAGGAGATTTTTTCTTCTGGATCTATGAATCGCCGAGCTTCCGCAACTGGGACACCGCGGATGATGTGAATAAAAGTAGGAGAGATTCATGGTTTGGGCCCTGCCGAGATGAAAACCATCTTAGCGCGAAATTGCGCATTTGTCTTGGTTGAGAGTTGTAGATCCGTCATTGGAGTCCCCGCAGTTTAGGATTGAAATGCGGCACTGGCAGGATGAAGGGCCGGGTCAAGCTATAGAACGGTTACAGGGGAAGAAATTGACGAAAAGTCAGGAGCCGTGCAAAATGAAATCATTCAATAAGTTAGCCCTCTTTGCGGGAGTGGCGGAACTGGCAGACGCGCAAGACTTAGGATCTTGTGGCCGAAAGGCCGTGCAGGTTCAACTCCTGTCTCCCGCACCAATGTTTCGAGCAAGGAAATCTAAACTCGAAAGGCGGAACGGAGACTTCTCTCCCGTCTGGCCTGTTCGCATCAGGCTAGGGCAAATCTTTCTGCATCCGCTCAACCACTTCCTTGGGCTCCGTAACCGGGACATTGTTTAAATACTTGCCAAAGAAGACCAGATAGCGCTGCACACGGTCGACCAAGTGGCGCGGCTCCACAAAGCCGTGATTCTCCCGCGGATACACCACGTACTCGACGGGAACATGCCGCTCAGAAAGGGCGCGATAGAATTCCTCCGACTGCGGGATCGGCACGCGCGTGTCTGATTGCCCATGCAGAATCATCGTGGGCGTCTTCACGTTCCCCACGTACTTCATCGGGGAGTGATCCCAATACTGTTGAAAATTGTCCCATGGAGCCTTCTCGTCGAAGTATTGCCTCATGTAACGATGAATGTCGCTTTGCGAGTACATCGAATAGAGGTCCGGCAGCCCCGCACCCGGTGAAATGGCCTTGAACCGGTCTGTCTGCGTATCGATCCAAAAAGTCATGTAACCGCCATAAGACCACCCAAATGCGCCCAGGCGCGCCGGGTCCGCCCATCCCTTGTCCACTACCGTCTGCACTCCGCTCATATCATCCTTATAATCCCCGTTGCCCCAATCATTCTGATTCGCTCTGGCGAATTTTTCGCCTCGGCCGATTGATCCGCGAAAATTCGGCTGCAAGACCATATACCCGTTCGCGGCCATCACCTGCGCGGCTATTGAAAAGGAAAGCAGCGAGGCTCCCGTGGGACCTCCATGCGGATTCAGCAAAAATGGCATCTTATGCGAAGGGTCGTAGTCCACCGGTTTTGTCACGATCCCATCAATCTC
>Ga0137418_10003092_pt1 | contig 15293 bp, 26 predicted proteins | sample CZODoug3_1_2_16f_FD_122242 | JGI IMG/M metagenome (GOLD analysis project Ga0137418, IMG submission 122242) | Vadose zone soil fungal communities from Angelo Coast Range Reserve, California, USA - CZODoug3_1_2_16fungal (Hybrid Assembly) | ecosystem: Environmental > Terrestrial > Soil > Vadose... | reverse complement strand
TGGCACTGGTTGCTTTTAGCGCCTAGTCAGATCACCATTGAGTTTTGCTATTTCCTCCAATGTGACCTGATTGCCTACCCTCGGGTAGCCCAGGACTTCAGAGATATAGTTTTCCCAGGAAGCCATGTCTGTAACACCAGCAACTTTGAGAGCGCGCCCCTGAGCCTTACGGACCATTTGCTTAACCGCGTCCGTTTGTTCGTCTGCGTCGGGATCATATTCAGGCCGATCAATGACAGGCGACCCTTTCAGCCAATCGCGCAACGTGTGGGCTAATTGTGGGCCAGAGCGGGCGATAACACTGCCCTCTTCAAGACCCGGACAGTGGCTGGTATCGATACGCACATGCTTCTCATCCAGGAACGCAAGCACATCGAAGAGATACGGAACGTCTTCCCGTTGAATGGGGTCTAGAATCATCTTCTTGACTTTTGCTCCGCTCTCATCCGGGACAGTGACTGTGTCTTTTTTTGCCCGCATGGTCACAATCACATGCATCCGAACCCTGAGGATATAATTGAAAAGTTTCCTGTGCTCTGGAGTAGCAACCGCCCACGCATCCCGCGTTTTTGATTTATCTCCCTTGGTAAGCTGGTCAACCCAGTTCAACACACCACCATCTCCCTCCCACTCACTCGATAAACCATCGATGATAAGCACATCGTATTTTCCCGTTGCGTAGATCGTCCTGATTGCCTCCACGAAGCGTTTGGGGTTATAGGGTTTTTCTATATCCCTATCGTTATCATCCAGCGACAACTCAATAGCATCAAAACAAAAACCGAAGCCCGGATCATCAAGATTCTCTTTGGCATACTTGGATGCAGCATAGGGATAGTCAGCCTCAATAAGTGCAATCCCCTTTTCGCTGAGGTGAGTGGCCGACTCCAGCGCCGTACACGTTTTGCCAGATCCTCCCAGCCCTGCCAGCGCAAGCTTAACAAAAGAGTTGTATTTCGTGGCCTTGCGGATTTTCATAATTCAATAAACCTCAAATCAAGAGAACGAGGACCAGTCGCCCGGCCCTCACGCCGCTACTACTACGCTGCTTTACAATCTGCCCGACGAGCGCGACGCTGAGCCAGCATCTCATCGCAATGGCGAGTACAAATACCATGCGATCCCGTGCCCTGCTCGCGGTTGGCTTCACTATTGCACCAGGCACACGTTACCGACTCATCCAGGAGGCGCGCAATGCCCAGAGTGTAAATAGTTACACGCTCGCTATCCATTGACTCCTGCGCCTCACTCAGCGCTTTTAAAAGTTGTGTCATGACCACCAGTCTTTCTCGCCATTCCGGCGCGCCTATCGCTGACCAAACCAAAGCCAGCGACAGGGGTGCGGGGACAACGCGCTACGGTAAAGGATCGTCCAGGAACGGATCGAAGTCGCCTGCTGAGGACGCAGCTTGTTTTTCTTCGATCAGGCCACGATCAATCAGCGCACGCTCTACACGCCTGACCAGATCCCACTCGCGCACGTCCTCAAAGATCGTCCGCCATTCATCATCGACAATGCGCTCGTTCATCAAAAACCCCCGTGGGCCAACGTCCAACCGGAACCGGGGAAATGGTGGGAGCAGCGAGAATGCTTTTACAACCTCGCCATACAGTTCATCCAGCGGGACAAAGATACTCTCTGCGTAGATGCGCTCAGCAGCCGCGAACTGCTCACTAACCGAGATACCAGGAAACACCTCAACGGTGGTCATCGTTGCTCCGGTGTCTGGATAGTACTTGGTGTTGCTGCGAACGCCCTCAATAGATTCAGGATTGATACCTGCTTCATGGAGACGGGCGCAAAAACGCCGGACACGCTGATAGACCTCTTGCGGATCATTACCAGTGAATACATATGGTTGGATAATCATACAAATCCTTTCTCTAAGCCAATAGCCCAATAATAATCTCTTTTGCGACCCGCGCCTTGACCGCACAATACTGGCCACTGAGCACGCCAGAGCCGATAAACACATACCGCCTGCTATCTGGACAATAGCCCACACTGGCCATGCCAACGCTCTCTACCCGCCCTTTGCGGATACGACGCAACTGATAGCCAGCCTTGCGCAAAAGCGGCTGGTGAGCGTCGTACGCGGCCCAGAACTCAACTAGAAGCGGCTCGATCAAGTGCCACTCCTGGCGATAGATTGCTGCTTCCAAAGCCGCCATGACAGCGCTCGCATCCGGGCCAGCATGACGAAGAGCAGCACGCGCTACGGACACGTCGCCCGATCCTGACGCGGCAAACTGGCCACTGTTCATACTGCTCTCCTTTCCTGTTACAACCTACAAATTGCCATTCCGAAAAACGCGACGATAGTACGTATAATCATCCTCCTCTATCTCGTCCAGGGCCTGACGTGCTTCCTGGGTCAATCTGTCCATCGGGTCAGTCGGAGCCTGCGGATTTGACCCCCAGGCCAGATCTTCGCACTCCTCCTCAAGCAGAAGGTACTCCGACTCGAGATAGTACGGCATGTCAGCAGTTTCTTCTGGCAAATCCTCTTCAAGCTCGTCTATCTCATTCAATCCGCACCCAGGCGGCAATGACCAACCGAACATGTTTTTATCCTCTCCGATTCGAATGATGTATCAGAGCGTTGTATCATTTTCAACACCCCGATACTCTCTCAAGCCTACGCCGCGCCTAAGCACCACGCGCACATCGCATTCTTGCTCAGCCGTCCGCAGCCGTCGCAATACGCTACTTGTGCAGGCTTAGCATCGAATGCATAGCCAGGATACTCGTCAACGATATGGACCTGCGTCTCGCTGGCCGACTCCTGCATCACTTGCTCAGAGATGATCGATGCATCATGCAATTTTTGATGCTGCCGATACGCCGCCAGCTGCTGAGCAGAGATTTTGCGCGTGTGCTTGCAAGAGTGATAAAACTCATGATGCTTGCACCCACATTTCAGCGAGTAGTCCTCAGCCGTCACAGGATAGCAGTACCCGTCAAAACTGCTACCCGCCAGCCAAAACGTCTGCCCGACCAACACCCCGATCTCAGGGATATCGAGAGGTGCGACGACTTCAAGGATGTCCAGCCCAAATGGCAGTGTAGCCCGCACGACCCGATGTGCGCTCAACATCTCCTCTAGCTCTACGTTTATCCGCTCTTGCGCGGCCCCTGTGCGCTTTTTCATGATAGTTGTCATAGATCACCAGTCTTTCTTTACTCCCCGTCACCGGGCCGCTAGCCGCCACATTCGCAACGGCCAGAAGTCCACCGACGAGATGGAACTATGCCGCTTCCTTCGCAGCATAGAAAGCATTGAAGTATTCACTCGACCACAAATGCTCGCGAGTGGTCACAGCCTCTTTCACTATGCCCCGGATCTCCTCAGGCAGCACAGGGACTAGCTCTTTTAGCAAATGACAGAGAAGCCAGTCGCTTTGCTCACGACGCCGTGACAGGTCCGTAGACGCGCCTGTGTGTACCTCCGCGTTGAGTTGGTTGATGTTCTTCAATACGATTTGCGCATAGGACCGCGCATTGCGCATTTCCGCGCTCTCCTCGATAGGTTCGATAATGGGTTCGCTCATTTGATCACCAGTCTTTCATTTGTTCTTGTTTCAACTCTCTGTACATATTATGGCACAAGATGGCTCAACTTGCAAGAGTTTTTGCTATGAGTTTTTCAATTTGTGGTAAATTCATAGCAAAACATGGCAAATCTTGTAAAAACTCGCACTGGGTATTGACAAGATGGCTCAACTTGTTTAAGATTATCATATCAAGTTTAAACTTGAGGGAGGGGAATCTCAAATGCAAGATAAATCGAGATACACCCTACAGGAGCTATTCGATAATCTGCCAATATCTTTGAGACAACTGGGGATAAAGGCAAGGGTGAGTGAAGTTACTGTAGCGAGTATCCGCGACGGAGGAGTAGCCCAACGCGCTATAATCAACAGATTATTGGGCGCTATGAGTCAACCGGATGTTTATGATCGTCCGCTTTCGCTGGCCAACGTCATCGGCGTAAATATACGAGGTGGAATAAGGCCAACAGATGCAGGCGGTAGAGATATCACTGAGAAGCCCAGTGATGAAGAAGTGTTCTGGCCTATAGCCAGTTAGCGCCACGAGCGACCAAACTAGTTGATGCTAACTGGCTAATGAACAGTGCGGGTGACGAGCGAACTAAACAAACCGCACCCGCATAAACCTACTGTCTATTGTAGTCCGTCTTGAAACTGTTGTCAGCGTTTTTCGGGTGAAGATTTTACAAGAAACGCATTGTTTTAACGATATCATTGACACTTAGTTGTCTTCTACGCATACCCATAATCCATCATCCGTAAAAGCGGGGCAGTCAGTGCAAGCCTGATGTGGTTTTTTGTTGCCCTTGAACGGGCATGTAAGCATTTTAACAACTGAATACTGTATAGCCCTAATAGCAGCGTTGGTGCTCGCGAGTCGCCCTGGATTTGTTCATGATCCAGCTAAGCGTAACGACACCGTAGGCTGCTGTATACTCCAATGGCTCTCAAGAGCGACTCGGAGGGGGCAAAGGATAAAATGTTAATCACTAAATACTGCCTCTCTCTACAAAGCGAGAGGCAGCAGTGTGGTGGTTGAGAAAATGACCATCCTTGTAGTGGGATGTCACATTTTTGGTTAAGGAACCTGCCTACTACTCAGCAGGGACGCTGGCATCCATCCATTTTTGACTATATTTGTCCCAGAAACTAGCGCTATCTACTCCCCAGTACCAATTGAGTGTTTTTGCAACAGACCAGGGGAGCACTCCATACGCGGTCTTTTTCTGTGAACCAGAAACCAGGGATTTGTACACATTTACCGTGATCGATGAAAAGTACCAGCCTTTTTCCCAGAAGCCTTTTTGTGTATCCCCTGTAGTTTTCTTTATAACTGGCTGACTCCAGTTGACATATTCACCATAGCTGATACTGACTACAAGGGTTCCAGTGGATTGCTCGTATTTTTCAACGGTGATGGGCGGGTAAGATGATGCTATAACATCGTCAAGTTGAGCGCGTGAAGGAGCATGTTGAGGCGTCGGCGTCGCGGTCGGTTTTACGGTTGGCTTAGGTGTGGGTTTCGTCGGCGCGGCTGTTGCGTGGGTTACTGGGGTTGCGGTCGGCTTTTGATTGGTGGGCGAATTGTTACTGATGCCAGCCAGGATGGTCGCAATGACCAGGATCAGGGCAATGATAACCTGCGTCCTCGGAGTACGAGAACGGTACCACTTCCATATACGCCGGAAGACGTTCGGTCTCTGCGGTGGACGTTGTGGATACATCGGCGGCGGCGGTGCGAACATGCCGGGCTGCTGCATTGGATAGGTCGGCGGCGATTGTGTCGAATAAGGCGGCTGTGTGGGCTGAGGACGATACGGCGGGTTAGTCGGCTGCTGCCAATTGGGTGGTGGATATTGAGACATCGAATCTTCTCCTGTATAAATAAATAGGCAAATACATGAATTTACACTCATTGTACTAGCGGGGAGAAGAGAGAAACACCATCATGTTGGTGTCACCAATAAGGTTTTCTGAATGGCGCAATCGGGTACAATGTGGAGAGAGATATCTATTTTTACAAGGAGGATGTAGGACCATGAGAATTGGTGTGGTTGCCTTGAATGAAGATGAGCCAATAATCATTGCGGAGTATCGAGGGCGATCCATCCCGCCTATTGGTGGTTTGCTCACGCTTCGCTTGGAAGATCCAGAACAAGAGAAACCTGGACAAAGCAAATACGGGTTAGGATCGTTCCGTATCAAGGATGTGGAGATCCTGGCCGACAATCGCTATGATGCTATTCCTGGGATGGTCGTTTCAGCGGAGAAAGACCCAGAAGAAGACATTGAACTTACTGTAGAACCAGTTGATGAAACAGCAAAAAAATATGTGGAAGCTGTTTTCGAAATGGGAGGGTAAATGGCCGAGGAAATTGATATCAATCAGCGCTTAACCAACCTGGAGGGGGACTTCAGCAAGTCAGTTACCCAGATAGCGCATAGCCTATCTGAACTAGAGTCAACACAGTACGATCACACAGCAACATTAGGACAGCACAGTAAAGACCTGCGAGAAATCAAGCAACGCGTATCTACCATTGACGCCAGACTCGGAACTATGGACAATCGGCTCAATGGTCTGGACGAAAAGGTGGATAGCCTAAGCGAGAAGGTGACTGCCATAGACCAGAAACTTGACCGCGTGCTAGCACTGTTGCAACCCAAAACAGAATAATCCGTGTCCCTGGACTCTTGCTCGTCGGGCGACTGATGGGCAACGGCCCCGGAATGGGGAACAACTAGCCAGATCGTAGCTGGCCAGTGCTCTGGCAGACTAGGCCCAGAGAATTATAGCAAGTTGTCTCGTCATCGGGACAAGATTGGAGGTGAAAGAGTCGTGTAGTTGTAGTGGGATGTTATAACATGTAGTGCGAAAAGTACCACATGTTTTGACATTCAGGTGGACAAATTGTACATGGTTTTACAGTGCAAAACTGTGTACAATTTATGAATGTAGCCGCGCAAACGAACCCACCGCAAAACATCCACACCACGACTACACCGAAACTCGCCACTAGCAACCCACAGGCACTGCTGGCAACTGTGACGCCAGCAAATACGTAAGCGAATCAATGTTGATCGTAAAGCGTTATTGTAGTCGTTTCCCCACGTTTAACCCACAATCGAATATATGTTTTTGCCCCAGATCAGCAATGTTCTTCGTAGGTTTCAATCCTGCATTCAGGTAAGGATTTAGTGAGGCTATGGCAGAAAATCTGTCAGGCGACAACGCCCCTTAACAATTGAATGGCCCTGTTCATGTATTGGGAGATGCGAGCTACGAAACTTTACCTCTCCCAATACATTCCCAAGTGTTAGGTTGTCCTAGCACTTCAAGTATATGGAAATACTGCCCTCGGATGAGAGTAGGCAGGTGTGTACAGTCTATCCAGGGGAGAGTAGACTACTCCTCTGGATCAGGCAAGCTTTCTATGAGTTGGCTGGCGTCTACGTCAAGTGCTACCGCAATTCGATCAAGAACCTGCATAGTGATATTGATCGAATTGCTATCACCATCACGCCAAATCTTTCGCAGCCGCTCTTGATCCAGAAAAGCCATTTGGCCCAGACGAGTCTGGCTAATCCCCTTTTCCAGAGCTATCTGCTTAACCTTGTATCGTATCAAAATATAGTCTCCTACTCACATAGTGGCCAGTATAGGCTGGCGACCGTTATCTGGGCAGAGACGAATTGCCTGGGAGGTCATTTGTAGGGCGGAGGACCAGGGTAGGCCATTGGGTATAGGCTACTATGGCTATAGCAGACCAAGGGTATGCATAACGGCAAGCGTCGATATGCTATGATTGTCGATGTACCGCAGTGGTACAAATGTTACCTATCACAACATTTCGGATTTCTTGCAGCGAATTAGAGCAGTTTCTTTACACCAGGGCCAGCCGAGGACACACGGCTGGCTTTTGGTTTTTGGGAGGATAGATACATGGCAAAACAAGAGCCAGAGGCAATACTTTGGCATACCACAATCCAGGAAGATGGCGGCCCGCATTCAAAGCGGTTGTACCATCTCTCAATCCATGATGAGCAAATCCCTGGAGATCAGAAAACGGTCAGCGCTATTGTTTCCTTTCGCCCAGCTGATAAAAACCTGGAGATCGAAACATTCCTACCCCATGAGTTCAATTACACGGTTCACGACGCTTGCGACCATGAAGATGACTATTGCGTGCTGAATGATCCCGACTCTTCTGAGTCGGAGTAGTTGGCTGAGAACGATGCCCACACAATCGCTCTGAAGAAGCTGGCAGGCGAGTGGAAAGAGCCAGAGCCACAAAGCCTTGTCACTGACCCGTACAAGGCGCTCTGTGGCATCACAGGGGACTATAAGCCGCGTGCCATTGTCGTGTGCGTCGGGGAGGAAGAAGCGCAGAAAATGATTGCCTGGATGTGGGGCGAGTACCCAGAAGTCACACGCATTGCAAAAGGGGAGTTTCGCTTGCGTCTGGAGGATGAAATCATTGTCAGGCCATCCTAGCCGTCGCCCACTCGACAAAATGGACCCCGAAGAGATCCGCACATGGATAGGTCGCACGCGTGAAGCATTGCAACGCAAAATGCAACGCGAGCGGAACTATCTGGATCGTCGGGCTGCGAGAGGGACCAGGACACCAACCGACGAGGCATACGAGCAAGATCAGTTGCTTGAGTCTGACATCTTAGCCATGTTGGATGAGATGGAGGCAAGTTTACCAGGAGGAGTAACACATGTACTTAAAAGTACCCACCTGTAACGGGCATGATGCAACCGTTGAAGAAGTCGAACAGGCAGTGGCTGAGATCGCACCAGACGGCAAGCTCACGGTTGACCTGGGACTCAACTATCCATGCGTTGAGTTCCAGGCGGGCACGCCGTACGAGGAGTACAAGCGTGTTGAGTTTGAGTCAAAAGAGCGCGGATTTGTAGCGTACTGAGGAGGAGGCTGAGCCGTTCCAGTGATGAGAAGTGGCCCAGAATACCCCAAAGCATATCATCGTTTGTCAATGCTGCTCGTTAAGCTGGTACGAATGTCCTAGTCGAGCACCATTGGAAACGGTTCCAAGTATAGATTTCTCAACACACGCTGGAAAACATTGAAATAGATTGATGCAAGGAGCAAAATAACAGAACCCCTTGAGATTGGTCATGAAGCCCTTGACACCCGCTTTTTGGCGGTGGTATAATGGGGATGTATAAGTCCCTATAGGGCCACATAAAGAAAAGGACTGGTGATCAATCAATGGGTGACGGACCATTGCTCTCGGTTGCGCAAGTTGCAGCACGATTACAAAAGAGCGAGAAGTTTGTGAGGGCAGAGATCAGAAGGAAGAGGCTTAGGGCCATAGATCTGGGAAAAGATTATAGGATTTCCCTGGCTGACCTTCGGGAATATGAGAAGGAACGGCAGACAATGGACCAGGGAGAGCCAATAGAAATATAAGGGGCTGGGTAGCTCGATTTCTGCTAGGGGGCAAGGCGAGCTACCCCATTAGTAAGGCAAACGCTGAAAGACTGGTAATCTTTATAGCTTTGCTCATACGTTCGCACGCATAAGCGGAGCGGCGTAAGCTTATTGCTAGATAATATAGCGCAAAATGGCGCACGCGGTCAATGGTTATGACTAATTGTGATGAAATGTGACGAATTAAATATTCTACAAACACTTATTTAATATCTATACGTGCACTAATGGAGGATTTATGACATGGAGGGAGAATGGTTGACGAAACAGGATGTAGCAAGAATATTGAAATGTTCCCTCAGTACAATCGATAGGTGGAAGAAAAAAGGCATTTTGCCAGAGGTCAAAGTCGAAGGGAACCGATCACCGCATGGACCAGGGAGAAGATTGGTAAGATTTGATGCAACGGTGGTAAGTGGGCTGATCCATCATTAATTGAAGCCGCCAGACGGCCTGTCTGGAATCGACATGGCCCGCGTCCCGTCTTGCTGGGTGAGACGCAGGCCAATTAAAAGCTGGTTGGATTATAACATACAACCAGCAGCCTTGAAAGAGGTTTTTATGATACATATCTCAAGCGGCGTTCCCAGAAACGTCGGAAACCGCGCTAGAGGCGGCGTTACAGGGTTGTGGAGGAATACTCATGTATACAGCCACATTCCCTTCCCGCTGGTTGGCAAGCCAGATCAACTCATCCGCAAAAACGCATTTGACGCAACGAGCGGAAACGGCCTAGCAAGCCGCGCAAGAGGGAAATGTGCGAAACATATTCATTTCCTCTTATTTGCTCTCGCATCAATCCGCAAGCCACTCTACACGATCATGAAAAACGCGTTTCAGCGCACTAGCCTCTGCGGAGGTGCGCGATGACAAGATCCCCATCACTTTGGGAAGGCGAGCGCCTGACCATGGAGCGCTCAATAGAACTTACTATTGAGAGCCTGCAAGCGTACGGTTCTTTGTACAAACACTGGGCAATTGCGTTCAGTGGCGGCAAAGACTCAACAGCTACGGTAACACTGGTCTGCCATCTTATTGCTACAGGCCAAATTCCCCAACCAGAAACCCTGACGGTGCTCTATGCCGATACGCGCATGGAATTACCACCGCTCCACGCCTGCGCTATGACAATCCTGTCTGAGCTAGAGCAGCGCGGTATTAAAACGCAAATCGTACTCCCGGCCTTGGATGATCGGTTTTTTGTCTACTTGTTTGGTCGTGGCGTGCCAGCACCAAAGAATCGCTTTCGCTGGTGTACTCCTCAACTCAAGATAGAGCCAATGGAAGCCGCCCTTCTGGATTTACGGCAGACTTATGGCAAGTTTCTCATGCTCACAGGGGTACGAGTCGGTGAGAGTGCAGCTCGCGACCAACGCATTGCACTATCCTGCTCGAAGGATGGCGCGGAATGTGGCCAGGGGTGGTTTCAGATCTCGACGCCTGAGAGCGTTGCTGATACCCTTGCTCCACTTCTGCACTGGCGAGTTTGCCACATCTGGGACTGGCTGACGTTCCATGCGCCCGCATATGGTTTTTCTACTCAGATGGTGGCAGAAGCGTATGGAGGCAATGAAGCGGAAGAGATCAATGCCCGTACTGGTTGTGTCGGGTGTAATCTCGCTTCTAAAGATGTCGCACTCGATGCCATTCTCAAGCTTCCTCAATGGGCGTATCTTGAACCATTCAAACGTCTCAAACCACTCTACCAGGAGCTGGTGCAACCACAATACCGCCTGCGCAAGATTGACGAGAAAAAGCAGGATGGAACCCCTACGGCTAACCCAAATCGCCTCGGCCCTTACACGATGGAAGCGCGGCGCTATGGACTGGCTCAGGTGCTCAACATCCAAGAAGAGATCAATCAGGCAGCTCGCGAGCAAGGGCGTCCGCTGGTCGATCTTATCAACGAAGAAGAGCATTTACGCATTCTGGAACTCATCGAAGCTAACACCTGGCCATATCGTTGGTCTGGCGACGAAGAGACGGGCGACGCGATGATCCAGCGTGATCTGGAGGAACGAACTAAACATTCGATCTGGGCAGAGAGCGAGGTGATCGCGTGATCATCACCACAGACACTACCGCACGATGCGACTGCTCCAGGTCCGACGCCTGGACCTGCAACGCGGCGCGATTTCACACGACGGCATTCAACGCATGGTTGTTGAATGATAGCCATCCCTGCATGTGCTCCTGCCACCGCACTGAGGCAGGTCGGCAAGTGACTGCTAGCAAATGGAAACCACTCACGGAGAGAAGTCAGGTGGCGCGATGAATCACTACACTTATCAACGCGTCACCTGGGTAGCTCGCACGCCAGAACAAAAGGCAGATGATGAACGCGAACAAATGTGGAGTGCGATGCTCCGCAACGATGAGCTAAACAAGGACAACATCAATGTCAATCTGGAAGAGTCGCTCAAATGCGCCCGTATTGGCAACTGGGCTGGCATGGCACATTGCCATAGCTTCTATGCCCAAGAAGAGTCCAGGCGGCTCAAAGCACGCGCTCAGATCATGGAGCGGCATGGCATAGAGATATATCGCTCAAATCCATATCAGAAGCGCGAACATGCCCTCTACACAGAGCTATTCGATCTGTGCAAAGCGTTCCTGCTGACGGCCAAAGAGACGGACACGCGCCTTTTAGCTGCCTACCAAGAAAAGCCAGACCCTGGTCGCAGTTACGACCTTATCAACTTCCGCCACACGGTCGGATATTGCTACGAGGTTTTCCAGTGGTTGGCCAACCCCATGGGAGAGAGCGAGGTCAATCATGCCTAGAACAACAAAAGAGAGCCTGCGACGCGCCCGAATGGAAGCCGATCAGAACAAACGAGAAGCACAGTGTCAGGCAAACGGGCACCTCTGGCGCAACGAATACAACACCATGCGCTATTGTGAGACCTGCTACGAGCTGGTAGCGCACAACTGGATTGAGCCGGGCAATACCGTTGCTCACAAACAAGATCCCTGCTGGAGTGGCACCGTACTCTCAATTACAAGTGCAGGGGTGCGCGTGCGTCGTGCAATGCCTGGCGGATCGATTGAAACGACATTCCAGGCAAACGAACTACGAATCATCATACCAGCGGTAGAGAGCGAGGTCAGCGAATGAGTACACTACGCGAACGCATCCGAGACCAACGCACGCTAGATGAGGTGATCTTCCCGCAGGCCATAGCCGACATGAACCACGCCGAACAATGGGCGGAATTACACGAATGCACCCTTACTCTCGCAGGGAACGTGTGGCACACAACCAGCCAGATGGAGGAGATACAAGCCCGCAAGCAGGCGCTACAAGACAGTATAAGCGAGTACAACAAACAACGACGCCCAGATCACATCATAATCTGTCGTCTCACCCGCGAAAAATCGCCATTTGTGAGAGGCGTCACCGTTCTCAAGCGAACCGAAACCAACCCGGCACATACTGGATTTATCACGAGCATATGTGATAGCGGCTATGTGACCGTCCGCTGGCATAACGGCCAGATCAGCAATGTGCACCGCGATAAACTCGTACTGCAGGCCAACTGGAAAACTCTGAGAGACGAACTGGCCAGCCTCAAGAACTACTGGCAGCCAGCACAGGAGGGCACGCTGTGAACAACCAATCACTTTGGGATCACTTCCGTACTGCCGATCTGGAAACACTCGAAGCTGAGGACAAGGCGGCAACTGCTCTGCATGGTGGCTTTAAGCCCTACACACTGCAGATCAACACGTTAGAACGCTCTGGTGTGTGCAAGGTTTGCCAGAAACCAGTCAGTGTTTACAAGCGGCAATATCGCGACAATCGAAGTGCGAAGAATGTCCAGAGCTACTATATCGCGCCTTGCGATTGCCGGGCAGAGACATTTGACCCTTACGAGAACGCAACCATCTAATTCATCCGCTCGCTGGTGAGAGCGAGCACAAACGCAATAATTCGCCAGGGTATCCTGGCTCTCGATAAAAGGACACCAATCATGGCTAACCCTACCAGAACCCATGACACACTACGCAACAAACGCAAAAGCTTGCAAGAACCGCAAGAATGTGATACAATAGCCATGTACCTCACACATGGAAATGGAGGACGCGATGTTAATGTTAGAGTACCTAACAGTGGAGGAGGTAGCCCAGAAACTGAGGGTATCAGCAGATACTGTTTTGAGGCTTATCAAGAGGAAAAAACTTGTGGCTTACAAAATCAGCGGAGTATGGCGTATCGATCCCGCAGATCTGCAAAAGTATCTGAACTCTCAGAGGAATGTTCAACCAGGATAGGAAAGCTAATATTTGCTTTCTCAGTAGCAACACAGTTAGCATCTATCGATTGGACCCGGTTCGATGCCAACTGTTACAAGCTGCTACTTCGTGTCCATTGTACCTTGCACAGCAAGGTGAGTCAATGGCACGGGGTGGCTGATGGGGAGGAACTCTCCTATGAATAAACCCGTTTTATTAGATCTGTTTTGTGGCGCGGGTGGAGCTGCTCGCGGGTACGCAGATGCTGGCTTTGAAGTTGTCGGCGTTGATATTGCGCCACAGCCACGTTATCCTTATGAATTTCATCAGGCCAATACTTTCAGCGTGCTTGTTATCCTGCTCAGCGGTGGAACCTGGCAAGGCTATCGCTTACGGGATATTGCCGCAATGCATGGCAGTCCTCTTTGCCAGCGTTTTTCAAAAATGCTCAATCATGGCATCGGATCAAGAGAAAAGCATCCTGATCTGATTGAGCCTACCCGCAAACTCTTTCAAGCCAGCGGACTGCCTTACGTGATCGAAAACGTCGAGGGCGCGCCGCTCAAGTTTCAGGCGGGGCAGTTCGTGCGCATCGCGTTGGACATCGATGGTCAGCGCGTGGCGCGCGCGTTTTCCTTCGTCAATCCACCACAGGATCCGCTGCTCGAGTTCTACGGGGTGATCGTACCCGAGGGACCGCTCTCGCCGCGCCTTGCGCGCCTGCGTGCGGGTGACGCTCTATACGTGGCGCCCAACCCCGCCGGGTTTCTCGTGCTTTCCGAAGTGCCGGATGCCGAGACGCTGTGGCTGGTTTCGACCGGGACCGGACTGGCGCCGTTCCTGTCGCTCCTGCGTACCCCCGAGCCGTGGAAGCGGTTCAAGAACGTCGTCGTGGTGCACGCGGTGCGCTACGCGAGGGAATTGGCCTATCGCGAGCTCATCGCCGGGACGGGTGCGAAGTACGTCACGTTCGTCAGCCGCGAGAATGCGCCGCGCTCGCTCGCCGGGCGTATTCCGGCGGCGATCGCGGACGGGCGCCTCGAAGCGGCCGCGGGTGTGGCGTTGCGGCCGGAAAATTCGCACGTGATGCTGTGCGGCAATCCGCAGATGCTGAAGGACGCGCAGGCAGCGCTCGCGGCGCGCGGCATGCGCAAGCACCGCCGGCGAGTGCCGGGGCATATCACAGTCGAGAGCTTCTGGTGAAGGTCGTTTGCACGCTGTTGGTCGCTGCGCTCCTCTCGGGCTGCAGCACGGTGCGGCTCGTTTATGACAATGCGGAAACTTACCTGCGCTGGCGCGCCGCGCTGTATCTCGACCTCGACGGCGCGATGGCCGACGAGCTCGACGAGCGCATCGCCGCGTTCATGGCGTGGCATCGTGCACAGGCGCTGCCGAAATATGCACAACTTGCGGACGAGGCGACGCGCCGCTTCGAGCGCAAGCTCGCGCCCGCCGACCTCGTTTGGGGGTACGATGCGGCCATGACGCAGGCGCGAGAAAGCCTGCGCGCGGCGGCGATGGAGGGAGCGCCGCTCCTCGACCGGCTGAGCCCGCGCCAGATCGCGCATCTCGAGAAGCGGCTGGGCGAGGACAATCGGAGGTTCGCGAGGGAGAACCTGCGAGGCAGCGAGCGCGAGCGCCGAAGGCGCCGCACGGAGCGCAACGTGGAGCGGCTGGAGGACTGGGTGGGGAGACTGTCACAGGCGCAGCGCGAGCGCGTGAAGCAATACTCCGAGCGCGCGCCGCTGCTCGATGAGTTCCGCGACCGCGACCACAAGCGCATCCAGGCGGAGTTCCTCGCGATGGTGCGCGCGAAGGAAGCAAAGAAGCGATTACCGGATTTGGCCGCGAACTATGACCGCGGCCGCGAGCCGGCGTATGTCGCGGCGCTGGAAGCCTCGCGCAAGGAATACTTCGCGATGGCGCTCGACATCGACCGCAGTCTCTCCGACCACCAGCGCACCCGCGCCGCCGGCGAGCTGCGGCGCTACGCCGAAGACTTCCGCACGCTCGCGCAGGAACGCCGATGAACGAGCCGGCGCGGCG
>Ga0137418_10003089_pt1 | contig 15295 bp, 18 predicted proteins | sample CZODoug3_1_2_16f_FD_122242 | JGI IMG/M metagenome (GOLD analysis project Ga0137418, IMG submission 122242) | Vadose zone soil fungal communities from Angelo Coast Range Reserve, California, USA - CZODoug3_1_2_16fungal (Hybrid Assembly) | ecosystem: Environmental > Terrestrial > Soil > Vadose... | reverse complement strand
GTAGATCTGCGCGCTCGTGTTCGCCGCGCGGTCGCTCGCGAAGACGATCAGCCCAGCCCCCGGCGGCGCCCCTCCCACGGCCATGCCGCCGGCCGCGGCGACGAGGGCGGCGACAGCGGCGCGGATCCAGGCGCGCACGCACCTAGGGTAGCGAGCAGAGTTCTACACTTGGCGGTGCCGGCCGCTGTCTGTACTCACGGTCCGACGGCGGCTTGGGACGACGGCGCGAGCAGCGCAAGCCGGGTTGTGCGCTCGAGCCAGGGCTTCGCGTCGAGCCGCTCGAAGGTGTCGCGCGAGCTACGAAGTGCATAGACACCCGGGGTGAGTAGCAGCCAGTCGCCGTTCTTCATCCGGCGCTTGATCGCGTCGACGCTCACCCCTCGCGGCACCAGCTGCCATCGAGCGAACGCGCCGTGCTGAGCCAGGTTCCCACCGCAAGTGCGGAAGCGTACGACCTCTACCTGCGCGGGAGGGCAGCACAGATCGGCGCTGCGTCTCGCGATTCCAGTCAACGGGTGGCAACCCTGCTACGGGCGCAGTCGTATTATGCGCGAGCACGCGAGGGCGATCCCAATTTTGCCGCCCCGCGTGCAAGCCTCGCCCTCTCCCTTCTCGCGCTCGCGCGAGACGACCGGACGAGCGCGCGGAGGGACCAGGCACGGCTTGAGGCGGAGGCCGCTCTTCGCCTGCAACCCGGGATGCCCGAAGCTCACGAAGCGCTCGCCACATACTGGTCGCTCCGCGGCGAGCTGCCGAACGCGATCACTGAGCTGGAGCGGACCTTGGCCGGCCGCCCGAACGCCTCGTACCTGTATCTCCTCTTGGGCGCCAACCTGCGTCAGCTCGGCCGCTGGGAGGAGGCGGTAAGCGCCTCCGAGCGCGCCAGTCGGCTCGACCCACGCGACATGCAGGTGCACTTTCAGGCCGCGTGGAGCTACAGCCGCCTGCGGCGGTACGACGAGGCCATTGCACATTGGGATCGCGTGATCGCCATGGACTCGGGCGCCGATCCGTTCCCGCAGATAATTCGCGGCTTCGCCTACCTCAGACGCGGTGACGTCGACTCGCTCGAGGCAGCGATCAGCAGGATTCCCCTGGGGCGCGATCCCGGGGGACTGACGACTTATGCTCACTATACGCTCCATAGCATCAGGCGCCGGCACGCCGAGGCACTCGCATCCCTCGATAGCTCCAGGTTCGCCATCAGCCTCGACGGACCGAACGGCGTCCTGTATCGCCCCGTAGCGCTCATGCGAGGGCAGACGCTCGAACGAATGGGTGAGGTGACGAGGGCGCGCTCGGCTTACGAGGCCTCGAGAGCGCTGCTCGAGGACAGTGTCGCGGCTCACCCGCGGGACGCCATGATCCGTGTCGCGCTCGGCCTCGCCTACGCGGGACTGCACCGGCGAGCCGACGCGATGCGCGAAGCCCGCGCCGCAACCGAGCTCGTCCCGGTGTCGGAAAACTTCCCTCGCGCGACGGCGGCGATGGGCGGCGCAGTCGAGATCTTCGCGCAGGTAGGCGAGACCGATGCAGCGCTCGAGTTGATCGAGCTGCTGTTCACCATGCCCGCCGGACGGGAAGTCTCGGTCCCGCTGCTCCGGCTGGACCCCACCTTCGATCCACTGCGAAGCGACCCGCGGTTCGAGGCGCTGCTCGCCCGTTTTTCCAGGAACTGAGAGCTGTTGGCCGAGTCGGGCGAAATCACGCTGCTGCTCCGCCGCTGGGAGGAGGGCGACGCCCGCGCGCTCGACGAGTTGATGCCGCTCATGTATGAGCGGCTGCGCCAGCTCGCCCGACAACGGCTGCGGAGCGAGCCCGATGCGTCGCTGAACACGACGGGACTGGTGCACGAGGCGTACCTCAAGCTGGTCGTCTCACCCGGTGCCGGCGTCCAGGACCGCGGACATTTTCTTGGCCTCGCCTCGCGCGTGATGCGCCACCTCTTGGTCGATTCTGCGCGCGCTCGCAAAGCGGCGAAACGGGGGCTCGGCAATGTGGCGGTGGAGCTCGACGAAGCCACCTGGATTCCAGACGATGCGGTCGAGCCCACCATCGAGCTCGACGAAGCGCTGCAACGCCTCGCAGTCCTCGACGAGCGACGGAGCAAGATCCTCGAACAGCGCTACTTCGGCGGGCTGTCGCTTGAGGAGACGGCGGAGGCGCTGGGTGTCTCGCTTGCTACCGTGAAGCGCGAGCTGCGGACGGCGCGTGCGTGGCTGGCAGTTGAGCTGGGGCGGGAGGCGTCATAAGGACGCCGCCTACTTGTAACGGTACGTGATTCGCCCTCGGGTGAGGTCGTAAGGAGACAGATCGACGGCCACACGGTCGCCTTGCAGGATGCGGATATAGTTCTTCCGCATCTTCCCGCTCACATAAGCCAAGACTTCATGTCCATTTTCGAGTTTTACGCGGAACGTCGTGTTGGGTAAGACTTCGGTGACGGTCCCCATCATCTGAATCGCGTCACCAGCCACGCGTGTCCTCGCTCATAAGCTCCTGGGATCCATGGTTGCGTCGCGCGGGGGCTCCATCCCGCGCGTGATGTAGAAAGCGTGGCGGCTGCATGCCCCACACGTCAGGCTGATCCGTTCCGGGATGAAGAGCTCGGTCGCCCGTAGCATGCGGCGTCGCGGGGAACGCTGGATCGTGCGAGTCCCGCACGAGGGGCACACGAGTGGCTCATGTGCCCGATCTGCTGCAATGAGCGCCAGGGCTTCCGGCGCCCGGTACTCCTTGATCCCCCGTCTCCCCACGGCGACTCCCCTCCGGTCCGAAATCTATACTACACCTGATCTTGACGCCCTTCCCCTCGGGGAGTCCCCCCTTTCTTGACGCCCCGGGGGGGGACATGTAGCTTGCCGCCACCTTTACCACCCTTTTTCATGCCAGCCGAACTCGGTGGTTCCCAAATTTCGTCACTGCTCGAAGCCTTACCCGGCATCGCCAGCGTGCTGCGCAGTCCCGTGGCAGACGCGCTCGTCAAAGCCATGCGCGGCGCGGCCGGGCTGGCGGATTTTGCGTTCGAAGACGCGGAGGAGCTGGTGCGCTATGCCGTGCGCCGGGGATTGATCGGTCCCGACGAGGGGGACCGGGTACTCGGGGAGGTGCAGGAAGGCCTGCGCAAAAAGAAGCCCGTCGCCGTCAAGAAGGCTCCCGCGAAAAAGGCGAAGAAGGGCCGCCGCTAGATCCGGAAGCCGCGGACCATCCCACGCAGTTTCTCGGCCGCCTGGAGCAGATCTCCGGCGGCCGCTGCCATTTCCTGGGTGGATGCACCCTGCTGCTCGGTCGCCGCCGTGACCTGCTCGGCGCTCGAGGCGTGCGCCACTGCGCGGGTCACGACCTGCTGGGCCTGCGCGCCGAGCTGCTCGGTCACCCCGCGGTTCTCCTGCGCGGCACGGGTCACGCGTCCCGCCGCCTCCTCGACCTGCTCGACGGCTGCGACGATTTCGGTGAGGCCCCGGGCCGCGCCTTCCGCGACGGATTCGATGCCGCGCACCTTCGCCTGGCCGACCGCCATCGTCGCGGTCACCTCCTCGACCTGCTCCCGGATCACGCGCGTGGTCCGCGCCACGTCTTCGGCGGCGCGCGCCGACTCGTCCGCCAGCTGGCGCACTTCTTCGGCGACGACCGCAAAGCCCCGGCCGTGTTCGCCGGCGCGCGCCGCTTCGATCGCCGCGTTCAACGCCAGCAGGTTCGTCTGCGACGAGATCCGCTTGATCAGGTCCACAAAGTCGTCGATCGCCGTGCTCTGCTGGGCGAGCTGCGTGACCTCCGTGCCGGTGGTGCGCACAACCTCCCGCACATCGAGCAGCGTGTTGCCCGCCGCGGCGATGTCGCTGCGATGCCGGTCCGCGACCGTGCGAATCTCCTCGCCCAGCCGCGCGACGTGGGATGCGGCGTCCGTCATCTCGGCGTTGGTTTTGCGTTGCCGCTCCAGCGCGGTCTGGGTCGCGTTCAGCTCGTTGCGCTGATTCTCCGCACCGCTCGCGATCTCGAGCATCGCGCTCGACACCTGGCTCGACGATGCAGCGAGCTCCTCGCTCACCGCGGACAGGTCGCTGGCCGAGGCGGCGATCTTGTCTGCCGACCCGACGACTTCGGAGACGATGCCGCGCAATCGCTCCCCCATTTGCCGCATGGCGTCGGCCAGCACCTGGAATTCGCGCGGCATTCGTCCCGTGGTGACGGGCCGGAGGTCGCCGCGCCCGAATCGCTCGGCTGCCGTGACGAGCCGGACCAACGGGCTTTCGACCCAGCGCAGCGTGAACGCGCCGACCACCACCCCTACCAGAGCCGTCGCGATCAGCACGAGCCACAGCACGATCTCCCGCTCGCGCGCCAGTGCCGCGAGTCGCTGCCCGACCACACCCGCCTTTTCCGACTGGCGAGTCGACAGATCGCGCACGAGCCGCGTCAGCTCGGTGACTTGCGGGCGGACGCCGACCGACAAGGCCTGCGCTTCCCGCAGCCGGCCCAGATCGAGATCGGCATGGGCGAGGGAGTAATCGACATGGATTGCGGATTGCAGCTGCTTGATGCGACTGACCGTGATCCGATCGGCCTCGGTCAGCCCGGCCAGGCCGTCGAGCCGTCTCTGGTAACTGAACGCCGAGTCGACCCCGGCCTGGAACTGATTGCTCGTCTGTTGTCCGCGCTCACCGAGATACTGCTCTGCCGCGCGGATCTCGTCGAATACCGCCGTGACGAGGCCATTGCCCACTTCGCTCGATTCCCGGACACGCTCGATCTCAGTCGCCAGCGAGCTGCGCAACGTGCCAAGCGACGTAACGCCGACGAGCGAGGCAATCACAAGTCCCGCCAGAAGGCCCGACAGCCCCAAAATGATCCGCCAGCGGATCGTGTCGAGCGTCATTGCCCGGGCTCGGGTATCAGTTGGCCCTCGCGAACGACCCCGATCACCACCTGTTTCGACGGGACGTCGCCCTGGCTGTCGAATGCAATCGTGCCGGTGACGCCTTCGAACGCCGGAAGATCGGTGCCGATCCGCGCCAAGCGGTCCCGCACGGCGCGGCGGTCGACGCCCGATTCCGTGAGCACGCTCGCCAACAAATGAACGATGTCGTACGCCGCAGCCCCGCGGTGATCGGGACGCTCGCCCGGGTAGGCACGGGCGTATGCGCCGAAGAATTGCGCATTTCGCTCACCAGGCTGGTCCACGAGGTAGGCGACGGACATCCGCACACCCTCGGCCAGTGGGCCGTCCCTTTCGATGCCGCTGAGCGCGTCCCCGCCGAGCGTCGTCCAGTGGACGCCCATCCGTCCCATCTCCCGCAGCGCGAGCTCCGCTCCGCCACGATCGGTTGCGAGCACGAGCGCGTCGACGTTCCCCCTCTGTCGCAGGCGCGACAGATACGGCTCGAGGCTCGGCGTCGCTGAGAGCATCGGATCTGCCTCGACGATCTCGCCACCCAGGCGCTTGAACTCGGCGGTAAAGCTGAGACGCAGTCCGCGACCGTAGTCGTCGTCCAGGTAAATCACGCCGACGCGCTGTGCACTGAGCATTTGGCGGGCGTAGCGGGCTAGCTGAGCGCCATGGCTCAAATCGCTGGGGCACACGCGGAACATGTAGGGACTCACCCCGGAGAGATCGGGGCTCGACGCCGATGGCGAGATCATCAGGAGCGGGTGTCGCGCTTCGCCGTAGACACGGCCCGCCGCGAGCGACGCGCTCGACGTGAGATGTCCGATGACCGCTACGACGGCCGGGTCGTCCGCGAGCTGTTGCGCGATCCGGATGGCGATATCCCCACGGCCGCTGTCGTCCATGATGCGCAGCGCCAGCGGCCGTCCCCGAATTCCGCCCCGGGCGTTGATTTCCTTCACCGCAAGCTCCGCGGCATGCTGCATCGATACGCCGCGGGGCTGTGAGAAGGGTCCGGCGAGCCCGAGGACAATGGGTTCCCGGCTGCTTCCACCGGAGCAGGCAGCAAGCGAACAAACCGCGGCGAGGAGGGCCCGGCACCAGCGCATGAGCGGGCAAGGTTAAGGCTGCGAATGGGATAGCGCAATATCCACGCGCTTTCCACATTACCTGCGTGGACGCGATTCGGCAGCTGTGTGGATTTGCGGCGGGACTCGAGCGTCTCGTCGTCGCGAAGGGCGCCGCCGAATTGGAAGCGATGTGGGACGAGTTGAATCTGGGGCAGCTCGGATGGGAGGCGCTGGCGCTCGCGCGCCGCGCCAACACCGAAAAACTGGAGCCGGCGCTCGCGGCCGTCGATCGCCGCCTCCTCGCGACGCTGGAACGCTGTCGCGCGTTCCTCGATCCCCATATCGTGACGTTTCGCGTGCCGGAGCTGGAACGCTGGCAGCATGCCGCCGCCGCCGCGTTGGTTGGCGCACGCTGGGGCGTCGCGGGTTTGCGCACCGTCATTGCCGATACCCAGGCGCCGCTGGGGCGCCGGTACTTCGCGTTTCTGGCCCTCGCCGAGCGCCATCCCAAAGAAGCGTGGCCGCTATTCGCGAAGTACCTGCAGACGCCGGGCGCCCACCATGCCTTTGTCGCCGCGGCGGTCGAAGCGGCGCGCTACTATCCCGGTCAGGCGCCTAATGTGATCGCGCTGTTCCAGCGGATTCGCGGGGACGAGATGTTGCGTCGCTTCCTCGCGCCGAAGATTCTCGAATCGCTCTACGTCCTCGGCGACCCCGCGGCGCTGCCGCTGTTCGAGGAGCTGCTCGTGGCCGGTCACACCGACGCGGACGCCGGCCGGTGCGAAGTGACGCGAGCCCTCGTCGCCGTGCGCAAGCTCACGGGCAAGGTGGCGCCAAACAGCAAGTTCGCCGATCCGGAAGAGCCGAAGGTGCTTCGTGCGCTCGATGAAGCGCAGCGGATTTTTGAGGAGGAGAAGGACCGGCTCGAGCCGGTCGTCGTTATTTGACGAAGGCCGCCAGTTTTGCTTTGTACGCGTTCCCACCCATGTCGTACGTGTCGTTGTGCCCCGCGCCCTCTATCATCACGAACTCCACCGGACCACCGGCTGCGGCGGCAACATCGTGACCCATCTTGATGGGCACCAGCATGTCGGCGGTCCCGTGGAAGATGAGAATAGGACAGTGGATGCCTTGGATCCGGCCGATGTTGTCCAAACCGAGTCGCACCAGGAACGACGGGAAAATGCGGTAATGGCGGGCCGCCATTCCATGCGCACTGGTGAAGGGTGACTCGAGGATCAGACCCGCCACCTCGTGCGTAGCGGCCGTATGCGTGGCGGCCGCGCTCCCCAGGGAACGGCCGTAGACATATATGCGCTGGCGATCGACGTCCGAGCGGGCGATGAGCGCGTTGTAAGCGAGATCCGCAGCCTCATACATGCCCGCTTCGGTCGCTCGGCCGCCGCTCGCTCCGTAGCCTGGATAGTCGACGACCAGCAATGCCGCATGCGGCGGTCGGAAATCTCGGATAATGGGCCAGATTGCGCCGATCGTTTCGCCGTTTCCGTAGAACCAGAGAAGGGCGGCCGTTTTTGCCGCCCCTCGCCGCCCTTCGCCGTCCTTCGCCGCCGGTGGTAAGTACCAACCGACGAGCCGAGTCCCATCCTGCATCCGCAGCTCGATCTGCTCGCCGTATCCTAGGACCTGCTTGGGATCCGGCAGCGGACTTCGCGGTGCCGGGAACGTGATCTTTTCCTGGAGCGCCCACAACACGACCGAGAGGACGACGTAGACCCCCGCGATTCCGAGGACGATCGCCATGGCCGGTGTTAACTTGTGGCCCAATGCAGGGAAACCCACAGCTCGTTTCTCGCGCCCGCGGTGCGTTGCTGGGTCTTGTGGCCGGCAATCAGCTGGGCGTTCCCACCGAGCATTTGGGAACGGCCGAAGCCATCCGCAAGGCGTTCCCAAACGGCGTGGTCGACCTCGCGCCTCCTCCCAAAAACTCCCCGTACGACGATGATGCCGCGATGGCGCTGCTGCTCGGCGAATCGCTGCTGGCCTCGCAAGGCTTCGATGCCAATGATGTGGCGCGCCGCTGGGTGAAATGGATGAAGGTGGATGGCCGCGGCATCGGGACCACCACCAAGCGCGCGCTCACCATGATCGACAGGGGGAAAGAGCCGTTCGAAGCCGGCCGGCTGACCAATCAAGAAAACCCGGGCCGCTCGGCCGGCAACGGCAGCGTCATGCGCTGCATCCCCGTGGGGCTGCGCTACCATGACGATCCCGATCGCCTGATTCGCGTGTCGACGCAACAGGCGGCGATTACCCATGCCGACGAGCGCTGTACCTGGGGGGCGGCGGCGGTGAACCTCGCGGCGCGCGAGCTGCTGCACGGCAACATCTACTTTATCGACGAGGTGATGCACCGGATCGGCGATCGCGCGCCGCGGGTGCTCCGTGACGCGATCCATCGGGTGCCGCGCGAATCGGAGGGCGACTTGCCGATCGCCCGCTCGGGGGAAGCTGGGTATGTGGTGCATTGCATCGAGATCGCATTCTGGTTCGTGACGCACGATCGCTTGCTCGAGGAGACGCTCATCTATCTCGTGCAGGCGGGGGGCGACACCGACACCAATGCCGCTGTGGCTGGCGCTCTGCTCGGAGCGCGATACGGAGAAGTCGCGTTGCCGCCGCGCTGGGTCGATCAGATCACCGGATCGGAAGGGATCGCGCAGCTCGCCGAGCGTCTCGTCGCTGGCGCTACTTAGGCTTGGGCTTCGGCAAATAGCGCGCGATCCGGTCCATCACGTCGCGGTCGTTCAGCGTAATCGAAATCACCCGCCAGCCACGGCCGCCGCGCCAGTTGAGCCGGATGAAACGCCGGCCCTTGGTCCACTCCCACATGCTGCGCTCGCGCCGCTGCCGATCGGCGCGTGGGTCGTCCTGTTGTTGTCCTCGCGGAGCAAGTCCTTGACAGCGCTCAGTTTCCACAGCGGATCGGCGACTGGACGGCGAGCTGGGGGCCCGTGGCCAACCCGCTGCTGTGGTCGCACGCCGCCTACCTCATTTTGGGTCACGCCCTGCAGCCCTCGTGAGCTTGCGGATCCGCGAGTTCTACGCCACACAGGCGTTCTACCCGCCCGGCGACCCGCTGACCCTTCGCGCCGAGATCGAATCGAGCAGCCGTCGGGATGTGCGTGCCGTGTTGAACGTCGTGAGGCCCGACGGTGTTGCTGAAGAGCGCCGCGAATCCATCCGGCTTGGCCCAGGCGTCACGGTGGTTGACATCTCGGTCACGGTTCCGACTCGAGCGTTGCACGGGTACCTGGTCGATCTGGTGCTAGAAGAAGACCCGGGAAGTCACGCCGTCGCTGCCGCTGACGTCCTTCGATCGTGGACTGATGATCCCCGTTATGGGTTCATGTCGGAGTTCGGGCCGGATGACCCCGGCATCGAGGATCGCGTAGCCATGACTGCCCGATTCCACTTGAATTGCCTGCAGTTCTACGACTGGATGTACCGCCACTACCGTCTGCTTCCGCCGCGCGAGCGGTTCAGCGATGCGTTGGGCCGAAAGCTGTCCCTGACGACCGTGCGGAGAGGCATCGCCGCTAGCCATCGGCACAGCATCGGCGCTTTGTCTTACGCAGCGGTCTATGCCGCCGAACCGGAATTCTTCGCATCAGGCGCGGCCCCTAAATCCGCCGCTACCGCTACATCATATGCAATGAGCCCCGTCGCCACGATTAACAGCGCGACCAGTACCCACACATCCATCTTCTCGAATCGGTGTGCTACATAGAGCAGCGCCAGAAACACTCCGATCGCCATGAGGAACGTGTTCACCACCAGCGTTCCGGTGAGCCCAAAGAACTTGCCCACTACGAACTCCCATCGGCGAACCGGGCGCGATAGCACCGTGTATAGCGTACGTTTATCGATCTCTTTCGAAACCAGGCCAATGCCGATGAAGATGGCGATCACCACTCCGAACAGCGACACCGCCGTCAGCCCCAGATTCACCACAACAAGCCGCTCGATGTCGATCGAAATTTCTCCCACCAGAATCGCCGCCCCGGAAAGCAGCAGCGCGAACGCGATCAGGTTGTACAGAACCCGGTCGCGCACTGCTTCGCGAAAAGTGTTGAAGGCGATATAACCGATCCGAGAGTTCATGCTCCCCAAGTTCATACTCCCAGAGTTCATACCCACGGAGTTCATACGCCCACCCCCTTCCGGCTTTCTTCCGTCCGTCCGTCTTCATTTCGGCCGTCTTCGTTCCGAACCTCGGTGGGCCGCGTTTTTAGGACGTAGTATTCCTCCAGCGAACTGCGCACCGGCGTCAGGGAAATCAGTTTGAGGCGCTCGCGCCGCAGCACTTCCAGTGCCGCATCCTGCTGCTCTTCCGGTAATACCGCGTTGACCATGTCGCCACTGAGCCGCGCCTCAGCCCCGAGGCTCGTCAGGCCCGCCGGCACTGTTCGTGAGTAGAAAATAATCTCGACTTTGCCTTGCGTCTGCGAAGTCAACTCCGCGACCGCACCCACCCCGCGCAACTCACCCTGGTGGATGACCCCTACCCGGTCGCAAAGCGCTTCGGCATCCGACAGAATGTGCGTCGAAAAGAAAACCGTCTTGCCTTCGTGCCGCAGTTGCTGGATCAGATCCCGGACCTCGCGCCGCCCCATCGGGTCGAGCCCAGACATCGGCTCATCCAGAAATACCAGCTTCGGATCGTGCAGGATCGCCTGCGCCAGTCCCAACCGCTGCAACATGCCCTTGGAGAACTTCCGCAGCTGCATCCCCGCCGAATCGCTCAATCCCACCCGTGCCAGCATCTGCTCGACCCGCGCCGAGCGCCCTTTTGCTGGAACTCCAGAGAGCTGCCCGTAATAGTTGAGCAGCTCGCGGGCGCTCAGATGATCGTAGAAGTAGGGTTGCTCGGGCAGAAATCCAATCTGTGACTTCATCCGCGGATCATCGATGTCCATACCCAGAATCCGCGCGGTTCCCGCCGTCGGGAACACCAGCCCCATCAGCAGCTTGAGGGTAGTGGTCTTGCCCGCGCCGTTCGGGCCGAGGAAGCCGAACACCTCTCCCTCTTCGATCGTCAGGCGGAGCGGACGCAGCGCAAGTTTCGGCCGTTTGCGCCAGAATCCGACTAGATAGCTTTTTTCCAGGTCGAGAATTTCAATCGCTGCCATGACTATGCGCGCAATGCCAAGCCCCTTGCGTGGAATCTGATATGGAGTCTGATGAAGAGATTATAAGCAATGCTCGCGTGCCATGCGGGTATCTGGCTGCCGCGCGGTTACGAAAGTAAAACCGGCTGCCGGGACCAAGGCTGGTTCCCAGAATCTTCCGCCGCCCTAGGTGCTACTGTTGCGGTACGCTGCTGTTATCGCAGGTCGCGATCGCCGACATGCTGAAGCGCACCACCGCGTCTTCGTACGAACAGAAATAGCGGATACCGGAATAATTCCACAATACCGGGGTCGCGATAAAATTGTAGGTTGCGTTTGGTGTGCCGGTTACATTGGTCAGCGTGAAGGTGTAACCGCTCCTTAGGCCCCCAGCCAGTGCCGCATCGATCAGGCAGGCGCCGCTCGAACTCGGCGGAGTACAACTGGCTCCCGACAAAGCTCCCAGGGTACCCGCAAAACCAACTGACGGATAAGCCGAATAGTACGAGATCTGCGCCGTGTTCAAGGTCCGGATCGATGCCACTGCCGCCGATTCGTTGGCGGCCATGCGCGAACGCAGGAAACTAGGCACCGCAATCGCCGCAATGACCAGAATGATGGCCACTACAATCAACAGTTCAATGAGAGAAAAACCTTTGGTTCTTCGCATCGCATCTCCCTGATCCCGGATGAGGGACATCCGACCAGTTCCATGCAGAACTGTTGCACTTTGCATGCCGGACTCGGTCCATCGGCACGAACGCTAAGTCCATGGGAATGCGATGTAATTCGCAGCCGCGTCCCTTTGTTCGCCGCTTTCGTCATTCCTCCGTATCGGAAATGACATTTTGTGTCAGTAGGTTTCGGGGCTTGGGAACTAGGCAAGCATCTAAGACGTCCACCAGAAAACGTCCCACAATAAGAAATGCAGAGGATTTCTCCTCTGCTTTTCTCTGGCTTGTACCCTCCCCCAGGCACTTTGCCAAACTCAAACCCTACTGCAATGGCGTCACGGTGGTAGTGCACGAGGTCAGCGATGCACTGCCAAATCGAATTACGGCGTCGGCGAACGTGCAGAAGTATCGCACCCCAGTCTGATTGGGAGACTGCGGATCGGCCCGAATCTGATAGCTTGAATTCGGGGTTCCAGAAGTGCCCGACAGGGTGAACGAATAGCCGCTCTTAATGCCGCTTGCCAGTTGTGTGTCGATGATGCATGCCCCCACGGTTCCCGGCGGTGCGCAACTGGTTCCGCCGAGCGCACCGAGCGAGGTCGCAAAGCCCACCGTGGGATAGGTGGAGAGATACGAAATCTGCGCCGTATTCAACGTCCGCAGCGAGGCCACCGCTGACGCCTCGTTGGCCGCAATCCGCGCCCGCAGCAGGTTCGGGATCGCAATCGCCGCGATTATTAAAATGATGGCTACCACGATCAGCAGCTCGATCAGCGAAAAGCCCTTTTGTTTCTGCATTGATTGAACAACTCCGCCCCATGCGGGGTCCGACGTGTCCACGCTAACCACTAATCAGTTGCACTTTGGGAACCGCTCTTCCCAGCGCATGACCTAAAGTAAGTCCATTCCGTTTCAAGCCCGTGTTTTCGAGGAAATCGCTGGCATTGGCTGAGTTTGAGAGGTCCTTTGCGCCTGCCTCATGTGCCCCATGCGGACCGGATTGACAAAATGTGACAGAGTCTTCGTGGATCACTCCGCCAAATTGTGTCAGTCGCAACGCAATCTTCGCAGCGAGAAATCAGTTACTCGTGCCAATAAAAAAGCAGAGGATTTCTCCTCTGCTTCTTTCCGGCTTGTACCCTCCCCCAGGTACTTTGCCAAATCCAACCTTACTGGAGCGGGGTTTCGGTTCCAGCGCAAGCGGTGAGTGCAGCGGCGCTGTAGCGCACCACAGCATCCGCGACCGAGCAGAAGGAGCGTACGCCCGTGGTGTTGGCAGTGATCGGCGACGCGACCGCCTGATAGGTGGAGGCCGGAGTGCCGGTTACGCCCACAACCGTGAAGGTGTAGCCGCTCTTGGTGCCCGATGACAGCTGGGTATCGATCAAGCAAGCGCCAGCCGAAGTTGGCGGTGCGCAGCTGGTGCCAGCGAGAACGCCCAGATTGGCGCCAAAGCCCACCGTCGGGTAGGCGGAGTTGTATGAAATCTGCGCTGTGTTGATGGTACGAATCGACGCTACTGCGGACGACTCATTCGCCGCAATACGCGCGCGCAGCAGGTTCGGGATAGCAATCGCGGCGATGATCAGGATGATCGCCACCACAATCAGCAATTCGATCAGTGAGAAGCCCTTTTGTTTCCGCATTTATATTGTCCTCGTCTCCGTTTGACTGTTTGGTTGGATGACCAACTCGCTAGTACTATCGCACTCCGAGGGCCAGAGACCCAAGTGACGGAAGTCAGATGTCCTTCTGGACCAAAACTCAGCGTTTTCAGTGCCCTTCTGCGGGATAGTCACCTCCTCAGTTACCCTCAATTCTCCCAGTATGACACTTTCAGAGACCCAGATTGACAAATTTTGCCAATCGCCCCTTCGTCTCCATCTTCCTTCAAACCACCCGCCAGAAGCCGCAACTCCCATTCTGGGAACGCTCAACTCTGCATTTCTTGCGTCAGTTTCCGCTCTGAAGTTCACCGCCGAGACGCCGAGTGCGCCGAGAAAAATCAGGGAAAAGCGGCAGACTGGAACGAGCCACTCGTCGGCTCAGACCGTAGAATTTTAGTTCCCGTTCTCGTCATGACGCCCGCGGCGCCGGTTCAAGGTCTTGATTTTCCGCGCTCTCCTCGGCGAACTCGGCGTCTCGGCGGTAGAATGGGCTCGCCAGAGCCCCATGCCCAACCTTCAACTAAACGCCGATCGCGACATCGCTCGCGCTTCCACTCTGCCCGCACCCCTTTATTTCAGCCCGGCAACTTTTGAGGACGAAAAGAACAGGCTCTTCGCCTCCACCTGGCAGGTCGTCGGCCACGTGCACCAGGCCGCGAGCCCGGGCGACTACTTTACCTTCGACCTCATCGGAGAGCCGCTCCTCATAGCCCGCGGCGACGACGGCATTCTCCGATGCTTCCATAACGTCTGCCGTCATCGCGCCGGTCCCCCCGCCTCCGGCTGCGGGAACCGCAAACTCTTCCGCTGCGGCTACCACGGCTGGACCTACCGTCTCGACGGCGCTCTGCTCGTCACTCCCGAATTCGACGGCGTCGAAGATTTTGATCCCAAAGACTTCGGCCTCGTCCCGGTTCGCATTGAGGAATGGTTCAACCTCATCTTCGTCAATCTCGACGCCGAGGCCCGCCCGCTACGCGAGAGTCTGGGCGAGTTGCCCGCCCAAGCGGCGAAGTTCGATTTCGGCAGCATGAAGTTTTCCGAGCGCCGCACCTACGACATGAACTGCAACTGGAAGACCTATGTCGACAACTATCTCGAGGGCTACCACCTGCCCAGCGTGCATCCCGGACTAAACCGGGAACTGGAGTTTAACGCGTACGTCGTTGAACCCTATGCCGGACATGTTCGGCAATTCAGCCCCATCCGCGGAGCCCAGCCGGGCGACACAACCCCGCGACGCTATCAAGAGGCGCAAGATGGGCTTACCACCGACTACTTCTGGATTTTCCCCAACTGGATGCTGAACTGCTATCCCGACAATGTGTCGCTTAATATAGTGCTACCCCTCGAGCCGGAGCGCTCGCTGGCGATTTTCGAGTGGTATCTCCCGGAGGAAGATCACAGCCGCCCGGCAGCCAGGGAGTCCGTAGAATTCAGCCACCAGATTCAGATTGAGGATGTGGGCATCTGCGAAGTGGTGCAGAAGAATCTATGCTCGCGAAGCTATACGCGTGGGCACTTCAGCGTGAAGCAGGAAAAAGGTGTGCACGCGTTCCACCGCATGTATGCGGAAGCTATGAAAAAGATTTAACCGCCAACAACCCAGAGTGCGGCGGTTGGAATGCCGTAAAGCCGCTTGCAATTGCGGTCAGTAGTATTCTCGGCGTACTCTGCGAGCTCAGCGGTAATCCTCTGAAGCCTTCACTCGGCCTTCAGCAACATGCAGGTTACATCGTCGTGCTGCGGAGTGTTGCCGACGAACAAGTCGAGCTCGGCCATCAGGTGTTTAAGCAGGTCGCCGGGCGACGTGGCCACACCGCCCTGGATTGCCTCCAGAAGCCGCGATTCCCCATACTCTTCATCTTTT
>Ga0137418_10003088_pt1 | contig 15295 bp, 14 predicted proteins | sample CZODoug3_1_2_16f_FD_122242 | JGI IMG/M metagenome (GOLD analysis project Ga0137418, IMG submission 122242) | Vadose zone soil fungal communities from Angelo Coast Range Reserve, California, USA - CZODoug3_1_2_16fungal (Hybrid Assembly) | ecosystem: Environmental > Terrestrial > Soil > Vadose... | reverse complement strand
GCCGCCTCGATGATCTGATTGACCGGGTAGCCGATCAGGAACTTGACGCCCTCGCGCTTGAGAATCTCCGCCACCACGGCCGCTGCCTTCATGCGCTGCCTCCTCTGTTGCCCGGCCGGGCCGGACGTGGGGCATAGTATGCACCACCGGGCAACAGCCACGACAAGGGAGGCACCATGAGCCGGGGATTCGCCGTCGCCGCCAACGTCAAGGCCGAGGTCATCGCCGCCGCCGCCCGCGAGGCGGAGGCCACGGGCTACACGTCCTTCTGGGTCAACCACCCGGGGCCCTTCGACGGGCTCGCGTCGGTGGCCGTCGCCGCCAAGGCGACCCAGCGCATCGCGCTCGGCATCGGCGTGATCCCGCTGCACACGCGCGGGCCGGCCTCGATCGTCGAGGGCGCGCGCACGCACGCGCTGCCGCTCGACCGGCTGTGGCTCGGCGTCGGCAGCCCGAATCCCCGATCGCTGGAGCGCGTCCGCGACGGCGTCACCGCGCTCCGCAAGGAGCTGCGCACGAAGCTCGTCGTCGCCGCGCTCGGTCCCAAGATGTGCCGGCTCGCCGGCGAGATCGCCGACGGTGTCCTCTTCAACTGGCTGACGCCGGAGCACGCGAAGGCGTCCGCCGCGCTCGTGCGCGAGGGCGCGCAGGCGGCGAAGCGTCCGGCGCCGCGGATGTTCGGCTACGTGCGGCTGGCCATGGGCCCGGGCGCCGCCGACCGCGTGGCCAAGGAAGGCGGACACTACGCGGCGATCCCCGCCTACAAGGCGAACTTCGACCGCATGGGCGTGAAGCCGGAGGCGACGGCGATCGTCGCCGACTCGCCGGCGGAGGTCACGCGCGCGCTCGCGCGCTGGGAGGGCGTGATCGACGAGATCATCCTGCGCGCGCTCCCCGCGGACGACGGCGTGGACTCGACGCTGGCGCTCGTGCGCGCGGCCAGATAAATGGGGGGCCATGTCGGGGCCCCCCATTTTCCTAAGCCCGGCCGGGCCTGATCAGGACCACGATGGCGGCCATGCCCTCCAGCAGCATGCAGAGGGCGAGCGGGACGGTGTAGCTGCCCGTCGCGTCACGCAGCACGCCGAGGAGGGCCGGGCCGAACGCGAACGCGTACTGGTTGAACGCCACGACGAGGCTCACCGTGCGCGCGAAGCGCTCCGGCGGGAACTCGCGCTGCACGATGAGGCCGGGCAGCGTCGTGAGATTGCCGACGCCCAGCCCGAAGAGCGCGCACGCGGCGTAGAGAGCGGCCCGCGACGGCGCCGCGAGCAAGACGGCGACACCGAGGATCTGCACGAGCAGGACGGCCGCCGTCACCGCGCGCCGATCCAGTCGGTCCACCACGCCGCCGAGCGCCAGACGACCCATCACGCCCGCCGCGGTCGTGACGCTCACCGCGAGGCCGGCACCGACGGCGCCGAGCAGCGGACCGAGATAGGCGATCTGGTGCGTGATGATGCCGACCTGCGCGAGCAGGCCGAGCGCGAACGGCACGGAGATCGTCCAGAAGTGCGCGCGGCGGAGGACCGAGCGCGCGTCGCCCGCGCCGGCGGGCGCGGCTCGGGGCGCCGCCGGCGGATCGCCGTCGGGACCGAGGCCGAGGACGGCCGGGCCGCGATGGAGCCAGGCGACGACGGGCGGCAGCAGCACCGCCAGCATCACGACGACGGTCACGCGGACGCCGGCCTCGAACCCGAGCCGCGAGATCAGGAAGAGCAGCAGCGGGACCACCACCACGCCGCCGCCGGTGGCGCCGTTGAAGGCGAGACTGATCGCGAGGCCGCGGCGCCGCTCGAACCACGGCGCGACGATGACGTTGAGCGCGGCGCCGCTCGTCGCCGCCCAGCCGACCGACATCACCGCGAAGGCGGCGAAGAGGTGCCACGGCTCGCGGGCGAGCGTGAGGCCGGTCACCCCGAGCGTCAGCGCCGCCGCGCCCACCAGCACCACGCGTCGGGGGCCGAGGCGCTTGTAGGCGTCGCCGACGAAGAGCACGCCCGTCGCGCCGAGCAGGTAGTAGGTGGTGATCGCCGAGGAGATGAGCGACGTGGACCAACCGTGCCGCGCGCGCAGCACCGCGAGATAGACGCCGGCGCCGTAGAAGCCCAGCCCGAAGCCGAACAGCCCGACGAGGAACGCGACGGCGACGACCTTCCAGCCGTGAAAGAACGGGCGGGCCACGATCCCGCACTCTCGGGGCCGCCCGACGGCAAGTCAAGCCTGCTAGACTGCGACGCGGCCATGACCGAGGAGATGATCCGCTACTACGCGCGGCGCGCCGGCGAGTACGAGCGCGTGTACGAGATCCCCGCGTGGCAGCCGGGCCTCGCCGAGCTGCGGCGGCGCGTCGCGATGTTCACGGGGCGTCGCGTGTTCGAGGTGGCGTGCGGCACCGGCTACTGGACGGAGATCCTGGCGGGCGTCGCTGCGTGCGTGCATGCGACCGATCTCAATGCCGGGACGCTGGCGCTGGCGCGCGCCCGGCCGTACCCGCGTGGCAACGTCACCCTCGAGGCGCGCGACGCCTACGCGCGGCTCGCCGGGCCGCCGCGCTGGGACGCCGGCTTCGCGGGCCTCTGGCTCTCGCACGTCGACCTCACGCGCATGGACGAGTTCCTCGGTGCGTTCCACTCGCACCTGCTGCCCGGCGCCCTCGTCCTGGCGTTCGACGAGAGCGACGACCCGACGCGCCGGTCGCGCGGCAGCCGCGTCGACGAGACGGGCAACCGCTACGAGGCGCGCCGGCTCGACAACGGCGAGCCGTACGAGATCGTGAAGAATTTCGTCGATGAGCCGCGGCTGCGCGCGGCGTTGAGCGCCCGCGCGCGGCGACTCGCGTACGACGACCTGGGCAGATTCTGGGTCGCGACCTGGGAGGTGATATGACGGAGCGACCGATCGTCCGCTATCCCGACCCCGCGCTGCAGGTGCTGGACCCGGCCTTCGCGCGCTTGCGCATCGGCAACGCCGGCGTGGAGCGGCTGGCCACGGGGTTCCGCTGGGCCGAGGGGCCGGTGTGGTTCGGCGACGCCCGTCAGCTGCTGTGGAGCGACATCCCCAACAACCGGATCATGCGCTGGGACGAGGAGACGGGCGCCGTCTCCGTCTTCCGCCGGCCGTCCAACAACGCCAACGGCAACACGCGCGACCGCCAGGGCCGGCTCGTCACCTGCGAGCACGACGCCCGGCGCGTGACGCGCACGGAGTACGACGGCGCGATCAGCGTGATCTGCGACCGCTTCGACACCAGGCGGCTCAACTCACCCAATGACGTGGTCGTGAAGTCCGACGACTCCGTGTGGTTCACGGATCCGCCGTTCGGCATCCTGTCCAACTACGAGGGCCACAAGGCGACGCCGGAGCTGCCGACCAACGTCTACCGCGTGGACACGGCCGGTCGCGCCAGCGTGGTGACCGGCGACGTCCCGCGTCCCAACGGTCTCGCCTTCTCGCCCGACGAATCGCGGCTCTACGTCGTGGCCAGCGGCGACAGCCCGCGCACGCTCCGCGTCTTCGACGTGGTCGGCAACGGCACGGCCCTGGCCAACGGGCGCGTCTTCGTCGACTGCGGGCAAGGGATTCCCGACGGCGTTCGGTGCGACACCGACGGCAACCTCTGGTGCGGGTGGGGCGGTGGCGAGGGCCACGACGGCGTCGTGGTCTTCACGCCCGACGGCAAGATGGTGTTTCGGATCCTGCTTCCGGAGCGCTGCGCGAACCTCTGTTTCGGGGGGCCGAGCCGCAACCGCCTCTTCATGGCGGCGAGCCAGTCGATCTACTCCGTCTACGTCGATGCCCAGGGCGCGACGCTGAGCTGAGCGCGGGGCCGGCCGGTGCCGGCCCCGCCTGCCTTCGCGAGATCTAGTTCTTTGCCAGCTTGGTCTCCATCAGCGTGCGTACCTCGGCGACCGCGGCACGCCACAGGGGGCCGCCGGGCACCGCGTACTCGGCGTTGACCTGCGAGCGGAACTCGTTCATGGCCGCGTCCTGCTTGGCCTTGTCGTCCTTCGGCGCCTGGTCCAGCGTCTTGGTGCGGATCACGGCGGCCTTGGCCGTCGCGGGGTGCGCGCGCTCGATCCAGCGGCCGATCTCGTTCCAGTCCTGGTCGAAGAACACGATGACCGGGATCGAGCGGAAGCCGTTGTTGAGGAAGCAGTCGGTGATGTCCAGGTTCTGGTCGCGCAGGAAGACGCGCAGCTCGGCACCGGGAATGCTCTCGACGACCCGCGCGATCAGCGGTGAGTTGCGGTGCACGTCGCCGCACCAGTTCTCGGCCAGCATCAGCACGTACTTGACGCCCTTGACGCCCGCGAAGAACTTCTTCTCGTCCTCGGTGAGCGTGGCCTTGTTGTAGTTCTCCTCGGTGCGCTTCTGGGTATCACCCATCTGCGCCATGTACTCCTTCCAGGTCATCCCCTTCGAAAAGCGCGTGCTGTCCAGCGGAATCCTCAGCTGAGCCATGTCCTCTCTCCTCTCTCAGTTGGCGCGGCCGGCGGCCTGGTTCAGATCGGCCAGGGGCACGATCCGTCCGTGCAGCGGCAGCAGCCGGTCGACGGTCAATCCGAGCCGCCCGATGTTGTCGACCAGGCCCACGGTGAATGGGCTCGGCGGGCTCGGGGGTGGCGTGTTCGGAGGCGGCGGCGTATAGGCGTCCGCCTCGATGAGCAGCTTCTCCTTCGGCAGGTACACCATGAGCAGGCCGTCGTCGTGCAGGACGCCGGCGATGTGGTGGATCTCGATCGTGCGCGCGCCGTCGGTCAGCACGCGCTTGTCGCGGACGCCCTCGACGGGCGCCGGCTTCTTGCCAGACTTCGTCAAATGATCGGGGCTCACCGTGGCGCGCGCGGCCAGCGTGCTGTCCCACCACGCGCGGTTGACCTCGTGCGTGATCACGGTGACGCCCTCGGCGGCGAACGCGCGCACGCCGCCCCCGTGGTCGAAGTGGTGGTGGCTGTTGATCACGTAGCGGACGGGCTTGTTGGCGGCCAGCCCGCGCACCTCGGCGAGCACGGCGAGCGCGCGCTGGTCGTTGAGCGGCGCCTCGACCACGACCACGTGGTCCGTCATCTCGATGGCCACGCTGTGGTGCGTGCCCCCCGTGATGTACCAGACGCCATCGGCGACCATCTGGGAGGTCACCACCGCGTACGGCGCCGTCGCCTGGCGGACGGCGTCGGGCACCGCGATGTCCACCGAGGCGTTCGGGCGCACCTCGTCGACGGTGACGTCGAGTATCGGGAAGCCGCCGGCGGTCTGGCGGATCTTCGTCGGAAACTTCACGCCGCCGAAATCCTTGTAGTCCGCGTACTCGAAGGTGACGGACAGGTCGCCGACGACCGGGTTGCCCAGCACCGCCTCCACCTTTTCGACGAGGCCCGCGCGGTCGAGCGTCGCGCGCGCCGTGTACTTGCCGGGGACGGCGAAGGCCAGCGTGCGGCCCTGGGCCGTGGCGTTGTTGGCCCGCGCCGCCCTCACGATCCCGTGGGGCGTGGCCCACAGCTCGAGCTGCCGGGCGGCCAGCGCCATCGGCGCCGGGATCGCCGCGTCGCTCACGACGTTCCACGCGTGCTCGGCGACGACGACCCCGACCTGGCGCTGCTCGCCGCGCACCGGCTGCACGCCACCGCCGCGCGGCGGGTTCTCGGCCTGCGTGCGCACGTACGTATCGCGCAGCGACGCCGTCTCGTAGTTGACGGAGCGCGCGAGGCTCTTCACGTTGAACCGCGGCCACGCGCCGCCCGGCGCCTGGGCCTGACCGACCGCGTAGCTGACGCCACCGGCCGTCATCTCGAACGACTTGAGACCGGCCGCGCCGAGCGCCTTGTCGGCCGCGTCCAGCAGCGCGCGCGCGTCCTGCGCGTCGGCCGGCGCGAACGAGAGCAGCAGCGCCGTCAGCGTCGTGGCCAGCAGGCTGCGCATCGTTGCTCTCCTCATTGCGTGCGGTACACCACGAGGCGGTCGTTACCCGACTCCGGCGCCCAGACCTCGCCCGGCCGGCCGAGGATCTGGCGGACGTTGGCGCCGCGCTTGTCGCTGGGGAACACCTGGAACTTCTCGGTGGCCGGCTCGAAGCGGACCATGGCGTTGGCGCTCCACTCGCTGAGCCACACCACGTCGTGCTCGTCCACGTACACGGCGTACGCGCGCGGGCTGTCGCCCGGCAGCCGCCACGTCTTCCACGTCCTGGCCGTGGGGTCGTAGACGCTGACGTTGCCGGAGTTCCACTCGCTGACCCAGACGCGGCCCGTGCTGTCGGCCCACACGCGCCGCGCGCCCTGGTCCCTCGTCGGCGGCTCGATGACGGTGGCGGCGCCCGTCTCGAGATCGACGCGCGCGATGTAGTTGCCGGCGAGCGAGGCGTAGTACACGTCGCCGCCGGGCGTCGTCGCGATCCCGTAGGGCCCGCGGCCGCGCGGCGCGTCCCAGACCTTCATGTTGCCCGTCGCGGGATCGAGCCGGCCGTAGATCCCGCTCTGGCCGGTGAACCAGATGCGGCCGCGCTTGTCGAACGTGGCCGTGTTGAGGTTGGCCCACTTGCGCGTCTCCGGCAGCGGCCAGCGCCTGACCTCGCGCGTCTGCGGATCGACGCGCACGATCGAGTTCGTGCCGCCCTCGGTGACCCACGGCGCGCCGTCGGGGCCGATGATCACGCCGTGCGGCGCCGCGCCCTGGCCCAGCGGGACCAGCTCGACCCTGCCGCTCGCGGGATCGAGGCGCCCCAGCTTGCCGTCGCGCTGTGCCGTGTACCAGACGACGCCGTCGGCGCTGACCGCCACGTCGTGCGGGAAGCCGCCGCCCGAGGGCAGCGCGTAGGGACGCGACGTGACCGCGGCCCCGACGGGCAGGGCGAGCAGCACCAGCAAGCAGGCAAGGAGCAGGCGAGGCATGACGGGCTCGTTCCCTTAGATGGGGAACCGGGGCCGGAAGACTCGCCGGATCAGATAGGGGTTCGCGCCGAGGTCGTAGAGCCGGCGGATGTCGCCGCTCAGGAGCGCGGACTTCTCGGCCTCGCTCAGATCGTGGCCGGCCACCTCGGCGTCGCTCAGCTTCTCGCGCGTGACGTGGGCGCGCGCGAGGCCGGTGAGGATCTTGTTGAGCGGGTACGAGACGGCGATCACGCGTGCACCCACACGGTGCCGCAGCCGGTGATCCACTCCGGCACGGCTTCATAGGCGAGCGATTCGCCCTTCCAGCCGGGCACGGCGCCCATCAGCGCCACCCAGTTGCGGATCTCCTGGCCGCCGTTGCCGCCGTCACGCTCGATGTCGTCCCAGGTCAGGCGCAGCAGCGGCTCGACGTCGCCGCGCTCGATGTGATCGATCACCCAGTGGTCCCACTCCGGGTTGATGCGCCCGGTCTCGGGCGTGCCGACCCAGTGCGAGATGCCGCCGGTGGCGACGAAGGCGATGCGCCCGGCGCCGGCATGCGAGCGCGCGAAGCGCCCGACGAAGGCGCCCATGTCGTGGCAGCGGCGCAGCGTCGGCAGCGGCGGCGCCGCGCAGTTCGTGTACACGGTGGCCACCGGAATGTCGCCCTCCGGGTTGAGGAAATGCAGCGGCACCGAGAGCTCATCCCACGACTCGATCTCGTACGAGTAAGCGAAGTCGAAGCCGCCCGCCAGCCCCGCCTCCAGCAGCGCCATGCCCCACTTCGGCGCGCCCGGAATCTTGCGCGCGGGGATGCGCATGAGCTTGCTGCCGCCCGGGCTCGGCGCGTCGTACGAGTCGACGAGGCCGATGCAGAAGGCCGGCAGGTTGCTGTAGGGGAAGTTCTGCAGGTGGTCGTTCACGAACATCACGAGGAGATCGGGCCGCGCCGCCGCCAGCCGCCGCCGCATCTCGTGAAAGCCTGCGTAGAGGCGCTCGCGCTGCTCCGGGCGCGCGATCTCCGGCTTGCCCGTGATGAGGGGCGCGTGGGCTGCCAGCGCTGCCGCGACGATCTCTGCCATAATTCGGCCTCCGGTGGGCCCTAATGGCATCACCGCGACGGCACGCTGTCAAGGTGGAGGACTCGATGAGACTCGGCTACTTCGCGATGCCGCTGCACCCGCCCGGGGCCGACCCGGCCACGACCATGGACGACGACCTCGCCCAGCTGGCGACCCTGGACCGCCTCGGCTACGAAGAGGCATGGATCGGCGAGCACTTCACGGCGCAGTGGGAGAACATCCCGTGCCCCGACCTCTTCATCGCGCGTGCGCTTGGCATGACGAAGAAGATGAAGCTGGCCACCGGCGTGTCGTGCCTGCCCAACCACGACCCGCTGATGCTGGCCCAGCGCATCGCGCAGCTCGACCAGATGGCGCGCGGGCGCTTCTACTGGGGCGTCGGCTCCGGCGGGTTCCCGGGCGACTTCGAGATGTTCGGCGTCGATCCCAAGAGCGGCGAGCATCGCGTGATCACGCGCGAGATTCTCGACACCGTGCTGGCGCTCTGGGAGGACGCCAAGCCCGGAACCTACGAAGGGCGGGACCGCCGCTGGCGCTTCAGCGTGCCGCAGCCGCAGCCGGACATCGGCCTGCGCCTGCACCTGAAGCCCTACCAGCGGCCGCACCCGCCGATCGGCGTGGCGGGCGTGTCCGCGAACAGCGAGACGCTCGTGCTGGCGGGCGAGCGCGGCTACATTCCGATGTCGATCAACTTCGTCCCGCCGCGCATCTTGAAGACGCACTGGGAGGGCGTGGAGACGGGCGCCAGGCGCGCCGGCCGCGTCGCCGACCGCGGGACGTGGCGCATCGCGCGCGACGTCTACGTCGCCGACACCGACGCGCGCGCGCGGCGCGAGGCGATCGGGGGCACCCTCGGCCGCGACTATCGTGACTACTTCTTGCGATTGCTGCCGAAGCTCCGCGGCTTCGACATGCTCAAGGTCGATCCCGCCATGCCGGACGCGGAGGTGACGCTCGAGTACCTCTGCGACAACATCTGGATCGTCGGCAGCCCCGACACGGTCGCGAGGAAGCTCGCGAAGCTGTCCGGTGACGTCGGGGGCTTCGGCACGCTCCTCGTCATCGCCCATGAGTGGACGCCGCGCGGCGCCTGGGAGCGCTCGATGCGCCTGCTCAAGGACAAGGTCGTACCGCGGCTCGGCCGAAGGTCCCGCTCATGACGTTCGAGAAGCTGACGCTGAAGTCGGTCGACGTCAGGCCGGTGCTCGTCCCGCTCAAGCGTCCGGTCGTGTCGAAGGTGGGCCGCTTCGACGAGTGGCCGGTGATCCTGATCGACCTCTATACCGAGGAAGGGATCGTGGGACGAAGCTATCTCGAGCCCTACCTCAAGCACGCGGTTCGCTCCATCGTTCCGGCCATCCATGATCTGGCCGCGGCGCGCACGGGCCGGCCTGTCCGGCCGCTCGACGACTTTCAGACCGGGCGCAAGTCGCTCAATCTCGTCGGCTACGAAGGCGTCACGATGATCGCGGTGGCGGGGCTGGACATGGCCGCGTGGGACGCGCTCGCCAAGGCGGCCAACATGCCCCTCGCCGTGTTTCTGGGCGGCTCGCTCGGGCCCGTCCCCGCGTACAACAGCAACGGGCTGTGGCTGATCGAGGTTGCGGCGCTCGCCGACGAGGCGGCCGCGCTCGTGGCCGAGGGCGGGTTCAAGGGATTGAAGCTGCGCCTGGGCCGCGAGCGTCTCCAGGACGACCTGGCGGCCATCACAACGGTGCGGGGCGCCGTCGGCGATCACGTGAAGCTCATGGTCGATTTCAACCAGGGGCTCACGCTGGGCGACGCGCTCCACCGCTGTCATGCCCTCGACGACCAGGGGCTCTACTGGTTCGAGGAGCCGATCACCTACGACAACCTCACCGGCTACGCGCAGCTCACGCGCGAGCTCGACACGCCGGTGCAGCTCGGCGAGAACTTCTACGGCCCGCGGGACCTCGCCAAGGCGCTCGCGGCGGGCGCGGGCGACTACGTGATGCCCGATCTCATGCGCATCGGCGGCGTGTCGGGCTGGTTGCGAGCCGTGTCGATCGCCGGCGCCGCCGGCGTCGAGGTCTCGACGCACCTGTACCCGGAAGTGGCCGCGCACCTGATGCGCGTCACCGAGACGGCGCACTGGCTCGAGTGGCAGGACTGGGCCGATCTCGTCGTCGCCGAGCCGTTCCCGCTCGACAACGGCCACGTGCTCGTTCCCAATCGCCCGGGCAGCGGAGTCGCGTGGAACGAGAGCGCCGTGAAGCGCTACCGGTTCGACGCCTGATCAGCCGCGCGGGAGCTGCGAGATCCCGGGCAGCCGGCCGAGGAAGTTCCCGCTCACCGCGCCGTCCACGACGAGGTCGTGGCCGTTGACGTAGCGGGCGTCGGGGCCGAGCAGGAACGCCACGACGTCGGCGATGTCCTCGGGCGTCGCCACGCGCCCGAGCGGCACCAGCGCCGCGCGCTCGGCGGCCAGCTCCGAGCTCTGGTAGAGCTTCTCGGTCATGCCGGTGCGCACCATCCCCGGCGACACGGAGTTCACGCGGATGCCGTCGCGCCCGAACTCCTGGGCGAGCACGCGCATCAGCATGATCACCGCCGCCTTGCTCGGCGCGTAGGCGCCGAGGTTCGCGTGCGCGTTGCTGCCGGACATCGACGCGGTGACCACGATCGCGCCCTTCGCCGCGGCCAGCGCCGCATGCGCGGCCTTGGCCAGCAGCCACGTGGCGCGCGTGTTGACGTTGAAGAGCGCGTCCCAGTCCTCGATGCTGTAGGCGAGAAGCGGGCCGGGACGGTTGATGCCGGCGTTGCTCACGAGACCATCCAGCCCGCCGAAGCGCGCCGTCGCCTCGCCGACGGCGCGCGCGGGGCCGTCGGCCGTCGCCATGTCGGCGTGGATCGCGAGCGGCTGGGCGTCCAGCTTGCGCAGCTCTTCCGCGACGGCGTCGAGCGCGGCCGTCGTCTGGGCGACGTCCACGATGGCGATGCTGCCCGCGCGTCCGGCCGAGCGCGCGTCGTGCGCGAGCCTCAGCACCGTCGCCCGCCCGATCCCGCTCGCCGCGCCCGTCACCAGTGCTCGCATGGGTGATTCTCAGTGTAACGCGGGTGCTATCATCGAAGCGTTTGATGAACGGCACGCGCCCCGTCGTCCTCTCGCTCGCGCTCGTCGTCCTCGCGAGCGGCTGCGTCACCCCGCACGCTGCGCCACCGCCAACGGGCGCCACGGCGCCGCCGTCGTCCGTCGCCACGCCGCCGCGCCCGACGCCGGCGGCCGCGGCCGAGGCGGCGCGCGCGTACGAGCACGGCCGGGCGCTCGTCGCGCGCGGCGAGATGATGGCGGCGACGGTGGCCCTGCGCGATGCGCTGCGGCTGCGCCCCGACCTCGCCGAGGCCCGCGCGAGCCTGGGCCTGGCCTTGTACGCGATGGGCGACCTCGACGGCGCCGTCGAGGAGCTGCGCGGACTCCTGCGCGTGCGGCCCGACCTCGCCGAGGCGCGGCTGACCCTGGCGGCGGCCCTCGTCGCGCGCCAGGACTGGCCGGCGGCGCGCGCCGAGCTGGAGACGGCGCTCGCCGCGAAGCCCGAGCTGCTCCAGGCCGGCTACACGCTCGGCGTCGTGCGCTACGCCCAGGGTGACCTCGCCGGCGCCATCGACGCCTACCGCCGCGTGCTCGCGCGCGAGCCGCGCGCCGCCGACGCGCGCTACAACCTGGCGCTCGTGCTGAAGCTGGCGCGGCGCGAGGCGGAGGCGACGCCCGAGTTCCTCGCTGCCGCCGAGGCGGGGCTGCCGCGCGCCCAGTACTTCGCCGGCGCGGCCTACGCGACGGGCGCGGGCGTCGAGCGCGATCTCGTGGCGGCGATCACCTGGTGGATGCGTGCCGCCGAGCAGGGGGTCGCGCAGGCGGACGAAGGCCTCGCGCAGCTGCGCCAGACGGCGTCCGGGCGCACGCGCCGCCCGCCGGCCGAGCGCCAGGCCGTCGAGCAGGCGTTCGGCGAGTATCGCGCGCGGCTCTGGAAGGACTATCCGGGCCTGGCGCGCGAGGGCGACGAGCCCCTCGGTGCCGCGCTCCTGCGTCAGGGCCGCGGGGGCGAGGCGGTCGCCGTGCTCATCCGGGAAGCGGCCGCGCTGAGCGAGCCCGCCCAGCGTCTCCTCGAGACGCTCTACGACCAGGGGATCGACGGCCAGCTGCCCGCGCACGACGCGCGGATCTTCGCCTACCTCAAGAGCGCAGCCGCCGAGGGGCGCTCGCGTCCGCGTCCCTGAAGACGCTCGGCCGGGCCGCGTTGCTGGCCGTCGGCGCGACGCTGATCGCGGCCGTGGTCTCGCTGCTGGGAGGCGCCGGCGTCACCGCGCTCGACTGGTCCGTCTACGATCGCTGGCTTCGCGCCCGCACGCCGGTGCTGGACACCCCGCGTCTCGTCGTCATCGCGCGCGATCCGACGAGCGAGGCGCGCTTCGGGACCGGGACCTGGGACCGCGCGGTGGTGGCGCGCGTCGTCGCCGCGCTCGGTCGCGGCGGCGCCGCCGTCGTCGGCCTCGACGTGTCCCTGGGCGCCCCGAGTGCGCCGGGCCGCGGTGGCGCATCGAGCGACGCGCTGCTCGCCGAGTCGGCGCAGGCGCTCGACGTCGTCTCGGTCGTCTCGCCGTCGATGCCGCGCTCGACAGCGCTGCACGACGGGAAGATCGGTCACGCGCTGGCCGAGCCCGATGCCGACGGCGTCGCACGCGCCGTGCCCCTGTGGCTGCCACTCGGCGAGCGCTCCGTGCCCGCCTTTGGGCTGGCGCTCGCCTCCGCGCTGACCGGGACGGCGGCCGCCGATCTGCGCATCGCCACGGACGCGCGCGGCCGGACGCTCGTCGATTTCGTCGGCGGCGCCTGGCCGCGCGGTGTCCAGATCGTTCCATTCCTGGAAGCGTGGACGGCGATCGAGCAGGGCGAGGCGGACCGGATCCACACGCTGGCCGGCGACAACGCGGTGCTCGTGCTCGCCGAGCCCGCGCGCGCGACCCTGCGCACGCCCGTCGGCGAGATGTCGCCCATCGCGGTCCAGGTGCACCTGGCGCGCGGGCTTCTCGGCGGCTCGCGACTGCGCGAAGCCTCGCCGGTGCTGACGACGGCGGTCGCGCTCCTGCTGGCGGCGCTCGCCGCGGGGCTCCTGCTGGCCACGCGGTGGTGGGCCGGTCTCGCGGCGGTCGTCGTTCTGGCCTCCGCCTACACGGCGGCGCTGCCGCTGGCGCTGGCGACCACCGGGCTCGTGCTGCCGGTGGTGACGCCGCTCGGCGCGACGGCGCTGGCCGCCGTGGGCGGCCTCGTGGTCCGCCACCTCGCCTCCGGTGCGCGCATCCGTCGGTTGGAGGAGGAGAACGCGCGCGCGCGCGAGACGCTGGTCCAGAACGAGTCGACGGTCGAGTCGCTGGAGGAAGACCTGGACGCCGCGCGCGCGGCGGTCACGCGGTCCACCGGCGCCGAGCGCGACCTCGGTCGCGCCGCCGACCTGCTGCGCGAGCAGCTCGCCGAGGCGCGGCGGCAGGAGGAGGCGACGCGCCGCCGGCTCGACACGCTCGAGCGCGAGCTGTCGGGGCTGCGCGCGGCGGACGCGCGGACGGACGAGCTGGGCGATGCGGAGCAGGAGGCGCTGCGCCGCGCGTGCGAGGAGGCGGGCATCGTCACGCGCGATCCCGCCGTGCTGGCGGTCTTCCAGGACGTCGGCCGCGCCGCGCGCTCGTCGCTGCCGGTCCTGATCCTGGGCGAGCCGGGCACGGGCAAGGAGCTGTTCGCGCGCGCGGCGCATCGCCTGAGCGCGCGCGCGGCCCAGCCCTTCGTCGCCGTCAACATGGCCGCGATCGCCCCCGAGCTGTTCGAGAGCGAGCTGTTCGGCCACGTCAAGGGCGCCTTCACCGGCGCCGTCGCCGACCGGCGCGGGTATTTCGAGCAGGCCGATCGGGGCACGATCTTCCTGGACGAGATCGGCGAGCTGCGCGCGGATCAGCAGAGCAAGCTGCTGCGCGTGCTCCAGGAGAAGGTCTTCCACAGGGTCGGCGCCACGCGGCCGACGGGCGTGGACGTGCGCGTCGTGGCCGCCAGCAACCGGGACCTCGCGCGCGGCGTGGCCGAGGGCTGGTTCCGCGAGGACCTCTGGTTTCGGCTCAAGGGCGTGGTGCTCCGGCTGCCGCCGCTTCGCGCCCGGCCCGACGACGTGGCCGTGCTCGCCTCGCGCATCGTCGCCGAGGCGGCCGCCGAGCTCGGTCGGCGCGACATCACGCTGTCGGAGGACGCCGTCGCGGCGCTGCGCACGCACGCGTGGCCCGGCAACGTCCGCGAGCTCCAGAACTGCGTGCGCCAGGCCGTCGCGCTGGCCCACGGCCCGGTGCTCAAGCGCGAGGACCTGCGCCTGCCCGAGCCGGAGGGTCGCGCCGCCGCCGAGCCCGGCGGCGAGACCGGCGACGCCGCGGTGCTGGCGTCGCTGCGGCGGCACGGCTTCGACATGCAGGCGAGCGCCCGCGAGCTCGGCTGGGACCGCAGCACCGTCACCCAGCGGCTGAAGGGCCTGGGCTTCCGCGCGCTGGTCGACGCCGGCGGCGACCGCGACCGGGCGGCGCTGGAGCTGGCCGGCGACCCTGCGCTCGCCCGGGCCGTCGAGCTGAAGCTGCGCGAGTACCACGAGCACCTGCTTCGCTCGGTCGCCGGCTTCGACAGCGCCGAGGCCGCCGTCGCCGCCTGCCGGCGCCGGTTCAAGAACCTCCCCGACCGCCACTTCCGCTCGCTCGAGCTCCTGATTCGGCAGCAGTTCTCGCGTTAGAGCACGCGGGGCTCTTCATAGGCTCGCCTCGGACGGCGGGGCCCCAGCCCCGCGACGTCCTGCGGCTCGCAGGGCCAATGCGGGGATGCGGGGACGTTCCCGCGTCGCCGGGCGCCCCGCGTGAGCCAAGTGCGCGTCGTTCCGTCGTTCAGGGTCTGGCCCGAGCGTTGCGATAGGGGCATGTCGAGCGCGGCCGCCGCATGGGCGGACCGGCCGGCGCCGGGTTGCTCCATCAAGCGACGGAGAAGGCCATGACGACGACGAACGTGCAGTCGAACCACACCAAGAACGAGCTGCTGCGGGAGCTGGTGATCGTGATCGCGTTTCTCGCGATGCTGCTGAGCGGGGTGGGGGCGCTCTACTGGATGCAGACCCGGCCGGACGAGGCTGCGGCGGGGACCGAGGCGCCCCGGCCGAAGGTGACCGTGCCGACGCGCGACGACATGGTCGTCCACGCCGACGTCTACTTCGACTTCAAGAGCGCGCGTCTGCGTGCCGACGCCGCGAAGATGCTCCAGGACAAGGCGGCGACCATGAGCCGCACCGACACCTGGGTGGTGCTGGTCACGGG
>Ga0137418_10003086_pt1 | contig 15299 bp, 13 predicted proteins | sample CZODoug3_1_2_16f_FD_122242 | JGI IMG/M metagenome (GOLD analysis project Ga0137418, IMG submission 122242) | Vadose zone soil fungal communities from Angelo Coast Range Reserve, California, USA - CZODoug3_1_2_16fungal (Hybrid Assembly) | ecosystem: Environmental > Terrestrial > Soil > Vadose... | reverse complement strand
CTCCAGCCGCTGGCGATCCGCCGCCGGCATCCGTTCGGCGGCGAGCCCCGCGCACAACGCTTCCAGTTCCGCCATCGCCTCGAACATTCCGGTCAATCGTTCCAGTGACGGCCGCGCCACCACCGCGCCGCGATGCGCGCGGGCATCGACCAGGCCGCTGGCCGCGAGCTGCCGCAGCGCCTCGCGCACCGGGGTGCGCGACACCCTGAAGCGCCGCGCGATGTCGGTCTCGTCCAGTGCCGCACCGGGCGCCAGCGCGCCGCGAACGATTTCATCGGCGAGCTGAAGACGCAGCTCTTCGGCGCGGGTGACCTTGGTCAGCTGCGGCGAGGCGCGATCGACGCGCCGGACCATCGGCTCGGCATCGGTGCCGCTTTGCGGCGAACTGGTCGTCGGAAGATCGTCGAGACTCATGCTTTCGGATCCGTGATTTTGGAAGATCCCGGTTGTTTGGAAGATTCGGGTTCGTCGATGATGCTGACGTGGGCGGCCACGATCCTCCATCCCTCGGCAAACCGCACCCAGGTCTGCATCTGCCGCCCCACTCGGTTGCCGCCCCACGCGTCGCGATAGAACAGCGTCGAGGCCACCGCGGCTTCGCGGCCATAGCTGGTGATGACCGTCTTGTCGGTATTGCGCATCAGCCCGATCGGCGAGCGCGCCGCGCGGAACGCAGTGATGGCGTCATGGCCGTAGAGGTTTTCGCCAATGCCGTAGCGCAGCGTGCGGGAATCCTTGCGAAAGAGTTCGTCGAGCACGGCGACGTCGTTTGAAACCAGCGCCTGCTCGTAGCGCGCAAATTGCGCGGTCACTTCCGCAAGCACGTCGGGAAGATCGATTTCCATGGCTAAAGCCCTCTCGGCGGCGGCGCGGCGACGACACCGCTGCGCTCCAGCGCATGCGCGACCCGCAAGGCGACATCCTCGCGCCAGGGCCCAGTGATGATCTGCACGCCGATCGGCATCGGCTCGAGCGAAACCGGCACCGCGACCACCGGAAGCCCGATGAAGGAAATCGGCTGGGTGTGGATGCCGATATTGGCCCGCACCGGAAGCTCGACGCCATCAAGCACGAACGTCGTCTGCCCGAGCTTCGGCGCGGTGCAGGGCGTTGCCGGTGCGATGATCACATCGACGGATTTGAACAACTCCAGTACCTGGGCGCGATACCAGCGGCGGAATTTTTGCGCGCGATCGACCAGCGGTGCGGGGATCATCGCGCCCGCCAGCAACCGGTCGCGCACCGCCGGATCGAAATCGTTCGGCCGCTGCCGCAGGCGATCAAGATGCAGCGACGCCCCTTCCGTCGTGGAGATGACGTAGGCCGCGGCGCGGGCGCGCGCGGCTTCGGGGATTTCGACGGTTCGCGTGGCGCCGAGCGCCTTGGCGACGCGCGCGACCGCCTCGACGGCCTCGGGGAAAACGTTCCTCTGGAAATATCCGCCGGCAATGGCCATGCGCAAACCGCCGATGTCCTGCGCCAACAGCGGCGTCACCGGTTCGGCGGGCCGGGTCGTGCACGCCGCATCTTCGGCATCCGGCCCCTGCATCGCATCATAGGCCAGCGCGAGATCGCGGACGTTGCGCGCGAACGGCCCAAGATGATCGAAACTAGCGACGAACGGAAACGACCTCGCACGCGACAGCCGTCCATAGGTCGGCTTAAGTCCGAAGATTCCGCAGAACGACGACGGCACCCGGATCGAGCCGTTGGTATCCGACCCCAATGCCAGCGGCACCAGGCCGCCGCCAACCGCGGCGCCGGAGCCCCCCGACGAGCCGCCTGTCATCCGCGTCACATCATGCGGGTTGCGCGACGGACCGTCGTGCACGTTCTCGCCGGTGAAGTCGTAGGCGTATTCGCCCATATTGAGCGCGCCGACCAAAACGGCGCCGGCCGCCTCCATGCGCTCGATCAAAGTGGCGTCGCGCGCCGACGGCTTGAGGTCACGGTTGATCTTCGATCCGGCGCGGGTCGGCAGACCCTGCACGTCGAACAGGTTCTTCACCGCGAACGGCACGCCGGCGAGTGGGCCGGCGTTCTGCCCGGACGCGATCACGGCATCGACCGCCCGCGCCTTGGCGCGCGCCCGCTCTGCCGTTACGTCGGTAAACGAATTCAGGGCTGGATCGTGCCTGGCGATCCGCGCCAGCGCGGCTTCGGTTGCGCTGAGCGCGGACATTTTTCCAGCCGCCACAGAATGCGCGATTTCCGCGGCCGACAGATCGTCGGGGTTTGCGATCATGGCGATATCAGGCTGCAAAGACACTGGCGGGCTCGGTTTCGTCCGGCAACGTGAATTCATCGACCAGCCGCGCCAGCCTCAGCGACACCTCGAGATTGGCCCGCACCGCCGGCTTCCAGGCCTCCTCGACCGGCAGCGCCAAGGCCTTCGATACGGCGTCGATATAGGCGTCCAGCGGATCAGGACTCTTAACAATCAACCTTCTCTCCCTTCTCGTCATCGCCCGGCTTGACCGGGCGATCCAGTAAACACCAGCGTTAGTGATTACTGGATGCCCCGCCGGAGCCTGTCATCCGGCCGGCCGGACCGGTTGGCGGGCATGACAATCAAGCCGGCAACGGCGGATGCGGGATCGCCGTCAGCAGTTCCTTTGTATAGGCATCCTGCGGGTCGCCCAAGACCCGTTCGGATGGACCCTGTTCGACGATTCGGCCCGTCCGCATCACGATGACGCGATCGCACAACAGGCGCACCACATTCAAATCATGCGACACGAACAGATAGCTCATGCCCATGGACTGTTTCAAGTCGTGCAGCAGATTCAGGACCACCGCCTGCACCGAAACATCGAGCGCGGCGGTCGGCTCGTCGAGAATGACCAGTTTGGGATGCAGCGCGATGGCGCGCGCGATGCCGACGCGGGCCTTCTGTCCACCCGACAATTGATGCGGGAAGCGATCCAACAGATTGATCGGCAATCCGACCAGGCCCGCAAGCTCCTCGCAGCGAGCGCGCAACGCGTCACGCCCCTTGATGTCGCCAAGCTGCATGATCGGATCGACGATCGCGCGCGCGGCGGTGAAGCGCGGATTGAGGCTGTCGGTCGGATCCTGAAACACCATCTGGATGCTCTTGCGCAGCGGCAGCCGCGCGAAGGCATTGGGCAGGATGGCGCCGATCTCGTCGCCGTCGAACACGATGCGGCCCGAGGTCTGGTCCAATAGCCGCATCACCATCATCGAGGTGGTGGATTTGCCGCAGCCGGATTCGCCGACCAGCCCGACGCTCTCGCCATGGCCTACGCCAAAGCTGATGCCGTCGACGGCGCGGAATTGTTCGGTTTCGACCGGTGGCTTGCGCGCGAACAGTTTTGCCAGCGTCGCGGTGGCGCCCTGGCGCGGATATTCCTTGACGAGCTTTTCAACGAGCAGGAGCGGTTTTGCGGAAACGTCGCCGCTCAGTGAAGCGTCACCCCCGGGCTTGACCCGGGGGTCCATCGCTTTTGAAGAATCTTGCGAGGAAGGAAGCGCCGCGGCTTCCTCCTCCGGCAGCAGATCACGCAAGGAGGCACCGATGCGCGGTGTCGCGCGCATCAGCTTCTTGGTGTAGGCGTGTTCCGGCTTGGCGAAGATATCGGCGGACAGCGCGGTTTCGACCACCCGTCCCTTCTCCATCACCACCACGCGGTCGCAATAGGCCGCAGCCAAACCAAGATCGTGCGTGATCAGGATCGTCGACATGCCCCGCCGCTTGGTGAGTTCGACGATCAGGTCCATCACCGCTTTTTGCGTGGTGACGTCGAGACCGGTGGTCGGCTCGTCCGCGATCAGAAGCTGCGGATTACAGGCCAGCGCCAGCGCGATCACCACGCGCTGACACATGCCGCCGGACAGTTCGAACGGATAGGCGTGATAGCGTTCGCGCGGCCGTGCGATCTTAACCTGCTCCAGCGCCTCGATCGCCTTCTCGCCGCGATCGCTCGCCGCCGACTGCACATGCTGGCGCAGCACGTCCTCGATCTGGTCGCCCACTTTGCGGATCGGATTGAGCGCCGCGCGCGGATTCTGGAAGATCATCGAGATTTCTCGGCCGCGCAGGTCGCGCATCTGGTTCTCGGTCGCCGCCTTGACGTCGATGCCGGAAAACATCACCGAGCCTTCGGCGATCTTGCCGGCACGGTCGAGAATCCGCATCACCGCGTAGGAGGTGACGGATTTTCCCGAGCCGGATTCGCCGACGATGCCAAGCGTCTCGCCCTTGGCGACGGTGATGTTGACATGCTGCACCGCCTTGACGATGCCGCGCCGGGTGGCGAATTCCACGGTGAGATCGTTGACGTTGAGCAGCGGCTGCGCGGTCATGGCGTGTCCCCGATCTCCACACCGTCATGCGCGGGCTTGACCCGCGCATCCATCGAGAATTTGAAAGTGCTCTTCCAACGATGGATTGCCGGGTCAAGCCCGGCAATGACGACGGCATCTGGAATAGCACCGCTCATACTCATGTCCTTCGCTGCGGATCGACGATGTCGCGCAGACCGTCGCCGAGCAGGTTGAAACAGAACACCGCGATCATCAGCGCGAGGCCGGGAAACAGCGCGATCCACCATTCGCCCGACACCATGAAGCCCGCGCCTTCCGCGACCATGATGCCCCATTCGGCGGTCGGCGGCCGCACCCCGAGCCCGATGAACGACAGCCCGGCCGCATTGAGGATGGCGTAGCCCATGGTCAGCGACATCTGCACGATCATGATCGGCATGATGTTGGGCAGGATGTGCACCAGCAGGATGCGAAACTCGCCATTGCCTGACAATCGTGCCGCCTGCACGAAGCCGGCGTCGCGCCGCACATTGGCCTCGGCGCGGGCGACGCGCGCATAGAGCGGAAAATTCACGATCGCGGTCGCAATGATGATGTTCTGCACGGTGTTGCCGAGCGCCGCCACAATCCCCATCGCCAGCACGAACAGCGGAAACGCCATGATGGTATCGGCGATGCGGCCGACGATGCGGTCGGTCCAGCCGCCAAAATACCCCGCCGAGATGCCGGCGAGCCCGCCCATCAAGAACACCAGCACCACGGAGGCCACCGCGATGAAGGTGTCGAGCCGCGTCGCCACGATGACGCGGCTGAAAATATCGCGGCCCAACTGGTCGGTGCCGAACCAATGCGCCGATGACGGCGGCTTCAGCGCCGCGGCGGTGTCGGACGCCAGCGGATCGTATGGAACCACATAAGGACCGAACAGCGCCGCGAACACGATCACGATCAACAGCCCGAACGCGAATGCGGTGACGCGGTTCTCGCCCAGCACATAGCGGGTGTGCTCGAAGATCGCGGCGAGACCCGAGCTACGCGCGGGGGCAACGGGCTCAACGGCAGGTGCGACGGTGCTCATGCTTCCAACCTCACCCTTCCAGCCTCACTCTTGGATCGATCACGCCATAGAGAATGTCGATCATCAGATTGAGCAGCACATACATCACGGCCATGGTCAGCACGAAGCCCTGCACCGGCGCGAAGTCCGACGAGATCAGGGCTTCGACCGCGTAGGAACCGATGCCGGGCCAGGCGAATACCTTTTCCACCAGCACGTTGGCGCCGAGCAGGAATGAGAACACCATGCTGAGCGTGGTGATGACCGGCAGCATCGCGTTGCGGAAGGCGTAGGTGACGATCACCGTGCCGGGCGACAGGCCGCTGGCGCGCGCGGTGCGCACGAAATCCGACGACAGCACCGCCAGCATCGAGGCACGCGTCATCCGCGCGATCGGCGCCAGCGAGAAGATTGCGAGCGTCAGTGCCGGCAGGATCAACTGGCTGAACGCCGAACGGAAGGTTTCGAAATCGCGCGCGATCAGGGCATCGATCAGATAGAAACCGGTCGCCGCCGGCGGCGCGCTGTAGAACACATCGAGCCGCCCCAGCGGCGCTGGCGACCATCCGAGCTTGAAATAGAAAATATAGACCAGCACCAATCCGGTGAAGAATACCGGCAGCGACACCCCGGCGGTCGTGGTGATGCGACAGAGATGGTCGATCCACGAGCCCGGGCGGGTTGCGGCGAGTACGCCGAGCGGCAGCGCGATGGCAACCGAAATGACGAGGCCGAGCAGCGTCAGCTCGGCCGATGCCGGCAGGCGATTGCGGATTTCAGTCGCGACCGGCTGGCCTGTGGTGAGTGAATTGCCGAAATCGCCGTGGGCGAGATCGGCGGTGTAACGGAAAAACTGCTCGATCAGCGGCTTGTCGAGGCCGAGTTTCTTGCGGATCTGCTCGATCGCCTCCTTGTTCGCCGCAGGGCCGGCGAAATACGCCGCAGGATCGCCGGGCAGCGCCCGCGTCAGCAGGAACGTGACGATCACCACCCCGATCAGGCTCGGGATCGCGAACATCAATCGCTTGCCGATCATGGTCAGCATGATGCGCCCTCGCCGCCGTTTGCGTTACGCCTTGACCATCGCCCGGTAATCCAGGCGGCGGTGAAACCAGTACTGGTAGCCGGACACGTTTTTCTGCATCGCGACGTTGACGTAGGGCTGATACAGCGGGATGCGCGGCATGTCGGTGAAGGCGCGATCGATAAAGCCCTTCACGTCGGCATCGTAAGTCGCCTTGTCGCCGCTCGCGCCTGCGACCACGGCGCCGTCGATGAAGCCGTCCATTTCTTTCGACTGGTAGCCCATGGTGTTGAAGATCGAATTTCGGCCGTGATAGCACCAGATGAAGAAGTATTCGGGATAGTCGAGCCAGCCCGAGAACACGTTGGTGTAAAGCGGCATCTCCTTCTTGTTCAATTCGGTGCGCCAGTTGGCGCCGGGAATCTTGTTGATGGTGGTCTTGATGCCGATCTGGCCAAGGCTCTCCTGCACCAGCACGCACAGCGGCTCATTGACCCCGGCGAATCCAAGGTCGAATGACAGCGTGGTCTCGAAGCCGTCGGGGTAGCCGGCTTCGGTGAGCAGCGCCTTGGCCTTCGCAATGTCGATGTTATACATGTGCGCCTGGGGCCAAACCGCCTCGGTCGGCTTGCCGGCGGCGCCGAACATCGGCTTGGCCAGCCCGAACAGCACGGCATCCATGATCTTCTGGTAAGGCACGGCGTAGGCCACCGCCTGGCGCACTTTCGGATTATTGAACGGCGGCTTGGTGACGTTCATGCCGAGATACTGGATGCCGTTGGAATAGGGCATCGAGACGATGTTGAGCTTGCCGCCGTCCTTCAGCTCGACGAAATCCTTGTTAGGCAAATCATACGACACATCGGCATCGCCGCGTTCAAGCAGCGCGCGGCGATTGCCGGCCTGCGGCACCATGCGCCAGATCACCCGCCTGATCTTCGGCGCGGGACCGCCGACCCACTCGTCATTGCGCTCCAGGATCACTTCGGTGCCGGCGGTCCATTTCGTCACCTTGTAGGCGCCGGAACCAACGGTCTGCTGCTTGGCAAATTCGAGGCCCCAGGGATCCTTCTCACTGGCATTCTTCTTGAGAAGTTCGGAATTGACCACGCACGGCACGATCACGGCGAGGTCGGGAATCGTCAGGCGGTCCTTCTTCGCAAAATCGACTCGCACGGTGGTGTCATCGACGACGACGAACTGCTCCGGCTTGGTCAGCGAGCCGGCGCTCATCTGGAACGCCGGGAATCCGCCGACGCCGATCGCGCGGTCGAGCGACCACTTGACATCCTTGGCCGTCACCGGCGCGCCGTCGTGGAATTTTGCATTCTTCTTCAATTTGAAGGTCGCCGACATGTCGCCGACATTCATGTCTTCGGCGAGTTCGGGCTTGATCTTGTCGCGGTCGTAATACGGCACCCCGCCAGGACCGGTTTTCATCTCGTGGGTGATGAGCCGGTCATAGCAATTCCACGACACCTCGTAGCCGGGCACATTGGTCCCGGTACCGTGGATGTCGAGATTGTTGGGACCACTTTCAGAAACGATCAGCAGGGTCTCGGAGCGGGCGTCGGCCTTGGCGGCCGACCAGATCGCTGGGGCGGGCACCATGGCACCGGCGGCGATCCCGGAGACGGATTTCAAGAAATCGCGACGCTTCATGTGATGCTCCAAACGCCCGAGGGAAACGGCCTGGAACAGCTTCGCAAGGTTTGTGCCAAAACTTAACGGAACCCTAACTCGGGTTTAAGCGCATGATCTAGCTATGGAATATTTGAAGGGCGCCCTTACCAATATCGCGAAGGAGCGAGCCTCATTGCATACAAAGAGGATTCTTTGCCCATATACAGTGCAAATATTCGGGACGCTTTTTTTGTGCGTCACCGGCTGCGCGTCCGCGAGAACGCAGCCCTGTCCGTCACACCGGCCAGAGCAACTCCTGTAATTCGAACAAGTCACCGGCCTTCCGTTGCCAATCCTCGATGCAGATGTGCCTGTTGGGATCGCTGGAGCGATGAAGCAGAAGCAGCGCCATCAGCCGGCGCTTCATGGTGAAATTCGTATCCGCGTTCGAATAGCCGAACCCTTCGAACAGGCTTCGGACGCGGCGCGGCATCCCGGCGGTCATGAAGGCGCTCGGGCCCAGCAGGTCGTATTCGCCCCATCCCGTCATGACGTCGCCGAAATCGATCAGCCCTGACAGCCGCCAACCTCCGCTTTCGCGGCTCAACAGGAAATTCTCCGGAATGTATTCTCCGGTCAGCATCACGGGCGGTGTGTCCAGCGGAATAAGCGCTGCCGCATCGCGAAGAAGTTCGTCCAGTCCGTCGAGATATTTTTGCGGCAGTCCGAGACGCTCATGCCGCGCGCGACATCCTTCGATCTGCTTTGACATGAACTGGCGCCAACGCGGTTCAATGCCCGACAAATCGCCCACCGGCACCCGTTGTACTTCCGCGATGGTCTCGCCGATCCGGGCGAGGATGTGCTCTTTCTGATCCTCAGGCAGCGCAGGCCACGCTTCCTTGCCGAGGATGCCGGACAGGCGCGTGATGACCAGATACGGCCATTGGTCGCGCTCGCCTTCGAGCACGATTTCCGGAATCGGGACGCTGAGCCGTCCACGAAGCTGCGCCAGCGAAATGCGCTCGGACACGAACTGGCTGCGCAGGAATGGCGGGAAAATCTTCAGGATCAGCCGGTCATCGAGCCCGACGACAAGATTGGTCCCGGTCGCGAACAAGTGCGGATCCGCATGCGGCAATCCGTGACTGCACGCGATATCGAGCGCCGCCGACAGGCATAGCGACACGTCGGCGCGCCATGCCTGGAAGGCCTCGAAATTCGTCAGGCTCGGTAGTGAGTGCATCAGACGTCGCAACTATCGGTCCGGATTCGCCCGCTCGAATTGACGCAGCAGCCGGTTGCCGCGCTCGACGGCGGAATCCAGTGCAGCTTGCGCGGATTTCTTGCCGCTGAAGGCCTGCTCCAGTTCGTCGTCGATCACATCGCGAATCAGAACGAACGATCCAAGCCGGACTCCCCTCGAATTTTCGGTCGGCGTTTTCAAGGTGATCTGCTCGATCGAGATCGCCGTACCGGGATTGCGTTCGTAGAAGCCCTGCGCGCGGGTCAAATCGAAGGCGGCTCGGGTAATCGGCAGATAGCCGGTGTTCTGGTGCCAGGCGGCCTGAATCTCCGGCTTCGACAGGAATCCGAAGAACTTGGCGACGCCCTTGTATTCGGCGCGCGGCCGGTCGCGCAGCACCCACAATGTGGCGCCGCCGATGCTGGTGTTTTGCGGCGCGCCTTCGACGTCGGGCCAATACGGCAACATGCCGTATCCCACCTCGAATTTCGAGTTGGCCCTGATATCGGCGCGCGTCGCCGAGCTCCCTAAGAAGATTCCGCATTCGCCATTTTGAAACCGTGGTTCCGCCGAGGTGGAGCGGCCGCTGTAGTCGAACACCTTGGTGGTCTGCCATTCCGCCAGCTGCGCAATGTGGTGCACCATCACCGGATTGTTGAAAGTCAGCACCGCATCGAGACCGTCGAAGCCATTGGCCTTGGTCGAGATCGGCAGATTGTGAAATGCCGAAAAATTCTCGACGTTGATCCATGAAGGCCAGGACGTCGTCAAACCGCAAACGGTCCCGGAAGCACGCAACCGCTTCGCCGCCGCGCCGACTTCGGGCCAGGTCTTCGGTGCCACTTCGGGGTCGAGCCCGGCGGCGCGAAACTGATCCTTGTTATAATACAGCATCGGCGTCGAGGCATTGAACGGGAATGACAGCATGTTGCCGGCGACGTCGGCATAATAGCCGGTGACGGCCGGAAGATACTCAGCCGGAGCAAAGGCCTCCTGTTCGTCCCGCATCAATTCGAACACGGGATAGATCGCGCCTTTCGCAGCCATCATGGTCGCGGTCGCGATTTCGCTGACCTGGACAATGGTGGGCTGGCTCCGCGAACGAAACGCGAAGATCGCCGCCGTTACGGTTTCGGTATAATTCCCCTTGTAGCTCGGCACGATCCGGTATTCGGATTGCGATGCGTTGAAATCCGCAGCGAGCTTGTCCAACTGCCGGCCGAGTTCGCCCGACATGGCATGCCACCACGTGATTTCGGTGACCGCCCAGGCCGGAGAGGCTGACATGAACGCCACGGCGACAGCAGCGAGTTGCAAAAACCTCAAAGCCGATCTCACAATAAAACCATTCCAATCTGGCGCGGTCGAAACGCAATTCTCACGTCATGCGCTCAAACCCCGCGCCGGCGGGTTCAAATCCGAAAAGGCCGATCGCGGCGCAGCATTGACGATATTAGCGACGCTGTCAGGATAGCCTAATCTCACCGGCTTCTGCTAATCTCACTGGCTTCTTCTAAAGTTGCATTGAACCTTTTTTTCCCGCCGTAGACATCATCATAAGGGAATGAAGTTGCCTGTGTACAGCCGCGCCGGCCTTTCGCGGACAGTAGCACTCGTTGACGCGCTGTTTTTGACGGCGGTCTCGACGAGCGCGGTCGCGCGTGTATTTTGCTCGGCTGCTACCCAGAGCGAGGATTGTCCGACCGTCCAGGCGCTGCGCTTCACGGGCAGCGTGATCGCGGAGCGCGGCGAGCAGAGGCGCGCCGGGGCCATCGATCGCACTCGGACCAACGCCGCGTTGATCGGGAATTTCGTGCTGGCGAAGAATGCGCTGGCGATGCCGTTTCTGTTTCGCTCCATTGAGCATTTGCAGAAGCTGACGGACGGACCGATCGGCAACGAAATCCTAAACAGTTTCGACCCTTATCAACGCGATCCCGCAACCGCGGAACCGATCGAGCGAAGTCGCAAGGTGGAGTGAATTGGTCTTGGGTACACCCGAGCAGGACCAGACTGCGGAACGGCCGGCGAGCTTCGCCGCGCGCGGTCGTTTTCGCATCGTCACGCTGCTTCGGGCGGTACCGATCCGCTGGCGCATCCTGTCGATCGCCGCGCTGAACTCGGCGGTCGTCGTGGTGCTTTCCGTCATGATCTGGAACGGCGCGCAGGTGCTCGGTTCGGCCTGGGACGACGTCCGGCAAGTGCGCGAGTCGGACAAGATCCTGGCGCTGCTGGAAAGCGAAACCGGCCGCCTGCAGAATCTGATCCATCGTTACATCAATCAACCGAGCCCCGAACTGTTCGCGGAGATATTGCTGTTGCGCGAGGCAGTTCTCGGTACGCTTACCACCCGCGCGTCGACCGATCCGATGCTGTCGGGATCGGTCGAGGAGCTTGAGCGCGTCACCGAGCGTTTCCTGAACGGCTTCGGCGAATTGCGCGGCGTCCAGGCCACCATTTCGAAAACCTACGAGGAGCAGGTCTTGACCCCCGCCAGGGAAATGGCCGGGCTTTATTCGATCATCGAAGGCGCGACAGGGCACCGCGACGCGTTGATCTGGCCGTCGCTTGGAAAGTCCCGCGAGGCGTTTACCGCCATGTTGGTCGCCGCCAACGCCTATTATCTCTCGCTGGCGACGGCATCGGCCGAGGAAGCCCGTCGCAGCACCGAGACGATCGAGAAGACCATTCCGGTCATGTCCGACCTCGCCGACAACGACCTGCAGCGCATGGCCTTGCGACGATTGAATGCGCGGACGGTGGCGCTGCGGGAAGGCCTGGCGAAATTATCCGAGGAGCTCGCGAGCCGGACCGAGCTCTTGCGCAATACCATCGACGCCAGCCAGGCCGACGCCATCGGCGCCATCGATCGATTGTCGGTCAAGATGCGGCAGCGCGAGCAGAAAGCGCAGGAGACATTCGATCGGACGCTGGCCGATATATCCCGCAGGGTGATGTCCATCGCCGTGATTTTTCTCGGCATCATCATCACCGCGGGCGTCCTGATCGCGCTGAGCATCCGGCTGCCCTTGCATCAGATCATGGCGGCGATGCACGCGATCACCACGGGCGATTACGACCGGCGCGTGCAGGGCACGGATGCCACGGACGAGGTCGGCGCGATGGCCCGCGCGGTCGAGGTATTCCGCGAAAACGCCATCGCCAAAAGCAAGACCGAAGACGAGCTGCGCAATTCCAAGGAGAAGGCCGAGAGCGCCCTGCTCGAACTGAACGCCGCCCAGCAAAACCTGATCGACGCCGAACGTCTGGCGGCGCTTGGCGGCCTGGTCGCCGGTGTCGCCCATGAAGTGAACAACCCGATCGGGATCAGCCTGACGGTGGCGTCCAGCTTCGCGCGCCGCGCGGAAATGTTCGAGGCCGAGCTGAGATCCGATGGCCAGTTGCGCCGCTCTCAACTGGAGGAATTCGTCCGGACCTCGCGCGACGCAGCCCAGCAACTGGTGGCGAACCTGCATCGCGCCGGGGAACTGATCCAGTCTTTCAAGCAGGTGGCGGTGGACCGCTCGCATGCGGAACGCCGGCAGTTCGGCCTGAGCGAGGCGACCGACCAGATCATCGCCAGCCTGCGGCCGGTCCTGAAGAAGGCGGCGATCGCCCTGTCGGTCGACGTGCCGGAGGGCCTGGTGATCGACGGCTATCCGGGCTCCTATGGGCAGATCCTGACCAATCTCTTCCTCAACGCGGCAAATCATGCATTTCCCGACGGACGCTCCGGGACGATCTCGATTTCGGCCAGGCCCCGCGGCAGCGACGACGTTGAGATCATTTTTGCCGACAATGGGGCCGGGATGACGCCGGACGTGCAGCGGCAGGCGTTCGACCCGTTCTTTACCACGCGCCGCAACGAGGGCGGCACCGGGCTCGGCTTGCACATTGTCTATAATCTTGTCACTCAGCAGCTTGGCGGCCGGATGATGCTGGATTCAAGGCTGGGACAAGGCACCACATTTCGCATTATCATGCCGCGGGCCGCCAAAGGCGGCTCCACAACCGCAGACACAACCAGCGACGGGACCCCTCAATGGCCGACCAGGACGATGTCCTCCACCTGATCGACGATTCCGGAGTAGCTCCGGAGGCATCGACCGCGCGCCGATGGAAGGTCGCGGTGATCGACGACGACCAGGCCGTGCACGAAGGCACGCGATTTGCGCTGAGTGACTACAATCTCAATGGGCAGAAGCTCGAGATCCTCTCGGCCTATTCGGCGGCCGAGGGCCGGGAATTGATGCGAGCGCACCCCGATATCGCCGCCGTGCTGCTCGACGTCATCATGGAAACCGACGCCGCCGGCCTCGATCTCGTCGAGTACATCCGCAATGAAATCAAGAACGAGACCGTCCGCATCATCCTGCGCACCGGGCAGCCCGGACAGGCCCCCGAGCGGCGCGTGATCGTCCAATACGACATCAACGACTACAAGGCGAAGACCGAGCTGACGGCCGACAAGCTGTTTACCTCGCTGACCGCGGCGCTGCGCAGCTATCAGCAACTCGAGCGCATGGTTCAAACCCGGCGCGGGCTGGAAATCATCATCGATGCCGCCTCGACCTTGTACGATTTCAGATCGATGCAACGCCTCGCCGAAGGCGTGCTGACGCAGATCGCGTCGCTTCTGAATGTCGACTGCGCCGGCATTCTGGTGCTGCGCGACGGCGGCGTGGTCGGCGACGATTTTTCCGTGCTCGCGGGTTCGGGCTGCTATAGCCGTTTCATCGGCACCACCGGATCCAAGTCGCTCGACCCCGACCTGCGGTCGATGGTGGAAGCCGCCTTCAAACGGCGCAAACATGAATTTGTCGATCAGCGCACCGTTCTCTATGTTCGCACCGGCAGCGGACGGGAAGTGGTCGTGCTGCTGCAGGCGGAGCGCCAGCTATCCGAAACCGACCGGTCGCTGGTGGAAATTTTCGGCAGCCGGCTTTCGATCGCGTTCGACAATGTCATTCTCTATCAGCAACTGCATGAAGCCAACACGCAGCTCGAGGACCGCGTCGCCCAGCGCACCCGCGCGCTGATGCAGGCCAACCGCAGGCTGTCCGCCCAATGGCTGCGGCTGCAGCGCGCCAACGGCTTCAAGAACGAAATTCTCGGCACCGTCGCTCACGATTTGAAGAATCCGCTCGGCGTGATCCTGGGCCGCACCGAAATGCTGACGGAGCTGATCAGCGCCGGCTCTTCCAAGGAGAGCGTCACGGCCCAGGTCGAACACATACGCGATGCCACCAGGCGCCTGACCTCAATGGTCGACCATCTGATTTCGGACGCGATGGCGGATGCCTTCGACATCACCATTCGCCGCGAGCCGGTCGATGTCGGGGCGTTGGTCAGCGAAGTCGCCGATGCCAATCAGCCTTTGGCCGTCAACAAGCAGCAGGCCATCACGGTGTCAGCGCCGCCGAATTTCGTCACCATGTGCGATTCCGACCGGATGCGGGAGGCGATCGATAATCTCATCAGCAACGCCATCAAATACAGTCCGATCGGCGGCAAGATCGCGGTGGTGGTTTCTCATGAGCGGAACAACACCATCATCCGCATCGCCGACGAGGGCGCCGGCCTGTCTCCCGAAGATCTCGGACGATTGTTCGGCCGCTTCCAGCGGCTGTCCGCAAAACCAACCGCCGGCGAAAGCTCGACCGGTCTTGGGCTTTCGATCGTCAAGCGCATCATCGACATGCATGGCGGCCAGGTGAACGCGGATAGCCAGGGACCCGGACAGGGATCGACTTTCACCGTCATATTGCCCGCGACAGAGATTTCATGAGCCAGAGTCCCCATATCATCATCGTCGATGACGAAGCGCCGGCCCGCGAGATGGTCGGCGAGTACCTCAAGATGCACGGCTTTACCGTGACGCTTTGCGACGGCGGCAAGAGCCTGCGCGGCGCGATCGAGATCAGCGTGCCCGATCTCGTGGTGCTCGATCTGAATATGCCGGAGGAAGACGGGCTTTCCATCATTCGCGATCTGAAAAGCCGCACCAATGTTCCGGTCATCATGCTGACCGCTACCGCGAGCCCGATCGACCGCGTCGTCGG
>Ga0137418_10003085_pt1 | contig 15299 bp, 16 predicted proteins | sample CZODoug3_1_2_16f_FD_122242 | JGI IMG/M metagenome (GOLD analysis project Ga0137418, IMG submission 122242) | Vadose zone soil fungal communities from Angelo Coast Range Reserve, California, USA - CZODoug3_1_2_16fungal (Hybrid Assembly) | ecosystem: Environmental > Terrestrial > Soil > Vadose... | reverse complement strand
AGGGCAATACCTGTTTTCGAGCCTCTGTTCGAACTGCCACACGATCGGCGCCGGCGACAGGATCGGTCCTGACCTGGCAGCCGCTTTCGACGCTCGCGAACGCGACTGGCTGATACGCTACACGATGGCGCCCGACGTCATGCGCGACAAGCAAGACCCGATTGCCCAAGTGCTGATGAAGAAATACGGCGAGGTCCGGATGCCGAATCTCGGGCTGACGCTCGAGGAGGCAACGGCGATCATCGCGTACGTAAATGGGCAAAAAGCGCGCGTCTCTCCGAGTTCCTCGGCGGCGCGGGCGGCCGATGCGCCGGCGCTCGCATCTCTGGTCGATCCAATCGTTGCCGTTCACGAGTCGCTCGCCGGCGACTCGATGGTGGGCGTTCAGATGAACGCGGCGGCCGTCGCGCGGATGAACACGTTTTACGGCTCGTCGTGGCTCCTGCCCGCGGAGGTGATGGGCGGGCGGTTGTTCAAGTTCGGCGCGCAGCTCGATTTTTAGAGGACGCAGAGGGAGACGAGAGACCGCAGAGACGATCGAAACGCCGAGCGCGCAGAGGACGCCGGGTTTTGAAAGGGTACGAGCGTACGCGATGAGACGGCTATTTTTGAGCTCGCTTGCTTTGCTCTATCCGCTGGCTTCGGTTCATGGATTTTCTCCCGCGCGGACCCCGACGCTCGTGTGGTGCCTTCCTCGGGGCTTGCTGGCTGCTTCTCTTTGCGCTTGCACTATTCAAGTTTAAAGAGCGGGGCTTATGGCTGCTGGTTGGTCTTCCCTTGGTGTTGTCTTGGCCGTATATATTTTTTATGATTTCTTTGGGCTGCGCACACTACCTAAAGCCTTGTCCTCAAGCAAGCTGGGTGAAGACCCAGATTTCGCTGCCTGCTCGGCGTCCTCTGCGGTTAGAATTTGATTGATGCCCATCACCCAAACCCGCGAAGTCAGCGCCGCCACATCCGTGTTCCAGTAATCGACCATCTGACCAGTAGGCCCGCCATGCGGCAGTACGAGCGCTGGATTGCTCCCGTCCCGCTTCAGATTGAATGGCATCCAGAGCAACGCTGTGATGATCTTTCCATCGAAGCTCTTGTAGTGCACAATTTGGGATGCTGGAAGCGGTGTCGCGCGCAAGCTGGCGATCGCTGAAAAAGTCAGTTGGTCGGCGTGGCGGCTTTTGAGATTGTAGACCCAGAGGTCCCCTGGCTGATTGGAGGCCTCGTGGGAAACGATCACGCGGTCGCTCTGCGGCGCGAACTCGTTGGGATTGCCCGAGAAAGCATTCAGGCCGTGCGGCAGTTCTACCTTATCCCCATGGTTGGTTGAGCGATCGATGAGATAAGCGTCGATCACCCCGTCCTCATTGACGATGTAGGTGTAGCGTTTGCCGTCGGGCGAAAAATTCCCGGCGAAGGCTTCCCATTTCAGGTCGGTGACCCAGGTGAGGTTCCTGGTGGCGACGTCGAGCAGGGCGACGTTCATGTAACCGCCCTTGGCATCCGAACTCAGCAACAGCGTCTTGTCGTCGGGCGAAAGCGATGAACCGAGATAGCGAATCGTGCCCTGATGGGCGGTGAGATTCTCCATCTTTCCGGTCGCCACATCGATGCGGTAGACGTCCGCGTCGGTGAAGGGAGGATTCACGCGGCCGGCATAGATGGTCTTATCGTCGCCGCTCCACGCCACCACGTTCCAGGCGTAACCGGGTTGCTGTTCATGGGTCAGCAGCCGAACCTTGCGGGTGCTCCAGTTGAGCAGGGCAATGTCATATTGCGAACCATCCTTCGGCTTATAGGCGAAAGCAATGGTGCTGCCATCGTGGGACCAGTGCGGATTCTCCTCGCGAATCGCAGGCGTGTTCGTCAGGTTAATGATCTCGCCGCCGTCGCTCGGGACAGCGTAGAGATCCCAAAGTTCATCGCCGGCGCGGTCCTGCTGGTAGACGATCCACTTGCCGTCGGGTGACCAGGCAGCGTTGTACTGCCGATCGTCAGACTCGGTAAGTTGAATCGGCCATCCACCGGAGGCGCTCACCTTCCACAGATTGAAGCGACCGGCAATGTCACTGGTGAATAAAATCTGCCGCCCGTCAGGCGACCAGGCGGCGCCAAATACACTTTTTGTGTAGTAAAGGTTGTCGATGGGCGCCGGCCGGGCGGATGAGTTTGACGACGAGACCACCGACTTCGGATCCGTGAGCGGACGGTCATCGGGTCCCATGGAGGCCGTCAAGCGGGTACACAGGCCGCAGCAAATGACAACCAACAGCGTCAACAATTGTCGGATTCGCATACCAACCTCTTTTCAGCAAGGTCCAAACCCTGCGCGTTGGGCAGGCTGCCCGCGCGGTAGCGCACGATCAAAAATGGGTATGGCCGCTTATCGGAGCAATTGATATATCACGGATTTTCCCATCTGGAAAGGCCGTCGGCGTGGCGCCAGCCGATAAAGGCCTAGCGTCACTCGGAGAAGAATCGCCCAATGTCACCTCGCCTCTATGCAGCTTATGGCCTAACCATGGTGGTTCGCTCCAGGGCGGGAAGAATTCTTTTTCTTAACATCCTCTTTCACAGGATGAGTGACATCGAGATCTTCGACATCAGTTACGGCTGTGGAAATGCATGGATGTGAGAATTAGCTCTGCAGTTTCGATTTCGCAAGCAGAGCTTGAGCGGGGCACCCCAGCACTGGTGGGGCATCCCTCGGGATGAAGTCAAATCAGGTCGGCCTTACGAAAACAACTGCGTCAGATGAGTTATGCGCAACAATTCCAGCACGCCAGGCGTCATGTTGGCGAGTTCAAGGCTGCATAGCCCTTGCTTGATTGCCGACGTCTTGAGGCCAACCAGCGCTCCGAGGCCCGCGCTATCCAGATGTTTTACGGCACCAAGGTCGATAATGATGCGACCGCCAAGAGAAATGAGGGGCCTCACCAGTTCTTTTATCCCACCCGCGGTGCCACTGACCAGCTCGCCATGACACATGATTGTCGTCACTTGATTCCCGTTTTCATCTTTCGACTTCGCAACTTCATAGTGGAACGAACCATCTCTTGCCATAGGTCCGCCGTCTCCTTTAGCGAGAGTGCTGAGCACCTGACCGACCTGGGCAACTCGAAACCTGCTGCCGACCGCGCTGCGTCATTCGCACGGTGCTTCTCGAGCTGCTCGACCACGTTATCAAGATCGGGATAGCCGGCGCCAAAGCTCCGTGTGAGCCAGTTCTCGCCGCGCTGGGAAATCCTCTCGCCGTCAGCGATTTTATGCAATGGACGATGAAAACAGGCCGCTCCGACCCCCTCGTGAGTGCATCGCGATATTACAACAACCATCCCAACCGATTGCGGCTAGGGTGGTACCTCACCCGGCAGTTCGGCCTCGGCATTCTCAGGCGTTATCGGCTTGCCATGCGGCAGTACGACTTCATCCTGCAAGAGCAAGGCTTCGTAGATCGGAAGAGGTCGCCAATGACATGCGAGCCCGTATGCGCTCATGTTTGCAATCATCAAGGGAAGGATCAGCTCGAAATGATCACCACCGATGTCATCGGAGCACGGACAATCCCGGCAAAAACCGCGCCCATGCTACCAGAGCAAATGCCCATGGAATCCGCCGAATGATGAAAGGCGTTGACATCGACATATTCAATGGTTCCTCCCAGCGTGCCGCCAATAAATAAGGCGGGGCCAAAGATCCCACCTGCCCCACCCCTGGCGTAGGAGCAGACCGTCGCGGCCAGCTTCAGCAGGCAGAGACCAATCATGACTTGCACCGGAAGAGACCCGGTCAGGGCCAGGGCCAGGGTCGGATAACCTCCACCCGCAATCCCCCGCTGCTTAAGCCACCCGAGCGCCAGTACCGCCAGCGTTCCGGTCAAGGCTCCTCCCATCGCGGGATGCCCCCATTTGGGCATCAGCACAGGCCGTAAGCACCAGCACCCGCTGGCGCTCGGTGGGCGTCAGTCGAACGAGGAATGCACCCAACCGATTGCAGACGGTTGTGAAGGTTGACTCGGCTTGCCGCGACCCGTTCTCCCCTGGAGAGATTCGTGGACCCCAGTATACGAGCCACCCGTGCGGACTCAGCCGCACGCTCGCCGCTCAACTGAGCCTAAGCTTACCGCGTACGGGCAGGTTCTTGCGTCTGCAGTAAGAGTTACATGTGTTCCCAAAGAGGACGACTTCATCAAAGAATACTTTGCATGGCTGCCAACCCTCGACTGGGAACCCGAGGAATGGACGACGCATCGCCCCACGCCCGGCAGCTACCCCCGCGCGCCGCCCCGTCCCGCACCCGCGCACGCTGCGGACGCCCCACGCCACGAGCCGTATCACCGCCACAAGTCATACCTCATTTCGCCGTGGCGTTTGCCGTGGTAGTGAAGGTGATTGCCGTCTCGGGATGGATCACAGCCTCTTCCTTACCCGTTGCAGCTGCCACTCCGGTACCCGCTCCAGTACCCACGGCCGTGCCGATCAAAGCTCCCTTGCCACCACCGGCCAATCCGCCGATGAGTGCACCGGCTGCCGCGCCGCCACCTATTTTGGTTACGTTGCTCTTGGTGTGGCTCTTGCCCTTAGCGCGAAAGCCGCCGGTTGAGACCGGCAGAGTTTTGCCATCCCTGAGTTGAATCGAGGTAAGCCGGATGGTGACCTGCCCAGGGGCGTGCAGCCGTCCACTTGACTTGGCATAAGCGACCTTGCCTTTCGCTGGCGCGCCAGCCTTGGCGATGGTCTTGCCATCGACCACCAGGTCTTTCACCAAATTGGCATGAAATGATTGCCCGACATGCGCACTGGCGGAGTTGATTTGCGAGTCGGTGCGAACGGTGATGCGAGTTCCGGCGGGCACGGTTTGCGCCAACGCCGACATTCCAAGGGCGAGTAGAAAAACGATAGTCTTCCCAAATCTGCTCAGCATGATCTCTCCTTAAATTGCCAATAGCCAGAGTCTGAGATTAATTGTAAGAAGGTTCCCTGCACGGCAAGTCACACATTCGTGTTTTCGACAGTTACGTTGGAACGAGCCCTCTCGTGCAAGATGGAAATGAAATTCACTCACCGGAATGGGCTGAGCGGGACGTGGCTCTGTCGGTCCGCGGCGACTTCTCCCTCGACGCCACATCCCCACCATTTCCCGATCCGAGTCTCGGCTGCCCACTCGCGCAAGCGCCCGCTCGCAGGTTGACGTTTCAGTTCACAGGGATTCACTCGGGAGGCAGGGGGTCACTTTTGCCGTCGCCATGCACTCACCCCGGGGCAGGTTTGACCGGGGTCTCACCGCTCCACTAGACTCCCTTCGAGCGGGGTTCTGATGAAACGTATCGCGTGCCTGCTGCTCTTTTCCTCTCTCTTTACGATTGCCGCCGCCGACGACGATAAAGATTACCATCACCACGAAGACCTGACCGCGGCCCAACTCGGTACAGTCAGCTTCCCGGTTTCCTGTGCGCCTTCAGCGCAGAAGCCGTTTGAACGCGGTGTGGCGCTTCTGCATTCGTTCTGGTACGAGGAGGCAGAAAAAGAATTCCAGCAGATCGCCAAGGATGATCCGCACTGCGCCATGGCGCACTGGGGCGTGGCCATGAGCCTGTGGCACCAACTCTGGAACCATCCGGACGCCAAGACTGTCCAACGCGGCCTGGCAGAAACTCAATCAGCAAGGGCTACTATCGGCTTGAGAATAGTCGAATCCAGCTCGCAGGCCCCAATTCCTGGACACTCGAAAGAAGTGCTGGACCATGAACTCGCCTACATCTCCGCCATGCTTCACTTCTACGGCGACTCGAAAAAACTGAACCACGAAGCTCGCACCAAGGCGTACTCTGACGCGATGAAGAAGGTCTACGAGACCTATCCAGACGATCACGAAGGCGCAGCCTTCTACGCGCTCTCCCTGCTGGCTTGCGAACCACACGAGGACGCAACCTTCGCCAACCGCAAACAAGCCGCGGCAATTCTGGAAAAGCTGTTCGCCATCGAGCCCGACCATCCCGGCGTGGCTCACTACCTGATCCACAGCTACGACAAGCCGCAACTGGCGCAACTGGGCTTGCCCGCCGCCCGCCGTTACGCGCAGATTGCGCCCGCGGCCCCGCACGCGTTGCACATGCCCTCGCACATCTTCGCCCGCGTCGGCCTCTGGCAGGACGACATCAACTCCAACCTCGCCTCCATCGCCGCCACGCGCAAGACGGCTGCCATGCACATGAGCGGCGAAGGTCACCAGTTCCATGCCATGGCTTTTCTCTTCTACGCCTACATGCAAAGCGGACGCGACGCCGACGCCAAAGCGCTGATCGAAGAGATCCGCGCCATGCCCAACCGGCAGGACGACATGTATGGCAAGGGATTCGATCCGCACGCGGCGGCTCTGGCGCATCTGGGCGCGCTGTATCCGATCGAGATGCACGACTGGTCCACCGCGGCGGCGCTGCCACCGACCGAGGTTGCAGGCACGGCAGAATATTCCTTGACTTGCCGGGCGCGAGCGATCGGGTCGGCGCATCTCCGCAAGCCGGACGACGTCCGCAAGGATGTTGCCGCGATTGAAAGTGTTCATAAAAGGCTGGTGCGCGAGAAATCGGAATTTGCCGACGCAGTCGAAGACGATCGCAAAGCGGCCCAGGCTTGGCTAGCCTTCGCCGAAGGCAAGGTTGACGATGCCGTCGAGGTATTGCGTCCGATCGCCGACAAAGAGGATTCGGTCGGCGACGAGCCGGAAGGCACTCCCGCGCGCGAGATGATCGCCGACATGCTGCTCGAAACACAGCGTCCGCAGCAGGCACTGGCCGAATATCAGACCGACCTGAAGCTATATCCCAACCGTTTCGACGGCCTCTACGGCGCCGCTCGCGCCGCCGAAGCCGCCGGCAAACAAGACCAGGCTGCGCACTACTACGCCCAACTGGTGAAGAATTGTGAAGGTGCAAGCTCCCAGCGCCCGGAACTCAGCCGAGCTAAAGAATTGCTTGCGAAGAAATAGTGGGAGTGCCGCACGAACTCGATCCGATCCCGACCAGCAGTGTCCAGGGCAAGCCCACATTCGTCGACGTTCAACGTCCTCGAAAGTAGATACTCCGTCCACAGCCTGCCCCCGTGCAAAATCACCGTCACCGAAAAACCCCTGTATGAGAATCAGCCGTTTCCCCGCCCCAGGGCTGCGCTTTTCCCCAGTGTTCCATGCGGAACATTTCTCAACCGTCCGCAATTACCCCCTACTCCCCCACTTTCTGCAGCTTGAACATCACCGTTCCCCATCCCATCTTTCCCTGCATCTGTAGAGGCATGTGCTCTGCATCGTCGCTGAACCAGACCCATAGCTTTCCTTTGCCCTGAAGTTTCCCGCTGGCAGCTTCCAGAGAGACGCGAATAGCGTGAAACGTTCCCGTTGGAACCTTCACTTGATCGCGGCCTTCCACGCGGACCACCGCCACGCTCGTCTTCCCTCCATCACTGACAGGGAAATAGGACACACTTCCGATTTGCAGAGGAAGAGACGCCACATAAAAGAATCCGCTAACGATGTCGGTTGCGCAAACCGGGGCGTCGTTCTCCTCATGCTTGGTTTCGCCCGTCTTAAGATTTTTTTCGTCGAACACGCTCTTGCGCCGTTCATAGTCAACTTGCATATGCACTTCCCGGTTGCGCTTCCCTTCTTCACTATGTTTGAAAACGCGGCTGGAACAGAAAGTCTTGGGATCGAAGTGAGCTTCAAACCAGTCATGTACCGGAAAGAAAAGATTGATCGTCCCCGATGAGTTTGCAACCGCGCTCAGTTTTTCCGCAGTCCCGTCGGGGCGCAGTTGAATGGTCGCTGTTCCCGCGTTGAAGGCGTGCCAATCCGCGCCGTACACCAGAGTCTTGTTGGCCGGAAAGTGGTAACTCGGCGACGGTGGAATGATCCGCGCTTCTGCCGGGGCGATCGACGTGGCCGTGCCTGACGTACTGGCGTTTTGCGGATTGCCTACACCGATCCCGCTCAATATAGCCACGGCCAGCATGAAACCATTCCTAATAAACGCTGAAGACATAATTCATCTTTGATGCCGGGAAATTAACTTCCGTAGAGTGCGGAAAGATCGCCCGTGGATTGGCCCTCGCGACAGGGCGCCATTTTCACCTACGTCCCCCCCATATTAGCTTCATCGCCAGCGCCACCATCAAGGCGACGGCGCCCAGAAGGGCATGGTATTCACGGTGCTGGCGGTATAAGTCTGCGGAGAAGGCGCGCGATCTCTCCTGCGCTCCGGGATGTCCGGGCCGCGGAAACATCCGCGGCACCTGCCGTGCGTACTCATCGAATTCGGGAAATTTCTGTCGCAGTAATTCTTCTTCGCCGCGAATCACGGGAATATAGATGGCGAAGAACATTACCAGCAGGAGCAGACCAATCCACCAACTGCGCGCCGCCATGGCGAACCCAACCCCGATCAGCAACGATCCCAGATAAAGTGGATTGCGCGTGTAAGCATAGGGGCCGGAAGTAGCCAACGCTTCATTCTTCCGCACATGACCAGAGGCCAAGGCACGAATCCAGAGCCCGGGCAAAACCACAATTGAACCCCAGACCACGGATCGCCACGTCGGCCGTGCTAATAACAAATAAAGCGCCGCGAACAGAAATCCAAGTGGCACGCGGATGCGGCGCGCAATCACCGACCATGCGGGTGTGGGCTGGTTCATCACTTCAAGAGGCCGCTAACAACTGGCGCGCCGCCCCCACGACCGCGTCAACACTAATCTCCAACAAGCCTTCATCTGGTCCCGTTCGGCGCTCATGAGTGGTAGGACTCGCAGAATTGCGCAATACGATGCTTCGAGTTCGATAGGGTCCATTACGGGCTGGATCGGTCGGGCCAAATATTGCAACCACCGAAACGGCCAGCGCTGCCGCCAGGTGCATGGGACCTGTATCGCCTCCTATAAACAAGCGCGCCCGCCGCGTCAAAGCGATGAGTTCGCTCAACGAACACGGAATGGCCTCGGCCGCACCCCCACTCGCGGACGCAGCAGCCCGAGCCAAATCTTTTTCGCCTGGGCCATAGTTGAGAATCGGGGGGATGCCATCGTCTGCCAGGCTGCGAGCCACCTGGCCATATCGTTCCACCGGCCATCGCTTGGCGCCCCAACCAGCACCCGGATTCAGAATGACGAATTGGCTGATTCGACGCGCGCTGAGCCAGGCTGCGATTCTCTCCTCCGACTCGGGATCACGCGGAAAATCCACAGGTCGCGGTTCCAAGTGCTGCCCCGCCACAGCCTCCGCCACTGACAGATTTTGTTCGATGACGTGGGTGCCGCGGGCAATTGGTTTCCGGTTGTACAACAAGCTCGCAGCGGACTCTCGCGGCTCCGCGGCCCCGTAGACTACGGGCGCTCCCGACCATCGCGCCAGCACCGCCGAACGCAGCGCTCCCTGCAGATCTACCGCAATATCGTATTGTGCTCCTCGCACGTCATTCCAAACCGTGGCAATCTGCTGCAACGTAGGGAGCGAAAACAATGAGTCGCGCCACCCTCTCAGACGTACGGTGTGTACCCGGTCCACCAGCGGCCTCTGCGGAGATCGTGGTCCCCGACGCGAGGCACGCGGCGCGCACAGAAGCTCGGCCCAACGTTCTTCCACCAACCAACCAATCGCCCCCTGGGGAAATGACTCACGCAGTGCATATGCCGCAGGCAAGGTGTGGATCACGTCTCCCATCGAGCTCAGCCGCACAATCAGCAGGCGCTGAATCCTTGGCTGCGGTATTTGCCACAAATCGGATTTCTCCCCTGGTGCGAAGCCCATCACTGCAGGCCCCGTTGCTATGGCTGAGACAGTCTGCGACCCAGCAGTCAAGAGCGCCTCGGCGCCAGCTGCGAGCGGATGATTTCGCTGGTGGAATGATTCTTGGCGCCACCAACAATTTCCACGCGCCCTCCGTATTCCGCAACCACATCCCGCTCGGGAACGGATTCCGCTGTGTAATCAGTGCCCTTGGCCTGTATATCCGGCCGAATCTCGCGAATGATTGTCCGCACATCCATTTCCGGGAAAATGACCACGGCATCGACGTCTTCAAGCGCCGCTACCATCTCAGCCCGTTCTTCCACCGGCATGATCGGACGGCCTTCTCCCTTGAGCGCGCGTACCGATTCGTCGGAATTGATCGCGACCACCAACTTTCCGCCAAGTTCTTTGGCTCCGCGCAAATAACGCACGTGGCCCACATGCAGCAGATCGAAGCCGCCGTTGGCTAATATGATGCGGTCGCCTGCGCCCCGCCATTCTTCCACGCGCCGTCGCAGTTGATCGCGTCCCAGGATTTTGCTGTTTACCGTCAATGAGATCTAGTGCGGGGCGGTGTTTGTTCGAGTGCGTTTAACAGCTCTTGTCGAGACACGGTCGCAGTGCCCCGCTTCATCACGACAATTCCGCCTGCGTAGTTGGCGAGCTGCGCCGCTTCTTCCGTGGTTGCTCCAGCGGCCAGGGCCGCGGTGAAAGCCGCGATCACGGTATCGCCGGCGCCAGTGACATCCGCAACTTCCTCAGAGCCAAAAATTGGGATGTCCACCGGCTTGTGCCGATGGTTGAAGGCCACCATGCCGTCGCGGCCGCGTGTGATGACCAGCGATTGCAATTTCATCCGCTCGATTATTTGCTCCCCAGCGGAAACGAGCGACTCCCAGTTTTGACCGATGCGGCTGCCTAAGGCCTCCTCGACCTCGGGCTCGTTCGGAGTCGCCGCGGTCACTCCCGAGTATTCGAACAAGCGATGCCGCGAATCCAGCACCAGTGGCAGGTTCCCCATCCTGGCTTTTTGGCGCAGAACATTCACGATGGCAGGCGTGGCCGCTCCATAGCCATAATCAGAAACCAGCAACGCGTCGGAAGCCCGCACATACTCCCGCGCGGCCAGAATCAACTCGCGTGTAAGGTGAGAATTGGGAGGCCGCTCGGGCTCGCGGTCCACGCGCACCACCTGCTGGCGCCAAGTGTGCGTCATTCCCGCCAGGATGCGTGTCTTCGTGACCGTCGTGTAGCTCTTGTCCTTCAGCACGCCGCTAATGGCAATACGCTTGTGCCGAAAATATTTCAGTAGCAGACGTCCCGGTTCGTCGTCGCCCAACACTCCTACCGGCAGCACGTTCACTCCGAGATCGGCCAGATTGTTGACGGCATTCGCTCCTCCACCCGGTACCACCGTGCGTTCGCGGTGTTTCAAAATCAGCACCGGAGCTTCGCGCGAAACGCGGGAAATTTCGCCAAAGACGAATTCGTCGGCAACCAGGTCAGCTAGAACGGTGACTGTGATCTTGGGGAAAGCCTCCACAATCTTCCTGAGGCGTTCGCCTTCTTTGGGATGTTTGGTCATTCGAAGTCGTTAATGCGCCGCCATCCCCGCCGATTGTGAAGGAAAACATCCTCGATCACCGGCAAGCATGCCTTCGCCACAATCAAGCACCGATTCTCTCATGCCCCGCGCCTCCGTTCCTCAATCACACGGAGCATGGTATCCACAGCGTCATCTGCGTTTTCGAGTTCCATCTTCACCGGCACCACCGCAAGTGGTTCGAGCGACGACAGGTACCCTCCGAGATTGACCGCGTCTTTCTCGGTGGTGACAAATCCGCCGGCATCGCTCCGCTGCTTAAGTTGAAGGAGTTCGCGCACATCTTGTTCATCGTAAGTGTGGTGGTCCCGGAAGAAAGCTTCGGCCACGGGCTCAATGTTGGCCGCGCGCAGTTGCAGCAGAAAATTTTGCGGCCGCGCGATCCCGCAGAACACGACTGGACGAGGCGGAATGTTTCGCGGAGCAATCCCTCTCCGGACACGCCAGGCGCGCTTTCCGTCCAGCGGGAAGGCTTCCTGCGGGGCCCCGCCAGCAAGTACCACCACGTCCGCTCGCCGCAAAGCCTGCAACGGCTCCCGCAGATGTCCGGATGGAAGCAACTGGTCGCGCGCCTCTTGCGGCGTGACCAAGACAACGTCGAAATCGCGGGCTAGGGCTCGGTGCTGAAAGCCATCGTCCAGCAGGTGCATTTGGGGTCCGAACCGTTCCTCGGCAAAGCGTCCAGCTTCGAACCGATCTTCCCCCACGACCACCGGCACCTGCAGCTTTCTCGCAATCAACAAAGGCTCGTCGCCGAACTCTTGAGCGCTCCCAGCCGGATCCACCAGCTTCACGCCACGCGTCTTTCGGCCGTAACCGCGGGAGAGCGCGTCAAATTTCACCCCACGTGCCTGCAATAGCTCGCCTAACAGCATCACAAACGGAGTCTTGCCTGCGCCGCCCACGGAGAGATTACCCACGCTGATCACGGGGCCTTGGAGTTTTCGCGTACGAAGCAGTCCGCGGTCATGGAGCGCATTTCGCATGCCAACAGCGACGCCGTAGATGGCCGACAGGGGGTTCATTCTTTCCGGGCGGCTCGCGCTTGCGCGACGGGGGTTGGAGCGCCGGGAGGTGCGCTGTTTTCCGCGAGCAGCATCTCCAATGCCTGCGCCGTCCGGGCTGTCGCGCCGGTCTGCGAGCGGATGGTTTCGAGGGCATGCCTTCCCAGGGCTGCGCGGTCGACATCATTTTCCAGCAGTTCCATGAATACAAGCGGCAATTCCGCGGCGCCCACAACCCGTACCGCATCGTGACCCTGAAACAAGCCGACGATGTCGCGAAAGTTTTCGGTGTGGTTCCCCACCACGATGGGGACACCATGCAGCGCCGGCTCAATAATATTGTGTCCCCCGCGCGGGACAAGACTCCCGCCGACAAAAGCGATGTCCGCCAGCGCATACAGGGCTGCCAACTCTCCAATGGTATCCACCAGGAAGACCCCGCTGGCGACCGGCTCATCCTTCCATCGTGATCGGCGCCAGAAACGTATATTCATTTGCGCCATCAAGGCAGCGACATCATTGAAGCGCTCCGGATGCCTGGGCGCCAAAATCATCGCCGCTCGCGGATGTCTGACCAGAATGTTTTCAAACGCCTTCAACAAAAGCGGCTCTTCGCCTTCCACCGTGCTGCCACACACCACCACCGGGCCCGCATTCGCCTGTTTCAGTGACTGCCGAACGCTGTCCACAATTGGAGGCGGCGCCGGCAGAGTCAGGTCAAATTTCAAGTTTCCCGTCACACTCACGCGCTTCGGCGGTGCGCCCATCGCTATCAAACGCTTTTGATCCGCCTCTGTTTGAGCCAAAAACAAATCAATATGGGGCAGAACTTTTTTCAACAGCCACGAAAACCGATTGTAGTTCGGCCAAGAGCGGTCTGAGATGCGCGCATTCACCACCGCGATGGACGATCCCCTGGCGTGAGCCAGGCGCAAAAAGTTCGGCCAGAATTCCGTCTCCGCGATGATGATTAACTTGGGACGCAGCGTCTGCAAGTAAGGCCGGATCGCAAAACGGAAGTCCATAGGGAAATAGAAAGAGTTGTCTTCGCCGAAATTTTTGCGGGCCAGGTCCTGTCCGGTATCCGTAGTTGTCGTTACCACGACTCTATGTTGGGCAAAGCGCCGCCGAATGTGTTCCACCAGGCCCCGAATCGCCGTGACTTCCCCGACAGAAACCGCATGCACCCAGATCAGGGGCCTGAATGGGGACGCAGGGTTCCAGGAAACTCCTTGAGCGGACCCGGTCTCTATGGAAGCCGTCCGCAGCCGCACGGGAACGCGGCCCAACCGTTCCCTAAGTCCGGCCCGATACTTGCCGTGACGCAGCATCTGGAAGACCCAATAAGGCAGGGTTACGAGCATGGCAATGGCCAGCAGTACGCTGTAGAGGAAGTACATCAAGCTGAGCCATTCTAAACTTTGACGCGGGAAATCTACCTGATCATTCTGCTCCCGTTATAATTCGGATCGTATTCCCCGCATCCAAGAAAAAATATGCTCAACAGGATCTGCCGCCATTTATTGTTCCCCAGTTGCGTCGCATGCCTTTTGGTGCTGTGTGTTGCCGCCAAGAACTTCGTTAAGCCGGTGGCGCGGCCTGCGAACACCTATCCCGCGCACGACGATCATCCCTTGGAAAAAATTGCTATCGCCGCCGATCCCTACGACATGCCCGACAGGGCGAAGATTTTCTCCGTTGATTTCCGTGAGCATGGCTTCCTGCCCGTCTTCTTCATCGTCACCAACGATGGCGACCAGCCCATCTCCATCGCCAACATGCAAGTCAAACTCATCACCGTAAACCGGTCGAAAATTACACCCAGCGCTCCCGAGGATATCTATCGCCGGCTCTCTAATCCTCAGGCACGCACTTCGAGGGCTCCGCTGCCTTTCCCCATCCCCGGGAAGAAAGTGAAAGGGGCGATCAGCCAGAAAGAAATGGACGAGATCGAATCATCGCAGTTCGCAGCAAAAGCGGTTGAGCCGCACACCACGCAGTCCGGATTTCTGTTTTTCGATGTAGGAGGAATATCCACTCCTCTGGCCGGCGCGCACCTCTACGTAACTGGAGTAAATGACCCGAACGGTAACGAACTCATGTATTTCGAGATCGCGATGGAGAAGTATCTGAGCGCGCCGTCGCCATCTCACCAGTAAAGGCGCCAAGCTTGCTCGTCAGGTGAGATCCGGCCTGCCCCGCCTGCGCGGTTCTGCCCATGCCGGGATTTATAATCGCTGTTTATGGCCACCACCCCGGACACTTCCATCGCCGCCAGCTCTAAATACGAACCAGTCATAGGCCTGGAAGTCCACGTGCAGCTCCTCACCGCATCCAAGATCTTCTGCTCGTGCTCGACTCGCTTTGGGGCACCGCCGAACACCAACGTTTGTCCCGTATGTCTGGGGCTGCCCGGCGCACTGCCCGTGCTAAACAAGAAAGCGGTCGAATTCGGCACAAAGTTCCCGACCCGTGGCTGGCCATTGCCAAGCCTCATAGTTCAGAGTCCCAGGTTGCGGCGGCTGCGAATAATCGTAGTTTGGCTGAAGGCGAAAGCATTCCAGCTCGGACTGGAATTCGCTCAGGATGTGGGCCTGTGATTTGTACGCTTGCAACATTCGACGCTTCAGCTCCTCTTCATCCGACGTTGCCTGGAGCACCACCTGATCGTCATCGTCCTGGCTGAAGTGCTGCCGAACCGGCAAGCCATCGGTTGAGCGGTGATATAGAGGAAACTCCCACACCGGAATCGAGAAATCCATGCCAGCTAGCGAGCCTAGGAAACTACAGGCATCATGGTCGGGATGACCGCCCTCGTAAGCCAGGGTTAATAGCGCCTCCGGACGATATTGCTCGACCAACTGTTTGATTTCCGCCTCAGCAGTTTCCAGAGAACGAAATAATTCCTGATCGGCGAATCC
>Ga0137418_10003084_pt1 | contig 15307 bp, 11 predicted proteins | sample CZODoug3_1_2_16f_FD_122242 | JGI IMG/M metagenome (GOLD analysis project Ga0137418, IMG submission 122242) | Vadose zone soil fungal communities from Angelo Coast Range Reserve, California, USA - CZODoug3_1_2_16fungal (Hybrid Assembly) | ecosystem: Environmental > Terrestrial > Soil > Vadose... | reverse complement strand
AGAACCTCTGCCGCCTGCTGACGCTCGGGCACGCCACGGCGGGGAAGGACGCGTGCCGGGTCACGCCCGCGCAGCTCGCCGACTTCCGCCTGGGGCTCGTCGCGCTCAGCGCGGGAACGCCGCGGCACCTCGTCCTCCTCGCGGAGCATCTGGGCACCGAGCGGCTGTTCGCCGAAGTGCAGCGGCACATGGATCCGTCCCAGGAGCGGGAGAACCGGCGCCGCATCGACGCAGCCCGCGCGCGGGGCCTGCGCGTCGTCGCATCCGGCGGCGTGCGACACGCGTCGCCGGAGGGGAAGCCGCTGTTCGACGCGCTCACCTGCATCCGCCTGAAGACGACGCTGGATGCGGCGGGGCGGCGCCTGTCGCGCAACGCCGAGCGCCACGTCCGCCCTCCGCGCGAGATCGCCGCGATCTTCCGGGACCTGCCGGAAGCCGTGCGCCTGACGCGCGAGATCGCCGATCGCTGCGCCTACACGTTGGACGACCTCGGCTACCAGCTGCCCGAGCCGCAGTTCCTCCACGCCGCATCGCTCGACGGCGAGCTGTGGCACCGCACCATGGACGGAGCGCGCCGGCGCTACGGCGGTGCCGGCAGCGCGCGCTGGCCCAAGGCCATCGCCCAGCTCGAGCGCGAGCTGGCGCTGATCGCGAAGCTCGGCCTGGCCGGGTATTTCCTCATCGTCCACGACATGGTGCTGTTCTGCGGCCGCGAAAGCGTCCTGGTGCAGGGGCGTGGGTCGGCCGCGAACAGCGCCGTCTGCTACGCGCTGGGGATCACCGCCGTCGATCCGGTGCAGATGAACCTCTTGTTCGAGCGCTTCCTCTCCGAGGAGCGCACCGATTCGACCGGGCACAAGGCGTGGCCCGACATCGATCTCGATCTGCCCAGCGGCGACCAGCGCGAGAAGGTGATCCAGCACGTCTACCAGCGCTACGGAATCTCCGGCGCGGCGATGACCGCCAACGTGATCACCTACCGCGCGCGGTCCGCATCGCGCGAGATCGGGAAGGTCCTCGGGTTGCCAGAGGAGGAGCTGGACCGGCTTTCGAAGCTGCTGCCGCACTTCGAGTTCACCACCGACTCCGATTCGCTGCAGAACCGCGCCCGCGAGGCGGGGCTCGCCGTCGGCGACCGGCGCGTCGGGTTGTACCTGCAACTCTGCCGGCAGATCGCGGGGCTGCCGCGCCACCTCGGGCAGCATAGCGGCGGGATGATCATCGCCCGCGGCCGGCTCGACGAGATCGTGCCGCTCGAGCCCGCCTCGATGCCCGGCAGGATGGTGGTGCAGTGGGACAAGGACGACTGCGCCGACCTGGGGATCATCAAGATCGACCTGCTCGGGCTGGGCATGATGGCGGTGCTCGAGCAGGCGATTCCGCTGGTGCGCGCCCACGAAGGCGTCGAGCTGGACCTGGCGCAGCTTCCGCCCGACGATCCCGGCGTCTACCGCCTGCTGCAGACCGCGGACACCGTCGGCGTCTTCCAGGTCGAATCGCGCGCGCAGATGGCGACCTTGCCGCGCATGCGGCCGGACCACTTCTACGACATCGTGGTGGAGGTCGCGATCATCCGCCCCGGCCCCATCGTCGGGCAGATGGTCAATCCGTACCTGGAACGGCGCGCGGGACGCCAGAAGCCCTCGGTGCCGCATCCTTCGCTCTGGCCGGTGCTCGAGCGGACCCTGGGCGTTCCCCTCTTCCAGGAGCAGCTGATGCGGATCGCGATGACCGCCGCGAATTTCACCGGGGGCGAGGCGGACGAGCTGCGCCGCGCCATGGGCAGCAAGCGCAGCGTGGAGCGGATGAAGCACATCGAGCAGCGGCTGCGGGAGGGGATGACGGCCAATGGGATCACGCCCAAGGCGCAGGACGAGATCGTCCAGAGCATCACCTCGTTCGCGCTGTACGGATTTCCCGAGAGCCATGCCGCGTCGTTCGCGCTGATCGTGTACGCGAGCGCATACCTCAAGGTGCACCACCCGCACGCGTTCTACGCGGCGATGCTCAACTGCTGGCCGATGGGCTTCTACAGCCCGGCCACGCTGGTGAAGGACGCGCAGCGTCGGGGAGTGCGGGTCAGGCCCATCGACGTGGCCCGCAGCGACTGGCTGTGCACGCTGGAACGGACGGGTCCCGAAGAGGAGCTGCGGCTGCGCCTCGGGTTGCGGTACGCGCGCGGGCTGCGGGAAGCGATGGGGAAGAGGATCGTCGAGGAGCGGGGGCGGGCGCCGTTCGCCAGTATCGCGGATCTCGCGGCACGAGCGGGGTTGCGGCGCGACGAGCTGGCGGCGCTGGCGGAGATCGGCGCGCTGGCGTCGGTGCCGGCGCGGGCCAGCGGCGCGTTTCCTACCCGCCGGGCAGCGCTCTGGCAGGCGGAAGCGGCGTCACGGCGGGGGTACGGCCTGTTCGCGCGGGTGGAGCCGCGGGAGGACGAAGCGCCGATGTCGCACCCGGTGGTTAGCGTGGGAGCCGGTGGACCAGGTTTCGCCCCGGAGCCTTCGCGGCCAGCGGAGCTCCTCGCGCACGTGAACGCGCACCCGCGCGACCACGCGATCAAGGCGCTGCGCACGTTCGGCGAGGAGGCCCGCTCAGTCCAGCTCGTCCCGGGACGAGCTGAAGCTCCGACCGACCGCGCGCGCAGCCCGCTGCCGGAGATGAGCCTGCGCGACCGCATCGCCGCCGACCTGCGCGGGACCGGAATGACCGTCGGTCCCCATCCGGTGGCGCTGGAGCGGGAGCGCTTGCGCGCGATGGGCGTCCACGCCGCCGCCGAGCTGCCCGGCCTGCGCCGCAACAGCCGCGTCCGCGCCGCCGGCCTCTGCATCGTCCGCCAGCGCCCCGGCACCGCGAAGGGATTCGTCTTCCTCTCCCTGGAGGACGAGACGGGCATCTCCAACATCGTCATCGACCCGCAGACGTTCGAGGAGAACCGCCGCCCCATCCTGGCCAGCTCGCTCCTGGTGGTGGAGGGGCGCCTGGAGAATTACGACGGCGTCACCAGCGTGAAGGGCGACCGCTTCTGGCCGTTCCAGGTGACTTGCGAGGTGACAACGGGCTCTTCGCCCTCCAGGGATTGGCGGTAGCCGAGCACACCAGTCGACCGTGCCGGAGGTGCCCTCCCGGAGAGGCTCGGACAGCTCATCCGCAGGTAGTGGTTCGAGTCCACGCACCGCCATTTACGAAAGATATTCAGACGATTTGCGTTTAGGAGTCGCTCGGAAACGTCACGACGTCTGACCACCATGGTACAGGTGCGTGGATTCCAGGCGGCGTAACTCCACAGCACCGAGAGGATCTTCGCCGCTACCGTCCGTCACGTGAGTTCTATTTGCCCTCATGGGACCAGGCCGAAGCGCCGGAACACGCACTCGTTGCCGACTTCCTACGGCCGTGCGCCATGGATAAGCGTGCCGTTGGCAGTGCTGCGCGTGTCGTGGCTCGTCTGTCGCGGCGCGGCTGGCTCTTGCTGAACGCTTGCCTCGTCCGGTTCCAAGCCCGTGACGACGGCCGATTCGACTAACGGCAGTGACTAATGCCGCCGGTTCCCGTCGGTCTACCGTTCTGACCGTCGTCCTCCTGGTCGTGCTGCTGGGCGCTTTCGCCCTGCTCGACTACGTAGTGGGCGTCTCGCTGCTCTGGCCGTGGATGCTGTGTGGCCTGGTGTTCGGACTCGTGCTCGGTCTGCTCGGAACCATCCGCATGCGGCCGAGGCCGCGCATCGCGCTCCTGCTGTCGTTCGCGGTCGTGTTCGCCGGGCTGCGCTGCGTGAATTGGAACTCCCGCAAGTCGTTCCTGCGGGACCTCTATTCCATTCATGTCGGCATGACGCGGAGTCAGGTGGACGCAATCATGGGGAAATACCTGAAAGGGACGGGGTGGCCCGCCACCCCTTTCGCGGACCCGTCAGCCAGCGGAGAGTTGGCGTTCCCCGGTGTTGTTGTGTACCGACACAGAAACGAGGGCTGGGGAGACTCTGACTGGGGACTCGTGCGGTTCGAGGAGAACAGGGTAGCAGCCGTCGACTTCTCCCCGGACTAAGCGCGGTGAGCACTTCGGGCTCCGGACGCCGCGTTGCCGTTCAGGATCCGCTCGTGCGCCCTTCGAGGAAGATCACCCCGGCTAGGGCAGCCACAAGGCACGGGATGGAGCCAAGATGTCCCGCTGAACCAGCGCGCTCCGCCGCCCCAGATGATCCATGTCTGGATGCCAAGGTTCGCAAGGTGCACGGTCACCCACAGCGCGGTCGGCAAGTTCTTCCCTTCCCTGGCGCTACGCCACTCCCCGTCAAGCCGCGTTCAAATCGGACGCGCACCTTCCCGACTGCGATGAGGGGCGCGAGCATGATGGTTCATCCTACCAGCCACCGCCGCGCACGAAGAACGGCGCGTGGCCATCCACGACGCGGGAATACGAGATCCAGTCGCACGATTTTCACTGATTGACCCCGGCTCCGCCGCATGCAAACCACCCGCCGATGCTGCGCGCTCTCCTCCTCGACCTCGACGGGACCCTGGTCGACACCCCGCAGGCGATCGTCGACGTCGCCCAGGGCACGCTCGCCGCCCTGGGGCTCCCGGCTGCCGATCCCGATGCGATCAAGGAGACCATCGGTCTACCCTTGCCCATCGCGCTCGGGCAGCTGATCGGAACCGGGCCTGCCGGCGCCGCGGACGCGGTCGAGATCTACCGCGTGCTCTGGCGCACGCACGTCACGCCTCGGATTCCACAGCTCCTCTACCCGGGCGTGCGCGAGGGTCTGGCGGAATTGAAAAGGGCAGACCTTCGCTTCGCGGTGGTCACCGGCAAGACGCAGGACGGCGCGGATTCCACCGTCGCGGCTGCCGGACTGAACGACGTGATCGAGGTCGTCCTCGGCTACACCAGCGTCGCGAATCCCAAGCCGGCGCCGGACATTGCGCTGCTGGCGCTGGACAAGCTCGGCGTCCGTCCTGAGGACGCCGTCATCGTCGGCGACTCCACCCACGATCTGGAGATGGCGAGAAGAGCGGGCGTCCAGTCGATCGCCGTCACGTACGGCGCGCTGCCGGAAGCTGCTCTGCGCGCCGCCAGTCCGACATGGGTCGCACACTCGTTCCCCGAGGTCGTGCGGATCGCGCGGGGACTCGTTAATGTCGAGACGCCATGACCATCGCCAGCACGAATCCCGCGACCGGAGAGACGCTCAAGACCTTCAACCCCGACTCCGACGGCGTCATCGAGGAGAAGCTCCGCAAGGCAGCCGCCGCCGCGAAGCAGTGGCGGCGGAGCACGTTTGCGGAACGCGCCCAGCGGATGTCCCGCGCCGCGGTGCTGCTCGAGCAGCGCAAGGACGCGCTCGCCCGCCTGATGACGCTGGAGATGGGCAAGCTGCGCAAGGCGGGAGTGGCCGAGATCGAGAAGTGCGCCACCGGGTGCCGCTACTACGTCGAGAACGCCGAGCGTCACCTCGCTCCGGAGCCCGTCCAGACCGACGCGCGGCGCTCCGAGAAGCGTTTCCAGCCGCTGGGCCCGGTGCTCGCGATCATGCCCTGGAACTTCCCCTTCTGGCAGGTCTTCAGATTTGCGGCGCCTGCGCTGATGGCCGGGAACGTCGGCCTGCTCAAGCACGCCAGCAACGTCCCGCAGTGCGCGCTCGCCATCGAGGAGATCTTCCGCGACGCAGGCTTCCCCGAGGGCTGCTTCCAGACGCTGCTGGTCGGCAGCGACAAGGTGAAGAAGATCGTCGAGGACCCGCGCGTCGTCGCCGCCACCCTGACGGGAAGCGACGCGGCGGGCCGCAGCCTGGGCAGCATCGCGGGCGCGCAGGTGAAGAAGACGGTGCTGGAGCTGGGGGGAAGCGATCCGTTCGTCGTGTTGCCCAGCGCCGACCTCGACAAGGCGGTCCAGGTGGCCGTCGCCGCCCGCGTCCAGAACGCGGGCCAGAGCTGCATCGCCGCCAAGCGGTTCATCATCCACGAGAAGATCGCTCCGGAGTTCGAGAAGCGTTTCGTCGAGCGGATGCGCGCGCTGAAGATCGGCGACCCGCAGGACGACGCCACCGAGGTGGGTCCGCTGGCCTCCAGGCAGGTCCTCGAGGACATCGAGAGGCAGGTGCGCGCCGCGCGCGAGCAGGGCGCGGAGCTCGCCTGCGGCGGCCGCCGTCTCGACCGGCCCGGCTTCTTCTTCGAGCCGACGGTCTTCCTCAACGCCAAGGGCAGCAGGGTCTGGCAGGAGGAGGTCTTCGGACCGGTGGCGGCGCTGGTGCGCGCCAAGGGCCTCGACGATGCCATCGCGCTGGCGAACGACACCCAGTACGGGCTCGGCTCCGCCGCGTTCACCCAGGACCCGAAGGAGATCGAGCGCCTGATCGAGGACCTCGAGGCGGGGCAGGTGTTCATCAACGGCATGGTGAAGAGCGATCCGCGCTTGCCCTTCGGCGGCATCAAGGCGTCGGGCTACGGGCGCGAGCTCTCCCAGGAGGGCATCCGCGAGTTCACCAACGTCAAGACCGTCTGGATCGGGTGAGGCGTCGCTCCGCCTCGCGTGTTACAAGAGCGCGGGACGGAGAGCTGAGTGGCGACCATCATCACCGAAGAGTGCATCAACTGCGGCGCATGCGAGCCGGAGTGCCCCAACCAGGCCATCAGCCAGGGAGAGGACATCTTCGTCATCGACCCCGCGCTCTGCACCGAGTGCGTGGGGTTCCATGACGAGGAGGCTTGTGCCGCGGTCTGTCCCGTGGACTGCTGCATTCCCGACGCCAACAATCTGGAGGCGGAAGGCGACCTCCTCGCCCGGGCCCAGAAGCTTCATCCGCAGAAGCAGTTCCCGCCTCTCGCCGAGCTTCCGGCGCACCTTTCCCGCTTCCGCCGCCCCGCCGCCTGACCGCCGGCCGACGGAGGCTCGCCCACCGGCTTGGGCCGGGAAGACCGTGGTGCTAGCGTTCACCGAGCCGGAGGAAGTCGGTGCGCGCTCGAATCCTCGTTTCGCTCGCTGCACTCGCTCTGGCCGTCCCACTGCGGGCGGCCGAGGTCGAAATCGACGACGCGACTGCCCGCTTGCGGGCGACGCGCGAGTGGTTCGGCACGGATTCCGCCGGACGGGTGCGCATCCTCGAGGCAGCGCGGCGGGAGCGCGATCGATATGCGATGGGTACGAACCGGGCCGGGTCCGCTGCTCCGTCGCTCGCGACCGTCTCGAACAGCTCGTTCGTCAGCCTGGGCCCCGCCAGCGCGGAATTCGCCTTCAACGGCGCAAGGTACGAGGAGGTCGACTCGGGGCGCGTGCGTCAGATCCTCCCCCATCCCACCGACCCCGACGTGCTCTACCTCGCCACTTCCGGGGGCGGCGTCTGGAAGACGTACAGCGCCCGTTCGCCCGCCGTGCAATGGGAGCCGATCACCGACGCCTTGGGAACGACCACGGTGGGAACGCTCGCCATGGACCCGTCGAATCCAGACATCCTCTTTCTCGGGTTCGGCGACCCTTTCGACGTGCACCAGCCGGGGATCACGCGCAGCACCGACGGCGGCGGCACGTGGTCGGCGCCGCTTCCGCTCCTCGCTACGTACGTCTTTGGGGCGACCACATATCGGCTGACGGCCGGCGCCGTCACGGACATCAAGGTGGATCCACTCAACAGCCTGGTGGTGCTGGTCACGACGGACGTCGGGCTGTTTCGGAGCACCGACGGCGGCACCAGCTGGACCCACCTTCGTCTCAACTCGGGAGCCGCGGGCTTCTTTTACATGTGGAGCCTGGCGTATGCCGGAAACGACACCTGGCTCGTCACCGGACAGGCAGCGGACATCACGACTCCGACACCGGCCAGCGGCGGCGGTCTCGGCCTCTGGAAGTCGACCGACGACGGCGCAACCTGGCGGTACGCCACCGACGCGTTGCCGTTCGGGGAACTGACGGCCAGCGCTGCTGGGCGCGGAACGCTGGCCACCGCCCAGAGCACCTTGCTCGAGCCGGCGAGCGCGCGCATCTATCTGCTCGCGGCGACCAGCAGTGGGACGGCCCAGGCCGACGTCTATCGCAGCGACGACGGAGGCCTGAGCTTCCAGTCGCTCCACGTCAACTCCTCGGGCGCGCCGCGCAACCCGAACGCTCACCAGCGCTCGCTGGACGTCCTGCACGGGCAGGCCTGGTTCAACCAGGCGCTGGCGGTGGATCCGGCGAACCCCGACACCGTGTTCGTCGGCGGCCAGTTCGCGATGGTGCGTTCGACCGACGCAGGGCGGACCTGGTCGGTGATCTCGGACTGGTTCCCGCAGGATCCGGGGGGAGGCGGGCTCCAACGGGCGTACGTTCACGCGGACCTGCACGCCTTCGCGGTGGGTGCCGACCGGACGTTCTACGCCGGGTCCGACGGCGGGCTCTCGGTATCGAGCCAGGACGATCCGACCACCAGCGCCCTCGACGGCGACGCGGCCCGGGTGGTGTTCACCAGCGCGCGAAACCAAGGACTGGTCACGCACCTGGTCTACACCGTGGCCTGCGCGCCCGACACATGGCCCGACCTCCCGGCCGCTCGGGCTTTCATCGTCGGCGGGCTCCAGGACAACGGAACTCGCCTGCGCGTAGGGGAGACCAGCACCTTCAACCAGGTGCTCGGGGGAGACGGGATCGGCGTCGCCCTGAGCAGATCGGCGCAAGTCGATGCCACCGGATACGTCGTGCCCAGGATGTTCCTGGCATCCCGGGCGGGGAACATCGTGCGGAGCAGCGACGGCGGGCGGACGTTCGACTCGTTCACCAACGGTCTTGGGCCGCTTCCGTTCTTCGTCCGGATTGCTCGCGACGCGGGGCGCGACCTGGCGCCAGACCTGTTCGTGACGTTCAGCGCCGCTCCTTCATCGTTCTACAAGTGGCAGGACGGCGAAGCCGGATGGACGAGCATATCGGCCAGCGTGCACTGGCAGGACTCCAGCGCGGATACGAATGGCTTCGTCACGCCGGGCGGCCTGGTGGTTGGAATGCGGAACCTGACCGCGCATCCGAACCGCGAAGGAACCTGGGCCGCCGTCTCCAATCGGTTTGCCTACCTGACCACGGACTTCGGAGCGCATTGGCTCGCCAGCGTGCAGCCGAAGCCCGACCCCAGGTCGGTCATCGGGGCGCATCTGCTGTCCAGCGTCGAATTCGACCGGACGGACCCATCGGGCAAGACCTACTACATCACGACCGTCGCTTCGTCGCTGGTCGATCTCGAGAGCAACCTGTTCCCGTATCCCTCCGACTTCGGCCATCTCTTTCGCACCGTCGACGGTGGGTTGACCTGGCAGTCCCTCGGTGTTCAAGGTACTGCGACCGACCGGTTGCCGGCGGTCGGCGTGAACGTCATCAAGGTGGATCCAGGCGATTCCGCCACCTTGTACGCAGGCACCCAGATCGGCCTTTATCGCTCGATCGATTCCGGAGCGACCTGGTCGAGGTTCGGCGGCGGGACGCTCCCTCTCGTCGACGTGCGCGATCTCTGTATCTCCCTCGGAAGGCAGCGGCTGGTCGCGGCCACCTTCGGGCGGGGTTTCTGGCAGATCGACACTTCGGCGGGCGCATCGCCTGCCGGCGTCCGCGGTCTCGGGGACACGAACTTCGACAGCCGCATCGACGGCGAGGACCTGATCGACCTGGCCGACGGCTTCGGCGCCCCCCAGTCCAGCCCCTTCTATCGCTGGCAGGCGGACCTGGTCGGGACGAGCTACGGCATCGATCAGACCGACCTCGACGGCCTCCTGGCGAAGTTCGGAGGGCGGCCGTGAAGCGGATCCTCATCGCGCTGGCCGCCGCCGCATGCTCGACCCCGAGCCCGCCGCCCTTCGTCGAGAGCCTGGCCATCACCGCCGCCGACGCGATACCGGGGCAGGTCGCTGCCGGCGATCCGGTCACGCTCTCCTGGAGCACGGCGGCGGCCGAGCGCGCTACGCTCGCCGAGGGCGCGGGTCAGCCCGCGGACGTGCCCGTCAATGGCTCGCTCGTCGTCCGTCCCACCGCCACGACCGTCTATACGCTGAATGTGTACAACAAGCCTGGCAAGGCGCCCGCCTCGCTCACGGTGCGGATGGTCGCGCGGGTGAGGGGGACGACATCGGTCAGCGGATTCATCGCGACTCCGGCGGACATCGCGCAGGGCGGGTTCTCGACCCTGTCGTGGAGTGGGAATGCGAGCAGATATACGATCACTGATGGAACGACGGGCACAATCCTGGAGCTTGGACCCCGGCGCAGCGTCGTGGTCCGACCCTCGGTGAGCACGACGTACACGCTTACCGCTGTCGGTCCAGGTGGCGCGCTCGCCAACCCGCCGAAGACACTTGTGGCCGTGAGCCAGAACCCTGCGACCGGGCTCAAGTACGACCCGCCGGCGGCCGTCGCACCGCTGGAACTCGTCGCCGATGCTTGCGTCAGCCCTCCTTGTACTTCGATCACCTTCAGGATTGTCGCGACTACGCTGGTGCAACTGCGCGGAGCGGCGCTCAACCTGCCGCTCGATCCGACGAAGGTGAGCTTCGCGGACACCAGCTTCGGACTCGGGTCTCCCCTCGCTGCAGCAGTCTCCAAGGCGACGCTCGGAAGCGGCGCCCTGCAAGACGTGCTGGTCCTCGGGATCGCGCTCAAGGGCTCGTCCACCGCCCCCGCGCAGGACGTGACGCTGAATGCCGGCGACGAGCTGGCCCACTTCACTCTTGCGCTCCTCTCCGGCAGCGGAGCCGGGCTCGCCTTCGACGGAGCGTCGCCCGCCGCGACCGCGGGGTCGCCCTTCAAGGCGTCGATCCAGAGCGCTTCGGGGCGTGCGACCAATTCGATTGCGGTCGGCACGCTCAAGGCGGAGTAGAACACCGCATGGGAACCGCGACCGGAGCGCAGCTCCTCGTTCGGATGCTCAAGGCGGAAGGCGTGCGGCACCTCTTCACGCTCTCCGGGCTGCACATCGCCCCGATCTATGCCGCCTGCGTCGAGGAGGGCATCCAGCTCGTCGATACCCGCCACGAGCAGGCGGCGGCGCACGCGGCTGACGCAACCGCCCGGCTGACGCGCGGGATCGGCGTCTGCGCCGTCACCGCCGGTCCGGGCGTCACCGACGCGCTGACCGGGATCGCGAACGCATCCGCGGCGAACAGTCCGGTCCTCCTCCTCGGCGGCGCCGCCCCGACCTTCAACGCGGGGAAGGGGTCGTTGCAGGAGATGGAGCAGGTCGACCTGTTCACGCGGATCACCAAGTGGTCGGATCGCGTGCCCTCGCCCGATCGCGTGCCGACGTATCTCGCCAAGGCCTTCCGCACCATGTTGACCGGCCGCCCGGGGCCAGTGTTCCTCGAGGTCCCCTGGGACGTGCTTTCCAATGGAGTCGAGGAGAGCGACTGTCCCCTGCCGACCGGATACCGCACGCGCGCGCGACAGCCGGGCGACCCCGCGTTCATCGAGCGCGCCGGGGCGCTGCTGGCGAGCGCGGAGCGGCCGGCGGTCGTGGCGGGAAGCTCGATCCACTGGGACGACGCAGCGGCACAGCTCGCCGCGTTCGCCGAGCACGCCGGCGCGCCGGTCTTCCTGAACGGCGCCGGCCGAGGATCCCTCCCGGTCGACCATCCGCACTTCTTCTCCCAGACGCGCAAGGACGCCCTCGCGGAGGCGGACGTCGTGGTGATCGTCGGGACGCCCCTCGATTTCCGCCTCGGCTACGGGGCGGGCATCGCGGAGACCGCGAGGATCGTGCAGATCGACGCCGACGGGGCGGAGATCGGCCGCAACCGGGCGGTCGACGTCGGGATCGTGGGCGATTCCCGCAGCGTCCTCGAGCAGCTCAGCGCGGCCACCTCGAAGCGCCGCGCGGGCGGGTCCTGGCTGCGCGGCTTGCGCGAGCAGGAGCAGGCGAAGGCCTCCCGCCAGGCGGAGTACGAGCGGTCGGACCAGGTCCCCATCCACCATTTCCGCCTCGCCAAGGAGCTGGACGCCGTCGCCCGCGCCGCGGGAGAGAGCATGTTCGTGGCGGACGGAGGGAACTGGGTGGCGATCGCGGCCAAGGTGATCGGCTTGCGCAAGCCCGGGAGCTGGCTCGACCCAGGACCGCTGGGGTGCCTCGGGGTGGGCGCGCCGTTCGCCATCGCCTCGAAGCTCCTGCATCCGGACCGGCCGGTGTTCGTCATCCAGGGCGATGGGTCGTTCGGCTTCAACGGCATGGACTACGAGACGGCGCTCCGCTTCAAGCTGCCCATGGTGGTGGTGGTCGGAAACGACGCCGCCTGGGGCCAGATCCGGCTGCCGCAGGTACAGCTCTTCGGGCCGGAGAAGTCTCCGGCCACGCAGCTCGCGCCGACCCGCTACGACAAGGTGGTGGAAGCGCTGGGTGGATACGGCGAGCACGTCACCCAGCCTGGGCAGATCCGGCCCGCGTTGGAGCGCGCGCTGGCATCGGGGACGGTCGCGTGCGTGAACGTCATCCTCGACCCGGAGGCGCCCGCGGCGAGCGGCGCGCAAGGCTATGCGATCTGAAGGGACCACCGCTTCCACGCTCGCGCTCGACCGCGCCGATGCGCTGCTGATGGTGATCGACGTGCAGGAGAAGCTCTCCGCCGCGATGCCGAAAGCCGCCCTCGCCGAGCTGGAAAGGAACGCCGCCGTGCTGATCCGGGCCGCCCGGCGCCTGGAGATACCGGTGATCGCGACCGAGCAATACCCCAAGGGCCTGGGGCCCACGGTGGCCTCGCTCCGCGAGCTCCTCCCGCAGGAGCCGATGAGCAAGATGGAGTTCTCCTGCGGGGCTTCCAAGCCGATCGCGCGCCACGTGCTCGGCAGCGGGCGCAAGCAGGTGGTGGTGGTGGGGATGGAGGCGCACGTCTGCGTCTTCCAGACGGTGCGAGATCTGGTGGACGGCGGGTTCTCCGTGTTCGTCGCGCAGGACGCCGTGATCTCGCGCTCCGAAGCAAACCGCGGCGTGGGGTTGCGCCTGTGCGAGAAGGCCGGGGCCACGCTGACCAGCACGGAAACGGTCCTCTTCGATCTGCTGGGCGTCGCGGGCACGCCGGAGTTCAAGGAGTTGACCGCGCTGATCAAGTGAGAGTTGCGCCCCGGCCGGCCTCGTGCGAATCGTTGGAGCTCCAAGCATGCCCGATTCCGCCGACACCGAGGAGCTGGACGAGAAAGGGCCCCCGCTCGGCGCGGTGCTCGACTTCATGCGCATGCTCTGGGCGCTGGATCATGCGTTGCAGTCCGCGTCGAAGAGGATGGAGTCCGCGTTCGGGATGACGGGTCCGCAGCGCCTCGCCGTGCGGATCGTCGGACGCTTCCCCGGGATCGCGGCGGGCCGGCTGGCGGAGATCCTGCACGTGCATCCCTCGACGCTCACCGGCGTGCTCAGGCGGCTGGAAGGGCGCGGAATCCTCCAGCGCCGGCCCGATCCGCGCGATGCGCGCCGCGCGCTCTTCATGCTCACCGCGAAAGGGCGCAAGGTCGACACCATCCGGACGGGAACGGTGGAGCAGGCCGTCCGGCGCGTGCTTCTGAAGGATCCGCAAAAGGTCTCCGCGGCGCAGGAGGTCCTCGCCTCGCTCTCGGTCGAGCTCGACGCCGGCTTGCGGTAGAACGCGTCGCTTGAGCGCGGTCATTCGCGAGCAAGGTTATGAAATGCGCTCTAGTCAGCCCCGCTGACCGAAGCCGAGCAGGTCCTTCCGGGATCCGTCGGGCCGTGCGATGCGGATGTCCGAAGGACCCGGGGCGCGCCCGATGCATCCGCGGCTGAACCTCCGCACCACGCGGTTGGCGAAGAAGACCGCCACCAGGAACGGCACGATCGCGCACACCAGGGCCGCCACCAGCAGCGCGGCCTTGTGGGGTCCGGGCGCCAGCACGGCCTTGCGCCAGAGGAAGAGGGCGACCACCAGGCCGAGCAGGATTCCCCAGAACGCGATCAGCATCCCGGTCCGCGCTCCGTAGTATCCGCGGATCGCGGAGGCCAGCTCGCGATCGCGCAGGAACGTCTTGCGGCCCTGGGGCTCCGCCACGTCGATCAGCGGGTGACCTTCGCCGCAGCGCGGGCAGTCGCGGCCACCCGACCACGTCCTCCGGCAGATGGGGCAGATCTTCAGCACGGTCCCTATGCTAGATCGCCACCATGCCGATCGACTTCGATTTCTTCTACGACCTGGGCTCGCCCTACAGCTATCTGGCCTCGACGCAGATCGCCGGCATCGAGCAGCGCACCGGGTCTCGCGCCCGCCTGCTTCCCATCACGCTGGGCGGCTTGCGCAAGGCGACCGGGCATCACTTGCCTCCTCCGCAGCAGCTCAAATACATGAGCGAGGACACCGCGCGCTGGGCGCAACAGTACGGCGTGAAGATGCAGATCCCCAGGGCGTTCCCGGCCAGCACCATCCAGGCCCTGCGCGCCTGCGTCGCCTCGGAACGGAGCGGGAAGGGGAAGCAGGCCATGCACGCCCTCTTTCGCGCCTACTGGGCGGAAGGCGAGGACATCTCGGATCCCTCGGCGATCGAGCGCGCGCTCAGCGCGGCGGGTCTGGATGGCAAGGCGCTGGTGAGCGCGACGCAGGATCAGGAGACCAAGGACGGGCTGCGCAAGAACACCGATCTCGCGCTCGCGCGCGGTGTCTTCGGCGTGCCGACGATCTTCGTCGGCGAGCGCAGCTTCTGGGGCAACGACCGCCTGCAGTTCGTCGAGGTGGAGCTGCGGCGGCAGGCCGTGTCTGAGGCTCAAGCATAGCCCTGAGAAGCTTTTGGCGCCGGGGCTAGCGCAGGAGCCGCGCTATCACGTTCACGACGATGGTCAGCACCAGCGAGATCCTCAGGCATCTTCCTCTTCCATGGTCTCCGCCGCCTCCGGCAGCGGGGCGTCGCGGCCCAGCGGCGCGCGCTTCAGGTACCCTTTCATCCCGGGGGTGAACCCCGCTTCCTTCAGGGCCGGGGCGAGCGAAGACGCGTTCACGTCTTCGCCATCCACGCGGGCGACCAGCAGCGCCTTGCGCCGGCCTTCATCCACCTGGGCGGCCAGGGCGTCCGCGAGCGCGCGTCCAACCCGGGATCTCGCGGGCTCCTCGTCCGGCAGGAACGTCTGCAGATTGTGCTCGCCGCGGCCGAGCCAACCGGCCAGCTCGCCGTCATGCAGCACAACCTGGGCGCCCGCAGCGCGCTGCGCGCGCCCTTCTCCGTCCATCCGCGGCCAGGGCAGCGTCGCGCCGTACGGATTGGCCGGGTCCGTGGCCGCGAGCACCTGCGTGAGCGGCTCGCCGGACGTCTCGCGGAAAGCGCGCAGCCGCTCCTCGGCGCCGGGCACGGCGAACTGGGCCCCGCCGAGGCCCTCGACGAAGTA
>Ga0137418_10003083_pt1 | contig 15308 bp, 13 predicted proteins | sample CZODoug3_1_2_16f_FD_122242 | JGI IMG/M metagenome (GOLD analysis project Ga0137418, IMG submission 122242) | Vadose zone soil fungal communities from Angelo Coast Range Reserve, California, USA - CZODoug3_1_2_16fungal (Hybrid Assembly) | ecosystem: Environmental > Terrestrial > Soil > Vadose... | reverse complement strand
CAAAGGACTGATCGACGTGAGCCGCAAAGACATCGTGATCAAGGATCGCGGGTCGCTGGAACAGGCGGCCGGTCGATCGTGAGGCGCATCACGGCACGCGGGTGAGGCCGCGGCTTGTTGTACGTGTCCAATTACCAGTAACTTAGCCCGAGATCACGGCGTGCCAAACCGCATGACCTACACGGTGACCTTCTGGGGCACCCGGGGGAGCATTCCGACGCCGGGACCCCTGAGTGCGCGCTACGGTGGCAATACACCCTGCGTCGCGGTCGAAGGCGCGGAGGGTCAGCTGGTCGTCCTGGATGCCGGCACCGGCATCCGCGCGCTGGGACTCAAGCTGGTGGAGCGCCAGAACGGCGCGGTGCAGGCGGAGATCCTGCTCTCGCACGCGCACTGGGACCACATCCAGGGCCTGCCTCACTTCAAGCCGTTCTTCGCCCCCGGGAACGCGGTACGGATCTGGGGCTCGCGGCAGGGTACCACATCGCTCGAGGCAATTTTGCGCCAACAGATGGACCCGTCGGTGTTTCCGATCCCGCTCGACGCACTGTCAGCCAAGTTGACGGTGCAGCAGGTCGAGCCGGGAGAGTTCACCGTGGGCGCGTTCCGGGTGCGGGCGATGCGGTTGCGGCACCCCGGGACGACGCTGGGGTACCGGCTCACGCCGGTCGTCGGAGGACCGAGCATGGCGTACGTGACCGACAACGAGCTCGGCTCGGGAGGCCACTACGACACGCCGGCGTCGTGGCGCAAGGATCTGGTGGCGTTCCTCGCACACGTGGAGCTCCTCATCCACGACGCGATGTACACGCCGCAGGAGCTCGAGCAGCACCGCGGCTGGGGCCATTCCACCTTCGAGGAAGCTGTGACACTCGCGGCGGACGCCGGCGTACCACGCCTCGTGCTGTTCCACCACGAGCCGGAGCACGGGGATGCCGAGGTCGACGGGCTGCTCGGCGCAGCCCGCCGGGCCGCCACCGCGCGGGGCATGCCGGCGGAAGTGCTGGCGGCGCAAGAAGGGACGACCCTGACCCTCTGATTCGAGGAGCACGCTATGGCCGCACGTTCGATCGTTTCGCTCTGGACCGCCGCCCTGCTGTGGCCCGCCGTCGCCGGGCTCGCGGGCCAGGCCCAAGGGCAGGACAGCCGTCCGGGGATCGCCGTCTTTCCGTTCGACAACGGCGGCTCGTACGGGCAAGACAAGGACAATTTCGACGCCCTCCAGAAGGGGATCGCCGGATTGATGATCTCCGATCTCGCCGCCGGCGCGGCGGTGCGGGTCGTCGAGCGGGACGAGCTGCAGAAGTTGCTCGACGAGCAGAACCTGGGAGCGGCGGGGCGGGTGGACCCCCAGACCGCCGCGAAGATCGGCAAACTGGTCGGGGCGCGATATGTCGTGACGGGCGTCTTCATCGACTTCTACGGCGACTTCCGGCTGGACGCACGGCTCATCAACGTCGAGACGAGCGAGATCGTCAAGGTCGAATCGGACCGGATGCAGCGCGATCACCTGTTCGACCTGATTCGCACCGTGGCTACGAAGCTGATGCGGGACGCGAATCTGCCGGCGTTACCGAAGCGGGCGTCGGAGCAACCGATGAACCGGCAAGTACCGACCGAGGCGCTCACCTACTACTCGCGCGCCCTGCTGTACCACGACCGCGGGCAGAAGGCCAAGGCGGTCGAGATGTACGAGAAGGCCCTCCAAGTGTTCCCCGACTTCGCCGAGGCCTCGGACGGGTTGAAGCGCGAAAAGACCTCGTGACCGCGGTGCGCAATTAGGTACGTCCTGCTGCACACGCCCACGTGGCGGCCGGCGAGCGCGGCGCCGGTACTGGAAGGGGCGCAGATCGAGGTGTGCGAGGTGCGCCTGCCGCGCGACCTCGCGGTGGACGAACGGCCGACGGTGCTGGTGCTCGATTCCGAGAGCCGCTCGACCCTTCCGCTCGACGTGCTCCGCGCCTTCGTGGACGCGGGCGGTGCGATCGTGGCGCTGGGGCGCGACGGCGAGCCGGACCTCCCCGCGGAAATGCCGGCCGAACTGTTCTCAAGCTACGTTCGCCACCCGGCCGGGGCGCGGCAACTGCTCGTTGCCGTGCGGGCGGGGTATCGAGAGGCCGCCGCCCGCGCGGAGACCACCCGAGCGCGGGCCGAAGCGACGAGCCGCGGCCGCGAGATTGCCGAGCTCACGCACATCGGGGTGGCGCTCGGCACCGAGCGCGACCTCGATACCCTGCTCGACCTCATCCTCACCCAATCGCGGCGCATCACCTCGTCCGACGCAGGCAGCCTGTATCTGATCGAAGGCGAGCCGGGGGAGAAACGGCTGCGCTTCCGCCTGGCGCAGACGTACTCGAAGCCCGAGGCCCCGTTCGTCGAGTTCACCATGCCGATGGATCGGACGAGCCTTGCCGGCTATGCCGCCGTGACGGGGGAGCCGCTCGTCATCGACGACGCCTACTTCCTGCCGCCGGACGTCGAGTACACGATCAACCGCTCCTTCGACGAGCGCTACGGTTACCGCACCAAGTCCATGCTCGTGATCCCGATGAAGGATCACAAGGAGCAGGTGATCGGCGTGCTGCAGCTCATCAACCGCAAGCGCCGCTTCGAGGCGGTGCTGGCGACGCCGGGCGACGTGGACCAGCAGGTGGTCCCGTTCTCGAAGCGCACGGTCGAGCTCGTCACCGCGCTCGCCGGCCAGGCGGCGGTGGCGATCGAGAACGGCCAGCTGTATCGCGAGATCGAGCGGCTGTTCGAAGGGTTCGTGCAGGCCGCCGTGCGTGCCATCGAGCAGCGGGACCCAACCACGTTCGGCCACTCGGGACGGGTCGCGAATATGACCGTACGCCTGGCGGCGGTGGTGGACCGCGCCGAAGACGGGCCCTATCGCACTGTCAAGTTCAGCCGCGAGCAGCTTCGCGAGATCCGCTACGCGGGCCTGCTGCACGACTTCGGCAAGGTCGGCGTGCGGGAGCAGGTGCTCGTAAAGGCGAAAAAGCTCTATCCCCTGCAACTGGAGCTGGTCCGCCAGCGGCACGACTTCGTGCGGCGCAGCGCAGAGCGCGAGTTCTGGCGCAAGCGCGCGGAGTTCCTCGAGACGCACGGGCGCAGGGGGTACGAGCCGTTCCTGCGGACGCTCGAGCAAGACCACACCGCGGAGCTCGCCGAGCTCGAGCGCTTCATGACGACGGTGCTACAGGCGAACGAGCCGACGGTGCTCCCGGCCACGCACTTCGAAGAGCTGCTCGTGCTGGCCGGTCGGACATACCAGGACCTGGCCGGTGTCCCCCGCCCCTACCTGACGGACAAGGAAGTGCGCTACCTGACGATTGCGAAAGGGAGCCTGGACGAAACGGAGCGGCTCGAGATCGAGAGCCACGTGAACCACACGTACAACTTTCTGAAGGAAATCCCCTGGACGCGGGAGCTGCACGACATCCCGCTCATCGCGTACAACCATCACGAGAAGCTCGACGGTCACGGCTACCCCCGCGGCGTGACGGGCGACGCGATCCCGCTCCAGACCCGCATGATGACGATCAGCGACATCTACGACGCGCTCACGGCCGCGGATCGACCGTACAAGCCGGCGGTCGCGTCCGCACGGGCACTCGATATCATCGACGAGGAGGTGCGGGCCGGCCAGCTCGACGGGCAGCTGTTCCGGCTGTTCGTCGACGCCAAGGTGTTCGAGTCGAACGCTTAGCTGAACAGCAGGCGCGCCGCCACGAGCAGCAGAAACACCCCAAACGCCCGCCGCAACGCCAGGTCTCCCATGGTCCCGGCCAGCTTGGCACCGAGGAAGGCTCCAAAAAACAGGCCGATCGCGATGATTGCCGCGTACGGGACGTTGACCTCACCCCGCTTGTAGTACTGGAGCGCGCCCAGAAATCCGACGGGAAGCAGCAGCGCCGCGAGCGAGGTACCCTGCGCCGCGTGCTGGGACAGCCCCAGGAGGAGGACGAGGCCCGGAATGATGAGGATGGCGCCCCCGACCCCGAACAGCCCCGACACCACGCCGGCCGTGAGGCCGATCAGACCCACCAACAGCCAGTTCATCGCGCGTCTCCTTGTTCCGGTTTTCCCCACGCGCCGCCGCCCGGCGTCTCGATGCGCACCACGTCGCCCGGCTCGAGCAGCGCGCTCACTTTCGACGCGAGCGGCGTGCCGTTCAAGATAGTCCGCCCCGCGGCGCCGTGCCCGCCGCCAGCCGCGCCCGCCGGCTCATGGCGGCGCCGCTCGGCGAGCACGCTCAGCTCCATGGGCGCCAACGCTTCGAACTCGCGCACCACCCCGTCCCCACCCGCCCAACGCCCCACACCCCCACTCCCCCGTCGCAAGGCGTACGTCTTCAGCCGCAAGGGAAATTCCATCTCCAGGACCTCAATGGGCGTGTTCCGCGTGTTCGACATCCCCACGTGCACACCGGACGGTCCGGGTGCGTTCAGGGTCGCGCCCTGGCCGCCCCCGATGGTCTCGTAGTACGTCCAGCCACCCGTCACCCCACCGCCCCGTTGCCCGTTGCCCGCGGCAAGTTGCCCGCCGAACGTGACGTTATTCATGGTTCCCTGGCCCTGCGCGGGCACGGGCACGCTGCCCCGGGCGAGCGCCAGAAACAGGGTGTCAACTATGCGCTGTGACGTCTCGACGTTGCCCGCGGCGACGGCGCTCGGGTGACGCGCGTTCACGAGACATCCCTCGGGCGCCGTGACGCGCACGGCGCGTCCCACGCCCCCGTTCGTCGGGACGTCCTCCGGGAGCAGCGCGCGCACCACGAACAGCGCGGCGGACCGGGCGACCGCCAGTGGGCAGTTGATGTTTCCCCGCACGGCCGGCGCGGTGCCCGTAAAGTCGGCGTGCAACTCGCCCCCCTGGATATCGATCCGCACGGTAATCGGCATATCGCAGTCGTCGACACCATCGCCCTCGAGCCAGTCGGTCGCGGTGAGGCCGGCGGCCGGGAAGCGCCCCAGCGCCTCGCGAGTCCGGCGCTCGGCGTAGTCCATCAGATCGTGGGCCGCCTCCCGCACGGCGGGCCAGCCGTAGCGCGCGCCCAGGGCCCGCAGGCCGTCCCCACCCCGCTCCACCGCCGCCCGCTGCGCCGCCAGGTCGCCACGCCGCGTCTCCGGCGTGCGCACGTTCGCGAGCAGCATCCGCTCCACCTCCGGCGTGAGCAACAGCGGCGGCAGGATCACGCCTTCGGCGAAGATCTCGCGCGCCCCGGCCGGCATGCTGCCCGCCTGCATACCTCCCACGTCCGAATGGTGCGCGCGCACGACGCTATACGCGCCGACCGCACCCGCGATGTCGACGGCGCCGATCAGCGTGATGTCGGGGAGGTGCGATCCGCCGGTGTAGGGATCGTTGAGGATGAAGACGTCGCCCGGCCGGGGAGGGGACGCGAGCCCGCGCACTGCGGCGACCGACTCCGCCATGGCGCCGAGATGGACCGGAATGTGGGCCGCCTGGGCGGTCATCGCACCGTCGGCGTCGAACAGCGCCGCCGAACAGTCGCGCCGCTCCCGAATATTGGGCGACGGCGCGGAGTGAATCAGGACGAGCCCCATCTCTTCCGCGATCGCAGCGAAGGCGTGGCCCATCACCTCGAGCCCCACCGCGTCGAGTGTCATACGCGCTCCAGCTGGACGGCTCCTGATTCGTGCACGCTCCCCCGCCACCCAGGCGCGATGAGCGCCGTGGCATCGCCGCCCGCGAGAATGGCCGGGCCCTCGAGCGTCACGCCGGCCGCCAGATCGTCGAGGGCCCAGAGTGACGCCGTCACGCGCTTGCCACCTTTTTCCAGGACGACGCTCCGCCGGCCGCGCGACTTTTCGGTGGTGCGCGTCGTGCCCGCATTGCTCGCAAGTTGGGGTAGCGGCGACTCACGGAGCGCGACGACCCGGAGGTTGACCAACTCGACCGGCCGGCTAATCCCGTCGTGCCCGAGCCGTTCCTTGTGCGCCGCTACGAACGCGTCTCGGATTTGCCCAGGATTGTTGGTGGCAACGGGGATCGTCAGCTCGTAGCCTTGCCCGGCGAACCGGCAGTCGACGTACCTCCACAGCGCTGCGCCGGGGAGCTGGTCGCTCCCGTCCCGCAGGAGTGGGCTGAACGCGCGCCCGATGTCGGTCGGTTGCAGTCCATCGAGCTCACGATGATAGGACGCGACCACGTCCACGCGCTCCGCGGCCGCCGCGAGTCCGAGGGCGGACAGCACTCCGGGGTGAGGCGGAATGACGATCGTGCGCATGCCGAGCGCGTCGGCGAGCGCACAGCCGAACAGCGGGCCGGCGCCGCCGAACGGCACCAGGGCCATGCGCCGCGGGTCGAGCCCGCGTGCCACGCTCACGCGTCGCAGGGCCCGAGCCATCACGGCGGCCGCGACCGCCACGATACCGGCGGCGATCCCGGCGGGGTCGCTCCCGGCGGCATCGCCCAGCGTCGCGACGGCGCGCTCCGCCGCGCTCGGATCGAGCCGCAGCTCGTCGGCGAGCGGAGTGGCGGCATCGAGCCACCCGAGGACGAGGCAGGCGTCCGTGACCGTCGCCTGCGTGCCACCGCGCCCGTAGCACGCGGGCCCGGGAACTGCGCCGGCCGAGTCCGGCCCCACCTTGAGCGCGCCGCCCTCATCGAGGCGCGCGATGCTGCCTCCTCCCGCACTGACCGTCTCGATCAGAATCGCGGGAAGCGCCAGCGGGACCCCCGCGACCGCCCCGCTGCCCTCGTGCACCGCCGCGCCTCCCGTCACGAGGCTCGCGTCGGCGCTCGTGCCGCCCATGTCGAGGGTCAGGAGCTCCGACAGCCCGACCGCTTCGCCCACGAGCTGCGCGCCCACCACACCGCCCGCGGGGCCCGACAGCGCGAGCGCCGCCGCCCGGCGCGCCGCCGCGGACGGCGCCAGCGTGCCGCCGGCCGACGTCATGATGCGCAGCGTCCCCACGCGAGACCGGGCCTCGCCGTCGAGCCGTGCCAGATACGAGGATACCTTGGGCCGCAGGTACGCCTCGACCGTGGTGGTGCTGAGGCGCTCGAACTCGCGGAATACGGGAAGCACTTCGTGGCTGGCGGCGATCGGCACGTCCCCGAGCGCCCCTCGCAGCGCCGCCGCGATCCGCCGCTCGTGCTCGGGGTGTCGAAACGCGAACAACAGACCGACCGCCACCGATTCCGGAGCCAGCGCCTGCACCGCGGCGACGACGCGCGCCACCTCGGCGTCGCTGAGCGGCTCCTGCACCCCCGCCGGTCCCGTGCGCTCGGCCACACCGACGACGCCGGTCCGGGCGACGAGCGGCAGCGGGTGATCGCGCGCCAAGTCGTACAGCGCGGCGCGGTCCTGTCGCCTGAGCCAGAGCAGGTCCTCGAAGCCGCGCGTGGTCACGAGCACGACGCGCGCCCCGCGCCGCTCGAGTAGCGCGTTGGTCGCGATCGTCGTGCCGTGGACCAGGAGCTCGACCGGGGCCGACATCGGCTCGATCGCCCGGAACATTCCCACCGCCGGATCTTCCGGCGTCGTTGCGACCTTGCGGACGGCGATCGACCCGTCGGCCGCGACGGCGACGAGGTCGGTGAAGGTACCGCCGACGTCGACGCCGACCCTCACCGCGCCACCACCCCAACGCGCCCCGACTTCCATCGTTGCACCGCCAGCGCGCCCGCGAACCCCAAGGTGGCCAGCACCGCCAGCGTCCCCACCCAGTCGCCGAGGCGGACGTAGAGAGTGCGCACGTCGCTCGTGGCCAGCCGGCTCGCTACCGCCGTCCGGACTTCGAGGCCGGTCGCATCGTGCACGTGGCCCAACGGATCGACCGTGGCCGAGATGCCGGAGTTCGCAGCACGGGCGATCCCCGCGCGCGTCTCGATCGCCCGCATCACCAGGTGCGACAAGTGTTGATAGGGCCCGGCCGTGCGGCCGTACCACGCGTCGTTGGTGACGTTGACGAGAAAGTCCGCCCCCTGGCGCCGGTAGTCGCGCGCCAGGTCGGCGAAGATCGACTCGTAACAGATCAACACCCCGAGCCGGCCGACCGCGGTCGGGTAGAGCGGCAACCCGCGTCCCTCGCCGAAGCCGCCGAACCATCGCAGATGGAACCAGCGGGGTGGCACAAACGGCACGCGCTCGACGATCGGGACGAGGTAGTGCTTGCGGTAAATTGGATACGCGGTCCGGTCACCGGTGGAGTCGTAGAAGAAAGCGGCATTGTAGGAATCGTATGAACGGTCGGGATATATCACGGCGTCGAGACCACCGGTGACGAGCGGTGTGCGGGTCGCGCGCACGCGCTGCGCGATCGCGGGGTCCCAGTCGGGGCGATTGACGAAGTAGTCTGGCACCGCGGCCTCGGGCCAAACCAGCAAGTCGATGTGCGTGCTGTCCTCGAGCCGCTGAGACAGTGCGAACAGATGGGCCATCACGCTGTCCTGGCGCGCCTTGTTCCATTTTTCGCGAAACCCTTCGTTGGGCTGGACGAGCCCGACTACCCCGACCGGGCGCACCGGTAGCGTGCGCTCGCGCCACGCCCCGTAGCCCCACGCCAGGACGACCGTGCCGAGCACCGCGACGAGCGGTCGCCACCCGATCCAACCGCTCCCCGCTCCCCGCTCGCGCCGCGGCAGCAGCGCGTCAACCAGCATCACGTTGCACCACGCCAGCCACAGGCTCACGCCCCGCGCGCCGGCAAGGTCCGCCCACTGCACGAGGATCGGCGCGTCGGCGAGTGACGTCCCAAGGCCCAGCCAAGGAAAGCGGATGTCCCCCTGGTGGCCGATGCCCCACTCCACCGCGGTCCAGACCAGGGGGAACACCACCCACAGGGGAGCGGTGGGAAAGCGGGTCCGGATCCGCACGAGGAGCCAGAAGCACCCCGCCGTCCAGAGTCCATAGATCGCAATCGTGGCGAGATAGCCGAGCGCCGATAGCGGCGTGAAGTGCCACAGGGCGACCACGAGCCAGTACAGCACGAGCCCCTGCGAGACCAAGCCGTACCAGAAGCCGAGGCGCAGCGCCCGGCGGAAGTCCGTCGCCGCCGCGAGCTCCCGCACCAGCAGCACGGCCGGCGCGAGGGCGAAGAAGCTCAGAAGAGGAAACCGGAACGGGGGATAGCTCAGCGCCAACAGCGCCGCGCCGAGCGCGATCAGCACGACCGCTCGGCGGGCTGGGCCGGTCACAGCAGCACGTCGCGCCCTTCGTCGGCCGAGCGGTACACGGCGTCGAGCACCCGGTGGAGGGCCAGCTGGTCGCGGGGCGGTGGCGCGTTGACGTCACCCTTGATGACGGCGAGGAAATACGTCCACTCGGCGCGATAGGATTGGGCGAACGGGGTCTCGCGCCCGGTCGCGCCCGTGGGCGTGGCGTCGACGACCGTCCCGTGCGCCTCCTTGAAGACGCGCAGCGGCTGCACGGTGGCCGAGCCCTTCGTCCCGACGAGATCGAACCAGAACCGCTCGGCCGCGCCGAGATGTCGCCAGCTCACATCCATCGAAATCGAGACGCCGTTCTCGCACACCACCAGCGCGGTCGCCATGTCTTCGACGCTGTCCTTCGACTGCCCCACCATGTGGGCGGCGACACGCTTGGGCGCCGGCCAGCCCGCGAGCCAGAGGCCCAAGTCCAGGAGCTGCAGCCCGAGGTCCAGGAACGCGCCGCCGCCCGCCTCCTGGCGCCGCAGCCGCCAGCCGAGCTGCTGCCGGCTGGGCTGAAACGTGTACCACCCGCTGCGGATCGCCTGCAGCACCCCGAGGTCGCCGCCGGCGAGAAACCCCCGCACCGCCTGGACATCGGAGCGGAAGCGGTGGTTCATGCCCACCATCACGCGCTTGCCGTACTTCTCGCTCGCCTGCAGTACGCGCTCCACGCCCGCGAGGGTGAGCGCGAGGGGGCGCTCGCACAGCACGTGACACCCCGCTGCGAGCGCGGCGACGGCGTGAATCTCGTGCAGGTGGTTCGGCGTGCAGATCGCGACGGCATCCGAGTGGCTATGGCGCAGCACTTCTTCGATGTCGTCGAACGTGTCCTTCACCTCGAAGCGCGCGGCGAGGGCCTGGGCCTTGCTCACGTCGTTGTCGCAGATCGCGGAGACCTCGACGCCCGGCAGCTTGCGCAGGACGGGAAGGTGCGCCACCTGCGCGATCGCCCCCGCCCCTACCACCGCCACACGGACGGGCGGGCTCACCGGCCGGGCGATCTCCCGCCGCGGATCCCGGCCCAGCGATACATCACGCCGGTGCGCAGACTCACCGTGGAGAGACCGCTCGACAGCACGCCGCGCGCGTCCAGCGTGACGCGCCAGCGCTTCGCGCCGAATTCCGCGCCGAGCGTGCCGTTCAAGCCCGCGGTGATCTGATCGAGCGCGTCCTCCACGAACGTCCCGTTGATCGACGTCCCGCTGCCGTTGCGCAGGTGCACGCCGACCCCGAGACCGATGTAGGTGGTGACGGCGTGTCCCTGAGGCATGACGTATTGCAGGTCCACATCGCCGGTCACATCGCTCCACGTGATGTTGCCGAGCTGGATCGTGTAGTTCGAGTCGGGGTCGTTCACCACGCGGCGCAGCCCGTCGGCGTAGCGCCGCAGGGCATCCGAGCTCAGGTCGGCATGGAAGTACGAGAGGCCGAGCAGCACGCGCACCCTGGGGGCGACGAAACCGTAGTCGAAGCGCACGCCACCGGTCAGGGTGCCCCGGATGTTGTTGCCGCCGAGCGGTCCCAGGTCGAACTGCACGGCACTGAGTCTCAGGTTCTCGGAGGAGAACTGGTTCAAGACGCCCTGGGCGGACACGGGGGCAAGCGGAATGACGGACATCAGGACGATGAGCGCCAGCAACCTGACGGCGCGCCCGCTCCTTCTAATAGAGTCGCTCAATGGTCGTTCCCGGGAAATACGTGGTGAGGATCTTGCGATACTCCTGCCCCGCGCGCGCCCGACCGACCGCGCCCCATTGGCACAACCCCAGGCCGTGTCCCGCGCCCGCGCCCGTTGCAACGAGTCGCGTGACCCGTCCGTCCTGACGCGTCACCGACAGCCGAAAGGCCGTGCTCTGCAACAGGCGACCGGCCTCGGGCCGCAACACGGCCCGGACGTCGGGGCCGGGCACGCGGACGTCGCCGTGCTCGAACACGACGCGCAGCTCGCCGACGCGCCCGGAGGGCCCGGTGTGGCTCACGGCGACGTCCGTGATGCCCTGCAGACCATCGCCGCCGACGTGCATCACCGCCGGGAGCGTCCGCGACAATATAGCGCGCAGCGTGGTGCCGTCCCATTCCTCGCGCCACCGGAACCGCGGCGAGATGTCGCAATACGCGCGACCGCCGGCACTCGCGTCGGAGACCGGCCGCAAGTAGGGCCGGTCCTGTGCCGATTTGAACGCCTCCTCGACCGCCGCCGTGGAGCCGCCGCAGGTGGAGTGAAAGTAGGCCTCGATGATCGCGCCATCGTACGCGAGCACCTGACCGCCGGTGCGGCGAACGGCGCTCCACACTTCCGGCGTTTCCCCCGAGACGCCGTTGTACACCTGGTCGCGGACATCCGCCCACGCGTCGAACCCGAGGAGCTCCCAACGCCCGCGGTTCTTCAGGGCAAAGCTGCGCGATACGACCGCCTGGGCGAGCAGCGCCTGCTCCTCGTCGTTGCGCCGGATGCCGATCTCGGCGCCCAACACGCCCGCGAGATAGCTCTCCACAGGAACGCGGTTCAGCACCGTCAGCCCGGAAGAATCCCGGACCACGTTCACGCGGCCACGGTAGCGGCGGCCGCCCACCATCGCGAAGCGATGCTCGGTCACGTTGACGGCGGAGATCCCGGCATGTCGGGGACCGCGGGAGCCGTCCGGCTGGACGATCCGCAGCCCGCCCGTGTCCGGCACGACCGTCCAGGAAGCGCCGGCGGGGATGGAGCCGACCGGCTCGCCGTTTCCGTCGTCCGTGACGAACAGCTCGCCATCACCCCCCAGCGTGACGTTCGCCGCGGCGGCGCTGAGCCCGACGCGCAGCTCGGGCTCAGCGCCGGGAGTGAGGGGGGCCGGGGCGGCCTGCGGCCGCGGGCATGCCGCGGCCGCCAGGGCGAGCAGGCTAGCGAGCCCGCGCCTCGCCCAGGGCCGCGTCGAGTTGTGCGATGGTGAAGTCGATGTCCGCATCCGTGTGCGCGCTGGAGACGAAACCCGCCTCGAAGGCCGACGGCGCGAGGAACACACCCCGGGCGAGCGCCGCGCAGTGCCAGCGCGCGAACAGGCCCGTGTCCGAGCCCTTCGCCTGCGCGAACGTGCGCACGGGCCCGGCGGTCAGATAGACGCCCCACATCGAGCCGGCGTGACCACCGGTCGCTGCAACCCCTTGCCGACGCGCGGCGTCCCCTATACCCGCCACCAGGCGGGCGGTTCGCCGCTCCAGGACATCGTAGAAGCCGGGGCGCTCGGTCTCGCGCAGCGTCGCCAACCCGGCCGCCATCGCCACCGGGTTGCCCGACAGGGTCCCCGCCTGGTACACGGGTCCCTCGGGTGCAACCAGCCGCATCAGGTCCGCCTTGCCGCCGAACGCGCCAAAGCTCATGCCGCCGCCGACATATTTGCCGAGCGTCGTCAGGTCCGGGAGGATGCCGTGCACCTCCTGCAAGCCGCCGGGCGCCAGTCGCGACGTCATCACCTCGTCGAAGATCAGCAGCGCCCCATGCCGGTCGCACAGCGCGCGGAGCGCCTCGTGAAAGCCCGGCTCGGGCGCGATGAACCCGGCATTCCCGACGTACGGCTCGACGATGACCGCCGCGATTTCCTTGCCACGGCGCGTGAACACCTCCTGCACTGCCGCGACGTCGTTGAACGGCACGGTCAGGGTCAGCTCGGCGAGCGCCCCCGGAACGCCGGGGCTGTCCGGGAGCCCGAGCGTTGCGACGCCGCTCCCCGCCTTCACCAGGAAGCTGTCGGCATGCCCGTGATAGCAGCCCTCGAACTTGATGATGACGTCGCGGCGCGTGGCGGCCCGGGCGATCCGCACCGCCGCCATCGTCGCCTCGGTGCCCGAGTTCACGAACCGCACCATCTCGAGCGCGGGCATGCGCCGCCGCACCAGCTCCGCGAGGTCGACTTCGGCGGCGCAGGGGGCGCCGTAGGTCCACCCCCGCTCTGCCGCGCCGCGAATGGCGTCGAGCACCGCGGGGTGCGCGTGGCCCAAAATCAACGGGCCCCACGAGCACACGTAGTCGAGGTAAGTCTTGCCGTCGACGTCGGTGAGGCAGGCCCCGCGCGCGCGGTCGACGAAGAACGGCGTCCCGCCCACGGCGCGGAATGCCCGGACCGGCGAGTTGACTCCCCCGGGGAGCACAGCCTTCGCCCGGTCGAACAGCTCCGCCGAACGACTCACGTCAGGGCGATCGCCCGAAAGTCGTAGTCCTCGCTCGCGCTCAAGCGCACGCGCACGAAGCGCCCGGCCTCGGCCCAGCCACCCCGTTCCACGTAGGTGACCCCGTCCACGTCGTCGGCCTGCCACGCCACCCGCCCCACGTGGGTCGCGCCGGCCTCGTCCGGATCCGCCACGCGATCGACCAGCACGTCCGCCTCCCGTCCCACGAACCGGGCGAGCCGCTCCGCCGAAATGGCCCGCTGGACCTCGAGCAGCTCCTCGAGACGGTCGCGTTTGACCTCATCGGGCACGTCGTCCGCGTACTGCATGGCGCGCGTGCCATCCTGCGGCGAGTACGCGAAGGCGCCGAGGCGGTCGAACTGCGCTTCCTCGAGGAAACCGAGCAGCTCGCGAAACTCCGCGTCGGTCTCCCCTGGAAAGCCCACGAGACAGGTGGTGCGAACCGCGAGATCGCGGATCGCGGACCTGAGCCAGCCGAGCTTGGCGCGCAACGACTGCTGCCGCTCTGGGCGCCGCATGCGCTCGAGCATGCGGTCGCTCGCGTGCTGGATCGGCATGTCGAGGTACGGCACGATGCGCGACTCGCGCGCGATCAATTGCACCAGCCGCTCGCTGAGCCCGGCCGAGTAGACGTACAGCAGGCGGTACCACGGCACCGCCGTCTCGCGCAGCAGCGCTTCCAGCAGGTCGGGAAGCTTGGCGCCGTCGGGCCCGAGATCGCGCCCGTAATGCCCCAGGTCCTGGGCCACCAGATTGATCTCCTGCGCCCCCTGTGCTTCGAGCGCCTGGGCCTCGCGCACCAGCCGCTCGAGCGGCTCCGAGCGATGCTTGCCCCGCATCAGTGGGATCGCGCAGAAGGCGCACGTGTGATCGCAGCCTTCGGAGATCTTGAGATAGCGGACGTGGGGTGCGTCGCCGAGGAACTGCCGGACGCCGGGGTGGGCGGCAACCGGATCCGCGATCAGCCCGCGTCGCGCCAATTCGGGGACCAGATGATGCAGGTCCGAAAAGCCGAGGAAGAGGTCCACCTCGGGGATCTCCTTCTCGAGCTCCTGCTTGTAGCGCTGGACGAGGCACCCGACCGCGACGACCGCCTTCACGTCGCCTTGCGCCTTGAGGCTTGCGGCTGACAAGATCGCGTCGATCGATTCTTGCTTGGCCGCGTCGATGAACCCGCAGGTGTTGACGAGGATCACGTCGGCGCGATGCAGGTCGGGCGTCACCACGGCGCCATGGCCCACGAGCTCGCCCACCAGCCGCTCGGAGTCGACGGTCGCCTTGTCACAGCCGAGTGAGACGACCCCCAGCTTCATCCGCGGTAGTTCCCGAACCTGAGCTCGATGCCCCAATCCTGCGAGCGCAGGAACGCGATCACTTCCTGCAGCTCGTCCTTGGAGGGTGCCTGCACGCGGATCTCTTCACCCTGGATCGACGCCTGCGCCTTCTTGAACTTCCGGTCCTTGATCGCCTTGACGATCGCCTTCGCCTTCTCCTGCGGGATCCCCTGCGTGAGCTTGATCTCGCGGCGCACCGTGTCGTTCGCCGCGGGGGTGACGGGGCCCGGGTCGAGGTTCTTCACGGGAACGCCGCGCTTGACGAGCTTCGACTGTAGCACGTCGAACAGGGCCTTCATTTTGAAGTCGTCGTCGGCGACGAGGGTGAGGGTCGCCTTGGGGCGGTCGAACGCGATCGACGCCTTGGAGCCCTTGAAGTCGTAGCGCTGGGCGACCTCTTTGGTCGCCTGATTCACGGCGTTATCGACCTCCTGGAGGTCGGCGCCGGTGGAGACGTCGAACGAGGCTAAGCCGGCCATAGGGCGGTAAATCTACCCGCCCCGGACCTAGAACAGGAAGCTTTCCAGCGCGCGGGCGCGCGACACGTGCCGCAGCCGCGCCAGCGCCTTTTCCTTAATCTGTCGCACCCGCTCCCGCGTGATCCCGAGCAACGACCCGATCTCC
>Ga0137418_10003082_pt1 | contig 15309 bp, 13 predicted proteins | sample CZODoug3_1_2_16f_FD_122242 | JGI IMG/M metagenome (GOLD analysis project Ga0137418, IMG submission 122242) | Vadose zone soil fungal communities from Angelo Coast Range Reserve, California, USA - CZODoug3_1_2_16fungal (Hybrid Assembly) | ecosystem: Environmental > Terrestrial > Soil > Vadose... | reverse complement strand
AGGGAAAGAGGGGTTGTCCCGAAGTTCGTCAGATGCAACTCGTACATGACATAGAAGTGCGGTCCGCTTGGAAATGCTGTGGGCTCGAATGGTACCCGCATCTCTAGCTGTGCTGGCCAGGGATTGGGCTTGTGCGCCCGCTCCTTGATGTCGGATCGCGGATTCTGCGCCTGAGAATTACCTGTGGACTGGTTGTCCGGTTGAGCAATGCCAGGACATGAGCAGAGGAAAGCGACTACGAGAAGGACCAGCTTGCGCATGCTCATGGTACGCGATTGGCGACTACAAGGTTCCGGCTGTGGTTGGATGGTCTGCAACTTAGAAGTACCAGAAACGGCCTTGGAGGAGATCAACCGAGGTCTCCTCAACGAGCTAGTTAAGCTCCCTGACCCAGATATTACGGAAGCTAATCGGCTCGCTTTTATCGCCGTGCGCCTGCAGCTTGATGGGCACGGCGTCGAACTTTTTGTAAAAAGGCTGGCCGCGATAGAGCGTCTCGCCCTTTAACTCAAAGTGATTCTGCACGAGCACGCCATTGAAAAAGGCGGTGACATGGGCTGGCGCTTTCAATGAGCCATCGGTATTGAAAGTTGGTGCGGTCCAGACGACGTCGTATGTTTGCCACTCGCCAGGCTTGCGGATCGGATTCACCAGCGGGATGCCTTGCTTGTAGATGCTGCCGGCTTGGCCGTTGACGTAGGTTTTGTTGTTGTAGGAATCGAGAATTTGGAGCTCGTACCCGGCATCGCCGGGTCCGGTGGATGCGAGAAACACGCCACTGTTGCCCCGGGCCTGGCCCTCGCCCGTGATGTTCTCCGGAATTTTCCACTCGAGATGGAGCTGGTAGTTGCGAAAGGATCGCTTGGTTTCAATACTGCCGACGGACTTATTGACCGTGAGTACGCCGTTGGCGACGCTCCACTGGGCCGGCGTCTTGTCTTTCTCCTTGTCTTTATCCATGACTGCGGCGGCGGACACCCACTCGTCAAGGTTCTTGCCGTCGAACAGGACGATCGCATCCGAGGGAGGAGCGGCGTCGTGGGCGCCCGGTGTTACGGCTTTGGGAACGGGCTCCCAGACTTCCGTATCTTCAGGCTTGGCCGCGGTTACTGGTTGTTGCGCGGACAGGGGAGCGCAGATGGCAAGCAGAGTTGTTAGCACGATGAGCACTGTCGCCTGAATGCGCATGAATCTCTGAAAGGATACACCGCGCAGCAGGGGCGCGCAGCCCGTCTAATCCAGCCGCACCAGAAACACCGTTCCTTCGGTCGGCTGCGTCTCACGCGCCAACTCTTCCGCGCGCGCGCGGTCGTCGTCAGCAACTCGGACTCGCACCCACCAGACACCGACTGGGCTCAGAAATTTGATCACTTTCGCGGTGTGATATCGGCGTTGCAGATGTTCCTGGAGCGCCGCGGCGGAGTCCTCATCTTGCAGTGACCCGATCTGCACGCACCAGCGGCCACCAGTGTCGAGTGGGGACGGAGTTTTCATGACCTCCAACTTGATCTGCGCCACGCCCGCTCGCCAGAGGTCAATCTTTTTCGCTGCCGCCATCGACAGGTCGAGGATGCGTCCTTCGACGAAGGGGCCGCGATCGTTGATGCGGACGAGCGTGGAGTCGCCGGTCTTGACGTTCGTTACACGGACAATCGTCCCCAGCGGCAACGTGAGGCTAGCGGCGGTCATCGCATTCATATCAAAGACTTCGCCATTCGACGCCTTGCGATTGTGATATGGCGGCCCGTACCAGCTGGCCATGCCGGTCGTCGTCAAGATTGGAACAGCGTCGGGCGAAATATCGAAATTGTCCGCTTGGTGTTTCTCTTCCTCGTCGGGAGGTACGGGAGCGTTCCTGCCAGAAGGGGGCGGCGGGGCCGGCATGCGAGAGGCTGGCGTGCCCGACGAAGACGATCCGCCAGGTTGACTGGAAGGAGGAGGACTGGGCGGTGGCGGAGTAGCGACGCTCACGGGCTTCTTGCCGCATGCCGTGAGGAAAACCAAGAATAAAAGCGCGCCAGATAATGCGCTCGACGCGGGCAAGGACCAAACTCGACGGACGCCGCTCACCCTTGCCTGTGCTGCTCGATGTAGGCCGCGAGGTCGCTCAGCTTCTCGGAAGCGATCCGCAGAGCCTTGGTCGATTGCGTGCGAATCGCCGGAACGACTTCGCTGTTCAAATACGCGATCAGTTCCTGCGCGTCTCTCTCGATTTTTTCGCTGGCCTCGGCGACCTTCTCGTTCAGGTGCGGAGCGGCTTCGTGAATTTTCGTCTCCACATTGCGAAACGCTTCCTCGACCTTGCGGCTGAACTCTTCCATAGGATGACCTCGCGAGAAACTGAAGATAGTTTACAACGCGGAGGTGCCACAGGGGACGCATCGGGTGACTTCGCTTTCGGTTTTCCTTGTCTTCGATCTTAGATACATTGGACGCGCGTGATCCGGAGATGGCTGGCTGGTTCTCGGATGGTTGACAGCCGGAAGTACATTTGCCGGAGCGTGGCAAGGGTCTCTAAAATGGCAGCAGTGTCTGCACAAGGCCACATAACCAAGAAGCCGGCTGAGACCGGCCCAACTCAAGGCAAACCATTTCTTGAAGCGCGCGCGCGAAGTGATTTTCGACGCCGGTTGCTGGCCTGGTACGACGCGCACCGCCGCGAGCTGCCGTGGCGGAAGGATCGCGATCCTTATCGCGTTTGGCTGTCCGAGATCATGCTGCAACAGACTCGCGTCGCGGCTGTGATCGAGAAGTACGGTCAGTTCCTCGATCTATTTCCCACAGTAGAACACCTGGCGACGGCACCACAACCTTCGGTGCTGGCGGCTTGGAGCGGGCTGGGATATTACCGGCGGGCGAGAGCTCTCCATGACGCTGCGGGCGTGATTGTGAATGAGCGGGGTGGAAGGTTTCCGGCGACGGCGGAAGAATGGAAGGAACTGCCAGGAATCGGGAAGTATACTTCGGCGGCGATTGCCAGCATTGCCTTCGGCGAAAAAGTAGCAGTGGTTGATGGAAACGTGGAGCGTGTGGCAGAGCGCTTGTTGGGGCGGCGCTTGACGTCGGCTGAAGTTTGGGAGTTCGCGGAGAAAGTGCTGAGCCTGGAGCGTCCCGGGGACTTCAATCAGGCGATGATGGAGTTGGGGGCGACGGTGTGCGTGCCGGGACGGCCCAAGTGCTTGGTTTGTCCAGTGGCCGGCGCGTGCGTGACGAAGGGAGATTTGCCGGAGACGGAAAAAGCACAGAGGACAAGCAAGGCGACTGTGTTCTATGCTCTGGACTGCCGGGATGGCGAGGTGAGGCTGAGACAGAGGCCGAAAGCGGCGGCTGTTATGCCCCTGATGTGGGAACTTCCGGAAATTACGCTCAACGGTGTTGTGCCCAAGGTTTGGCTGCGCTTGAAGCACTCGATTACTACTACGAATTATGATGTGCAGGTTGTACGGGATGCTGGCGGTGGGGCGGGGAAGAGATTTGCGGTTGCTCGGCTCGGCAGGATTCCGTTGACTGGGCTGGCGCGGAAGATTTTGCGGGCGGCGGAGATTTTGTAGCAAGAACAGAAACCGAGCGAAAGCAGACCACGCGGGCGAGGGCGCCCGCGACTACAGAGGCCTAGCTTGCGAGGATGCGATGTTTCGATGGTTGCGGTGGGGATCTTCCGGAAACACTGGAGGGTGCATGGAGACATTGAAGGCTGGGGTGAAGGCTCCGCCGTTCACGCTTCCGACGACCGATGGCAGCAACTTTTCTCTGGAGGAAGCGCTGGAGCGCGGGCCGGTGATGCTGGCGTTTTTTAAGAAGTCGTGTCCGGTATGCCAGTACGCCTTTCCTCTTTACCAGCGGCTATATCAAGCCTATGGAAATCAGGGCGTGACTCTTGTGGGTGTATCGCAGAATCCGAAAAAAGACACTGAAGCGTTTGCTAAGAGCTTTGGCGTGAGTTTTCCAATTCTGCTGGACGATACGAGCACTTATCCGGTTTCGAACGCTTACGGGCTCACCAACGTTCCCACCGTGTTCTGGATTGGGACCAGCGGGAAGGTCGAGATTTCGTCCGTGGGATGGAGCCGCAAGGATTATGAAGCGATTGGCGCGAGGATGGCTGAGGCCCGGAGCATTCCGCCGGCTCTGTTGATTCAGGCGCAAGAGAAGATCGACGATTTCCGTTTTGGTTGAGGATCGAAGAATTGATCCGCGGTCGCGGATGGAACGAATCTACTGGGCCAGGGGAGAGCGGAATGCAGAAGACGTTTTTGTTGGCGGTGAGTATTGGGCTGGTCAGCGGTGGGCTTTCGAGTCCTGGATTTGCGGCTCCTGCCAGTAAAGTGAAGTCTATGCAACTTCCGCCCGCGGCGTTTGCCGAGATGAAGGGGATCGACCCGGAGCATATTCGAGCGCACGTGCGCTTCCTCTCGCATGATCTGTTGGAGGGCCGCGGAACGGGGCAACGCGGGGGGGACATTGCTGCGGAGTACATTGCCACGCAATTCGCACTCTACGGCCTGAAGCCAGCCGGGGACAACGGAACGTATCTGCAGAAAGTCCCTATGGTGGGTTTGGAAACGCAGCCCGCGACCACGTTTTCGATAGTTCCGGATTCCGGCGAAGTGATGAGCTTAAAACGCTTTGACGACTACGTTGCGACGGATAACTCGCAGAACGCCGAGTCGGTGGTAGATGCGCCGCTGGTCTACGTGGGCTACGGAATTACGGCGCCGGAATACCAATGGGACGATTACAAGGGAACCGATGTGAAGGGCAAGGTCCTGCTCATGCTGGTGAACGAGCCGCCCTCGGAGGACGTGAAGTTTTTCAAGGGCAAGGCGCTCACCTACTACGGCCGCTGGACTTATAAGTATGAAGAAGCGGCGCGGCACGGTGCGTTGGGAGTGATTCTGATTCACAAAACCGAGATGGCCAGCTATCCGTGGGAAGTGGTGCGGAATTCCTGGTCGGGTGAGCGGTCGTACTTGCGGGCAGATGGCACTGCGCAACTCAAAGTGGCATCCTGGATCACGCTGGAGGTGGCCACGAAGTTGGCGCAGACCGGCGGGATGGACGTGAATAAGATGATCGCTGACGCTCAGTCGCGCGATTTTCATCCTGTGCCGCTGCCGTCGCGCCTGAAAGCGCACATGATCACCAAAGTCCGCCAGTTTGAATCGAATAACGTGGTGGCGAAGCTCGCCGGTTCGGATCCGAAGCATGCGGCCGATGCCGTGCTATATACGGCGCACTACGATCATCTGGGCATACGCACCGAGGAGCCTGGCGACAACATTTACAACGGTGCGGATGACAACGCGACTGGATGTGGAATTCTTCTGGAACTAGCGCGGGCTTTTGCCTCGGGAGCGGCGCCGCCGCGCTCGATACTGTTTGCGTCGGTGACAGCGGAAGAACAAGGATTGCGCGGGTCCGAGTACCTAGGGCTGCATCCTCCCGTCCCAGCGAGTCACATCACGCTGGATCTCAACTTCGATGATATCCCGCCGCTGGGCGAGCCTGAGGAGACGGAGATTTCAGGATCGGAACGGATGGATTTTTATCCGGTAGCGGAATCCACTGCAAAAGATTTCCGGCTAGCCATCCAACCGGACTCTCGTCCCGAGGCGGGACACTATTACCGTTCCGACCACTTCAGCCTGGCGCGCGTGGGCATTCCTTCGTTTTCCATCAATGCTGGCATGAAGTACCGGGATCATCCTGCGGAATGGGGAATGCAACAGGCGGAAGAGTACACCGCGAAGCATTACCATCAGCCGAGCGACGAATACCGTCCCGAAATGGACTTCCGCAGCGATGCGGTGATGGCGCGGTTCGGGCTGGCGCTGGGTTGGAAGGCCGCGATGCTGCCGCAGTTGATCCAGTGGGAGCCGGGAGATGAGTTTGAGGCGGCACGGAAGGGGTTGGAGAAGGCCGGGCTGCAGTAGGTGGGGTTCGTTTCGACAACCCCAAAGCTTTTAGACCACGCGGGCGAGTGCGCTCGCCACTACCCGATCGCTCGAGCACACTAGCGCGTTCGGGTAACGGTGGTAACGTTCCTGAGCGTTTGGGTTGATGCTAGCCTCTTCTTGGAGAGTCTTGTCCAGCCCATGCCGCGAATTCCTGTATTCAAACTGCGCAGTCGAGGACCGATAGGCCCCCCGCCCCAGTTGGTGGGCCACGTGGCTGTACTGCCGCTGACGGGAATCCCGCCGGGCATCGATAACCTGCGCAGTGATGTCTGCTTAAGCCCCAGGTTTTGCGAGCAGATGCGCACGCATCTGGGGCGGCTCATCGTGCGCTATGGTGGCGTCGTGACCGTACTGGACGAGCACAATGCCTCTCCGGTAGAGGAAAAGCAAGCCCGCGAAATGTTTGTGCGTCCGGTGACGTCGGCGTCCTCGGCGGCGAATGCCACATTGCAGGGGAACGGGGCGAACGGCGGAAAAGCCGGGGCCAAGGCTTTGCGGCAGGAACCTACCGAGATCAAGCGGCTGCTGACCGATATTCATCTTTCCACGTTGCGGGGGGCGAAAGAAAAAGGGAACATCGCCGTCGATTTGCTGGGGCGGGTGGCGATCGTCAAGTTCCTGCGCGCTGAGGTGCTTGCACAGTTCGCCGAGATTGTAGAGCGCTGTCGCATCCGGCAGAAGGCTTGCGAGGGAGTGCGGGAACAGCGAGCGCTGGAGATTCGGGAAAAGGTCGCTGCGTTCCAAGTGGGAAAGAAAAACGTGCTGCGCAAGACGATGCAGGAAGTGCTGCATTGCCTGCGCGAGATCGAAAAGGAAACGCTGGGCCGTACGCGGCGTTCGATGTTTGGCGATGCGGAGTTGCCGGGATACGAATTATTGCTCAATCCGCTTTTGTTTACGGAAGATGGTCGCGACGACACGACGAATGCCGAGCAATATGTGCTCTGGGGGAATTTTCTTAAAGATATCGATCGATTCCCGGTCCTGCGGGATGCTGCGGTTCGCTTTCTCCGGTCGTTGGGGCCGAGGTTGGCGGGGGCGAGCGAAGCGGAACTGCCTTCGTGGCTGAGTGTTCCGGAAAATGCGCACTTGCTTGTAGGCAGCGGAACGCCGGGAGAGACGCCGGAAGCGCGAGCGGAAAGCGCGCGGCTGCAAGCCTGGGTGGACCTGCTGGAAGCCGAGAAATTACTACCCTTGATACTGGCGGCTTATGAGACGGTTCCTCTTCTGACGGAATACGGAAGCCGCGTCAATCCTCAGCAATTGAAAAATGCGCTGATTTCGGCCCAGGAACTGGAGCGCGTCGAGAAGCTGGTGCAGGACCTGGGTCGCTCAGCGACAGTGAATCTACACGCTGCCGTCGATCGCATTGCCTCGAGCGGCAACGCCGAGAAGGCGCGGGTTGGGGCGCGCTTCCTGTTTGACTTGATGCGCTATCACCGCGATTTGCAGCGGCTGGAGGCATTGAACGCGGCAGCGGATTCGGTGAACGTCATTCAGAACGAGCGCATGCGGGAACTGTCGTCGGTGAACGGGCTGCTGCATGAGTTTCTGCTGCGCGAGGAGACTTCGAAGAGCACAGAGAGTTTGTCGCGGCACGTGATTCTCAAAGCCGACGTGCGCGATTCCACGGAGTTGACGCGGTCGTTGATTCAGTTGGGATTGAATCCCGCATCGTACTTTAGTCTGAATTTTTATGATCCTGTGAATTTGCTGCTGGCGCGGTATAAGGCCAACAAGGTCTTTCTCGAAGGCGATGCGATCATTCTTTCCATTGTGGAAACGGAGAGCGATGCCGGCTTTCTGGTGAGCCGGGCCTGCGCGCTGGGGCGGGACATGATCGAGATCGTTCGCGGGTACAACCAGCGGCTGCAACAGTCGGGCCTGCCTACCATTGAGTTAGGAATTGGCATTTGCTATCAGGATTCGGCTCCACTGTTCTTGCTCGATGGTGACCGGCCCATCATGATTTCGGACGCTCTCAATGAAAGCGACCGGTTTTCGTCGTGCAGCAAGATTGCGCGGAGGGCGCTGAAGGGCCAGGCGGCCGGGTTCAATGTTTACGCGTTTCAGACAGTGGATGACGCGCCCTTGGGCGACACGTTTGTCGAACTGCTTTCGCAGTTCAATATCGACGGCATTCGTTTGAGCGAGGCGGCTTTTCAAAAGCTGCAGCAGGAAATTTCCCTCGAGCTGTGCACGTTGGAGTTGCCGCAGTTGTGGGATGGAGAATCTGCGCGGCTCTTTCGCGGCCTAGTGCCGGTAGATCGGGAAGTCTTCCGCACGATTCTGATCCGCGAGGGGCATGTGGCGCTGGCCGACCCGCGGGACTACACCGTACATGGGTGGACGCAGCAGCGGTATTACGAAGTGTGCACGAATGCCGCGCTGTACGCCTGTTTGACGAGTGAGAAACGGGCCGGAGCTAAGGTCTGACTACGGCCTGCTTGGTGGGCCGGAACGGTATGGCAACCACGGCTTCCAGCGCCACCGGCACACCGTCCTTGATGGCAGGCTCGAAGCGGCAACGGGATAGAGCTTCCCGGGCGTACTGGTCGAGGCGATCATCGGCTCCGTCGAGGACGCGAATGTCACGTACGCTGCCGTCGCTATGAATGATCGCGTACAACGTTACGGTGCCGTGTACATTCGCACGCTGGAGCTCGGAAGGATAGGCTGGGTCAGCCTTGACCGTGAGGAGCGGCGAAAAGAGCTCGCCCTTGCTGGGAGCGTCCTGCAGTTCCGCAAAACGAACAATCCAGCTGCCTCCAGCGGAATTCAGGTTCGGCATGTTGAGCGTCATCTGATAGAAACGCCGTGGGCCAAAGACTCGGCGCTCGGTCTCGGTGGGTGCACGTTCGGATAGCGTGGCAGGCTTGCGGTTGTCGGTGTTGATGCGCGGCGGCGGGATGGAAGCGATGGGATGGCGGTCGATGGTGATGCTAGCCGTCATTCCGGGGCCAGCGCCGGGGCCAGCGTCGGCGCCGGCGGCGGAGGATGGCGGTGCGCTGGGTTCGCCAATGCGAATTCCCGGAGGCAGGCCGGGAACCATAGACGTGCCGCCTGTACTGGCACTATTCTCTTTGCCCGATTCCGTAATCGTAGGCCGGCCCGAGCCAACGGTATTGCCTCCGGGCGAGGCGGAAAATTCTCCCCGCCGGTTGCCAGCGGGTGGCTGGAGGGGCTGATCTGGAGCTGCGGGATTCACGCTTAGGGCGATCATGCGGCCCGACCCGTTCGCTCCGCCGGAAGAAATTGAAGGCGGAGGGGGTACCGCTCCGGCGGAGAGCGCCTGACCCGCCTGACGGCCTGCTGCCTGGCCCGCGGATCGTTGTTCTCCCACGGGAAGCTGCGGGACGGGAGCCACGGCCTCCGCGTGCCCGATGTTCATCGCGCCAAGTCGGCTGGTGGTGGACTCCACCTGCGGAGCCGGTGGAACCACTGCCACCGCGAGAGAGGGCTGGTTGCGCCGCTCAGCCTGGACGTCCGGGGCCGGTGCGATGGCTGCGGCCTGCGGCAAGGTTGGACCATTGCGGTGCGCTTGGTCCACTTGGGGAGCGGGCGCAACCACAGAGATTTGCGGCGCGACAATGCTCCGCTCCGAGGCCAGCACAGGTACCGCGGGCGTCGGGGCCAGCGGTAGCGCAGTCTCGTTCCAGGCGACAATATTGGGCAGACGAACATCGCGGCGCAGGACAATATCCGGCGGTGTGACGATGGTCTGGGCGCGATTATCGGGCTCGCGGGGCACGGAGAGAATGGCTTGGTGAGCGTAAGCGGGATCGCCAGTTTGCGGCAGGTGAGGTCCGGTGCTGCCAGTGTCGAGTTTCGGGAGGTCGTTTTTCGCGGAGACAGGATAGACGACGAGACGGGTGTCCCTCCAAGGGTCTTGCCGGGTGATGTGCCGGGGCTGCCATTGCGTCCAGAGCAGCAAGGCAACGAGAGCGACGGCGTGGTACACGAGCGACTCAATAAACGTGACCCAGGGGAGCCGCGAGGTGACGAAGACGTCGCGCCAAAAGGTATTGTCGCCGAAGGGCGCGGGTTTCGGTCGCAGAAGGTGGACGATATCTCCCAGGAGGTCGCGTCGAGCCCGCGTCGGCAATAAGCGCAAGTCCCAGGGCTCGTCGGTTTTTTGATCTGGGGTTGTGTCGGGGGTTCCGTCCACGGGTTCCATGGCGATTACCGACAAAGAGTCCTCACTGGATTTATAAGCCATAGCATCCAACCAAGGGTTACCGACCAAGGGGCGGGGAACTACTTGGCCTAATTATAGTGGTCTTTGCGTTTCGTGCACCCCCCGACCGACTCGGGGGTGCATTTTGTTCCCCAACCCTTAGGCAGGAACGGAACGTTGCGTATTAAGATGCGGAGGACAGGGTTGAGAATCATGGGAAAGATCATGCGGGCTGTGACCATGGCGTCGTTGTTTGGGGCGCTCGCCTATGGGCAGACTGGTGCAGGTTCGGTCCAAAGCCCCGGCGCAGTCCAAAGCCAGAGTGCAGCCCAAGAGGATTACTCCGGCATGTACACGTTCCTGCGCGAGGGGGAATTCGTGCAGATCACGGTCGAAGATGCCGGGCACGTAACCGGTTTCGTCTCGCGCTACGGCAACAGCGACAGCGATCAGGGAGCCTTTCTCGACCACTTCTTCAAGCAGGCAAAGCTGGACGGGCACGATTTGACCTTCACTACGGAAACCGTGCACGGCACGTGGTTCGAGTTCAAAGGCAAGTTGGACCGCGGTCCGGCGAAGTCACGGGCGCAGGAGGGCTACTACGTCCTGAAGGGGACTCTGACTGAGAACGTGACGGACGCTGCGAAGAAGGTGTCCTCGAAGGCGCGCGAGGTGGAGTTCAAGCTCTTCCCGGAAGACGCCGGCTCGAAGGACGCAAGTCCGGCGCCGGAGAAAAGGAACTAGTTTAGCAGCCAGCGCCTACGCTGCGGCGGGCCGCGAGAGCGGTGAAGGCAACTCGGGATGAACCTCGTGAGTGCTGCCCTCGGTCAAAAGCGGATGGCGCTCTTGCACTTCAGCTCTCTCGTTGCGCCACACCACCGTGAGTGTCATGCAACAATTGGAACACAACCAGAAGTGCTCCACCCGCCGCGGCCAGGTACACGATCGCTCGTCGGGACCGTAAACTGGAACGTTAAAGATACGTCCCTGCTTGAGATAACGAAAATGGGCCCCGCAGATTGGGTTCGCACACTTAGCGAGCATGGGAGACTCCTAAAACGAGCGCGCGCGAGAACTTTCCTTAATGTACCACTCGCGGGAGTCGAATGCAGTGAGATTGATCGATGCTATTGATCCCGGCAGGATAGGGCGAAAGGCCTAGGGTGGATTAGTTCCCAGCGCGAAGGGGTGAAACGAAGAAGCGCCGCAAGCCGCTTTCTTTGGCGGGCGTCGAGCCCTTGCTCGGGCCGTTACCCATAACCTCTCCGCGTGACAGTTCGGCGGCCAGGCCGCGGATCGCCTTGGAGACTTCGAGCCCCTCTTGTAGCACGACGGGCGTACCCTTCTCTATGGCTGGCGCGACCGCTGTGTGCTGGTTGGGAACCTTCCAGAAAATCTTACTGGCCGTGGCCTTCTCCATGTCTTCATCGGAGAAGCCGGGAATCTTTTTGTAGCGGTTCAATACCAGCGAGATCTTTTCGCTCGGCGCTCCATCGGTGAGGAAGGGGCGCACCTGCTTGGCGCTCCAAAAGCAAACCAGATCCGGCTGAGCGACCAGGAGCACGCGATTGGAAAGATCGGCGATTAAGCGGACGGCGATGTCTAGCCGGCTGGAGCAATCCACCACCACATGCCGGTAGCTGGAGACGAGATGATCAAACAAACGCGCCAGTTCCGCCGGAGTGGGAGCTTCCAGCATGGGCTGCTGCGGCCCCGCCAGAAGATGGAGCCCTGCCACGCAAGGTGTCATCAGATTTTCCAGCATCGCGGCATCCAACCGATGCATATTCTGCAACGCGTCGGTCAGGCCAAAATTTGGGCGCACATTCAAATGCAGTTGCGCGTTGCCCAGCGGAGCAAAATCCACCAGCGCCACCGAGCCTTGCGCCTGCTGCAGGAGAGTCGCGGTGTTCACCGCCAGGGTAGTCGCACCAGCGCCCGCTTTAGCGTTGACGAAGGTAGAAACGCGGGCGTTTGCCGAAGTGCGCTGCATCTTCTGGCGCCGCGTGCTGTGCCGGGTGAAGGCTTCCAGGAGCGTGCTCGTGCCGCCGTCGCGGTCCAGGTATTCGCAGGCGCCTGCTCTCATCACCGCGACGATTGCCATGGGCTGGCTCATTGTGCCCAGCGCAAAAATCGCCAAACCGTTTGCTGAATTGTGGAGTAGTTCGATCGCGGCGGCGCCCCGCTCCGGGTTGGCGGCATCAATCTCCACCAGCACAACCTCAACGCTCAGATCCTGAATTCGGCGAAGCACCGGATCGGAGGATCCGGCGGGAAGCCCCAGGTGGCTGAGCGCGGTCCGGGCGATGGCAGTGCTCTCCACCCGCGCGCGAAGCACGGGAAGTTGGGCGTCGTTTTCGGTGAGGATGGCGACGGAGACTGCGGACACGAACTCAGTACCCCACTTTCCCGACTAGTGCCATCTTAGAATACGCTTTCCGGATCAGCATGTGACCTTGGTCACATGCCGCCGGATTGGAGCAACAACGGCTTGCAAAAAAGGGCGCTGGTGCGTGCAGGAAGGAGCGCTGACGGGATTATCTTTCACCCGGCCTTTGCATGAGTCTACCAAAGTTCTGTACATGAGGAGATGCCACAAGGCCAACGGCCTATCTCATTAAGTACAGGACGCAGCGCATTGCGGATGGGGGACCGCAGAATCCAGCGAACGGAACCTCAGCGCAGCGAACCGGTCCAGACCGGGTGTTCGTTTGCCAGCACGGCGGCCTCGGCGTCCAAAGCCTCATCCGGGGTATGCCGCGGTGCCGCTATGCTAGCTTCCTGCAGAAACTCGTAGTTCCGTACCAACAGCGCGACGCCGCTCTTGTGGCTCGCGGCTGCTGGGGTTACGCGCAGAACCCGTACCTGGCAACGTACACGAGTATCGTCAGAAAGCGTAATTTCCGCCGGCATATCCAACACCACTTCCAGATCTTCTCCGGCGTGCAGCACCATATCGGTATAGAGAAACATGCCGCGCGCACTGAGGTCCTGGGTAAACGCAAGACCCTCTTCGCTGGTACGGCGAATTGCGACGGAGCGATGAAAATCGAAGCGCTGGGCGGCACGGCGTTCAACCCCGTACTGTGTAGTGGCCATCATCTCCTCCATGTGCAGTGGAACTCCCTGCGGAGTCCGGGCACCAAAACAGCAAAAAGGACATTCGAAAGATCGTTCAGTAAAAGGTCGGTCAGTGGCCGCGCACGGGTAACAACTCAACTGCGCCGGTGCTCTGGGGGTGAGCAAAGAACGCGCGGCTTCGAAACCTAGAGACACAACTGTAGCGCATCGGACCGCTCCTGGGGAGTGCCTGCTTCGTTACCTTGTGGAAAATCTGGGTGGAAGTTCGGGACGGGCTGAACCCACGGCTTGCTCGAGCTGGAAGATTCCTTTCTCCGGCTGATAGCATCAATGCAGAACCTATTCATGTCTGCACCGACAAGTTCGCCCCCTCCCGATTCCGCCGAGCCCGGAATCGCAGCGCCGGGCCGCTTGCGAACCACCTTCCGGGCCTTGCAACACCGCAATTTTCAGCTTTTCTTTGGCGGCCAGCTCATTTCATTGACCGGCACCTGGATGCAAACGATTGCACAGGCTTGGCTGGTTTACCACAAAACTGGGTCGTCCCTGCAGTTAGGCAAGGTGGGATTCTTTGGCCAGTTCCCCGTGTTTTTGTTGGCGCCGCTGGGGGGCATGCTGGCGGATCGCATGGATCGTCGGCGGCTTGTGGTTGGCACTCAGGTCGCCTCAATGGTTCTTGCCTTCGTGCTGGCAGCTTTGACGCTGTCGCATACTGTGCAAGTGTGGCACCTGTTTGTGCTGAGCGCCTTGCTCGGCGTGGTCAATGCCATCGACATCCCTGCCCGGCAATCGTTTCTGAGCGACATGGTGGGCCGCGAAGATCTAATGAACGCCATTGCCCTCAATTCTTCCATGTTCAACGGCGCCAGGATCGTCGGTCCTGCGGTGGCGGGTCTGGTGGTGGCGAGGATTGGCGAGGGCTGGTGCTTTTTCAGCAACGGCGTCAGCTACATAGCCGTAATCATCGGTTTGCTCATGATGAGGGTGCACTGTCCGCGCCGTAGCGGAGAACTGTCTCCTTTCGAATCGTTGCGCGAAGGATTCCAATTTGTGAACCGCACGGTACCCATTCGCGCGCTGCTCCTGCTGCTGGGATTGGTTAGCCTGGTGTGCATGCCGTACACGGTGCTGATGCCGATTTTTGCAGACAAGATCTTGCATGGCGGGCCTAAGGCGCTGGGCACACTCATGGGCGCAACCGGCATTGGCGCCATGTTTGGCGCGCTGACCCTGGCTTCGCGCACAGGAGTTCGCGGGTTGGGCCGCTGGGTGGCAGTGGCTGCGGGGCTGCTAGGTTGCTTCCTGATTGCGTTTTCGTTCTCGAGGGCGCTGTGGCTTTCGATGCTGCTCTTGCTCCCTGTGGGCTTCTTCATGATGCTGGAGATGTCATCCTCCAACACGCTCATCCAATCCATGACGCCGGACGCGCTGCGTGGCCGCGTGATGGCGGTGTATTCCATGATGTTCATGGGCATGGCGCCGTTTGGGGCGCTGTTTGGCGGGGCGCTCGCTGACCGGTTGGGAGCGCCGGTGACGGTCGCGATTGGCGGCGTGGCGGCTATTGTGGGGGCGCTGGTTTTTGCCCGCTATCTGCCCCTGATCCGCGCGGAGGGCCGACGTTTAATTGTGGCGCAAGAGAGTGTCGCCAGCGAAGCCAGCTGAGGCTTGTGTGGTAGCGGGCGCCTCCGCCCGCTTGGTCTTAGCCCTAACAAAGGATTTGACGCTTAGAAAACGCGCGGCACCGTCAAGCTTAGATTTGCGCAGCTTGATGCACGGCCAGGAGTTGGGTCAACAGCGCGCGCAGGTTTTTCAGGTCTAGGGCATTCGCTCCGTCGGACTTGGCTTCCTTCGGATTGTCGTGCACTTCCATGAAAATTCCGTCCACGCCCGCCGCCACGGCCGCACGTGAAAGCACGGGAATAAACTCCGGCTGGCCTCCGCTGGCGGCGGGACCTTTGTCGGTGCGGGCGGCGGAAGGAAGTTGCACGGAGTGGGTGGCATCGAAGACTACCGGCGCGAACCTGCGCAGGATGGGGAGCGAGCGCATATCAACGACTAAATTGTTGTATCCAAAGCTGGCCCCGCGCTCGGTGA